>Ga0080064_1001047_pt1 | contig 62156 bp, 58 predicted proteins | sample Subgrocontami54m_FD_69260 | JGI IMG/M metagenome (GOLD analysis project Ga0080064, IMG submission 69260) | Subsurface groundwater microbial communities from S. Glens Falls, New York, USA - GMW46 contaminated, 5.4 m (SPADES assembly) (version 2) ... | reverse complement strand
GGGGAGGCCGAGGAAAAAGCCCCCCCCGGAATTGCCCGCGGAGCCGCGCCCCTGGCACAGGATGCCGCGGCCGCGGGCAAAGGCGACGATGTCGTGCACGGTCAGGAAATAGCGGGCGTAGTCGAGCCGCTCGATCAGGGCGAGCTCGTGCGCGATCAGGCCGCGGATTTTTTCGGGGATAAGGCCGCATTCATCGTTATCCCCGCGCCAGCGAGAATCCAGAGCCCCGAGGTTAGTCGCTTGCCCCGTCACCCCCGCTTGCGCGGGGGTGACGGAAGGAAAGCGCCGCGAAAACCGCTCGGCCGCGCCTTCCCAGGTCAGTTGGGCGAGGCGCTGCTGCGGCGTCATCCCGTCCGGGACCGGCTCTTCGGGGTATTCGTAGCGCAATTCGTCGAGGCTGAACCGGCAGCGCCCGGCGATCTCGACCGTGGCGGCCAGTGCCGCTTCATAGCCGCGGAACAGCCGCGCCATCTCTTCCGGTGGCTTCAGGTGGCGCTCGGCATTGGCGTTGAGGCGATAGCCGGCCTCGGCGATCGTGCAATGCGCGCGGATGCAGGTCAGAACATCCTGCAATCTGCGGCGCTCGGGCGTGTGGTAGAGCACGTCGTTGGTGGCGACCAGCTTCAGCCCGGTCGCCGCGGCGATCCGCGCCAGCCCCGCCAGACGCCGCGAATCGTCGCCGCGATAGAGGTGGTGCGCGGCGAGATAGGCGTTGCCGGCGAAATCCGCTGCGACCCGCCGCGCGAATTCCAGATGGGCGGCAAGGCTCGCCGCGTCCGCTGTCGCGGGCGGCAAGGCGACGACGATCTGGCCTTCGCCCCGCGCGACGAGATCGGCATAGTCGATCCGGCATTCGCCCTTGGGCGCGCGGCGTTTGCCCAAGGTCAATAGGCGGGTCAGCCGGCCGTAGGCGGCGCGGTCCTCGGGATAGGCGAGCAGGCCGGTGCCGTCGGCGAGATCGAGCCGCACCCCGACGACGAGGCGGATCCCGACCCGCTCGGCGGCCTGGTGCGCGCGCACGATACCGGCGAGGCTGTTGCGGTCGGTGATCGCAATCGCCCAGTGGCCGAGCGCGGCGGCGGTCGCCACCAATTCATCCGGATGCGCCGCGCCGCGCAGGAACGAGAAATTGCTGGTGACCTGCAGCTCGGCGTATGCCGGCGCGCAATCAGGCGAAGACGCCATGGACGAACCAGCGCGGCGGGCGTTTCTCGCCGGGAAGCCCGGCCCGGAACAGCCAGAAACGCCGCCCCTCGCCGTCCTCGACCTGGTAATAGTCGCGGATCGCGTCTTCCTTGTCTGGCCCCTCCGGCCGCCACCATTCCGCGGCGATCCGCTCGGGGCCGTCGGCATGGGCCACGCGGTGCCGGCGCCGTCGCCAGACAAAGCGAAACGGCGGGTCGTCGGGCAATAGCCAGAACGCCTCGATCGGCTCCGGCGACATCAACAGCCGCACCGGGCGCGGCGGCTTGAGCGGGCTTTTCTCAACATTCCCGCTCGTCATTCCGGAGCGCGGGCGCAAGCGCCCCGGAATGACGAGATGTTTGTCGCTTCGTTCTTTTCCCACCACCACCGCCACCGACGCGCGTTCCGGAATATGGCTGGCGCGCGTTTCGAGACGGCTGATCGCGTCAGGGCCGAGTTTGACGCCGAGTTGATCGACCAGCGGGGCGATACCGCTCCCCTCGATCGCGGCGCCGGCGCCGGCCAGGGCGATCTGCTCGGGCTCCAGTCTTTCGATCGCGAAGGCGGCGAGGATCACATCCTCGACCCCGAGCCCCGGGTCGACTGTGTCGAGCCGCGCGGCGAACAGTTTCGCCAGATGGGCGGGATCGCGGTTCGGCCGCGCGGTGCCGACCCGGATATGCTCGACCCGGCCGTCGATGCGATGAAAGCCGAGGTCGAGCCGACGCACGCCCATCCCCTCGCGCGCCAGCCGATGCACCAGATCCTGGGCCAGCCGCTCGGCCGCGCGGGCGAGATCGGCCGTGTCGGCGATCGGCTCGGCGAAGCTGAGCCGCACCCGCCGTGTCGGCGTCTCGCCCAGCGGCGAGAGCGGTTCCGGCAATTCGCCTGTGGCCTGGTCGAGCCTGGCGGCCATGCTCTCGCCAAAGCGGCGCGCCAACGCATCGCGCGGCATCGGGTAAAGCTCGCCGATCCGCTTCAGCCCGACCCGCCGCAACCCCTGGCAGGTGGCCGGGTCGAGCCGCAACGCCTCGACCGGCAACGCCACGAGCGCGTCCCGTATTCGGTCCGATGGCACGATTGGGGCCCCGCTTGCGCTGGCGGCGAAACGCGCCAATGCCCAGGCCGCGCCCAGGCTGCCGGCGATGGCGATGCGGTGGCCGACATGCTGGCGCGACAGCCGCCCGGCGAGATCGGCGGCCAGCGCGCCCTCGCCACCCCACAAATGGGCGCAGCCGGTGATCTCGAGCTTGATGCCGTCGGCGCCGTCGGGGGCCGTCCACGGGCTGTAGCGGCCGCACCATTCCGCCAACCGGGTCAGCGCGGCCCGGTCCTCCGCCGGCTCGGCCGCGGCGGTGGCGAGACCGGGCACGAACGAGCGTGCGTCGGCGAGCGGCATTCCCGGCATCAGACCCGCCGCGGCCGCGATGGGATCGACCGCGGCGAGTAACAATCGCCCGCCGGACGCGATCACCGTGGCGAACGGCGTCGCCTCACCCGGCGCGGCGCCGGTCGATTGGCCCGACATCAGGCAGGCGCGGCTCAGCCGGTCGATCGGCCAATTCGGCAGGTAGACATACATGACCCGTCGCATCCGCTGTCTCCACCTCCCAGATTTCCGGCCAGACCGCCGGCCCGCCGCCGCGGCAGCGCAACAGTTCGACCCGCCAGCGAGGCCGCCCAATCCATCGGCCAATTTCGGGCAGGTCCGGGGGGACCGCCGACGGTATCGCGGCGATCCGCCAGCGTGTCATCGCCACGCTCGGCTGGCCGCGCTCGGCCGCCGCCTCGCCGCCATCGCGCCAGCGCCGCAACACCAGGGCGGTGATCCCGGAGCGTTCGGCGGCGAGTTGCAGGCGGCGGCTCGCCACCACCGGCAATCGCCCGATTTCGCCGATCACCGCGACGAGGCCGGCGCGATTTCCGGCGCGCAACCCTTCCTCCAAGGCCCACAGAATCGCATCGTCGCGCGGCACCGCGACCAGGACGATGCGCGCCGGGTCGAGCCCGTATGCCGCGAGGCCCGGCCCATAAAGGTCGGGCCGCTTTTGGCACCACAGCACGATGCCGGCGCCGAGCCGGGCAAGGATGCCGGCGGCGAACCCGGCGGCGGCCGCGCCATCTTCCTCGTCGCCGCCATGCCCGATGATCTCGTGCACGGCACCCAGAACCAGCCCGCCGCCCGGCAACACCCGGTCGATCGCGGCGACATCGAACGGCAGGATGCCGTGCGCCATCGCCGCCGGGTGTTCGAGCCGCTTCACCCGATCGCGCAATGCCGCGAGCGAGGCGATCGATTTGGTGGCCAGGCTCGACTTGGTGACCAGGCTCCGCTGGGAAACCAGGTCCGATTCGGCGGGAAGGCGCCGATTTCGCGCCAGCGGAATCCGCTCAAGACCGACCGCGCCAGACATGCAAAACGCCTTCCTTATGAAGTTCATGATTTGTTCGAATTATCTTCGATTGTCAAGCCCGTCCGCTTTGCCGTTAAGATGTGTCATGGCCGACATCGTCCACCCGATCCGCACGCCGAGCGAAGCCGACGCGGCGGAGATCACCGCCCGCATCCTCCTCGAAACCGAGGCCGTGCTGTTTCGGCCCGACGACCCGTTCACCTTTACCTCGGGGCGGCTGTCGCCGGTCTATATCGACTGCCGTCGGCTGATCTCGTTTCCGCGCGCGCGGCGGCGGCTGATGGATCTCGGCGCCGACCTGATCGAGCGCAAGATCGGCTTCGAGGCGCTCGACGCGATCGCCGGCGGCGAGACCGCCGGCATCCCGTTTGCCGCGTGGATCGCCGACCGGCTGTCGTTGCCGATGCTCTATGTCAGAAAGCAGCCCAAGGGGTTCGGCCGCAACGCCCAGATCGAGGGTCAGCTTAGCGACGGTGCGCGCGTGTTGCTGGTCGAGGACCTCGCCAGCGAAGGCACCTCGAAGCTCAACTTCGTGCGCGCGATCCGCCAGGCCGGCGGCGCGATCGGCCATGCCTTCGTGATCTTCAATTACGGCATCTTCCCGCACACCGAAACTAGCCTCCAGGCCGAGGGCATCGCCCTGCACGCGCTCGCCACCTGGTGGGACGTGGCGGCGATGGCGGAAAGCCTCGGCCGCTTCGGCCCCGGCCAGTACGAGGCGATCGAGGGGTTCCTCAAGGACCCGGAAGGGTGGTCGGCGGCGCGCGCCGCGGCACGGCGGTAAAGGGTTTTATAGCGCCGAGGTCGCGGAGGACACGAAGGAACTCCGCACGGTATTCCCTAACTCGTCATTCCAGCGCAGGCCGAGACCTGCTTCCACCGTCATACCGGCCTTCGCCGGTATGACGATTGGTAAATCTTCGCTCCTTTGTGCGTCCTCCGCGCTCGTCGCGCCAAGCCGATACTGTCACCCCTGCCGCGGCAGCCATTCGCCGAGCCGGAGCGCGGCCTCGGCGATGTCCTCTGCTGAGCCGGCGAACGACAATCTGATCCAATCATCGCCGTGGATCGGGTCGAAATCGCGCCCCGGGGTCACCGCGACCCCGGTCTCGGCGAGCAGGCGGCGGCAGAACTCGCCGCTGTCGCGGGTCAATGCCGACACGTCGACATAGAGGTAGAACGCGCCCTCGGCCGGCGCCAATCGGGTCAGCCCGGAGGCGGCCAGGGTGGCGATTAGGTGGTCGCGGTTGGCACGATAGCGGGCGACATGGGCACCAAGCTCGGCCCGGCAATCGAGCGCGGCCACCGCCGCCAATTGCGACAGCGCCGGCGGCGAGATGTAGAAATTCTGCGCCAGGCACTCGACCGAGCGGGCCAGGTCGGGCGGCACCAGCATCCAGCCGAGCCGCCATCCGGTCATGCTGTAATATTTCGAGAACGAGTTGACGATTATCGCATCCCGCCCGAACGCGCGCGCGGTCTGCGCCGGCGCCTCGTAGGTGATGCCGTGATAGATCTCGTCGGAGACGAGGCGGATGCGCCGCGCGCTGCAATAATCGTACAGCCGGGCCAGCTCGGCGGGAGCGATCATCGTGCCGGTCGGATTGGCCGGGCTGGCGACGATCAATCCGGCCAGATCGGGATAATCGGCGAGCAGTTCGGGGTTGGGTTGGTAGTGCGCGTTTTCGCCGACCTCGATCAAGACCGGTTCGAGCCCCAGCGCGGTTAGTATGTTGCGATAGGCGGGGTAGCCCGGCGCGGCGAGCGCGACCCGGTCGCCCGGCTCGAACGCGGCGAGAAAGGCGAGCTGGAACGCGGCCGACGAGCCGGTCGTCACCGCGATCTCGGCGGGGTCGACCGTCACCCCGTATTGCGCGCGGTAATGCCGGGCGATCGCCTGCCGCAACGGCGGGATGCCCTCGGCGTCGGTATAGCCGATGCGATCGCGGTCGAGCGCCTGCCGCGCCGCGTCGAGCACCGCCGCCGGGGCCGGGGTGCCCGGCTGGCCGACTTCGAGATGGATGATCCGTTGCCCCGCCGCCTCGCGCGCGTTCGCCGCGCGCAATACGTCCATCGCGATAAACGGCGGCACCAGCCCGCGGCGCGAGGGTCCAAAACTCACGGCCTAGGCCCGCCCGCAGCGTTCCGGCCGGTGGATGCGCGCGGTCGAAGCGGGATGGCGGAGCAGCCGATCGGCCGGTCGGATCGGGCGTTGCACCAGATTGCCGGTGCAGTTCGGGCATCTGCCGCCGAGGACGCCGTCCGCGCATTCGCGGCAAAACGTACATTCGTAGGTGCAAATCCGCGCCTCCTCGGACTCCGGCGGCAGATCGCGGTCGCAGCATTCGCAATTGGGCCGCAGTTCGAGCATTGTCCGTCCCGATGATACGCTGGCCGGCATCGTGCGGGAGAGAGTTGCCTTTGGCGAGCGGGTTTCGCTATGACGACCGAGACCCGTGCATTCCCCTACCTCGACGAGGAAACCAACCCAGATGTCCGAGTTCCGCCTGATCGGCATGTCCGGGAGCCTGCGCAGCGGCTCCTTTTCCAACGCGATCCTGCACACGATGCGCGAGAAATTCGCCGGCAGGGCCGACCTCGTGGTCTACGATCTCGCGCCGATTCCCGCCTACAACCAGGATTTCGAGGGCGACAAGCGGCCGCCGGTGGTCAAGCAGATGCTCGCCGACATCGCGGCGGCGGACGGGCTGGTATTGTGCGCGCCGGAATTCAATCACTCGATCCCCGGGGTGTTGAAAAACGCGATCGACTGGGCCTCGCGCCCAGGCTTTGCCTCGGTTCTCGCCTACAAGCCGGTGGCGATCATGGCGACCTCGCGCGGGCCGCTCGGCGGCGCGCGCTGCCTCGAGCACATGGCGGTCGCGCTCGATTCGTGCCTGTCGCGGGTCACCGTCGCGCGTGAGGTCATCATCACCGCCGCCGAGACCAAGGTCAAAGACGGTCGGCTGGTCGACGAGGTCTCGCTCGGCTTCGCCACCGCGGCGATTGAAGCGCTGTTACGCGAAATCCCGATGTGGCGCGAGCGCGACATGAAGCGGGGCTGAGGCGTCACCCTTTTCGTCACCTCCGCGAAGGGGGCGATTTACAAGGCACCCGTAGCTTCCCGCCTGCGCGGGAATGACCGCTTAATCGAGGGTCGAGGCCGGTTTTTCGTTGATGCAGCGCAACAGGCGCCAATAGCCGAACAGATTGCTCGGCCGCACCTCGCGGATCGCCAGCCCGCTCTCGCGCCGGAACGTATCGAGCGGAAAATCGGCGTGAAAGCCGATATGGCGCGCCAGATGCGCCAGCCGCTTTTCCATGAAGCGCAACGCCCAGTTCTCGCTGGTGAAATGATTGACCAGCACGATCGTGCCGCCGGGGATACAGACGCGCCGCATCTCGGCCGCGAACCGCGCCGGGCTCGGCACCACCGAGGCGACGTAGAGGGCCAATACGGCGTCGAACGAATTGTCGGGAAATTCGAGGTGCTCGGCATCCATGACGTGCAGCGCGTCGACATGGGTGAGATTTTGCTGCTCGACCCGGCGGCGGGCCTTGGCCAGCATCTCCTCGGAGATGTCGATGCCGGTGACGTGCGAATCCGGCCGGAAAAACGGCAGCGACAAGCCGGTGCCGACCCCGACCTCGAGCATGTGCTGGCCGGGCCGGTCGTTGACGATGCGCACCGCCTCTTTACGGCCGGGGTGAAACACCGGGCCGAAGACGACATCGTAGGAACCCGAAAACAGTCGATAAGTTCGGATCGTATCTCGCAAGTCCATCGGATCGTAACTCGTTGAGATCGACGAGACTGCCGCCGCTACCTCGCGACGCAGCGGAAAGTGCGCCGCCTCGTCGCGTTTGTAAACCTCCCGGTTTCGCGGCACGGCTATGCCGTCACCGCTGGTGGTCGCCGTTTCGGGCAATCGCCTCAAATACCGGCCTTAGGTCCCGGGATCAGATCAGCGTGACGTGGTCGGCCTCCAGGCCTTTCTTGCCGTCGACGACCTCGACCCGCACCCGCTGTCCGGGGTCGAGCGCGTTGATGCCGCTGCGGCGCAACGCGGTGATGTGGATGAACACGTCCTTGCCGCCGCCGTCGGGCGAGATGAAACCGTAGCCTTTATCGGGCTCGAACCATTTGACCGCGCCCTCGACCGAGGTCGACGGGCGCGTCGCGCGGCGATCGATCCCGCCGCCTTGCGACAGCACTGCGGTGCTGGTGTCGATGTTCAAGACGCTGGTCACGAGCGGACCCTTGGCGCCGTCGCCGACCTCGCAGGTGATCGAGGCACCCTCCTGCACGTCGTCATAGCCGGCGCGGCGCAGAATCGCCATCGGCAGAAACGCGTCCTGCGTTCCGTCGTCCGGGGTGACGAATCCGAACCCCTTGCTGGCATTGAACCATTTGACTTTGGCTTCGACGCGGCGACCGGGGGCGATGTCCTCGCGGAAGCTGTCGGGGCGACGGTCGTACATGGGTCCTCGGGGCGTCGAATCGGATGCGGCAAGCGCATGGGGCCTCATATAATAGCGTAAAAATGTCGCACCGCGCCAGTGGTTCGATTCCCGCCCCGATCACCCCTGGGTTTAGTCGATGACCACGGTTTTAGGGCTTCCTCGGACCGATCCGCCGACGCCGGGGAAACCGCGCCGGCGCCGGCGCCGCCGATCCCTATCCCTTGTAGGCCACAAGCCGCGAGTTCTGCTCGCCCAACCCCTCGACCGCGACCCGCATCGTGTCGCCGGCCTTGAGGAATTTCGGCGGCTTGAGCCCCATCGCCACGCCGGACGGGGTGCCGGTCGGGATCACGTCTCCCGGCAACAATGTCATGAACTGGCTGACATAGCTGACGATGTGCTCGATGCCGAAGATCAGATCGGCGGTGTTGCTGTTCTGCCGCCGTTCGCCGTTGACGTCGGTCGATACCTGCAATTTGCCGGCGTCGGCCACCTCGTCGGCGGTGACGACCCAAGGGCCGAGCGGGCAGAACGTGTCGCAGCTCTTGCCCTTGGTCCACTGTCCACCGCGCTCGATCTGGTATTCGCGCTCGGACACGTCGTTGACGACGCAATAGCCGGCGATGTGCTTTTTCGCGTCCTTGATGTCGACATGGCGGGCGGTGGTGCCGATGACGATGCCGAGCTCGACCTCGTAATCGGTCTTCACCGAGCCCTTGGGGATGATCACGTCGTCATTGGGGCCGCAGATGCTGGTGGTCGCCTTCATGAAAAAGATCGGCTCGGTCGGGATCGCCATCCCGGCCTCCTGCGCGTGCAGGCGGTAATTGAGCCCGATCGCGACGATCTTGGGCACATTGCCGACGCAGGGGCCCAGCCGCGGCGCGCCGCCGACCAGCGGCAGGCTCGCCGGGTCGAGGCCGCCGAGCCGCGCCAGCGAGGCGGGGCCCAGGGTGCTTCCGTCGATGTCCTTGACCACGCCCGACAGGTCGCGGATCTGACCGTCGCGGTCCAGTAGGCCGGGTTTCTCCTGGCCCGGGGGGCCGTAGCGCAAGAGCTTCATCGGGTTCCTCCTTGGGGATAGAAATCATTCGTCATTGCGAGGAGCGCAGCGACGCGACAATCCCGATGGAACAGAGCCTCTGTCGGTACGAGATTGCTTCGCTGCGCTCGGATTGACGCCATTGGGGGTTAGAGGGTGAACCCGCCGTCGATCACGTGGATCGCGCCGGTGGTGAACAGCGATTCGTCGGAGGCGAGATAGACCGCCAGCGCGGCGATCTCCTCGGCGGTGCCGAGCCGGCCCAAGGGCTGGCGTTCGACAAAGCCGCGCCGCGCCGCCTCGGCGCCGCCGGGCAGCTGGGCCGCCTGCGCCGCGATCCGCTCGCCGAGCGAGGGAGTATCGACCGTGCCCGGGCAGATCGCGTTGCAGCGGATGCCGGCGGCGATGAAATCGGCGGCGACCGATTTGGTCAATCCGATCACCGCCGCCTTGGTCGTGCCATAGACGCAGCGGTTGACGACGCCTTTGATCGATGACGCGGTCGACGACATGTTGATGATCGAGCCGCCGTTGCCGCGCTCGACCATCTTGGGCAGAAACGCGCGCATGGTCAGGTACATAGAGCGCACGTTGAGGTCGAACGAGAACTCCCACTCCTCCGGCGTCACGTCGAGGATCGTGCCGTGATGCACGAACCCGGCGCAGTTAAACAAGATGTCGAGCGCCGGTAGTTCGTCGGCCAGCGCGGCGATCGCCACGCCGTCGGTCGCGTCGAGCGCCCGTGTCGCGATCAGCGCGTCGGCGAGGCCGGTTAGCTTGTCGTCGGCGATGTCGGTCGCCAGCACGGCCGCCCCCTCGGCGGCAAAGGCCAATGCCGTCGCCCGGCCGATGCCCTGCCCCGCCGCCGTCACCAAGGCGCGCTTACCCGCGAGCCGACCCGCCATGGCCTCTCCTCAGCACTCAGCGGGCAAATTGCCACGTCGGGCGAGCGCCTGCAAATTCCGATCGCCGTCACGCCTTGGGTTCAGGGCGCGCTGAAGCTGGCGCCGGTGCCGCCAGCACCGACGCGGCCCCCAGTATCTCGCCGTCCGCCGCTTGGACCAGCACCGCGATGCCTTCGCCCGGTGCCGGCGGGTCGATCGTGAAATCGAGTGGCGCGCCGGTCCAGGTGCCGAGGATCGTCAGGCTCTCGACCCCGTTGGCGTCCTCCAGCACGCGGCGGGCATTTTCGCCGCCGCCGACCCTGGTGATGCGATGCTGGGCAAAGCGCACCAGCAATACCTTGCCGTTGCCATTCCCGGGGCCGACCGTCACCGCCCGGCGGTCGGCGGCGAAATCGACCGCGGCCGCCGCTTCCGGCCTTGCCGCGCGCAATGCGCCCAGCACCGCGTCGCGATCCGAGCCGATCATCTCGCGGGTGCCGTCGACGACGATCTGCGGCGTGTAGATCCGCCCACCGGTCAATTGCCGCGTATAGGCGCGCTGACGGTCGGTCGAGGCCGGGTTCGACAGCGGGTCCTTCCAGCCGAGCCTGTCCCAGTAATCGATGTGGTAGCCGAGCGCGACGACGCCCTCGCGCCGCGCCAGCTCGCGCAGCAGCGTGTCGGCCGGCGGGCATGACGAGCAGCCCTGCGAGGTGAACAATTCGACGACGAGCGGCCGCGTGTCCGCCCATGCCGGAACGGCGGCCCAGCCCAGGCCGAGCCCCACTCCGAGCGAGAGGGAGAGCACGGCCGAATATTGTCGAGTTCTTGTCATCGAACCTCCCCGGCGGCTGACGATTTGGGCGGATTTTGTCCCAGCCTGCCATTATCTTGACGAAAAATAGGGCATTCAATCGCCCGGCCAAGATCAAGGGGAGGCAGATGCGTCGGTTTTACCGGCTGAATGCCGCGATCGTGATCGCGCTCGTTGGGCTGAGCCTATCGCTGCCTTCTGGCGCGCGGGCGGCCGACCCGATCCGCATCGGCCTCGGCATGGCCCAGACCGGCGCGCTCGCCGCCAACGGCAAATCGGCGCTGCTGGCGATGCGGATCTGGAAGGAGACCGTCAACGCCAAGGGCGGGCTGCTCGGCCGGCCGGTCGAATTGGTGGTCTACGACGATCAGAGCAGCCCGGCGACGGTCGCGGGCATCTACAAAAGCCTGATCGAGGTCGACAAAGTCGACCTCGTCGTCAGCGGCTACGGCACCGACATGATCACGCCGGCGATGCCGGTGGTGATCGCCCACCAGCTTGTGTTCCTGTCGCTGTTCGGTCTCGAAATCAACAGCGGGTTCCATTATCCGAGATACTTCACGATGACCCCGACCGGACCCGACGCCGCCCTCGCGGTGTCGCGCGGGTTTTTCGAGCTTGCCGCGGCGCACGCCCCAAAACCGAAAACCCTGGCGATGCTGGTCCCTGAAAGCGCGTCTCCTCGCCGGGCCATCGACGGCGCGCGTCGGAACGCGAAGGCGTTTCATCTGCGCATCGTCTACGACAAGCCCTACCCGCCCAACACCGCCGATTTCGCCCCGGTGCTGCGGGCGGTACAGGCGACCCGCCCGGACGCGGTTTTTGTACTGTCCTCGTTGACCGATACGGTCGGTATCGTCCGCGCCGCCGCGGAAACCGGGCTCAAGACCGGATTGTTCGGCGGCGGGATGGTCGGGTTGCAGAACAGCGCGATCAAGACCGAGCTCGGGCCACTGATGAATGGCATCGTCAATTATGATTTTTGGCTGCCGGCGCCGACGATGCAGTTTCCGGGCGTGCTCGATTTCCTCAAGACCTATCAGGCGCGGGCGCCGAGCGACGAGGTCGACCCGCTCGGCTATTACATCGCGCCATGGGCCTATGCCTATCTCCAGGTGTTGGGGATGGCGGTCGAGGGCGCCCAAAGCCTAGATCAGGACAAGCTCGCCGAGTACCTGCGCGCCAACAACTTCAAGACCGTGATCGGCGACATCAAATTCGGCCGCGACGGCGAACTCGCCGAATCGCACACGGTCATGGTCCAGTTCCAGCGCGTGACCGGCAACGACATCGCCGAGTTCCGCGACGCCCGCAACCCGATTGTCGTCTGGCCGGAGAAATACAAGATCAGCGACGTGATCTACCCCTACGACGCGGCGCGCGAGTAGACAGCCTGCCCCAGACGGGCGAGGGGAGTTCTCCCCTATACTGCCACTCTGCCCTTCAACACCTGGCCGCCGTGGTCGCCGGTGGCTTCGCCGTTCTCGATCGCGACGGTGCCGTTGACGATCGTCGCCGCGATTCCATCGGCCTTCTGCACCAGGCGTCGGGCGCCTCCCGGTAAATCCTGTTCGACCGTCGGGAGTTGCGGCTTGACCCGGTCGGCGTCGAACACCACCAGATCGGCGGCGTAACCGGTGCGCACCAGCCCGCGATCGGGCAGTTCCCACGCCGACGCGTTGTCGAAGGTCAGCATCCGTACCGCTTCCTCGAGCGTAAATTGCTGCTTGTCGCGCACCCAATAGCTGAGCAGGTGGGTCTGCAACGACGAGCCCATTTCCTGGCACACATGCGCGCCCGAATCCGAGAACGTCGCCAGGGTGCGTGGATGCTTCAGGATGCCGAGCACATCGGCCGGCGATTCGTTGACGATAGGTTGCACGAACACCCGATTGTCGTTGTCCAGCGCCAGGTCGAGGATCACCTCGACCGGGTGCTTGTTCTGCCTGCGCGACAATTCGGCGACGCTCGGATCGTCCCAATCGACGCTCAGCATCGGATAGAGATTGTCGTAATTCGGCTTGCGCGGGTCGGTCGTCGCGGTGCCGCCGCCCTGCAAGATGTTGTCGCGCGGCTTCATCGTCGCTTCCTCGGCGATCAAGCGGCGGCGCACCTCGGGGTCGGCGAGGCGTTGCTTCTGTGCGGCAAGCGGCAAGGCGCGGATCGCCTTCCACCCCGGCAACACGTCGAACGGCAGGTACGATTTGAGCGAGAACACCGCGTTGATCGACCGCGTCGTCGCCTGACCGAACATCCGCCCGCCCGACGCGACGGTCTCGTCCATGACTCCGAGCTGATAATCCCACGGGTTCGGCTCGATGCCCTGCCGCGTCGATAGCATGCCGAACATCACCGGCCGGCCGGTCTCCAGCGCGATCCGCCGCAATCGGGCGAGGCAGGCGCGCTGCGCCTCGCCGCCGGAGATGTCGGGACCGACCTGCAATATCCCGGAATCGAGCGCCGCCATCGCGCCGACTAGCCGGTCGATCTCCTCCCAATCGGCGATGCGGCTGGCGACCGGTGACCCGTCCGGGGTCTCGTGCGTCGTTGCCCGCGAGGTCGAGAACCCCATCGCTCCAGCGCGGATCGCCTCGCCGACCGCGTGTTCCATTAGCCGCAGATCGTCCTCGGTCGCGCGCTGCTCGAGCCCGCGCTTGCCCATCGCGTACATGCGCAGGGCCGAGTGGCCGATATACATGCCGTAATTGAGCCCCTTGGGGAGGCGCTCGACCGTGGCGAGGTATTCGGGAAAGGTTTCCCAGTTCCAGTCGATGCCGGCCATCATCGCCTCGGTCGGGATGTCCTCGACCGCGGTCAGGCAGCGCGCGAACCACTCGCGGTCCTCGGGTTTGCACGGCGCCAGCGCAAAGCCGCAATTGCCCATCACCACGCTGGTGACGCCGTGCCAGCACGAGCAGCTGCCGAGCGGGTCCCAGGCAACCTGCGCGTCCATGTGGGTATGGCCGTCGATAAAGCCCGGCGCGACGATCAGCCCGTCGGCGTCGATGACCCGCTCGGCGGGGGCGCGGATGCGGCCGATCTCGACGATCCGCCCGCCCTTGACCCCGACATCGGCGCGATAGCGCCCCATCCCCGAGCCGTCCACCACCGTGCCGTTGCGTATCAACAAATCGAGAGCCATCGCGCGTCTCCAAAAGAGGGCGCGCAACCATCGGGTCATCGCTCGACCGGTGTCAACCGGCGTCGCCGAGAGCATGAGGCGCGCCAGCGGAACGGCACGCCGATCGCGCTCGCGGAGCCGCTTGATCGCCTGGAAGGGGCTGGTAGGCTCGCGTGGCCCGCAGGGCGCAAATTTGAGGAGAGAAAGACATGGCCGTCGTCGAGACCGAGCGCCACGGACAGATTCTCGTGGTGCGGATGAACCGGCCCGAGCGCCTCAACGCGCTCAATCACGAAATGCGCACCCGGCTCGCCGAGACCTGGACCGAGTTCCGCCACAGCAACGAACTCGAAGTTGCGATCTTCACCGGGTCCGGTCGGGGGTTTTGCGCCGGCGAGGACATGAAGGAATCGCTGCAAAACAACGCGCCCGGCGGGCGGCGTCCCGCGATCGAGGACCCGTTCATGTCCGGCACCTTAGAAAAGCCGGTCATCGCCGCGGTCAACGGCTATGCGATGGGCGGCGGGTTCATGCTGGTCGAGCGCACCGATCTGCGCGTCGCGGTGCGCGAGGCGGTATTCGAGGTCTCCGAGGCGAAACGCTGGCTGCTCGGCGGGTACAATCACGGGCACATCGCCAACGTGCCGTATCCGATCGCGATGGAGATGGCGCTCGGGTTTCGCTTCACCGCCCAGCGGTTCTACGAGATCGGGTTCCTGAACCGGCTGGTCGATACCGACGAATTGATACCGAGCGCCTTGGCGATGGCCGAACACCTGTTGACCCTGCCGCCGGCGTCGCGGGTCAACACCGTGCATATGATGCGTCAGATGCGCCCGGTGCCGTCGTCGGACCAGCAGCGCCTCGCCGCCGCGCTGCACGAGCATGGCGCCAAGAGCGATCTGATGGAATCGCGCGCCGCGTTCGCTGAAAAGCGCCGGCCGCAATTCAAGGGCTGGGACGATCCCGCCGACCGCTACCGTCTCCCCTCGCTCGACGCGGTCAGAGTTGGCGCCCCCGACCGAAAATGAGATGGACGCGGCGAAGCGCCGTCTCGAAGGACGCAGGGTCGCTAGGTGCCGCCTCGTCGGTATCGGTTAAATCGCGGGAGAACCAACGATGGCTGACCTCTTGGCAGGCGGATGCGCCTGCGGCGCGGTGCGATATCGGCTCGAATCGGCGCCGATGTTCGTGCATTGCTGTCACTGTCACGATTGCCAGCGGCAAACCGGGACCGCGTTCGTCCTCAACGCGCTGATCGAGACCGCTCGCGTGACCCTGCTGTCCGGCACGCCGGTGCCGATCGCGATGGCGACCGACAGCGGCCGGCCGCATCATATCCATCGCTGTCCCGCCTGCCAGATTGCGGTGTGGAGCGAATATGGCGGGATCGCCGCGCTGCGCTTCGTCCGCATCGGCACTCTCGACGATCCGACGGCGTTGCCGCCGGATGTCCACATCTATGTGCGATCGAAACTGCCGTGGGTCACCTTACCCGAGTCGATGCCCGCCTACGAAGCCTATTACGACTCCCGCGCCTTGTGGCCGGCTGCCAGTCTCGAACGGCGGCGGGCGGCCTTGCGTTGATCGCTCTTGGGTTGATCAGCCCATCTCGGCGAAGTGGCGCAGCATCCGCTCGGGGTCGGGCATGATGCCGGTGAACAGGCGGAACGCCTCGACCGCCTGGAACACGGCCATGCCACCGCCGTCGAGCGTGCGGCAACCGCGCGCACGGGCCGCGCGCAACAGCTCGGTTTCGAGCGGGAAATAGACGATCTCGGCGACCCATAACGGCGCCCTCAGAAGATCGGCGGGGAGGGGCAACCCCGGATGGGCGGCCATCCCGGTCGGGGTGCAGTGGATCAGTCCGTCGGCCTCGCCGATTGCCCGCGCGAGGTCGGTGCCGGCGGCGGCGCGTCCGGCGCCGAAGCGCGCGCGCAGATTATCCGCGAGCCGTTCGGTGCGGACAGTGTCGATGTCGAAGATCGTCAAGGCTCCGACCCCCAATTTCAGCGCCGCATGGGCCACGGCGGCGCCCGCGCCGCCGGCGCCGAGCTGCACGACATGCGCGCGCGGCACATCCGGACAGCGGCGGCGAAAATTTTCGGCAAAACCCCACCAATCGGTGTTGCAGCCGGTGCGGGTGCCGTCGCGCAAGATCACGGTATTGACCGCGCCCAAAGCATTGGCGTCGGGCGACAGCGCGTGCAACAGCGGGATAACCGATTGCTTGCATGGATGGGTGATGTTGAGCCCGGCGAAACCCATCCGTTCGGCAGCGATCAACAATTCCGGCAACGCCTCGGCCTCGATGCCGAGCGTGTCGAGATCGATCAGCTTGTAGATATAGCGCAGCCCGTGCGCGGCACCCTCGCGCTCGTGCATTGCCGGGGTGCGCGAGGCCTGGATGCCGGCACCGATCAAGCCGACCAGCACGGCGGGCTGCGTATCTTGGGTCATCGGTGGTTATCCCGACGCAAGCGGCGGTTGCCTGGCGCCTTGCGGAAACGGCGCCCGGCGCGATTAGCCAGCGACGCCCCAGGCGATCGCGTTGCGCAGCAAGGCATTGAACGCGTCGCTCTCCCACGGGCCGCGAAAAATCGGCGGGGTCGTGTCCGTGGGGTCGACGATCCGGGCCGCGCGGATCGCCGGGTTGTGGCAATGGCCGAGGGCAAAGTAGGTCACGCCGCCCCTACCGACGTCGCGGGTGTAGCCGAGCACGCGGGTCTTGCCGTCGGGTTGCAGCGAGGTGTCCGACGGATAGAGCCCGGCGGTCGCCGACGCGGCGCTCGGGCCGTAATCCGCGGTCAGCAGGATTTGCGTCGAGCCCGGATCCTGCAATTCGATGAAATACGGCTCGTCCTCGACAACAAAGGATTTGCCGAGCCCTCGGGTCAGCGGGGAAGCGGCGTCGCTGATGTCGACGCAGATCTCGCGCAGCGGCGGATGGGTCAAAAAAATGCTCCCGAGCAGGGCGTGGTGCTCCGTCTTGACGGTGCGGCGCATGCGCACGCCCTCCACCCGCAGGGCGCGGCCGCCGCTGGTGCCGTGCAAGCCCAGCCAGTGCCCGCCCGCCTCCAGCCACCTCTGGATGGCGCGGCACTGGGCGGCGTCGGGGTAGGGGCCGGCGACGTAGGTGATCAGCAAATGGCTGACCGGCAGCCATTTCTCGACATCGGCGAAATCGTTGGCGACCGAGGCCGGAATATCCCGCTCGGCCAGCAGCCCGAGCAGCCGCAGGCGGGCATAATCGTGGTCGTGCCCGCCCATCGACCCGGGCGGAAAACCGCCGGCGATCACATGCGCGCGGCCGGGCTTCGTCTCTGTCATCGGATCACCTCGCTTTGCTGGTCGGCGCCTGCAACGGTTTGCAGCCAGTTTCTCATCTTTCCCCGGTGCCGCTAGCGGCTTTTCCACACCGGTTTGCGTCGCTCGCGAAACGCGCGCGGTCCCTCCGCGCCATCCTCGCTCTCGGCGATGTCCTGGTCGAGCTGGCGCGCGTAGGCGGCCAAGGACGGCGGAAACGCCGCCGACAAGCGATAGAGCCGCACCGCCGCCTGCACCGCCAGCGGCGAGCTCCCGCACACCATATCGGCCAGCTGCTCCGCCGCCGGGATCAATTCCTCGCGCGGCACCACCTTGTTGACGATGCTCTGCTGCAGGCACTCGGCGGCGCTGAGCCGCCCGTTGCACAGGGTCAGATAGGCGGCGGTCACCCGCGGCAATGTCTCATAGAGGTTGTGCGCCGCGCCGAGCCGGCCGACCTTGGTGTGGGTATCGCCGATCCACGCGTCCTCGGCCATCACCCGCAATTGGCACTGCAATGCCAGCGACAACCCGACCCCGACGGCAAAGCCGTTGATCGCCGCGATCAGCGGCTTCTCCAGATTGACGTCGCTCGGCTGACCGCCGCCGCCCCAATGGAACATCGGGTTGTTGGGGTCTTCGTGCGGGGTGCGCTTGCCTTCCTGCTGATAGGAGGCGAGGAACTTGACGTCGCGCCCGGCGCAGAACGCCTCGCCGGTACCGCTGACGATGCCGACATAGATGTCGGGGTCGAGCCCGATATCGCGCCAGCACGCCCTGAGCTCGGCATAGGCATAGCTGTGCAAGGCGTTGCGGACCTCGGGCCGGTTGATCGTGACGTAGGCGACGTGCCCCTTCTTTTCGTAGATCACGAACTTTAGGTCCCGGGGCTGGTTGGCGGGATCGTACGGAGAATCGTATTGCGGCATGGCGCGCCTCCAGGTTCGGGCTGGTCATGACGATACGCCAAGACCAGGCTCTCCGCAGCGGGGCAGTGCCCCGCGCAGACCCCCATCGTGGACAAAACATCACCACCGGAAGATGCTAGGCGTCAAACCAGCAGCTTGAGTTAGGCGGCACCGATGGCAGACGACCAGCATCCCAGGGTCCCTGCAAGCGTTGGGGCCGACGCGACCCCGACCCGCACCGACTACACGGTCGCCAAGGGCGAGGTAACCCTCGCGGTCTATCGCAAATCCTTGGGCCAGCCGGAATCGAGCCAGCCGCCGCGGCCGGTATTGTTCCTGGTCCACGGCTCGTCCAATTCGGGGCTGTCGTCGTTCGACCTCTCGGTCCCCGGGGGCGAGTATTCGACGATGAACGTGTTCGCCCGGCTCGGCTTTGACGTGTGGACGATGGATCACGAGAATTACGGGCGCTCGTCGCGCACGGAGGGCAATTCCGACATCGCCAGCGGTGTCGCCGATCTGGCCGCCGCGAGCGCATTGGTGCTGCGCGAGACCGGCCAGCCGCGGATGCACATGATGGGCGAATCGTCGGGCGCCTTGCGCGCCGCCGCGTTCGCGATGGCATATCCCGACCGCGTCGGCCGGCTGATCCTGAACGCGTTCACCTATACCGGCCGCAACTCGCCGACCCTCGCCAAGCGCGCCGAACAGGTCGAGTTTTTCCGCGCCAACAACCGCCGATTGCGCGATCGCGACATGATTCGCAGCATCTTCACCCGCGACCACCCGGGTACCGCCGATCCGGCGGTCGCCGAGGCATTGGCCGATTCCGAACTGGTGTACGGCGATCAGGTCCCGACGGGCACCTATCTCGACATGACTGCCAACCTGCCGGTGGTCGATCCCCTGCGGGTAAAGGCGCCGGTCATGCTGATCCGCGGCGAACACGACGGGATCGCCAGCGAGGAGGATCTGCTCGATTTCTACCGGCTTCTGCCGAACCCCGACCGGCAGTTCGTCGTGTTGCCGGGGGCGGCGCACGCGCTGGTGTTTGGCTACAACCGGCATCATCTCTGGCACGCGATGCACGGATTCCTGACGATGCCGCCCCGCCGGGATCACTAATGAGGCTGGGCGCGTTATGCCAGATGCGATAGTGCCGGAGACGCCGATCTCCCCGGTGCCGCTTTCCGCCGTTGCGACTCCGGGCGAATCGGCGGCGTCTCCCGCCGAGTCCGAGGCGGTAGCCGCGACCGGCGCGGCAGAGCCGCCGGCAAAGCCAGCCTATCCCGCGCCGGCCATCGAGCCGACCCAGGCCGCGCCTAGGGGGGTCCGGTTTGATTTCAACGACGGTGCCCGGGTGGTATTGCCCGATCTCGCTGGTCCCAATCTCGCCGTTACAGGGGCGGCGCAGAGTTGGCGGGTGCGGCTCAGCGATCTCGACACCGGCAACATCCTCTACGAGACCGAGGTCAAGGGCGCCCGCATCAACAGCAGCAAGCGCTATTTCGTGCGCTTTCGCATCGAGGTGTGGGAGGGCGGCGATACCCTGTTCACGCATGATTTCGACGCCGCCGGGCGCGAGGTGCTGGTGCTGTTTCCGGTCGGGACGATCGGCGACACGGTGGGTTGGTTTCCCTATGCGGTAAAATTTTACGAACAGCATCGCTGCCGTTTGACCTGCGCGATGGCGGACCGGCTGATCCCGCTATTTGCCGATGCCTATCCCGGAATCCGGTTCATTACTCACGAACAGATCGAGCCCGAGGAGTATTACGCGACTTACAAGATCGGGCTGTTCTTCGACGATGTCGACTGCATCCACCAGCCCTGCGACTTCCGTCTGGTCGGGCTGCATCGCACCGCCGGCTACATCCTTGGGGTCGATCCGACCGAGGCCGCGCCGCGCATGCATCTCGCCGACAATTCGCGTCCGATAGCCGAGCCTTATGTCTGCATCGCGACCCAGTCGACGACCCAGTCGAAATACTGGAACAACCCGCATGGCTGGCGCGAGATCGTCGAGTTCCTGAAAGTGTCCGGTTACCGCGTCGTCTGCGTCGACCAGAAGCCGGTGCATGGGGCCGGCATCGTGTGGAACCACATCCCGCACGGCGCCGAGGACGAAACCGGCGACCGGCCGCTGCTGGAGCGGGCGCGCTGGCTGCGCCATGCCGAGTTCTTTGTCGGCCTGTCGAGCGGGCTGGCCTGGCTCGCCTGGGCAGCCGGCACCAAGGTGGTGATGATCAGCGGCTTTACCCACCCGACCAACGAGTTCGCGACGCCGTACCGGGTGATCAACTACCACACCTGCAACAGTTGCTGGAACGACCCCAAGCACCGCTTCGACCATCACGATTTCTTGTGGTGCCCGCGTCATGCCAACACACCGCGGCAGTTCGAATGTAGCCGGCTGATCACCGCCGACCAGGTCAAGGCGGTGATCCGCGCCATCCCCGGATTTGGTTCCTGGGTCGGCCGGCCGCCGACCCCCGCGAACGCGCCCGACCGGCGCGGCTGAAGCCTTGGATTGCCGCTAGACTCACCGCTAATCGGAACTAGTCCGTAACGGCGCTGGAGAAACCGGCGGAATGGCCCGCGAGGGCGGGATATGTTTGGTTGGGGTGCACTCGCCCTGCTTGTCGGAACTGGTGGCGTAGGCATCGACAAGATTTCGGCGACGCCACCCTCGCGAATTTCCTTGCCAAGCAAGTCTTCACGTCCAATCGTGGCGGCTGTGATTAGGCCACGCGAAGAATGCCGGTCGATATCGGCTATCGGGAGTTAGGCATATGATGCGCAGTTTGCGGGTGCTCGCGGCGGCGGGCGTGCTGGTTTTCGGAACCGCGGTCGGCGGTCCGGTTCTCGCCCAGAAATCCGGCGGAACCCTGAGAATCCAGCATTGGGACAGCCCGGCCAGCATGTCGATTCACGACGAGGCGACATATTCGACCGTGATCCCGATCATGGGGGTGATGAACAACCTCGTCCTCTACCGGCAGGATGTCGCCCAGAACAGCATGAGCGGCATCGTGCCCGATCTCGCGACGAGTTGGTCGTGGAGCGAGGACGGCAAGGACCTCGCCTTCAAATTGCGCCAGGGCGTCAAATGGCATGACGGCAAGCCGTTCACCGCCGCCGACGTCAAGTGCACCTGGGAACTGTTGACGGGCACGGCCAAGGAAAAGCTTCGCGGCAACCCGCGCAAGGCGTGGTATCGCAATCTCGAGAAGGTCACCACCAACGGCGATTTCGAGGCGGTGTTTCACCTCAAGCACCCGCAACCGGCGTTTGTGGCGCTGCTCGCCTCCGGCTATTCGCCGGTCTATCCGTGCCATGTCGCGCCCAAGGACATGCGCCTCCATCCGATCGGCACCGGCCCGTTCAAATTTGTCGAATACAAGCCCAACGAGCACATCAAGGTCGTGCGCAACCCGGATTACTGGAAGCCCGGCCGCCCGTATCTCGACGCGATCGAATACTCGATCGTGCCGAACCGCTCGACCGCGATGCTGGGGTTCATCGCCGGCAAGTACGACATGACCTGGCCGTACAATCTGACGCCCCCGCTGATGCGGGACGTCAAGGGCCAGGCGCCGAATGCCGTCTGCGAAATGCTGACCAACAATGGAACCAACAATCTGTTGCTCAACCGCGATACGCCGCCCTTCAACAATGCCGAACTGCGCCGGGCATTGGCGCTGTCGTTCGACCGTAAGGCGTTTGTCGACATCTTGAGCGAGGGACAAAGCAAGATCGGCGCGGCGATGCTGCCGCCTCCGGAAGGGCAATGGGGCATGCCGGAGGAGATGCTGCGCACGATCCCCGGCTACGATCCCGATGTCGAAAAGAACCGCGCCGAAGCCCGCAAGATCATGGAGAAGCTAGGCTACGGGCCTGACAAGAAGCTCGAACTCAAGGTTTCGACGCGCAACGTCGCCACGTTCCGCGACCCGGCCGTCATCCTGATCGATCAGCTCAAGCACATTTATGTCGAAGCCGTGCTCGACACCGTCGAATCTGCCAATTGGCACTCGAAAATCACGCGCAAGGACTACAAGATCGCGCTTAACGGTACCGGCAGCGGCGTCGATGATCCCGACCAAAATTTCTTCGAGAATTACGCCTGCGGCTCGGATCGCAACTATAGCGGCTACTGCAACCCCGAAATCGACAAGAAGTTCGAGGAGCAGTCGATGATGTCCGACCAGGAAAAACGGCGCAAGTTGGTGTGGGAGATCGACAAGAAATTGCAGGAGGACGGCGCGCGGCCGATCATCCTTCACAACCGTAACGGAACTTGCCGCCAGCCGCATGTCAAAGGGCTGACCCTGATGGTCAACAGCATCTACAACGGCTGGCGCTTCGAAGACGTCTGGCTGGAGAACTGATCGCCTAGCGGCCGCGCCGCCGAACTAGCCATTGTCAGACAATGGCTAAAGCCGCATGTTGATCTCCGGGTACTTCGCCTCGCGAAGTATCCGCAGACCGCGCCCTGACTTGCGCCCTGGCATGCAATTGGGAACCGCGATGGCAACCCGGCGGCTAATCGGTCGCCGCGCATTCTTCCCGGGCATCATCATGCTCGGATCGCTGGTGTTCGCCCCGGCATCGCCGGCGCAGGAGCTGCTACTGCCGCGCGTCGCGCCGCTGGTCGGCCCCTCCAGTGGTGGTCCGCCTGGCGGTCCGGCGAACCAAGCCGCGCCGGAACCGCGGCCGCGGGTGCCGGTCGCGCGGGCCTGGGCCGCGCTCGACCAGCGTGTCGTCGCCTGCCTGCACGAGGAGTTCCAACTCAACATCCGGCGGTTGATCGCGCAGGGCGTTGCTCCGACCGATCCCCGCGTCTCGGCCGACCTCGGCGCATGCGAGCGGCGCGTGGCCGGGCAGGCATCGCCGCCGGGGGTACCTCCCGGGCAGCCCGCCGCGCCAGCTCCGGCAGTCGCGGCGAACCCGCCGAAATCGCCGGAAATGCCGCGAGCCAGCGTTCCAGCCGTGGCAAAGCCCCCAGTATCGGCACCGGACACCGTCAAGGAAGCCGAGTTGCTATTCTGGCAGTCGGTCAAGGACAGCAAGAACCCGGCGGATTTCGAGGAATACCTGCGCCAATACCCGAGCGGGATGTTCGCCGGGCTGGCGCGCAACCACCTCGCCGCGAACCCTGCCGCGGGATCGGCTCAGCCCCCGGGCCGGCGGGTGGCGCTGGTGATCGGCAACGCCTCCTACAAGCAGCTCGGTCGGCTCGACAACACGGCGCGCGACGCGATGCTGATCGCAACCACCTTGAAGGGTCTCGGCTTCGAGATTATCGGCGATCAGGCTCAGCTCGATCTCGACCGGTTCCGTTTTGTCGAGGTGGTGGTCAATTTCGGCAACAAGCTGGCCGGCGCCGATGTCGGCATCTTCTATTTCGCGGGTCACGGCGTGCAGATCCGCAACGAGAATTTCCTGGTTCCGGTCGACGCCAACCCGGGCAAGCCGTCGGACGCCGATACCCAGCTCGTCAGCGCCCAGATGATCCTGCGCCAGATGGAGGATTCGGGCGCCAAGCTGAAAGTGGTTCTGCTCGATGCGTGCCGCAACAACCCGCTCGGCGCGGCCAGCTTTCGCGATTCGGCGGGAGGCCTGGCGCAGATGCGGGCGCCGCAAGGCACCTTGATCTCGTACGCGACGCAACCGGGCAACACCGCGCGCGACGGCGAACCCGGCGGCGACAGCCCCTATACCCTGGCGCTGTCGCAAGCGCTGCAGATGAAGGGCGTCGATGTCTTGCGGATGTTCAACAATGTCGGGGTGCTCGTCGCCAACTCGACCGGACATACGCAGCAGCCCTGGATCGAGCACTCGCCGATCCAGGGGGAATACTATTTCGCCGGGCGCTAGCTAAGCGTCAAGGACCAAACAGCGGTGGGGCCAAGCCGCCGCGCAAGAGGAGGATCGGGCATGCCGAAGCTCGTCGCAGTCGCCGCCATCGCCGCTCTTGCCGCCCTGGCGGCGGCGGCAACTCCCGCGGCGGCCCAGAGCACGCCGCCGCAGATCGCCCAGGCGCCCGCGGCTGGTGTGGTGCTGGCGAGCGGGGATTATTCCGAGGATTCGAACCTGCGCTGCGACCTGCTCGAGGCGCGGCGCGTCACCGGCGGCGTCCTGCTCGTCCGCTGGCGGATCGTCAACACGACGTCGGGCCAATCCGGCGGGGTCACGTCGGCGAGCCCGAAAAAGATCCGCTACTCGTTTAACTGGAGCGACCTGTATTACATCGACCCGGCGGAAAACAAGCGCTACCAATTCCTGACCGACGCCTCCGGCAACAGAATCCTTGAAATGTACGAAGGCGATTACGCCGCCGGTCAGCAGCGCACCAACTGGGCCAAATTTCCGGCGCCGCCGGCCAGCTCGACCAAGATCAGCATCGTCATTCCCAAATTCGCGCCATTCGAGGACGTCACGATCGCGCCGTGAGCGGCCGATGATGGCGGTCCCATCGCGGTTTTCGTGCCAGGCGGCGTTGATCGCGGGGATCATCGCGGCAGCACTCGCCGCACTGTGGCCGGTCGCCGCCCAGACGGTCGGTGAAGACGCGCCACTGCCGCCGGGGGTGCGGGGCGATGTCAGCCCGCTGCGGGGCGGCGCGATCCCGCTGACCCCGGTGATCTCGGAATTGCGCGGCGTGACCCCGGGCCTCAAGGGCGGGGTGGAGAGCCTGCAGGGCGCGCTCAAGGATCTCGGCGCCACGGTCAAGGGCAAGGAGATCAAGATCAGCCTCAGCGCCGATGTATTGTTCGATTTCGACAAGGCCGATCTGCGGCCGGAAGCTGATCCCGAATTGCGCAAGGTCGTGACCGTCCTGCAATCCTATCCCAAGGCGGCGGTACTGATCGAAGGCCATACCGACGGCAAGGGCAACGACCGCTACAACCAGGCACTGTCGGAACGGCGCGCCGAGTCGGTGCGGCGCTGGCTCGCCGAGCATGGGGTCGGCGCCGGCATGACGACCCGCGGCTGGGGCAAGCGGCGGCCGGTCGCGCCCAACGCCAAGCCCAACGGCTCCGACGATCCCGAGGGCCGCCAGAAGAACCGCCGGGTGGAGATTACGGTCCGTACCTGACCGGCCGTCGTTCACTTGAACAGAACGCGGTGCAATAGCCGGCCAGGCGTCAACGCCAGCGCGCCGGCGATCACGGTTTGAGGCCGACGCCGGCGTGGAGCGGGCGCCTCCAGCGATCGGCGACGAGGCTGGAATGCCCTGGGAAACCGCTGACATTCCTCAGATCAGTCGGTGGAGCGCGGCGGTTGCGCAACGGTGGCGATCTATGTTACGAACCGCGCGGATTTCGCGGGGCCACTGTGGTCCTGCGGGGTGTTTCTCGCGCCGGAATCCGCCGCCAACGAATTGTCGCGACCGCCCTCCGCCGGCGCGCTGACCGAGGACCGATTTCCATTGGCTTCCGAAGCGACAGGCGTTTCCGGCCTGGCTGGGCGATATGCCGCCGCGCTGTTCGATCTCGCCGATGAGCGCCATGCGCTCGACGCGGTCGCCGGCGATCTGCGCGAACTGCGCGCGATGCTGCAGGCCAGTCCCGATCTTTCGCGACTGGTGCGCAGCCCGGTATTGTCTCGCGCGGATCAAGGCAAGGCGATCGCGGCCCTCGTTGAGCAGGCCGGGTTGTCGTCATTGACCCGCGATTTTCTCGCGGTCGTCGCGCGCAACCGGCGTCTGTTCGCGGTGCCCGCGATGATCGAGGCGTATCTCGCCAAATTGGGCGAGCGCCGCGGCGAGGTCACCGCCGAGGTGACGGCGGCGCAGCCGCTGAGCGAGGCGCAGAGCGCGGCCTTGGACGAACAGCTTCGCCGCGCGGTCGGGCGCCGGGTGACGGTCGATATCAGGATCGATCCCAGCCTGCTCGGCGGGATGATTGTCAAGGTCGGCTCGCGCATGATCGACGGTTCGCTGAGGAACAAGCTGCAGCGCTTGCGGCTGGCGTTGAGAAGCGCCGGCTAAAGGATCCGCCTGAAGGATATTGGCCAAAGGGGCTCACATGGAAATTCGCGCCGCGGAAATCTCCGCGATCCTAAAGCAGCAGATCGCCAGCTTTGGCAGCGAGGCGGATGTGGCCGAGGTCGGCCAGGTATTGTCGGTCGGCGACGGGATCGCTCGCGTCTATGGGCTCGACAAGGTCCAGGCCGGCGAATTGGTCGAATTCCCGAACGGGATGAAGGGCATGGCCCTCAATCTCGAAACCGATAATGTCGGCGTCGTTATCTTCGGCGAGGATTCCGGCATCCGCGAGGGCGATACGGTCAAGCGCACCGGCGCGATCGTCGACGTGCCGGTCGGGCGGGGATTGCTCGGGCGGGTGGTCGACGGGCTCGGCAACCCGATCGACGGCAAGGGGCCGTTGACCGACGTGACCCGCACCCGGGTCGAGGTCAAGGCGCCGGGCATCATCCCGCGCAAATCGGTGCACGAGCCGGTGCAGACCGGGCTAAAGGCGATCGACGCGCTGGTGCCGATCGGCCGCGGCCAGCGCGAGTTGATCATCGGCGACCGCCAGACCGGCAAGACCGCGTTGGCGATCGACACCATCCTCAACCAGCGCGCGGTCAACGCCGGCACCGACGAGTCGAAAAAGCTCTATTGCATCTATGTCGCGATCGGCCAAAAACGCTCGACCGTCGCGCAGATCGTCAAGACGTTGCAGGATTTCGGCGCGCTCGACTACTCGATCGTCGTGGCCGCCACCGCGTCGGAGCCGGCGCCGTTGCAGTTCATCGCCCCATATGCGGGCTGCGCGATGGGCGAATATTTCCGCGACAACGGCATGCACGCGCTGATGATCTATGACGATCTGTCGAAGCAGGCGGTCGCCTATCGCCAGATGTCGCTGTTGCTGCGCCGCCCGCCCGGGCGCGAGGCGTATCCCGGCGACGTGTTCTACCTGCATTCGCGGCTGCTGGAGCGCGCCGCCAAGATGAACGACGAGCACGGTGCCGGCTCGCTGACCGCGCTGCCGGTCATCGAGACCCAGGCCGGCGACGTATCGGCCTATATTCCGACCAATGTGATCTCGATTACCGATGGGCAGATCTTTCTCGAGACCGATCTGTTCTATCGCGGCATCCGCCCGGCGATCAATGTCGGCCTCTCGGTCAGCCGGGTCGGCTCGGCGGCGCAGATCAAGGCGATGAAGCAGGTCGCCGGGCGCATCAAGCTCGAGTTGGCGCAATACCGGGAGATGGCGTCGTTCGCGCAGTTCGCGTCTGACCTCGACGCGTCGACCCAGCGGCTGCTGGCCCGCGGCGCGCGCCTGACCGAATTGTTGAAGCAGCCGCAATTCTCGCCGGTCGCGATCGAGGAGCAGGTGGCGGCGATCTTCGCCGGCACTCGCGGTTTTCTCGACCGCATCGAGATCGGCGATATCGGCCGGTTTGAGGCGTCGATGCTTGGCGAATTGCGCGCCCGCCGCCCCGAATTGCTGGAGGCGATCAGTGGCGAGCGTGAGATTTCCGACGCCACCGAAAAGGGGCTGGTCGAGTTTCTCGACGGTTTCGCCCGAGCGTTCGCCTGAGCCGAGCTGAGCTTCCGACATGCCCAGCCTGAAGGATCTGCGGGTCCGCATCCGCAGTGTCCGCTCGACCCAGAAGATCACCGCGGCGATGAAGATGGTCGCCGCCTCGCGACTGCGCCGCGCCCAGGAGCAGGCCGAAGCGGCCCGCCCCTATGCCGAGCGGATGGAGCGCGTGCTGGGCTCTCTGGCGAGCCGCATGGCGGCATTGCCTGGAGCGCCCCCGTTATTGGCCGGCACCGGCAAGGACGACACCCATCTGGTGATCGTCGCGACCTCGGATCGCGGGCTCGCCGGCGGCTTCAACGCGACGATATTGCGCGAGGCGCGGCGCCGCATCCGCGAATTGGAGCGCGCCGGCAAGACCATCAAGATCCTGACCATCGGTCGCAAGGGCCGCGACAGCCTGCGCCGCGACTACGCCAGGCTGATCCACGACAGCCTGACCGAAATCGGCCGGCGGCGAGTCTCGTTCGACGAGGCGCGCGACATCGCCGCGCGGGTATTGGCGTTGTTCGGAACGAGCGGGTTCGACGTCTGCACGATCGTCTTCAACCGCTTTCGCTCGGCGATCACCCAGATCGTCACCACCCAGCAATTGATCCCGTTCGCCCTGCCCTCGGGGACGGCTGGCGGAGCGGCCGGCGGTGCCGAAGCGGCGATCGGCGGCGCGATGTACGAGTTCGAGCCGTCGGAGGAAGAAATCCTCGCCGAGTTACTACCGAACAATCTGGCGGTGCAGATCTATACCGCGTTGCTGGAAAACGCCGCGAGCGAGCAGGGCGCGCGTATGACAGCGATGGACAACGCCACCCGCAACGCCGGCGAGATGATCGACCGGCTGACCATGAACTACAATCGCACCCGCCAGGCTGTCATCACCAAGGAATTGATCGAGATCATCTCTGGCGCCGAGGCGCTGTGAGGTTCCCGGTTCGAATAAGGATCAAGCGAACATGCAGAGCAACATTGTCGGTACCATCACCCAGGTCATCGGCGCGGTGGTCGATGTGCATTTCGAGGGCGAACTCCCGGCGATCCTGAGCGCATTGCATGTCGACAACGCCGGCCGGACCCTGGTGCTAGAGGTCGCGCAGCACCTTGGCGAAAACACCGTGCGCACGGTCGCGATGGACACCACCGACGGGCTGGTGCGCGGCACTCAGGTGGTCGCCACCGGCAGTCCGATCATGATGCCGGTCGGGCCCGAGACGTTGGGCCGGATCCTCAATGTCGTCGGCGAACCGGTCGACGAGCGCGGCCCGATCACGACCAAAATGCGCCTGCCGATCCACCGGCCCGCCCCCGAATTCATCGACCAGTCGACCGAGGCCGAGATCCTGATCACGGGAATCAAGGTGGTCGATCTGCTCGCCCCCTATGCCAAGGGCGGCAAGGTCGGATTGTTCGGCGGCGCCGGTGTCGGCAAGACCGTCATCATCATGGAATTGATCAACAACATCGCCAAGGCGCATGGCGGCTACTCGGTGTTTGCCGGCGTCGGCGAGCGTACCCGCGAGGGCAACGACCTCTATCACGAGATGATGGAATCGGGGGTCATCGTCCCCGACGGGCCGGGCTCCAAGGCGGCCTTGGTCTATGGTCAGATGAACGAGCCGCCGGGCGCGCGGGCGCGGGTCGGGCTCTCCGGGCTGACCCTCGCCGAATACTTCCGCGACGAGGAAGGCCAGGACGTGCTGTTCTTCGTCGACAACATCTTCCGCTTTACCCAGGCTGGCTCCGAGGTGTCGGCCTTGCTCGGCCGCATCCCATCCGCGGTCGGATATCAGCCGACCCTGGCGACGGACATGGGCGCGTTGCAGGAGCGCATCACGACGACCAAGAAGGGGTCGATCACCTCGGTCCAGGCGATCTATGTGCCGGCCGATGATCTGACCGACCCGGCGCCGGCGACCTCGTTCGCCCATCTCGACGCGACCACGGTGCTGTCGCGTCAGATCGCCGAGCTCGGCATCTACCCGGCGGTCGACCCGCTCGACTCGACTTCGCGCATGCTCGATCCGCGCGTCGTCGGCGACGAGCATTACCAGGTCGCCCGCGACGTGCAACGGGTATTGCAGACCTACAAATCACTGCAGGACATCATCGCGATCCTGGGCATGGACGAATTGTCGGAAGAGGACCGGCTGACCGTCGCCCGCGCCCGCAAGATCCAGCGCTTCCTGTCGCAGCCGTTCTTTGTCGCCGAGGTGTTCACCGGCAGCCCGGGCGTGTTCGTCAACCTCGAGGACACGATCAAGGGCTTCAAGGGCATCGTCGCTGGCGAGTATGACGAATTGCCAGAGGCTTCGTTCTATATGGTCGGCACGATCGAGGAAGCCGTCGACAAGGCCCGCAAGATGGCCGCCGAGGCGGCATGATGGATCATTTTTTCGTCATCTCCGGGCCTGTCCCGGCCATTCACGTCCTGCATCGCGGCGTTTCCGTGGATGCCCGGATCATGTCCGGGCATGACGACATGCTTGCGGCGGGATCGCTGGGGCTCTTGTAATGGCCGACCGCGTGCAGTTCGAGCTGGTCTCGCCCGAGCGTCTGATCCTGTCGGAAATGGTCGAGATGGTGGTGGTGCCCGGGGTCGAGGGCAATTTTGGCGTATTACCCGGACATTCGCCGCTGATCTCGTCGATCCGTCCGGGTACGATCGAGATATACGAGAACCGCGCCGTCGTCCGCCGCATCTTTATCGTCGGCGGCATCGCCGAGGTGACACCCGAGCGCTGCACCGTATTAGCCGACGAGGCGATGGACCCCGCATCGCTCGACCGCGCCGTTCTCGAAGCGGAATTGCAGATCGTCGAGGGCAATCTGCCGAGCCTGCGCGACCAGGTCGCGCGCACCGCCGGCACCGAGCGCGAGCGCCTGGCGACCGAACTGGCCGGGCTCGAACGCGACCAAAGGGTAATCCGCGCCAAGCTCCTCGCCGTCGCCGAGGGATCGCATTAAGGCGCATATCGTCGCGTCCCGGTGTATATTGGGGCGGCTGTGCAGTGCCGGAGGGGGGCGGCATGGGGTCGTGGACGCTCGATGATATTCGTTGGCAGGATTTTGACCGCGGCAAGCTCGATCCCGAGCTGGTGCGCGTGGTCAAGGCCGCGAGCCTCGTCGAGTACAATGGCGGCGCCTACGCGCACCATCTGTGCCTGGTGTTCGCCGACGATCCAGAGTTTCAGCAGACCGTCCGGCGCTGGGGCGATGAAGAAATCCAGCATGGGTTAGCGCTGGGTCGCTGGGCCGCGCTGGCCGATCCGGATTTCGATTTCGATTCCGCTTTTGCTCGCTTCCAGGCGGGCTACCATGTCGATTTCAGCCGCGATCAATCCTCGCGAGGATCGCGCTCGGGCGAAATGATCGCGCGCTGCATCGTCGAGACCGGTACCAGCTCGTATTATACCGCGATGCGCGATGCTGCGGCCGAGCCGGTATTGCGCGATATCTGCCGCCATATCGCGGCTGACGAACTACGCCATTATCGGCTGTTCTACAAGAACCTGCGCCGCTGCCTTGCAAGCGAGGGCATCGGGCGGGTGGCGCGATTGCGGGTCGCGTTCGGGCGGATGGTCGAATCCGGAGACGACGAACTCGCCTACGCGTATTACGCGGCCAACGAGGCCGAGCACCCCTACGACCGGCGGCATCACAGCCGCGCCTATGCCCGGCGCGCCTACGCGATGGTCCGCCCGGGGCATGTCGAGCGCGGCATCGCGATGATTTTGAAGGCGGTTGGCTTGAAGCCGAACGGCTGGCTCAGCCGGGTCGCGAGCGGCCTCGCCTGGCGGGTAATCCGCTATCACGTCGCCCGCCTCGCCAGGGCGGGGGCGTGAGCGGCTAAATCGTCCGCGCGTGGTGATCGGCGAGCACCGCCGCGATCACCTGGGTGATCCGCCGGCCGGTCGGGATGTGCAGGAATTCATTGGGCCCGTGCGCGTTCGAGTGCGGCCCGAGCACGCCGGTGACGACGAATTGCGCTTGGGGAAAGCGCTCGCCCAGCATCGCCATGAACGGAATGCTGCCGCCTTCGCCCATATAGGCGGGCGCGGCGCCGAATGCCTCCGCGGACGCGCGCGCGAGCGAGGCTTCGAGCCAGGGCGACAAGGCCGGGGCGTTCCACCCGGCCGAGGCCGCCTGCGGGGCGAAACCGACCCGGGCGCCATAGGGCGGGTCCTGTTCCAGCAGGCGTTTCACCAGCGCGCCGGCGCCGGCTGCGTTGAGGGTCGGCGGCAGGCGCAGGCTCAGCTTCGCCGCCGTGTACGGCAGCAGCACATTGCCGGCATCGCCCGGCGACGGCAGCCCGTCGATGCCGGTCACCGCGAGTTGCGGGCGCCAGCTGCGATTGAGCACCAACTCGGCCAGATCGTCGTCGACCGGTTTCATCCCCGGCACAAAGGGGAATTTGGCATAGACCGATTCGCCAAGCGCCACCGCCGCGCGCTTGGCTTGTGCCACCCGCTCCGCCGGGATCTGCGCATACAGCACGTCCGGCCGGATCGCGCCGCTGTCTTCGTCCTCGAGCCGCGACAGCAGCTGCCGAAAGATGCGAAAGCTCGACGGCACGACCCCCGACGCATCGCCGGAATGGACCCCCTCGCCGAGCACCTCGACGGTCAGGGTGCCTGCGACCACGCCGCGCAAGGACGTCGTCAGCCACAATTGATCGTAATTGCCGCACCCCGAATCGAGGCAGACGACCAGGGAGGGGATGCCGATCCGCGACGCGAGATGGGCGACGTAATATGGCAGGTCATAGCTGCCGGATTCCTCGCACGCCTCGATCACGACCACGCAGCGCGCATGCTCGACGCCCTGGTCGTGCAGTGCCGCGAGCGCGGTCAGCGCGCCGAACATCGCATAGCCGTCATCGGCTCCGCCGCGGCCGTACAGCTTGTCGCCGTCGAGGCGCGGGGTCCACGGTCCGTAGCCCTCGGTCCAGCCGGCCATTTCAGGCTGCTTGTCGAGATGGCCGTACAGCAGCACGGTGTCGCTTCCGGCGCCCGGGATATCGATCAGGATCAGCGGAGTGCGGCCGGGCAACCGCACCACCTCGAACGTCGCGCCGGGCAGCGCGCCGAGCTTGGCCCGTGCCCAGCGCTCGAACAGCGCGACCGCCGCCTCCATATGTCCGTGCGCCGCCCAATCGGGATCGAAGGCCGGCGATTTGTTCGGGATCCTGATGTAATCGATCAGGGTCGGGACGATCTCGTCGTCCCAGCACTTACCGACGAATCTCGCGAGCCTGGCGCTATCCAGCATCCGCCTTATCCTTAGCTTCCATCGGCCTCGTCCGCTGCGGACGTCATGCTATCACCGCGAGGTGCGGCTGCCATGATCCTCGTCTTCGGTTCGATCAATGTGGATGTGATGGTGCCGGTGCCGCGTCTGCCGCTCGCGGGCGAGACCGTGCTCGGCGGCGATTACGCGCTGATGCCCGGCGGCAAGGGCGCCAATCAGGCATTGGCGGCCCGGCGCGCCGGCTCTCGCGTGATCATGGCCGGCGCGGTCGGTGACGACGGATTCGCGGCGGTCGCACTGGAGACATTGCGCCGGGATGGAGTCGACCTTTCGCTGGTGCGGCGGGTCGACTGCCCGACCGGCTGCGCCGCGATCATGGTCGGTATGGCGGGCGAGAACTCGATCGCGGTGGCGCCGGGCGCCAACCGGTTGGCCGAAGGGGGACAAACCCTCGACGACGTCCTCGGTCCGCCGACGATCTTGATCTGCCAGATGGAAGTGCCGGCCGGCGAGACCGAAGCGCTGATCCGGCGGGCTCGGGCGCGGGGCGCGCGGATCGTGCTCAATCTCGCGCCGGCCACGGCGATCGACCCGGCGCTGTTCGCCGATATCGACCTGCTCGTCGTCAACCAGGGCGAGGCGGCAAGTCTGGGCGAGGAGCCGGGGCGGCTCGGGCGAATTCTGCGTCGGGGCCTCGTGGTAACGCACGGCGCCGCGGGGGCGGTGGCCTATCTCCCCGACGGGGCGTGCCTCAATATTCCGGCGTTGGCGATCGAGCCGGTCGACACGACCGGCGCCGGCGACTGTTTCGTCGGCGTACTGGCGGCCGGGCTCGATGCCGGGCTGGGTCTCCGCGATGCGCTGTGGCGGGCCAGTGCCGCCGGCGGGCTCGCCTGCCTCGGGCGCGGTGCGCAGTCGTCGATGCCCGACCGCGCCGCGATCGACATCGCCGCGGCCCGCCTGCCCGGCATTATTTCCGCAGGACCTCGCGAAACTCGGTGAGAACGTCGAGGTAAAGCCGCCGCTTGAACGGCACGATCAGATCCGGCAGGCGATGCGGCACGACCCATTGCCAGGCGTCGAACTCGGCATGCTCGGTGGCGAGGTCGAAATCGCGATTGTCGCCGGTGAACCGCATCGCAAACCATTTCTGCCGCTGGCCGCGAAATCGCCCGCCCCACATCCCATTGGCGACCGCCGGCGGCACGTCGTAATGCAGCCAGACCCGGCTTTCGGCGAGAATCTCCGCCTTGGCGGTGCCGGTCTCCTCCGCGAGTTCGCGCAACGCGGCCTCGGCTGGTGTCTCGCCGGGGTCGATCCCGCCTTGCGGCATCTGCCACGGCGCCAGCCCATCCGGCATGTCGAGTCGGCGGCCGACAAAGGCGTCGCCGTCGCGGTTCAGCAGCATGATGCCGACGCAGGGGCGGTAGAACGGGATATCGCCATCCGACAGGGTCACGACATCGATGCCGGGCAGGTGATGGCCGGGCTGCGTGCTCGCGACCGGCCGCTCAATTGACGACGCGGCCGTTGAACAGCGCGATGCCGTGCAGCATGTCGACCGCTCGGGCGAGTTGGTAGTCGTTAGCGGTACCCATTACGGCCGGGTCGACGGTGCCCTGCTCGGAGGCGGTGCCGCTAGTTTCGTTCCGTTTTTCGGCGGCCTTTTTTTCGTCCTCGCCGGCGGCGGGACGGGTGATCTTGGCCGCCTCGATGACGATGTCAGGGTCGATTCCCTTGGCCTGGATCGAGCGCCCCGATGGGGTGAAGTAGCGCGCCGTAGTCAGCCGCATCGCGCCATGCCCCGGGAGGGGGATGATCGTCTGGACCGACCCCTTGCCGAACGTGCGGGTGCCGATCAGGATCGCGCGGTGGTGATCCTGCAATGCGCCGGCCACGATCTCGCTGGCCGAGGCCGAGCCGCCGTTGATCAATATCGCCACTGGCAGCCCGCCGGCGATGTCGCCGGAGCGCGAGTTGTAGCGCTGCGCGTCCTCGCTGCGCCTCCCCCGGGTCGACACGATCTCGCCCTTGTCGAGAAAGGCATCGGACACCGCGACGGCCTGATCGAGCAGGCCGCCGGGGTTGTTGCGCAGATCGAGAACGATGCCGACCAGTTTGTTGTTGGCCTGCTGCTTCAGGCTCTTCATCGCGTTGGCGAGCCCGACATCGGTCTGTTCGTTGAAGCTGGTGATGCGGATATAGCCGATATTGCCGCCCTCGATATGCGAGCGTACCGACTGAATCTTGATCTTAGCGCGGACCAGCTTGACGTCGAATGGGTCGCGGCCCTCGCGCCGGATCGTCAGCGAGATCTCGCTGTTTTCCGGCCCGCGCATCTTTTCGACCGCCTCGGGCAGGCTGAGGCCCTGCACCGCCGTGCCGTTGAGATGGGTGATCAAATCGCCGGGTTTCAGCCCGGCGCGCGCGGCCGGGGTGTCGTCGATCGGCGAGACCACTTTGACGAGCCCGTTTTCCATCGACACTTCGATCCCGAGCCCGCCGAACTCACCGCGGGTCTGTACCTTCATGTCGTTAAAGTTTTTTGAGTTCAGATAATTGGAGTGAGGATCGAGCGAGGTCAGCATGCCGTTGATCGCGCCCTCGATCAGAGTATCGTCGGTGACCTCGTCGACGAAATCCGCCCGGACCCGCTCGAACACGTCACCGAACAGATTGAGCTGCTTGTAGGTTTCCGACGTGTTCGCGGTCGCCGCGCCGCAATCCCGCGGCGGCAGCAGCACAAAGACCGCTACCGCGACCACCGCGATCAGCCTCAATCGTTTCATTCGCGCACCTTGTGGTCTCCGACCTTTTCCTCGCGGCCCGCCAGCGATAATTGGGGATCGATTGGGCGGCCGTCGCGGCGCAGTTCAAAATAAATCGCAACGCTGGCATCGCTCTTCGCGGTCTCCGGCATCGCGCCGATCGGCTCGCCGGCCACGACCCATTCGCCAACCCTGGCGTCGACCCGCCCCAATCCGGCGAGCAGCGAATGATATCCGCCGCCGTGCCCAATGATCAAGATCACGCCGTAGCCGCGAAACGGGCCGACATAATCGACCCTGCCATCAAACGGCGCCACCACTTCGGCGGCACCGAGCGAGGCGAAGGACAGGCCCTGGCTGGGCGCGCCGAACGTATCCGCCTCGCCAAAGCGCCGGCTGACCGTCCCCGCGACCGGCGGCAGCAGCGGGATGCGCGGGTCGAAGCCGCGCAAATTCTTGGGTCGCGTCGGGTCGACGGCAGGGGTTGCGACCTTCGCCTTGGCCGTGCCCGGCGCTCGGATGCGCAATTCGGTCTCGCGTCGCTTGGCCTCGGCGTCGGCGCGCTTGATCAGATCGGGCACGTCGACCGCCTCGGTCCCGAGCTTGACCGCGCGCACCCCGCCATCGGCATCGTCGCGCAGGATCTGGCGCCTGAGCTCGGTTCGCCGGGCAAACATCTGGGCCAGCAATAGGCGGCTCTTGGCCAGGGCCTGGCGGTCCTGGGCCAGTTCGTTCTGCTTGGCGACGATCTGCGCGTGTATGCTCGCCTGCCGCTCGATCTCGGCGGTCAGCGCCCGTGCCTCGGCAGCCATCGACGGCACCGCCGCCGCCATCAGCATGCCGCTGCGCAGCCGGTCGATCGGCTGCTGCGGCGCGAGCAAGGCGGCTTCCGGCGGGTTACGGGCGAGGCGCTGTAGCGCGCCGAGGATCTCGCCCTGCTTGGCCCGGCTATTGTCGAGGGCGCGCTGTTTGGTCGCCATCTCGCGACTCGATTCGGCGAGCGCGCGCTCGAGCGCGCCGATCGTGCGCTCGAGGTATTGGGCGGTATGCGCGAGCGTGACGCTGCTGCGTACCACGCCGTCGAGCTCGGCAACGAGCGCTTCCTGCGAAGAAGCCGCCGCCGTCGTGGCCGCGGCCGGCAATGCCTGGGCAGCCAGGGCCATCCCCGACGCGGCAAGCCACAGCGCGGTGCCGACGAGCGCGGTCTTCAACATTGCCATCACGGGATCAGTGCGCCGCGCGCCGCCCCGTGTCGGCGACGATCAGCGAATGGCCGGTCATCGCCGACGGCGTCGGCACGCCGAGAATGGCGAGCAAGGTTGGGGCGATGTCGCACAGGCGCCCGTCTACGACGCGGGAGATCGCGGCAGGCGGGTTGACCACGATAAACGGAACCGGGTTCAGCGTGTGCGCCGTGTGCGGCTCACCGGTTTCGGGGTCGCGCATCATCTCGGCATTGCCGTGATCGGCGGTGATGACCAGGGTTCCCCCTTGTTTCTCGACCGCCTCCGTCAGCCGTCCGAGGCAGGCATCCACGGTCTCGACCGCCGCGACCGCCGCGTCGAGCAGCCCGGTATGCCCGACCATGTCGGTGTTGGCGTAGTTGAGCACGACCACGTCGAACCGGCCCGAATCGATCGCCGCGACGACCTTGTCGGTGACTTCCGAGGCTGACATCTGCGGCTGCTGGTCGTAGGTCGCGACCCTTGGCGACGGCACCAGAATGCGCTCCTCTCCTTGAAACACGGCCTCCCGTCCGCCGTTGAAAAAGAACGTGACATGCGCGTATTTCTCGGTCTCGGCGATGCGCAACTGCGTCATGCCGGCGTGGGCGACGATCTCGCCGAACGTGTCGCGCAGATCCTCGGGCGGGAACAGCGCGCCGAGAAAGCGATTGAGGTCCTCGGAATATTCGACAAGCCCCAGGGCGGCGGAAAACTCGACCGCCCGCTCGCGCGGAAAGCCCGAGAAACCAGGGTCGAGCAGCGCGGCGCCGATCTCCCGGACGCGGTCGGCACGGAAATTCGCGATTAGCAGCCCGTCGCCGTCGCGCATGCCGCGGTAATTTCCGACTGCCGTCGGCAAGACGAATTCGTCGGTCTCGCCTCGTGCATAGGCGGCATCGACGGCGGCGAGCGGATCGGCAGCGCGCTCGCCCTTCGCGGCGGTCAGGGCCTGGTAGGCTTTGGCGATCCGATCCCACCTCTTGTCGCGATCCATCGCGTAGTAGCGGCCGGCGATCGTCGCGATCTGGATGCCTTCGCCCAAATCCCGTTGAAACTGCTTGAGGTAGCCGGTAGCCGATTTGGGCGGCGTGTCGCGCCCGTCGAGGAAGGCATGCACCGCCACCTTGACCCCCGCCGCCGCGACGATGCGGCTGAGCGCGGCGATCTGATGCTGGTGCGAATGCACCCCGCCCGGCGAGACCAGCCCCATCACATGCGCGGTGCCGCCGCTGGCCTTGAGCTCGTCGATGAACCGCCGCAATGTCGGCAGCGTCGCCAGCGATCCGTCGGCGATCGCCGCGTCGATCCGCGGCAGATCCTGCATCACCACCCGGCCGGCGCCGATATTGGTGTGCCCGACCTCGGAATTACCCATCTGCCCGTCGGGTAGGCCGACATAATGCTCGCTCGCCTCGAGCTGGGAATGCGGCCAGCGCCCGATCAGCCGATGCCAAACCGGCGTGCGGGCACGGGCGATCGCGTTGTCGTCGCCGTTCGCGCGCTCACCCCAGCCGTCGAGGATGCACAAAACGAGCGGACGCGGGTGTGACTTCATGATCGAGGTGCCTAATATCCAACAAACGCGGATGTATACGCGAAACACCGGCCCTCAAGGTAGTGTTCCTGCGTCGAAAGCCGAGCAAACGCCGTGCCTGCCGCGCCTTGCCCGCGGGCCCCCTACTCGCGATGGTAAGGGTGTCCGGCGAGGATCTGCTGCGCGCGGTAGAGCTGCTCCAGCAGCATATTCCGGGCGAGCAGATGCGGCCAGGTCATCGCCCCGAGTGACAACACCGTATCGGTGCGCGCGATCACCGCGTCGCCGAGCCCCTCGGCGCCGCCGACCGCGAACGCCACCGCGCCAACTCCGCCGTCGCGCCACGCCGCCAGCCGGTCGGCGAATTCCCGGCTCGACCAGGCGACGCCGCGCTGGTCGAGCGCGACGAGGCGGGCACCGGCCGGCAGCGCGGCGAGGATCAGCTCGGCCTCGCGCGCCTTTAGCAGGGGGGCGGGCAGGGGGCGCTTTTCCTCGAGTTCGACGATCGCGACCGGCGGCACGATGCGGCCGGAGTAAAGCGCCTGCAGGTCGCGCAATGCGCGCTGGCGCATCCTGCCGATCGCGATCACATGGAAGCGGATCGATCGACCCCTACTGCCCGGCGGCCTCGGCATCGGGGAATGCCGCGCCCCACATCTTTTCCAGATTGTAATGGGCGCGGATCTCGGGTCGGAACAGGTGCACGATCACGTCTCCGGCATCGATCAATACCCAATCGCCCTGTGCCTTCCCCTCGATCGCGATGCGAAACCGGCCGGCGAGCGCGTCGGCCAAGTGCTCCGTCATCGCTGCCACCTGGCGTGACGAGCGGCCGCTGGCGATCACCATGTGATCGGCGATCGAGGTCTTGCCAGCGAGATCGACCGTGACGACCTCTTCGGCCTTGCTGTCATCGAGGCTCGCCAGGATGCGGCGGAGCAATTCCGCGGTCCGGTTGGTGCGCCGCGGGCGCGGCGCCAGGGTGGCGACGGTAGTGGCGATGGCGGTCAATTCGGGTGGTCTCTCCTCGGTGCTAGGGGTGGTCTGCTCGGCGCGGATTTGCGTCGCCGAGCGCGGATCGAGGCGGGCGTGGAAATATACCCAGGCGGGCGGGTCCATCTCGGCGAGACGGTGCGCCGCGGACGGGCTGATCCGCGCGCGGGCGAAGCGATGGGCGGCGACGCCCGCCAATGCCCGCAGCGACGAGCCGGGGCGGTCGAATACCGCGATCGGCGCCATCGCGAAAATCGCCTGCCACCGCCGCCACCGGGGCAGTTGGGCCAGATTGTCGCCGCCGATCAGCCAGACGAACCGCCGCCGCGGAAAGCGCCGGCGCAGCTTCGTCAGCGTGTCGGTGGTGTACGAGGCGCCGAGCCGGATTTCGATGTCGCTGACGACGATCCGCCGGTGCGGCGCGGCGATTTTGGCCGCCCCTTCGAGCCTCGCGGCGAACGGCGCCATTCCGCCGGCCGGCTTCAGCGGGTTCTGCGGCGACACCAGCCACCACACCTCGTCGAGCGCGAGCCGACGCAGCGCCAGCAGGCTGATATGCACATGCCCGCCATGGGCCGGGTTGAACGAGCCGCCCAAGAGTCCGATGCGGCGATGTCGCCGCGAGCCGGTCGTGCTCAGGGGCGTACCTGCCCGGTGCCGCGTACGAGATATTTGTAGGTCGTCAATTCGGCGGCGCCGACCGGTCCGCGCGGCGGCAGACGCTGGGTCGAGATGCCGATCTCGGCGCCCATGCCGAATTCACCGCCATCGGCGAACTGGGTCGAGGCGTTGACCAACACGATCGCGCTGTCGACCTCCCGCAGAAAACGCTCCGCCGTGGCGACGTCCTCGGTAACGATCGCGTCGGTGTGATGCGAGCCATAACGGGCAATGTGCGCGATCGCGCCGTCGACGCCGTCGACCACCCGCACCGACAGGATCGCGTCGAGATATTCGGCGTACCAGTCCGCCTCGGTCGCGGGGATCGCGGCGCTGTCGAGCGCGATTACTTCCGGGTCGCCGCGCAATTCGCAGCCAGCGGCGCGCAGATCGCCGAGGATTGCCGGCAATTGCGCCGCCGCGATCTTGCGGTCGACTAGCAGGGTCTCGGTCGCGCCGCAGATCGACACCCGCCGCATCTTAGCGTTGAGCACGATCGCGCGCGCCTTCGCCGGGTCGGCCGCGGCGTCGACATAGGTGTGGCACAGCCCTTCGAGATGGGCGATGACCGGGATGCGGCTCTCGCGCTGTACCCGCTCGATCAGCGATTTGCCGCCGCGTGGGACGATAACGTCGATCGCCTCGCTCATCGTCAGCATGATGCCGACCGCGTCGCGGTCGCGCGTCGGCACGAGCTGGATCGCCGCCTCCGGCAGACCCGCCGCGCGCAGCCCATCGCCGAGCGCGGCGACGATCGTGCGCGAGGAATGAAAGCTCTCGGAGCCGCCGCGCAGGATCGCGGCATTGCCCGATTTGAGCGCCAGGCCGCCGGCATCGGCGGTCACGTTAGGTCGGCTCTCGTAGATGATGCCAATAACGCCGAGCGGCACGCTGACCCGTTCGATATCGAGCCCGTTGGGGCGCGTTGTATGCGACAGCACGCGGCCGATCGGGTCGGGCAACGCGGCGATGTCCTCGAGGCCGGAAGCGACCGCTTCGAGCCGCTTCTCATCGAGCGCCAGCCGATCGATCAGGGCAGTGCTGATGCCGTCGCGCTTGGCCTCGGCGATGTCGTCGGCGTTGGCGGCGAGGATCTCGGCCTTGTGGGCGCGGACAGCCCGGGCGCCGGCGGTCAGCGCCTCGGTTTTGGCCTCGGATGGAGCGAGCGCCAGCACCGCGGCGGCCGCACGGGCCCGCCGCCCGATCTCCGCCATCGTCGCGGCGAGGTCGGACGATCGCGAATTGCGCAACAGCGTCTCGGTGCTCATCGTGGCTCGGTCACTACCAGATCGTCGCGGTGGATGATCTCGTCGCGCCCACGGTAGCCGAGGATGGCCGAGATTTCACCACTCTTGTGCCCTGCGATCAGTCGGATATCGGCGCTGGCATAGGCCGACAGGCCCCTGCCGGCCTCGCTGCCGGCGCGGGTGCGGATCACGACGCAATCGCCGCGCTCGAACGTGCCGTCGACCGCGACGATGCCGGCCGGCAACAGGCTCTTGCCGCGGCGCAAGGCCAGCGCGGCGCCGTCATCGACGGTCACCGCCCCGGCCGGATTGATCGCGCTCGCGATCCAGGCCTTGCGCGCCGAGCGCGGTTCGCCGCGCGGCAGGAACAGGGTCGCCTTGCTATCGGCTTCGATCGCCGCGAGCGGACCGTGGCTATTGCCGGCGTCGCCCTTGGCGATCAGCATGCGGCAGCCGGCGTTCATCGCGATCCGGGCGGCGGCGAGCTTGGTCACCATGCCGCCGGAGCTGTAGCCGGGCGGCGCCGCCCCGGCCATCGCCTCGATCTCGGGACCGAGCTGGTCGACCATCGGGATGTGCATGGCCGCCGGGTTGCCGCGCGGATCGGCCGTGTAGAGCCCGTCGATATCGGACAGCAAGACCAGCATGTCGGCGCTGATCATCTGGGCAACGCGGGCGGCGAGCCGATCATTGTCGCCAAAACGGATCTCGGCCGTCGCGACCGTGTCGTTCTCGTTCACGACCGGCACCGCGCCCAAGGCCAAAAGCTGCTCGAACGTCGCCCTCGCGTTGAGGTGCCGGCGCCGTTCCTCGGTGTCTTCGGGGGTCAAGAGGATCTGCGCCACGGTGATGCGGTGGCGGGCCAGCGCCTCCTGATAGGCGTGGGCGAGGCGGATCTGCCCGGTCGCGGCGGCGGCCTGCTTCTCGTCGAGCCGCAATACGCGCCCGGCGAGGCCGAGATCGTTTCGGCCGACCGCGATCGCGCCCGACGACACCAGGATCAGTTCCTGGCCGCGGCCGCGGCACCGTGCGACGTCGGCGACCAGGGTATCGAGCCAGGCCCGGCGAATTTCGCCGTCATCGCCGACCAGCAACGCCGAGCCGATCTTGACCACGAGCCGGCGCGCGCCGGCCAAGGCGGCGGCAGGGGTTGGGCAGGGAAGGCCAGAGCGCCCGCGCGTACCCACCTCACCCTCCCACGCCGACGGCGTGGGCCCCTCCCTCTCCCCTCTGAAGGGCGGAGAGGGGCTGAGCCTTCTCGGCTCGGGCGGTCTGGATCGCGGCCCAGACGGTGCCGAGAACCGGCGTGATCCCGGCGCCGCTGACCCCGGACAGCGCCAATACCGGCGTGCCCCGGGGCGCGGCCCGGGCCAGCGCGCGCCGCTTTTTCTCGACCTCTCGCGGGTCGATCGCGTCGATCTTGTTGAGCCCGATGATTTCCGGCTTTTCGGCGAGCCCATTGCCATAGGCGCGCAACTCGTCGCGAATCGTGCGATACGCGGCGACGACATCGTTCTCGGTGCCGTCGACCAGGTGGAGCACCACCGCGCAACGTTCGACATGGCCGAGAAAGCGGGTGCCGAGGCCGGCGCCGTCGCTCGCCCCCTCGATCAGCCCCGGCAGATCGGCGAGCACGAATTCGTTGTCGTGCACCGGCACTACGCCGAGCTGCGGGCGCAGGGTCGTGAACGGATAATCGGCGATCTTGGGTTTCGCGTGCGAGACCCGCGCGAGCAGGGTCGACTTGCCGGCGTTGGGCAACCCGACTAGCCCGGCATCGGCGATCAATTTGAGCCTTAGCCACACCCACGCCTCGCTGCCCGGCCAGCCCGGACCAAAGCGGCGCGGCGCCTGATTGGTCGAGCTCTTGTAGTGCAGATTGCCAAAGCCGCCATCGCCGCCGGCGAGCAGCACCAGGCGCTGACCCGCGCGGATCAGATCGGCGAGCAGGATTTGCTTGTCGTCGTCGAGGATCTCGGTGCCGACCGGCACGCGCAGGACCAGATCGCGCCCGCCCGCGCCGGTACGGCCGCGGCCGGCGCCGCCGCGCCCGTTCTGCGCGCGGAAATGCTGCTGATAGCGATAGTCGATCAATGTGTTCAGATTATCGGCCGCCTCGAACACGATGTCGCCGCCCTTGCCGCCGTCGCCGCCGTCAGGGCCGCCGAACTCGATGAATTTCTCGCGGCGAAAGCTCATCGCGCCGCGCCCGCCGTCGCCGCTCTTCAGATAGATCTTGCACTGGTCGAGGAATTTCATGGTCGCGGTCTAATATAGAGCGGGCGCACAAAAGAAAAAGGAGCGGCCGGGCCGCTCCCCTTCCACCACGGTTGCGAGGATGGCGGCTATTCGGCGGCTTCCGCCGCCGGGTACGGCACCACGGAGATGAACTGCCGTCCCCCGATCCCCCGGTGAAACTGCACCGCGCCGCCCTCCAAGGCGAACAGGGTGTGATCGCGGCCCATACCGACGCTGGCGCCGGGGTGAAACTTGGTCCCGCGCTGCCGCACGATGATATGCCCCGGCACAACGATCTCGCCGCCGAACTTCTTGACCCCAAGCCGCCGGCCGCGGCTGTCGCGCCCGTTGCGCGAGGAGCCGCCCGCCTTTTTGTGAGCCATGCCGAACCCTCCTCGATCGGTCAGCCGCCGGCGCGGATCTCGGTGATCCGCAATACGGTCTGATGCTGACGATGACCCTTCTTGCGGCGATAGTTCTGCCGCCGCTTTTTCTTGAATACGATGATCTTGTCGGCGCGGCGGTGCTCCACCACGGTGGCGCTGACCGACGCGCCGGCGAGCAGCGGGGTGCCGGTCGACAAGGTGGCGCCGTCGCCGATCATCAGCACCTCGCCGAGTTCGAGCGTCGCGCCGGGCTCGCCGGCGAGCTTCTCGACCGTGATCACGTCGTCGGTGGCGACTTTGTATTGCTTTCCGCCGGTGCGGATCACTGCGAACATGACATCAGCCGATATCGGTTGGCGCTCCTGCCGATCAAATCCCTTGGGCAAGCCCGGGAGACGGCGACCAACGGGGGCGCGAAAGCATGTCGGACGAGGCAGCCCCCGTCCGGTCGGCGCGCACTATAGTGGGGCGCTTTTTCCTGTCAATCGCGTTGCCCCGAGGTTTTCGGCAACGGGCGGGCAGCCGCGGCGCAAGCGCGAGGGGCACCCGCCCGGGCATGACCCAGCTTTGACGGAAACCGAAGCGCTCTCTACACTCCCGCCGGTGCCGCCAGGGGAGATGCCCCGCCGGCCCGCCGGAGGATTGTTGGCGAGCATGGATAATATCACCAATCGAGCGACCGAAGACGAGGCGCTGGAGTTTCATTCCAGCGGTCGCCCGGGGAAATTATCGATTGCGCCGCACAAGCCGCTGACCACCCAGCGCGATCTGTCGCTTGCCTACTCGCCGGGGGTGGCGCACCCGTGTCTGCATATCCAGCGCGATCCGAACTGCGCCTACGACTACACCTCCAAGGGCAATTTCGTCGCGGTGATCTCGAACGGCACCGCGGTGCTCGGTCTTGGCGATCTGGGCGCGTTGGCGGCAAAGCCGGTTATGGAGGGGAAGGCCGCCCTGTTCAAGCGGTTTGCCGATATCGACTCGATCGACCTTGAGATAGACACCAAGGATGTCGACGAGTTCGTCAATTGCGTGCGGTTCCTGCACCCCGCCTTCGGCGGCATCAACCTCGAGGACATTCGCGCGCCCGAATGCTTCGTGATCGAGGAGCGGCTACGCGGACTGCTCGACATTCCGGTGTTCCACGACGACCAGCACGGCACGGCGATTATCGTGACCGCTGGATTAATCAACGCGTTGCACCTGACCGGGCGCGAATTGCGCGACATCAGGATGGTGGTCAACGGCGCCGGCGCCGCCTCGATTGCCTGTGTCGAATTATTGAAGACGATGGGGCTGCCAAACGCAAACGTCGTCTTGTGCGACACAAGGGGGGTCATCCACCGCGGCCGCGCCGATGGGATGAACCAGTGGAAATCGGCGCACGCCGTCGAAACCCCGGCGCGCACCCTCGCCGAGGCGCTGGAAGGCGCCGACGTGTTCTTGGGCCTGTCGGCCAAGGGCGCGGTCAGCCAGACAATGGTTCGCTCGATGGCGGCCAAGCCGATCATCTTCGCGATGGCCAACCCCGATCCGGAAATTACGCCCGAGGAGGTTCGGGCGGTGCGCTCCGATGCGATCATCGCCACCGGCCGATCCGATTATCCCAACCAGGTCAACAATATTCTCGGCTTTCCCTACATCTTCCGCGGCGCGCTCGACGTGCGGGCATCGCAGATCAACGACGCGATGAAGATCGCCGCCGCCGAGGCATTGGCGCGCCTCGCCCGCGAGGACGTTCCCGACGAAGTTGCCGCGGCCTATGCCGGCGAGCGGCTCCACTACGGGCCGGATTACATCATCCCGGCGCCGTTCGATCCCCGTTTGATTTGGGCGGTGCCCGCCGCGGTCGCGCGCGCGGCGATGGATTCGGGGGTCGCGCGTAAGCCGATCCTCGACATGCCCGCCTACGAGCGTACGTTGCGCGCCCGTCTCGACCCGACCGCGGCGGGGCTGGACCTGATCTTCGAGCAGGTCCGCGCGCACCCCAAGCGCGTCGTCTTCGCCGAGGGCGAGGAGGAAAAGACCATCCGTGCCGCGCTGTTGTTCGCCGGCAGCGGCTATGGCACCCCGGTTCTGGTGGGGCGCGAGGACCGGATCCGCGCGACGATGGCGTCGATGGGGCTCAACGCGACGGAACCGCTCGAAATCCACAACGCGCGCGTGTCGCATCACAACAAGCGCTACACCGACCTGATCTACGCGCGCCAGCAGCGCCGGGGCATGCTGTATCGCGATTGCCAGCGGCTGGTGAACCAGGACCGCAACGTGTTCGCGGCGTGCATGGTCGCCTGCGGCGATGCCGACGCGATGGTGACAGGGGTCACCCGCAACTCGTTCGACGTGCTCGACGAGGTCTCGCGGGTGATCGAGGTCAACAGCGGCTCGGTGATGTGCGGGCTGACCATCCTGCTGGCGCGGGAGCGCACCGTGCTGCTGGCCGACACGCTTGTTCACGAGACGCCGAACCCGGCTCAGCTCGCCGGCATTGCCACGGAGGCCGCGGCCAAGGCGCGCGAGTTGGGCCTGGAGCCCCGCGTCGCGCTGTTGTCGTATTCGAATTTCGGCAATCCGGCCGGGCAGGAAGGGCAGCGCGTCCGCGAGGCGGTGGCGTTGCTCGATCAGCGCCAGGCCGATTTCGAGTATGACGGCGAGATGAGCGCCGATGTCGCGCTCGACGACCGGCTGATGCGCCAGCTCTATCCGTTCTGCCGGCTTTCCGGCCCGGCCAACATCCTGGTGATGCCCGAATTGCACAGTGCCAATATCAGCGCTAAATTGCTGCCGCGCCTCGGCGGCGGTACGGTTGTCGGACCGCTGCTGATCGGTCTGTCGCGCCCGGTGCAGATCGTCAATATCGGCGCCACCGTGTCGGACCTGGTCAACCTTGCCGCGCTGGCGGCCCACGACGCGATCCGTTGAGGGGTCAGCCCCCGCGGCTTCCGATCCGGTCGAGGGCCGGTGACCGGGCGCGGCCTGCGCCGGCTTCCGGCCCTCGCGATCGGGCTCGCGCTGCCCGGCGCCGCAGTGCTCTGCGGACTCTATGCGCTGGGATTGCTGGCATCGCTTCCGGCGCTTGCCGGTGCCGCCGCCATCCTCGTGTTGACCGCGCTGTTGGCCGCGCCGTCCGGGCTGTCGCTGTTCGCGGTGCGGGACGCGATCGACACGCTGAGCGCCGATCCGGTCGCGGATTTCGAGGCATTGCGGGCGCGCCGGCCGCGCCGCCTGACCCCCGGCGCCAGCGCCCTGTGGCTGTCGATCGTGCGGGTGTGGCGCGCCGGGGACGAGCGCGGCATCGAGGCACAGGCCCGCCTCGATGCGGCCGAGGCGGTGATCGCGGCGGTGCCCGACCCCCTTATCCTGCTTGATGCCCAGCGCCGGATCGTCCGGGCCAACGCGGCTTCGACGGAGCTGATCGGCGTCGTTTCCGAGGCGCGGGACCTCGCTGCCTCATTGCGCAACCCGGCCGTGCTCGCCGCCGCCGACGCGGTGCTGCGGGGCGAGGGCGCGCGGGTGGTCGAGTTTTCGCTGTCGGTTCCGGTCGAGCGGCTGTTGAGCGCGCGCCTGGCGCGCATCGACGGCCCGTCGCTCGACGGTGCGGTCGCGATCCTTACCTTGCACGACATCACCGCGTTGAAGCGCGCCGAGCAGATGCGGGGTGATTTCATCGCCAATGCCGGGCACGAGCTGAAGACGCCGCTGGCCAGCCTGATTGGGTTTATCGAAACCCTACGAGGGCCCGCTCGCGACGATGGGGTCGCCCGCGAGCGCTTTCTCGCGATCATGCACGAGCAGGCCGGGCGCATGGCCCGGTTGGTCGACGATCTGCTGTCGCTGTCGCGCATCGAGATCAACGAGCACGTCGCGCCGACCAATCGGGTCGCGCTGCCGCCGCTGATCGAGCACATCGCCAACGTGCTCGAATTGCGCGCGGCCGCGCGCGGCATGCGCGTCGCCCTGTCATTGCCGGCGGACCTCCCGGAGGTGTTTGGCGACGCCGACGAACTCGCGCAGGTGTTCCAGAACCTGCTCGACAACGCCATCAAATATGGGCGTCCGCACACGGAGATCGCCGTGTTGGCCGAATTCGAAGGGGGTGCCCGCTCGCGCCGTGCCGCGAGCGTCCCGCTGGTTAGGGTCGCGTTCGTCGACAAGGGCGACGGGATCCCGAGCGAACACCTGCAACGACTGACCGAGCGGTTCTACCGCGTCGACACGGCGCGTTCGCGCGAATTGGGCGGCACCGGGCTCGGGCTCGCGATCGTCAAGCACATCCTCAACCGCCACAGGGGGCGACTCGACATCGACAGCACGCTCGGAGTCGGCTCGACCTTCACGGTGTGGCTGCGGGCGGCGGAAGCTGGTCGCGACGGAGCCGTCGGGTCGAATTGATCGGGCCGCGGCCGCGGTTGTCATCAAACCGTCAAACAACCGTCATATTCCTGTATCGCAGGCCGGGTAGAACCCGGGCGGCCCGCCGACCGGTGGGTGCTCGCATCCTGAAGGAGCAATCCGTGAACGCTCGCCGGATTACGCTGCTCGCGGCCCTGTTCGCCGCGATTTGCGCCTGGACCCCCGCCGGTGCCGCCGACATCGCTGGCGCCGGCGCGACCTTCCCTTATCCGATCTACGCCAAATGGGCCGAAGCCTATAAGGCCAAGACCGGCACCAGCATGAACTATCAGTCGATCGGCTCGGGCGGCGGGATCAAGCAGATCACCGCGAGGACGGTCGATTTCGGCGCCTCCGACATGCCGCTGAAACCCGAGGATCTGGCCAAGAGCGGGCTGGTGCAATTCCCGATGGTGATGGGCGGCGTCGTGATGGTCGTCAATCTTCCCGGGATCAAGCCGGGGCAACTCAAGCTCGACGGCGAAATCCTGGCGGGCATGTATCTGGGCAAGATCAAGAAGTGGAACGACCCGGCGATCGTCAAGCTCAATCCCGGCGTCACCTTGACTGATAAGGCGATCGCCACGGTTCACCGCTCGGACGGTTCGGGCACCAACTTCATCTTCACCCACTACCTGTCGAGCATCAACGCCGAGTTCAAGAGCAAGATTGGCGAGAATACATCGGTCGAGTTTCCCAGTGGCCTCGGCGGCAAGGGCAACGAGGGTGTCGCCGCGCTCGCCAGCCGCACCGACGGTGCGATCGGTTATGTCGAATACGCCTACGCGTTGCAAAACAAGATGACCCATACCCAGCTGCTCAACCACGACGGCGCGTTCGTCGAACCGACCAGCGCGACCTTCCAGGCGGCGGCGGCGAACGCCGATTGGGCGAAGGCTCCGGGCTTCAACCTGCTGTTGACCGACCAGCCCGGCAAGGATAGTTGGCCGATCACAGGCGCCACCTTCATCCTGATGCACAAGCAGCAGGCCAAGCCGGCGAGCGCCCGCGAAGTGCTAAACTTCTTCGACTGGGCCTATCGCAACGGCGGCAAGATGGCCGAGGAGCTTCACTATGTGCCGATGCCCGCCGCGGTGGTCGGCATGGTCGAGCAGAGCTGGAAGGAGATCGCCGGCACCGATGGCAAGCCGGTATGGACCGGGCCGGCGTCCTGACGCCTGCAATAACCGGCGGGAGGCACTCGCGCCTCCCGCCCCCTGCCGGTAACGCGCTGCGGGAGAGCGATTGTGACGACTGAGGTTGTGGCGGTTCCGCGGGTGACGACGACAAGGCGGCGCCCCGCCGGCGGAACCGGCGACGCGATCTTTCGAGCGCTGACCTTCCTGTTCGCGTTGTTTGTCCTGCTGATCCTGTGCGGGGTCATGGCGTCCCTGGTCGAGGGAGCGATCCCGGCGCTGAAGCAGTTCGGCTTCGGCTTTCTGGTCACCGAGTCGTGGAACCCGGTGACCGAAAAATTCGGCGCATTGGCGCCAATCTACGGCACTATCGTCACCTCGGCGATCGCGATGGTGATCGGGATCCCGGTGGCGTTCGGGGTGGCGCTGTTCATCACCGAACTATGCCCGAAATCGCTGCGTCGGCCGCTGGCCACAATGATTGAACTGCTGGCCGCGATTCCCAGCATCATCTACGGGATCTGGGGGCTGTTCGTGCTCGCGCCGTTCGTTCAGGAATATATCGAGCCCGCGCTGATCAATACGCTCGGCAACGTTCCGGGGCTGGGCATGCTGTTCGCCGGGCCGCCGCTCGGCATCGGCGTATTGACCGCCGGGTTCATCCTCGCGGTCATGGTGCTGCCGTTCATCTCGTCGATCATGCGCGACGTGTTCGAGACGGTGCCGCCGGTGTTGAAGGAAAGCGCGTTCGGTCTCGGCGCTACCACGACCGAGGTGGTCTGGCACGTGGTGCTGCCCTACACCAGGATCGGGGTGGTCGGGGGGATCCTGCTCGGGCTCGGCCGCGCGCTCGGCGAGACGATGGCGGTCACCTTCGTGATCGGCAATTCGCATCATATCCACGCCTCGATCTTGCAGCCGGGGACGACGATCTCGGCCGCGCTCGCCAATGAATTCACCGAGGCGATAGGCGACATCTATCTGTCTTCGCTGATCGCGCTCGGCCTGATCCTGTTTTTCATCACGTTCGTCGTGCTGGCGCTGGCCAAGCTGATGTTGCTTCGGCTGGCGAAGCAGGCCGGGGGGTAGGCGGCGATGCAAGTCTATACCCGCCGCCGCGCGGTCAACTACCTGGTCGTCGTGCTGTCGCTCGGCGCGACAGGGTTCGGATTGCTGTTCCTGGCGTTGGTGCTGTGGACCCTGTTGGTCAACGGCATCGGCGCGATCGGTCCCTCGATCTTCCTGGAGATGACGCCGCCGCCGGGCAGCACCGGCGGGCTCGCCAACGCGATCTTCGGCAGCGTGGCGATGACCGCGATCGCCACTCTGGTCGGCACCCCGACTGGCATCCTCGCCGGCACCTTTCTCGCTGAATACGCCCGCGACAGCCGCTTTGGCGAAGTCGTGCGGTTTATCAACGACATTCTGTTGAGCGCGCCGTCGATCATCATTGGGTTGTTCGTCTATGAATTGATGGTCGTCCAGATGGGCCATTTCTCGGCATGGGCGGGGTCGATGGCGCTGGCGATCATCATGATTCCGGTCGTCGTGCGCACCACCGAGGACATGCTGCGCCTGGTGCCGAACGCGCTGCGCGAGGCCGCGGTGGCGCTCGGCGCGCCGAAATGGAAGGTGATCGTCACGGTAACCTACCGGGCGGCGGTGCAGGGGATGCTGACCGGAGTCCTGCTGGCGGTCGCGCGGATCTCGGGCGAGACCGCGCCGCTCTTGTTCACTGCGCTCAACAACCAGTTCTGGAGTAACGATCTCAACGCGCCGATGGCGAACCTTCCGGTCGTCATCTTTCAGTTCGCGATGAGCCCCTACGCCGATTGGCAGGTGCTCGCCTGGGGTGGGGCGTTGCTGATAACGGCGACTATTCTCTTTCTCAACATCGGCGCCCGCTTTCTGGCGTCGCGGAGCAGTTTCAACCGATGAGTCTATCCTTGGCGAAATCATTCCCCCCGACGCCGGAGCTGCCCGTGCGCGCCGACGTTGCAACCGTGAGCCCGTTTCCGGTCAAGGCGCTGATCCGCGACGTCGGCTTCTACTACGGCAAGTATCAGGCGCTGAAGAACATCAGCCTGCCGTTGCACGACCGGCGGGTGACGGCGTTTATCGGACCGTCGGGCTGCGGAAAATCCACGTTGCTGCGCATCCTCAACCGCATCTACGAGCTGTATCCGGGGCAGGTCGCGACCGGCGAGGTGTTGGTCGACGGCGAGAACATCCTGTCGCCGGGTCTCGACATCAACCTGGTGCGGGCCAAGATCGGCATGGTGTTCCAAAAGCCGACGCCGTTCCCGATGTCGATCCACGACAACATCGCCTTTGGCATCCGGCTGTATCAGAGGCTGTCGAAATCCGATCTCGACGATCGGATCGAATCGGCGTTGCGCCGGGCCGCGTTGTGGGAAGAAGTCAAAGACAAATTGCGCCAGAGCGGCCTCGGCCTGTCGGGCGGCCAACAGCAGCGCCTGTGCATCGCCCGCGCGATCGCCGTCCAGCCGGAGATTCTGCTGCTCGACGAGCCGGCATCCGCGCTCGACCCGATCTCGACCCAGCGGATCGAAGAGCTGATCGCCGAGTTGAAATCGGACTATTGCATCGCGATCGTCACTCACAACATGCAGCAGGCCGCGCGCAGCTCCGATTATACGGCGTTTATGTATCTCGGCGAATTGATCGAGTTCGACGAGACCGAGCGCATCTTTACCCATCCGCGGGAAAAGCGGACCGAAGACTACATCACCGGCCGCTTCGGCTGAATGGAGTGGCGATCATGGCCGACGAACACATCGTCAAGAGTTATGACGAAGAGCTCAGCCGCCTCAGCAAGATGATCGTCGAGATGGGCGGGCTCGCCGAGAGCCAACTCGCCGCGGCGATCGACGCGGTTAGCCGGCGCGACAGCGCGCTGGCCGCCCGTGTGGTCGAGGGTGACGTTAAGGTCGACGAGCTCGAGCGCGAGCTCGACAATCTGGTGATCCGTCTGCTGGCTCTGCGCCAGCCGATGGCGCGCGACCTGCGCGAGATCTTTGCCGCGCTAAAGATCGGCAGCGACCTCGAACGGATGGGCGACTACGCCGCCAACGTCGCCAAGCGCTCGATCGCTCTGGCGCAGACGCCGCCGATCCATCCCGTCCACGCGCTGCCGCGCATGGCGCGCCTCGCCTTGCTGCTGATCAAGGACGTGATCGACGCCTATGTCGAGCGCGATGCCGACAAGGCCCTCGAAGTGTGGCGCCGCGACGAAGAGCTCGACGAGATGTATGCCAGCCTGTTTCGCGAATTTCTGACCTACATGATGGAAGACCCGCGCAATATCGGCGCCTATACGCATGTGCTGTTCATGGCCAAGAACATCGAGCGGATCGGCGATCACGCCACCAACATCGCCGAAAACCTGTACTTCCTCGTCTATGGGACGGCGCTGACCGAGGCCCGGCCAAAGGGCGACAAATCCAGCCTCGAAGTCGTCGCGCCCGATCAGGCGGGAGCGCGATGAAGCCGCTCGTCCTCATTGTCGAGGACGAGGCGCCGCTCGTCACCCTGCTGCGCTATAACCTCGAGCGCGAGGGTTTCGCGGTCTGCGAGGCCGCCGACGGCGAGGAAGCGTTGCTGCGCATCGCCGAGCGCAAGCCCGATGCGGTCTTGCTCGACTGGATGCTGCCGATTGTCTCGGGCATCGAGGTCTGTCGACAGATTCGTCGGGCGGCCGCCACCCGGGTATTGCCGGTCATCATGCTGACCGCCCGCACCGAAGAGGCGGATCGGGTGCGCGGGCTCAACAGCGGCGCAGACGACTATATCGTCAAGCCGTTCAGCCCCAGCGAACTGGTCGCGCGCTTGCGCGCCGTGATTCGGCGGGCGCAGCCGAGCAGCGCCGAGGACGTGCTGCGCTATGCCGATCTTGCGATGGACCTGGTCGCGCACCGCGTGTCGCGCGGCGATCGGCAGATCCATCTCGGGCCGACCGAATTTCGCCTGCTGCGTCACTTCCTGCGGCATCCGGGCCGTGTGTTCTCGCGCGAGCAGTTGCTCGATCGGGTGTGGGGCGAAGACGCCGAGCTAGAGATGCGCACCGTCGATGTTCACATCCGCCGGCTGCGCAAGGCGCTCAATGGCGGCGGCGACGATGATCTGGTCCGTACCGTCCGCTCGGTCGGGTACGCGCTCGATCGCCCGATCTGAGGCGGCGCGCCACTTTCCGTCCGCTCGCCGGGCATATCTTCACCCGGCGTTAAACATGTCCTGATAGCACGCGTGTTCGAGAGCCGGTCGTCGCCGGAAGCGGCCTGTGACCGGGAAAAGAGACGCGCGCTGATGAATGCTTCCGATGGCGCAAGACGCCGGTTCCGTCCAAGCCGCCGGCTCTCGCTGATCGGTATCGTCCTGATCGTCATCACGGTGGCGGCGGCCGGTGTCGCGATCTGGGATCATCGCGAGGAGGCGCTCGCGCATTCGCGGCGTGAGATGACCAATCTCGGCGTCGTCCTCGCCGAGCAGAACGCGCGGGCGATCCAGGCGGTCGACCTGGTGTTGCAGACGACGCAGCGGATGGTCCTCGCCGCCGGCGTATCGACGCCCGAGCAGTTCACGGAGTTGATGGGAACCGAGGAGGTTCACGGGTTTCTGGCTCGCCGATTGGGCAGTCTGCCGCAGGCGGACGCGCTCTCGCTGATCAACACATCCGGCCGCATCGTGAATTTCTCGCGCGGTTGGCCGCCGATGGAAATCAACACCGCCGACCGCGATTTCTACGCCTATTTCCGTGATCACCAGGATCCGGAGGTATTCATCGGAAAGCCGGTCATCAATAAGGTCACCGGCGCCTGGGTGGTCACGCTGACACGCCGGGTCAGCGGGCCCCGCGGGGAATTCCTCGGGATCGTCCTCGGGGTTGTCGAGACCCGATATTTCGAGGAATTCTACCAGACGGTCACGGCGGCCGAGGGCCAGTCGGTGGCGCTGTTCCGCCGCGACGGGATCCTGCTCGCTCGCCATCCGCATGCCGAAGCCTCGATCGGCCAGCGACTGCCGTCGGAGGCGCCGTGGTACGCGCTCGTCGCCAAGGGTGGCGGCACCTATCGCTCGCCGGGCTATGTCGATTCGGTCCCGCGGATCGTGTCGGTTCAGCCGGTGCGCGATTTTCCGCTCGCCGTCGCGGTGACCGTCGCCGAAAGCTCGGTGCTCGCGGAATGGCGCCGCCAGTCGACCTTTATCGCCCTCGCCGCGCTATGCACGGCGATCGGCTTTGCCCGGCTGTTCCGGATGCTCGCCGCCCAGTCGGCCCGGTTGGAGGAACAGAGCGCCGAACTGGAGCGTGCCGCCGAGGGGCTACGCGAAAGCGAGGCGCGGTTCCGTGATTTCGCGCTGACCTCGTCGGACTGGTTGTGGGAAACCGACGCGCAGCACCGTTTTACCTATCATTCCGAAAATATTTGCGCTTTTGGCCAGGATCCGAGCAATCGCCTCGGCCGCACCCGGTTGGAATTGGCGGTTGACGCCGACACCGATCCCGCCAAATGGGCCGAGCATCGCGCGATCCTCGACGGGCATGAGCCGTTTCGAAATTTTGTCTACAGGCGCAAGGTTGGCACCGATCCGGAAGGATACATATCGGTGAGCGGCAAGCCGATCTTCGCCCATTCCGGGCGGTTCCTCGGCTATCGCGGGACGGTGCGCGACATCACCCGCGAGACGATCGCCGAGCGCAACCTGGTGGCGGCGAAGACCGCGGCCGAGGCAGCCAATCTGGCGAAGTCGCAATTCCTCGCCAACATGAGCCACGAATTGCGCACCCCGCTCAACGCCATCCTTGGCTTCTCCGAGATGCTGTACCGGGGTCTGACTGGGCCGCTGCAGCCGCGCCAATCCGAGTATGCCGGGCTGATCCACGAAAGCGGTCAGCATCTGCTCAATGTCATCAACGATATTCTCGATCTCGCGCGGGTCGACGCCGGCAAGTTCGAATTGCACGAGGAGAGCGGAATCGACCCGCGGCGGCTGGTCGAATCCAGCATCGCGCTGGTTACCGCGCGCGCGGAATCGGGGATGTTGACCCTCGATGTCGAATTCGACGAGCAGATCCCGCTTCTGGTGGTCGACCCGACCCGGATTACCCAGATCCTGCTGAACCTGTTGTCGAACGCGATCAAGTTCACCGAGCCGGGCGGTTCGGTGACCCTGACATTGCGTTCGAGCCCCGATGGCGGGGTTGAATTCGCGGTGTCCGATACCGGCCCAGGCATGACCGCGGCGGAAATCGAAATCGCCCTGGAGCCATTCGGCCAGATCGATCCCAGCCACACTCGTCAGCACGAGGGCACCGGTCTGGGGTTGCCGATGGCGCGCCGGCTCGCCGAACTTCATGGCGGCTCGCTCCATATCGACAGCGAAAAGGGCCGCGGTACGCGGGTCGCCGTGACCTTGCCGGCGGCACGAGTCTATGGCCCGGCGGCCTGGTCGTCCGATCCCGTCGGGGTGGTGGTGCCGGCCACTCACTCAACGTCGCCGATATCATTCGACGATCAAGCTTTGGAAAACCGCACTTCCTCGACACCGATTCCGGCCTAGGATGGTAAGGCAACCCCTTCGAGCCGCCGGCCTCGCGAGGTGAATCGTAAAGATATATTTAACAAACGTTAACTCCCCCGCGGCCGCACGGGGGACTGAAGGGGTCTTTTTGGGGGGATTAAGACGGCGCGGGGTCGTTTTCCGCCAGGATCTCGGCGAATAGGGCGCGGTCGATATTGCCGCCGCTCTGGATGATTGCTACCCGCTTGCCGGCGATGCGGGCGCGCTCCTGCCGGGCGGCGGCGAGGGGCGCCGCGCCGGCGCCTTCGGCGACATTGTGGGTGTCGGTGAACAATACCCGCATGGCCTGGCGGATCTCGGCCTCGGTGACGGTCACGATCCGCGCGGCGCCCTGCCGGATCATGGCGAGCGCGGCCGGGTCGGGCACGCGAACGGCAAGGCCATCGGCGAACGTGTCGGCGCTGTTGGTGCCGACCGGCGTGCCGGCGGCGAACGACAGCGCGTAGGCTGGCGCGTTGGCGGCGACCACGCCGACGATCTCGGTCTTGAGGCCGAGCGCCTCGCGCGCCGCGATCACGCCGCAGATGCCGCTGCCGAGCCCGATCGGCACATAGACCGTATCGAGATCGCCCACCGCGCGGAACAATTCGAGCGCGTAGCTGGCGACGCCGTGAACCAGTGCCGGGTCGAACGAGCGGACCAGATACAGCCCCTCGCGCGCCGCCAATTCCGCTGCGTGCTCGTAGGCGGCCTGGAAATCGTGGCCCTCCTCGACCAGGTTGGCGCCGAACGCCGCCATCGCCCGGTTCTTTTCGACGCTGTTGCCGTGGGGCACCACGATTGTCGCGTCGAGGCCGAGCCGAGCGGCGGCGAAGGCGATGCTCTGGCCGTGATTGCCGCGCGTCGCGGTGACGATGCCGCGCACAAGCGGCCGCGACCGTTTCAGCGCGTCGAGATAGACGAGGCCGCCGCGCAATTTGAACGCGCCGATCGGGGTGTGGTTTTCATGCTTGACCCAGATTTCGGCGCCGAGCCGGCGCGACAATAGCGGCCAGCAATATTGCGGCGTCGGCGCGATCACCCGGTGCACCAGCGCGGCGGCGGCATCGAGCGTGGCGAGATCGGGGTTCATCGCCTGATCGGCGGCCAAGGAGCGGTGCCGGCGGTCAGGGGGAATTGCCGCTGACGAATTCCTCGTCGCGCTCGTTGTAGCTGCCCCAGCGGATTTCGTAGCGCGGCCCGGCCGAAGTTGCCGCGGCCAGGGCTTCCTGCCTGGTGGCGAAGATGCCGGCGAATTTCCAATCCGGCGGATCGCCCTCGACGACCCCCCAGCCCTGCACCCATCCCGGATAGCGCGGATCGGAGTGAAGCATCCCCTATGTTCCCCACAGCTGGGCATCAATGCCGGTAATCTGCTGTGCTGGCCGGCGGCTGTAAAGATTTGCCGGAAGGCGTCGGCCGCGGTCCATAGCTTCCCCCTTGCCCCTCTGGACCGAGCCGGTAAGGTGCGATTGCGATGCCTCCCCTCACCACCTCCCTCGACCGGCGCTCCGAGACCTTCCGCGACAACGCGGCGGCGATGCGGGCATTGGTCGAGGATCTGCGCGACAAGGCCGCGACGATCGCCGAAGGCGGCGACGAGGCGGCGCGGCGGCGCCATGTCGCCCGCGGCAAATTGCCGGTGCGCGAGCGGGTGCGGCTATTGCTCGACCCGGGCTCGCCGTTTCTCGAATTGTCGCAATTCGCCGCGTACGAGATGTACGACGGCGGCGTTCCGGCCGCCGGTCTGGTCACCGGCATCGGGCGGATCATGAATCGGGAATGCGTCGTCGTCGCCAATGACGCGACCGTCAAGGGCGGCACCTATTTCCCGATCACGGTCAAAAAGCATCTGCGCGCCCAGGAGATCGCGCGCGACAACCGGCTGCCCTGCCTCTATCTGGTCGATTCCGGCGGCGCGTTCCTGCCGGCGCAGGATGAGGTGTTTCCCGACCGCGACCATTTCGGCCGTATCTTTTACAATCAGGCGCAGCTTTCCGCGCTCGGCGTGCCGCAGATCGCGATCGTCATGGGCTCGTGCACCGCGGGCGGCGCCTATGTGCCGGCGATGTCGGACGAAAGCATCATCGTCAAGGGCCAGGGCACGATCTTCCTCGGCGGCCCGCCGCTGGTCAAGGCGGCCACCGGCGAAATCGTCACCGCCGAGGAACTGGGCGGCGCCGAAATCCACAGCCGGATTTCCGGCGTCACCGACCATTTCGCGGTCGACGACCGCCACGCGCTCGGTATCGCCCGCCGCATCGTCGGCAATCTCAACACGCGCAAAACGATTTCGTTGGCGCTCGCCGAGCCATGCGAGCCGGCGTTTCCGGCCGAGGACATCTACGGCGTCGTCCCGGCCGAGACGCGCCGGCCCTACAACGTGCGCGAGATCATCGCCCGCCTCGTCGATGCCAGCGAGTTCGACGAGTTCAAGCACCTCTACGGCCAGACCCTGGTGTGCGGGTTCGCCCGGATCTGGGGCTACCCGGTCGGCATCCTCGCCAATAACGGCATATTGTTTTCGGAAAGCGCGCTCAAAGGCACGCATTTCATCGAACTCTGCGCGCAGCGCGGCATCCCGCTGGTGTTTCTGCAGAACATCACCGGCTTCATGGTCGGGCGCAAATACGAGAACGCCGGCATCGCCAAGGACGGCGCCAAGATGGTGACCGCGGTGGCGACCGCCGCGGTGCCCAAATTCACCGTGATCATCGGCGGCAGCTTTGGCGCCGGCAATTACGGCATGTGCGGCCGGGCCTATTCGCCGCGGTTTCTGTGGATGTGGCCCAACGCGCGCATCTCGGTGATGGGCGGCGAGCAGGCCGCCTCGGTATTGGCGCAGGTGCGCCGGGACGGCATGGCCGCGCGCGGCGAGAACTGGGGCGCGGCCGAGGAAGAGGCGTTCAAGGCGCCGGTGCGCGCCCAATACGAGACCCAGGGCCACCCTTATTACGCCAGCGCCCGGCTGTGGGACGACGGCATCATCGACCCGGCCGACACCCGTCTGGTGCTCGGACTGGGAATTTCCGCCGCCCTCAACGCGCTGATCGAGCGGTTTGCCGAAGAGCGGGGCCGGTTCGGCGTGTTCCGGATGTGAGGGATTTTCGCCACGAAGGCATGAAGAAGCCATCATGACCGCAAAGGACGCGAAGGTTGTGCAGAGGGAGGCGGCGGGATTCGGTGCCATCGCGTCCTCCCCGTATCCTTCGCGTCCTTCGCGGTAAATAACTCTTTCTCCGTACTTCCGTGGTGAACCCGTGTTCACTAAAATCCTGATCGCCAATCGCGGCGAGATCGCCTGCCGGGTGATCCGCACCGCGCGACGGCTGGGGATCGCCACCGTGGCGGTGTATTCCGAGGCCGATCGCGGCGCGTTGCATGTCGAGATGGCCGACGAGGCGCGGTTGATTGGTCCCGCGCCGGCGTGGCAGAGCTATCTCAAGGCCGAGGCGGTAATCGCGGCGGCGCGCGACAGCGGCGCCGAGGCGGTGCATCCCGGCTATGGGTTCCTAGCGGAAAACGCCGATTTCGCCGAGGCTTGCGCCGCCGCCGGGCTGGTGTTCATCGGCCCGTCGCCAGCCGCGATCCGGGCGATGGGGTCGAAATCGGCGTCCAAGGATTTGATGATCGCGCACGGCGTGCCGGTGGTGCCAGGCTATCACGGCGCCGACCAGGACCCGGCGCGGCTCTTCGCCGAGGCCGAACGGATCGGCTTTCCGGTGTTGATCAAGGCGTCTGGCGGTGGCGGCGGGCGCGGCATGCGCATCGTCGCCGGCGCGGGCGATTTCGCGCGCGCGCTCGACGGCGCCAGGCGGGAGGCCAAGGGAGCGTTCGGCGACGACCGCGTCTTGATCGAGCGCTATCTGAGCGCGCCCCGGCACATCGAGATCCAGGTGTTCGGCGACACGCACGGCAACATCGTGCACCTGTTCGAGCGCGACTGCTCGATCCAGCGCCGCCACCAGAAGGTGGTGGAGGAAGCGCCGGCGCCGGGGATCGACCCGGCGCGGCGCGCGGCGATGGGCGCGGCGGCGGTCGCCGCGGCGGCTTCGGTGTCGTATGTCGGGGCCGGCACGGTCGAGTTCATCGTTGAAGGCGACCGCTTCTACTTCATGGAGATGAACACAAGGCTGCAGGTCGAGCATCCGGTGACCGAAATGATAACCGGCATCGATCTGGTCGAATGGCAGTTGCGTGTGGCAGCCGGTCAATCACTGCCGGTCTCGCAACAGGACATCGATCTGAACGGGCATGCGATCGAGGTCAGGCTCTATGCCGAAAACCCGCAGCGGGGTTTTCTGCCGGCGACCGGCACCTTGCATGGGCTGCGCTTTCCCGGCGGCGAGGGGGTCAGGGTCGATAGCGGCGTGCGGCAGGGCGATGCGGTGACCCCGTTCTACGACCCGATGATCGCCAAGATCATCGCGCATGGTATCGATCGCGATGAGGCGCGCTCGCGCCTCGGGCGGGCGCTCGCCGACACCGCGATGCAGGGGATCACGACCAATCTCGGCTTTCTCGCCCGTATCGTCGACGACCCGGAATTCGCCGCCGGCGCGATCGATACCGGGTTTATCGAACGGCGCCGTGAGGCCCTGATCCCGCCGCCGAGCGTGGTGCCGCCGGTGGCGCTCGCCGCCGCGTCGCTGCATCGATTGCTATCGGCGCAGCAGATGTCTGGGGCCGAGACGCTCGGCCCGTGGGGGCGGCGTGACGGCTGGCGGCTCAACGGCCCCAACGCGCCCCAGCCCTTGGTGTTTCGCTCCGGCACCGAGTCTCTGTCGGTGATTGCCACGGCGGCGGCGGAAGGATGGCGGCTCGATATCGGCGGGCATTGTTACCGCGCCGAGGCGACGCGCGGCGCGGCAGGGTCATACGCGGTCACACTCGATGGCACCCGGACGCGAGCGATCGTATTCGAGCACGCGGGCGAATTGGCGGTGTTCGTCGCCTGCGAGAACTGGCGGCTCGACATCGTCGACCCGCTGGCGCCGCCGGAAGGGACGGACATGGCTGCCGGGCTGCTGACGGCGCCGATGCCGGGGCGGGTCGTGCAGTTGCTGGTCGAGTCCGGCGCGACGGTGCGGCGGGGCCAGCCGCTGATGGTGATCGAGGCGATGAAGATGGAGCACACGATCGCCGCGCCGCGCGACGGCACTGTTGCGTCGGTGCCGTTCGCGGTCGGCGATCCGGTCGAGGAAGGGGTCGAGTTGATCGCCCTCACCCCGGTCGAACCGGGATCGAGGGGTTGATGATGCGCCGGATGGGCGACAATCCCGCGCCAAGGGGGCGCAACGGCGCGGTCTCCAAGCCGATCGCGGTCGGCCCGCTGCATCTGCTCAAGATGGCGGTCGGGGTCGCCGATCTCGACGATCTGCGCCGCATTCGCGCGGCGCGGCTGGCCGAGCGCGGCCACAGCCATGTCTATACCCGCAACCGCCCGCGGCGCGAGCATGCGGTGCTGGATGGCGGCTCGATCTATTGGGTGATCCGTGGGCAGATCCGGGTGCGCCAGCGCGTGATCGGGTTTCACGCCGCGCGCGACGAGAACGGCCGCGCCTATTGCCTGATCGAGGTCGACCCCGAACTGGTGCCGACGCTATTGCGCCCGTTGCGGCCGTTTCAGGGCTGGCGCTACCTGGCGCCGGCGGACGCGCCGCCCGACGCTGGGGGCTGGCGAGGCGGCCCGGACGAGCCCGCGCCCGAGCGAATGCTGGCCGAATTGCGCGCGCTGGGTCTGATTTAGGGTCGGCTTCCCATTCGGTCGCTTCGGCGCAGGCGATCAAATTTTGTTCATCTCGCCCTGGACAGTGCAGGGTGTCGCCACTATCTTGACTGCTCGCCCGCGTTCTGTGGGCGAGGCGACCCGCTCCAGCGAGACGTGGCACTACCGCCGTTCAGGCGGACGCCCTGTCGTCCGGGGAGGGTGACCCGTTGATTGAGATTGTTGGGGAATAGGAAGGGATGCGCGGGCGGCGGCGTGATAGCGCTGGACGCCTGCGTTGAGCGAGCGTTACGCGTGAGAGGGATGGCCTATTTTCGGGTCTTG
>Ga0080064_1001045_pt1 | contig 62213 bp, 55 predicted proteins | sample Subgrocontami54m_FD_69260 | JGI IMG/M metagenome (GOLD analysis project Ga0080064, IMG submission 69260) | Subsurface groundwater microbial communities from S. Glens Falls, New York, USA - GMW46 contaminated, 5.4 m (SPADES assembly) (version 2) ... | reverse complement strand
TCGGGATCGAGGCGCGCATCAGCGGCAGCAGCTCCTTGATGCGGTCGACGGTCTCGATGATGTTCGCATTCGGCTGCCGGTGGAGGATCACCAGCACCGAGGGCTTGCCGTTGGCCGAGCCCGCGTTGCGCAGGTCCTGCACCGAATCGACGACCTCCTCGGCGACGTCCGCGAGGCGCACCGCGGCGCCGTTGCGGTATGCGACGATGAGCGGCAGGTACTCGGCGGCCGTCTTCGCCTGGTCGTTGGCGAGGATCTGCCATTGCCGCTCGCCGTCCTCCACCACGCCCTTGGGCCGGTTCGCGTTCGTCGCCACGATGGCGGCGCGCACGTCCTCGAAGCCGATGCCGTATTTGTTCAGCGCGGTCGGGTTCAGCTCGACCCTCACCGCGGGCAGGGCGGCGCCGCCCACGGTCACCTGGCCGATGCCGTTCACCTGCGAGAATTTCTGCGCCAGGATGGTCGAAGCCGCGTCGTACATCTGGCCCCGCGTCATCGTCTCGGAGGTGAGCGACAGGATCATGATGGGCGCGTCGGCCGGATTGACCTTGCGGTAGGTCGGATTGTTCGGCAGTCCCGAGGGCAGGAGGCTGCGCGCCGCGTTGATCGCGGCCTGCACGTCGTTCGCGGCGCCGTTGATGTCGCGGGAGAGGTCGAACTGCAGCACGACGCGGGTCGAGCCGAGCGAGCTCGCCGAGGTCATCTCCGTCACTCCCGCGATCCGGCCGAGCGCGCGCTCCAGCGGCGTCGCGACCGTCGCCGCCATGGTCTCCGGGCTCGCGCCCGGCAGCGAGGCCGACACCGAGATGGTCGGATAGTCCACCTGCGGCAGCGGCGAGACCGGCAGCAGCCCGAAGGCAACCGCGCCGGCGAGCGCGACGCCCAGCGTGAGCAGCGTCGTCGCCACCGGACGCGCGATGAAAGGGGCGGAGACGTTCATAGGGCACAGACTCGGAACAGGGGGCGCAGGCCCCTTCCGGGATCCGGAGCCTTCCCGCGCCCCCCGTTACCCCCCGGTGTTGGACGAGTCATCACGCGATCTCCGGGACCCCGCGCGCTCGGCGCGAGAGCCGGTCGAACGCGAGGTAGATCACCGGCGTGGTAAACAGCGTCAGCACCTGGGAGAGCAGCAGCCCGCCCACCATGGTGATGCCCAGGGGATGGCGCAGCTCCGAGCCCACGCCGGTGCCGAGCATCAGCGGCAGCGCGGACAAGAGCGCCGCCATGGTCGTCATCATGATCGGCCTGAAGCGCAGCAGGCACGCCTGGCGGATGGCCTCGCGCGGGTTCTTGCCTTCGTTACGCTCCGCGTCCAGGGCGAAGTCGATCATCATGATCGCGTTCTTCTTGACGATGCCGATCAGCAGGATGATGCCGATGATCGCGATCACGTCGAGATCGCTGCCCGTGAGCATGAGCGCGAGCAGCGCGCCGACGCCCGCCGAGGGCAGGGTGGACAGGATCGTGACCGGGTGGATGTAGCTCTCGTACAGGACGCCCAGCACGATGTACATCGTGACGATCGCCGCGAGGATGAGCAGCAGCGTGTTGTCGAGCGAAGCCTGGAAGGCGAGCGCCGCGCCCTGGAAGCGCGTGCGCACGCTCGGCGGCACGCCGATTTCCTGTTCCGCGGCGCGGATCGCGGCCACCGCCTCGCCGAGGGAGGCTCTGGGCGCCAGGTTGAACGAGACGGTCGCGGCAGGGAACTGGCCCAGGTGGTTGATTACCAGAGGGGCGGCCCTTTCGGTGATGGTCGCCACTGTCGAGAGGCGCACCTGCTGGGAAGGCTGGCCGGGCAGCGTGGAGGTCACGTAGATGTCGCCCAGGGCCGCAGGCCCCTTGCGGAATTCCGGGGCCACCTCGAGCACCACGCGGTATTGGCTGGTCTGCGTGAAGATGGTCGAGACCAGCCGCTGGCCGAAGGCGTTATAGAGGGCGTTGTCGATGGCGCTCGGCGTCACGCCGAGCCGGCCCGCGCTCGTCCGGTCGATCTCGACGTAGGCCTGCAGTCCCTGGTCCTGGAGATCGCTCGCGACGTCGGCGAGCTGCGGGACGCGGCGCAGCCTGTCCACCAGCTTCGGCACCCAGGCGCTCAGTTCGTCCGGGTTGGCGTCCTCGACGCTGAACTGGTACTGGGTCCGGCTCACGCGGTCCTCGATGGTGAGGTCCTGCACCGGCTGCATGTACAGGGAAATGCCCTCCACCTGCGCGAGCCCGGGCTGCAGCCGGCGGATCACTTCCACGGCGCTCACCCTGCGTTCCGCGAGCGGCTTCAGATTGATCAGCATGCGCCCGCTGTTCAAGGTCGCGTTGACCCCGTCCACGCCGATGAACGAGGACAGGCTCGCGACGGCGGGGTCCTGCAGGACGGCGCTCGCCAGCGCCTGCTGGCGCTCGGCCATCGCCGAGAAGGAAATCGACTGCGGGGCTTCGGAGATGCCCTGGATCACACCGGTGTCCTGCACCGGGAAGAATCCCTTGGGGACATAGACGTAGAGGACCACGGTGAGCACGAGCGTGCCGATTGCCACCAGCAGCGTGGCGCGCTCGCGCGCGAGCACCCAGTCGAGCATCGTCGCGTAGCGCGCGATCGCCGCGTCGAAGAATCGCCCGCTCGCGCGGTAGAACCGGCCCTGGCGGTCCTCGGGCGCGTGGCGCAGGAGCCGGGCGCACATCATCGGCGTCAGGGTGAGCGAAACCACCGCCGAGATCAGGATCGCCACGGCGAGCGTGATCGCGAATTCCCGGAACAGGCGCCCTACGACCTCGCCCATGAACAGGAGCGGGATGAGCACCGCGACCAGGGAAAAGGTGAGCGAGATGATGGTGAAGCCGATCTGCTCGGCGCCCTTCAGCGCGGCTTGCAGGGGCGCTTCCCCCTTCTCGATGTAGCGTGCGATGTTCTCGATCATCACGATCGCGTCGTCGACCACGAAGCCGGTCGCAACGGTGAGCGCCATGAGGGTCAGGTTGTTGATGCTGAACCCGGCGAAGTACATCACGCAGAACGTCCCCACCAGCGACAGCGGCACTGCGATGCTGGGGATGATCGTTCCCGACGCGGTGCGCAGGAACAGGAAAATCACCATGACCACCAGTGCGACGGCCAGCATGAGCTCGAACTGAACGTCGCGGACCGAGGCGCGGATGGTGGTGGTGCGATCGGTCAGCAGCGTGACTTCGATCGATCCCGGCAGCGTGGCCTGAAGCTGCGGCAGGAGCTGCTTGACGCGGTCCACCACCTCGATCACGTTGGCGCCCGGCTGACGCTGGACGTTGAGGATCACTGCAGAGGACTCGTTCGCCCACGCCGCAAGCCGGATGTTCTCGACGTCGTCGACGGCCTCGGCCACGTCGGACAGGCGTACCGGCCTGCCGTTGCGGTAGGCGACGATCAGCTCCGTATACTCTTCCGCGGACCGGAGCTGGTCGTTCGCATCGATGGTCGAGGCGCGGGTCGGACCGTCGAAGCTGCCCTTGGCCTGATTGACGTTGGCGTTGGAGATCGCCGTGCGCAGGTCATCCAGGCCCAGGCCGTAGGCCGCCAGCGCCTTGGGATTGGCCTGGATGCGCACCGCGGGCCGCTGCCCGCCGCTGATGCTCACCAGGCCGACGCCGGGGAGCTGGGAGATCTTCTGCGCGAGGCGGGTGTCGACCAGGTTCTGCACCTTGGCCATCGGCAGCGTCGTCGAGGTGATCGCAAGGGAAAGGATGGGCGCATCCGCGGGATTCACCTTGCTGTAGATCGGCGGCATGGGCAGATCCTGCGGCAGCAGGTTGCCTGCCGCGTTGATCGCCGCCTGGACTTCCTGTTCCGCGATGTCCAGCGTGAGCTCGAGGATGAACTGCAGGGTGATCACCGAAGCCCCGCCCGAATTGGTCGATGACATCTGGTTGAGCCCGGGCATCTGGCCGAACTGGCGTTCCAGGGGCGCGGTGATCGAGGACGTCACCACGTCGGGACTGGCCCCGGGATACAGGGTCACGACCTGGATGGTGGGATAGTCGACTTCGGGAAGCGCCGAGAACGGCAGCATGCGGTAGGCGACGATGCCCGCCAGCAGGATCGCGACCATCAGCAGCGAGGTCGCCACTGGCCGCAGGATGAAGGGGCGTGAAGGGCTCATCCTAAGCCGGCACAGCCGGATCTAAACAGGTTGCCGTGGTTTGCCATCCCAAATCTCCCTATTTTGCGCAGTGGCGAAGTTGCCACTGCGCAAAATAGGGAGACCTATGTAACCCCAAAATCTTTGTCAATTCCGTCACCATCCGCGTGATAAGAGATTGGACGCGGGTCGCGGCTATTGCCGATCCGCGGGTGCCTGGGCGTCGCCGCTCCCGCGCGCGCCGCTCTTGCCCGCGCCGCCTTTGCCCGCGCCGCCCCGGCGCGGGCCGTTCCCGGTGGCCGGCGCGTTCCTCGCTCCGGTGTCCACCTTGGCTCCCTCGCGCAGCTTGTCGGCACCGTCGACGACCACGCGTTCGCCCGGCCCGATGCCCGCGTCGATGGCGACGTTCTCGCCCTGCGTCGGACCCAGCGTGATCGGACGGACGGCGACCGTGTCGTCGCTTTTGACGACATAGACGAACGTGCCCTTGCTTCCCCGCAGGACGGCGGCCGTCGGGATCGACGTCGCGCCGCGCTTCACCTCGAGCAGCATGCGCGTGTTGACGAATTGGTTGGGGAACAGCGCATAGTCGCCGTTGGCGAATTGCGCCTTCAACTTCACGGTCCCGGTGGCCGGGTCGATCTGGTTGTCCGCCGTCAGAAGGGTCCCGCTCGCGAGTCTCGTCTTGTCGGCGCGGTCATAGGCTTCGACGGGCAGCTTGTCCCGCGCCGAGAGCTTCTGCATCACGGCGCGGACGCTGTCCTCCGGAATGGTGAACACCACGGTGATCGGCTGCAACTGGGTGATGACCACGAGCCCGTTCGCGTCGCCGGCGCGCACGATGTTTCCGGGGTCGATCTGGCGAAGTCCCAGGCGCCCGCCGACCGGCGCGGTGATGCGGCAATACGAAAGCTGCAGCTTCGCGGTGTCGATGGCCGCCTGGTCCATCTTGACGGTGCCTTCGTACTGCCGCACCAGCGCTTCCTGCGTATCGAGTTGCTGCTTGGCGACGGAGTCCTGGCGGAACAGGACCCGGTAGCGCTCCAGGTCGATCTGCGCGTTCCTGAGCAGGGCCTGGTCGCGGGCCATCTGCCCTTCGGCCTGCGCAAGCTGCGTCTCGAACGGCCGCGGATCGATCTCGGCAAGCAGTTCGCCGGTGCGCACGATCTGGCCCTCCTGGAACAGCACTTTCATCAGTTGCCCGTCGACACGGGTCCGGACCGTGACGGTGGCGATCGGCGTCACCGAGCCGAGTCCACGGAGATAAACGTCGATGTCGCCCGTCTTCGCGCTCGCCGCCACCACGGGCATGGGGCGCGAGGGATCGAATCCCTGCCTGCGGCCGGGTGCCTGTGGCGACTGCGCGACTTCGCCAGGGCGCATCAGGTAGTAATAGGCCAGGGCGCCGGCCGCGACCAGGAGCAGCAGCCAGAGCCATAGGCTGCTTATCGCGCCGGCGATGCGGGAGCGTGGAGTGGCGGTGATCTGACTGCGTTCGTTCCGTGTTGTTGTCATCGCGCCCCGCGTCGTCGCATGGGATGGTTCGTTCGCTTCCAGGCCAAGCTCTTCAGCCCCGTCTTATAGCGTCCTTGTCGCTTTCCGGCAATTTTGATTTTGTAAGGGGCTGTTTCAGCGTAACTGAAACAGCTCCCGTGCGTTAAGACAGGCGAGCATTCCGATGCACCCGGGCACTATCCTCATCGATGTGGTCGCAATACCCTGGGTTCGCGGATCTGTCGCCCGGCCGCACCGCGTCACTGCCACGGTGCGCGCATCCGGGGCCTGGAACCGTTCCAATGGAAGAAATTCAATTGCTTACATCATGAAAGGACAATGGAACGTTACCTGCTGCCTCGTGTCCACGCAAGTGAGGACGTCGCCTTTTTCCATTGGAGCCGAGCATGTCGAAAAATTCCGGTTTCAACCACGAGGAACGACAAGAACATTTCCTGAAGTCGCTCGTTGAGTTCACCAAGGGCCACCGGGCGGCGCATTGGTCGGGAAACTTTGCCGAGTTCCTGGAGAAGATATTGCCCAACGATGTCAGGGGCATCGCACGGTCCAGCCACGAGTACGTCTGGGACATGATCCGCGTGGAGGAAAGCGCGGGCGAGCAGGGCCGATTCCGCTGCAAGCTGTTCGAGGACGAATTGTTCGGGATCGACGACGCCCTGGAGCGGCTGGTCGATTACTTCAAGGCGGCGAGCGCGGGATCCGAAGTGGGCCGGCGCCTGCTGTTGCTGCTCGGCCCGCCCTCGGGGGGCAAGTCCACCCTGTTGATACTGCTCAAGCGCGGGCTGGAGGAATACAGCCATACCGATGCCGGCGCGATGTACGGCATCCAGGGCTGCCCGGTGCACGAATCGCCCCTGCATCTCGTCCCGCACACGCTGCGGCCCTCGTTTCGCGAGACCTACGGCGTGGAGATCGCCGGCGAACTGTGCCCCTACTGCGCGAGCCGCCTCACCAGCGAGTTCGCGGGCGATTTCATGCAGTTACCGGTACAGAGGATCTTCGTTTCCGAGGCCGGGCGGATAGGCGTGGGCACCTACGCTCCGCACGATCCCACGACGGCTGACATCGCCGACCTGGTCGGATCGGTCGATCTGTCGAAGGTCTCGCAATACGGCGACGAGGGCGACCCCCGGGCGTGGTCCTGGTCCGGGGCGGTCTATGCCGCCAGCCGCGGGCTGCTGGAAATGATCGAGATCCTCAAGGTCAAGCGCGAGTTCCTTTACCTGCTGCTCACATTGACGCAGGAGAAAAACGTCAAGGTTTCGCGTTTTCCGCTGATCCACCTCGACGAGACCATCATCGCGCACACCAACCTGGCGGAGTTCCGCAGATTCCTGCAGGAAGCCGAGAACGAGGCGCTGCTCGACCGCATGGTGATCATCCAGATCCCCTATACCCTGTCCTACGCGGACGAGGCGCGCATCTACAAGAAGCTCACCTCGAGCACCCAGGCGTTCAAGCAGGTCCACCTGGACCCGCACGTGCTTCGCGTCGCCGCGGTGTTCGCGATACTCACGCGCCTGGGTGAAGGCGAGGACAAGGAGGCCGAGCTGACCAAGAAGGTGCGGCTCTACGCGGGCGAGGACGTGGAGGGCATCTCGCGCACCGAAGCGGAAAAGCTGCGGGAGAAGAAGCCCGACGACGGCCTGGCCGGCGTGTCCCCGCGCTTCGTCATCAACGCGCTGTCGAGCGCGATCATCCAATCCGACGCCGAGAGCCTCACCAGCATGGACGTGCTGCTCGCGATCAAGGACGCGATCGAGTCCGACGCTCGCATGGATCCCAAGAAGAAGCGCAAGTGGGTGGATTTCCTGGTCATCGCGCGCAAGGACTTCTACAACCGCTGGGTCAAGGAAGACGTGCACAAGGCGTTATTCGTATCCTTCGAGCAGGAGGCGCAGGAGTTGCTGGACAAGTACCTCGACGAAGTCGAGGCGATGCTCGACAACCGCCAGATCCGCGATCCGATCACCAACGAAGAGCGCAAGCCCGACGAACGCTTCCTGCGATCAGTGGAGGAGAAGATCCATGTTTCTGATTCCGGGAAGCAGTCGTTCCGCCAGGAGGTGGTGAGAAAGGCGATGGGCGCGTACAAGCGCGGGGAGAAATTCACCCTCGACAGCCACGCCCAGCTGCACGACGCCGTGGAGCAGTACCTGTTCGAGCAGAGGCGCGACGTGCTGCGATTGGTGAGCTCGGCGGGCCGGCCCGACGAGGAGACCAGGCAGAAGATCTCGGTCGTCGAGCAGCGCCTGGTGGACGAGTACGCCTACGACGGCCACAGCGCGCGCGAAGCGCTCAAGTACGTGACCACGCTGCTCGCGCAGGAGTAGCGCGCTGGTCCCCGCGACATGAGCAAGAGCGGCGAAAGCGGCGCACCCCCGCAACCCTCCAGGATCGCGGCGGAGACGCCGTGGTACGAGCTATTCTCGCGCGGCGAGAGGGATTGGCTGAGGCACAACCAGAAGGTGCAGGAGACCGTCAAGGACAGCCTGCCCGACCTGCTCGCCGGCTCCGATTTCCTCACCCGCCCGCACGACCGTTCGGTGCTGGTGCCCGTTCGCATGCTCGAGCACGCGCGTTTCCGTCTCGCCGACCCGCAGACGCATTCCGGCGCCGGCCAGGGCAGGGGCGAGCCCGGCGAGGTCCTGAGGCCCGCCCGGGTACCGTCCCGGGAGGGCGGCGAGGGCTCGGGCGGCAGCGAGGACGGAGAGTTCAAGTTCGTGCTGGAGCTGAGGATCGACGACATCCTCGATTGGCTCTGGGAGGACCTGAAGCTGCCCGAGCTGAAGCCCAAGCACAGCGCGAGCGTGAACGATCCGGACTTCGTACGCGAGGGCTGGGACAAGCACGGCGCGCGCTCGCGCCTTGACCGGCGCCGCACCGTGAAGGAAGCGGTCAAGCGCCGCGCCATGCAGGAGCGCCCGGTGCCGTTCTCCAACGAGGACCTGCGATTCCGGCAGCTGGTCAGGCGAACGACGCCCGCGCTCAACGCCGTGGTGATGTTCGTGCTCGACGCCTCGGGAAGCATGGAAGAGGCGCAGCGCAAGCTCGCCAAGATGTTCTTCTTCTTCGCGCTGCACGGCATCCGCCGGCAATACGCCAAGGTGGAGACGGTGTTCGTCGCGCACACCGTCCAAGCCTGGGAGTTCCCGGAGGAGCAGTTCTTCCAGGTGAGCGGCGACGGCGGCACGCATGCCTCGAGCGCGTTCCGGATGTGCGCCGACATCCTGAAGAGCCGCTACGACCCCTCCCGCTACAACGCCTACCTGTTCTACGCCTCCGACGGCGAGAACGCGTGGGAGGACCGCCATGCCGCGGCGGACGCGCTCGCGGAGGTCGCGGCCGCGCTGAATTACGCCGGCTACGTCGAGATCGCGGCCAACGGCACGCGCATGACGCAGACCGAGATCAGCGCCCTGTTCGCCGATCTGCGGCGCCACGGCCTCGCCGCCGCCGCGATGCCCATCAGCGCGCAGGACGACGTGTGGCGCGCCATCCGGCGTTTCTTCAACGAGCAAGCGGAATCGCCCGCATGACGAACACGATCGCCGCGGACGTCGCGCGCATCGAGGCGCTCGCCCGCGAGCTGGGGCTGGACTTCTATCCGGTCGATTTCGAGCTGGCCCCCTCGAGCCTCATGCTGGAGATCTCGGTCTACGGGCTGCCGGTGCGCATGCCGCACTGGTCCTTCGGCGTGCGCTACATCCGCCAGTTGATCCGCCAGCACATGGGCCACTCGAAGATCTTCGAGGTGATGTTCCCCGGCGATCCCTGCCGCGCCTATCTCGTCGAGTCGAACACGCCCGCGGAGAACACCCTGGTCGTCGCGCATGTGCTCGGACACGCCGATTTCGCCCGGAACAACCAGCTCTTCTCCCGCTTCCACGAAATGACCGGCGGCAACATCGTCGAGCACGCCGCCGCGCACGCGCATCGCATCGATGCGGCGCTGCGCGAGCACGGCATGTCCCGCGTGGAGGCCGTGCTCGACGCGGCCCTGGCGCTGGAGCCGCACATCGACACCGGGCAGGAGTTGCACCGCGTGGCTTACGCGGACCGGCCGGCGGTGCCCGAACCGCAGGCGCCGGACGCCGCGTTCCGAAAGCGCTACGAGGGGCTGCCGGGCGCCGTCGTGCCCGCCGTCCAGCCGAAGCGGACGGGGCGCGCGCCCATTCCGCCGCGCCCGGAGTACGACCTGCTCTGGTTCATCGCCCGCTACGGCGAGGAGCTGGAGGACTGGGAACGGGACATCTTCCTCGCCGTGCGCGAGGAATCGTTCTACTTCTATCCCGTGTTCGCCTGCCAGATCATGAACGAGGGCTGGGCCTCGTATTGGCACGCGCGGCTGCTCCGCGAAGCGGATTTCCTGGACCAGGACCTCTACCTCTCGGCGATCAAGGTCCACTCGGACGTGGTGAGCCCCTTCGCCTCGGATCAGCAGACCGCGTTCGCGATCAATCCCTACCACCTCGGCTTCTCGATCTGGGAGCACGTCATCGGCGCGCACGGCCTGGAGCGCGCGCGCGAGATCCTGCGCGACGAGGACGACTTCGGCTTCATCCGCAACTACCTGGACCGCGACCTCGCCGAAAAGCTCGGGCTGTTCGCCTACGAGGTGGAGCGCGACGGCGAGATCAGGGTCAAGGGGCGCGACCTGGTCGAGGTGCGCGAGTCCATCCTCGCGCCGAAGTTCAACTACGGCGCGCCGCGCATCGCCGTCTCGGAGCTGCACCACGACGGCAGCCTGACGCTCGTGCACGACCACGGGAGCGACGGCCGCGGCCTGGACCTCGCCCGCGCGCGAAAGGTGATCGACTACGTCCACCGCGTCTGGCGGCGGCCCGTCCGGCTGCAGACCGTGAACGACGAGGGCAGCGACCTGGAGCTGGTCTCCGCCGCCTAGCCGCGACGAGGGATCACCCCGGCTGCGCGACGGGGGCGCGGGTGAGCTCGCCGTTCTGGTAGTCGCGTATCGCCTGCTCGATCTCTTCGCGCGTGTTCATCACGAAGGGCCCGTACTGGACCACGGGCTCGCCGAGCGGCTTGCCGGCGAGCAGCAGGAAGCGCGCGCCCTCCGGTCCCGCGGTCACGCGGACCTCGTCGCCGTCTGAGAGCAGGCCCGCGGCGTGGGTCGCGAGCGTGCGGCCGCCGACGCCGAGGCTGCCCTCGAAGACGTAGAGGAAGGCGTTGCGGCCCCTGGGCACCGGTTGCGCGAACGCGGCACCGGCGCTCAACTCCACGTCCAGGTACAGCGGCTCCGTCGAGAGGCCGCGCACCGGGCCCGGCAACGGCTTCCCTTCCAGCTCGAGCGTGCCCGCGATGACCTTCGCGCGCCCGCCGCCCGGCAGGTCGGCGACCGGGATCTCGGAAGGGTCGATGTCACGGTAGCCCGCCGGCTTCATCTTCTCGCGCGCGGGCAGGTTGATCCAGAGCTGGAAGCCGCGCATGCGGCCCTTCTCCTGCTGCGGCATTTCCGAGTGGATGATGCCGCGGCCCGCGGTCATCCATTGCACCGCGCCGGATTTCAGGTCGCCGCGGTTGCCCAGGTGGTCCTCGTGCAGCATGTGGCCGTCGAGCAGATAGGTGACGGTCTCGAAGCCGCGATGCGGATGCGCCGGGAAGCCCGCGATGTAGTCGTTCGCCTCGTAGGAGGAAAACTCGTCGAGCATCAGGAACGGATCCAGGCGCGAGGTCTGGGACTGCCCCAGGCTGCGCCTGAGCTTCACCCCGGCGCCGTCGGAGGTGGGCAGGGACTCGATGACTTTCTGCAGCGTGCGCGTACTCCTGTTCATTGCGTTCTCCTTCTGGTTTGTTCTTGTAGGTTGGGCTGAGGCCAGGGGCCGAAGCCCAACGATTGGACCACCGGTGTTGGGCTTCGCTTCGCTCAGCCCAAGCTACGCGGCCAGCGGCTCCTTCGCGCTCATGCGCTCGATCGCGCCCCTGGCCGCCGCGATGCCGGCTTCCTTGCTTGCGTCGCTGATGGCGAGGCCTTCGGCGTAGATGAATTCGATATCCTCTATTCCCAGGAAGTTCAGGAACTGCCGCACGTAGGGCGTCTGGCTCTCGAGCGGCGTGCCGGCGTACTTGCCGCCCCGGGTGGCGAACACGTAGGCCTTCTTTCCCGTGAGCAGGCCGACGGCACCCGTGTCAGTGTAGCGGAAGGTGACGCCCGCACGCGCGATGTGGTCGAAGTAGGCCTTGAGCGTGGAAGGCAGGCCGAAGTTGTACATCGGCAGGCCGATCACGATCACGTCGGCGCGCTTGAGTTCCTCGATGAGCGCATCCGAATGCTTGACCACCGCCTGTTGCGCCGGGGTGCGTTCTCCGGGTTTGGCGAGGAAGGAAAGAAAGCGCTCGGCGCTCAGATGGGGCACCGGGTCGCTCGCGAGGTCGCGCACGACGACCGTGCCGTCGGAGTTCGCCTTGCGCCAGGCGGCGACGAAGTCGTCGGCGAGGCGGCTCGACTGGCCGCCGGCGGAGAAAATGCTCGAGTTCAGTTGCAGCAGGGTCTTCATTTCGCGTCTCCAGTGGATTACGGATGAGCCCATTTAACTATTTACACGGCAGATATAAAAGATCAAAATTAAGCCCATATCCATCCAATTCCTAGATCAATGTCCGTCGACCCCCGCATCACGCTCGAGCAATGGCGCGCACTGATCGCCGTGGTGGACGCCGGCGGCTATGCACAGGCCGCCGAGGCCCTCAACAAGAGCCAGTCCTCGGTCACCTACGCGGTGCAGAAGCTCCAATCGCTGCTGGGCGTGAAGGCCTTCGAGATCGAGGGCCGCAAGGCCGTTCTCACGCCGACCGGCCGGCTGCTGTACCGCCGCGCGTGCGTCCTGATGGAAGAGGCGGGCGCCATCGAGCGCTCGGCGCGCGCGCTGTCGGCGGGGTGGGAGGCGGAGATCCGTCTCGCCGTGGAGATCGTCTTTCCGATGTGGCTGCTGCTGCAGTGCCTGGACCGATTCGGCAAGGACAGCCCGCACACCCGCGTTGAACTGATCGAGTCGGTGCTTGGCGGGACCGCCGAGGCGATCCTGCAGGGGCAGGCCGACCTCGCGATTTCGCCGCAGGTGCCGGTGGGCTTCCTGGGAGATCCGTTGATGCGGCTGCGGGTGATCGCGGTCGCGCACCCCGATCATCCGCTGCACAAGCTCGGGCGGCCGCTCACCTACCGCGACTTGAACGCGCACCGGCATCTCGTGGTGCGCGAGTCGGGGACGCAGCGAACCACCCGGGCGCTCGCGATCGAGGCGACGGAGCGCTGGACGGTGAGCCATCTGGCCACTTCGATCCAGGCGGCGCGCATGGGATACGGCTTCGCGTGGTATCCGGAGGACACGATCCGCGAGGAACTCGCTGCGGGCACGCTGAAACCGCTGCCGCTGCGCGAAGGCGGCGAGCGCTTCGCCGAGCTTTACCTCATTCTCGCCGATCGCGACGACCCCGGTCCCGGCGTGCGGCGCCTGTCGCAGATCATACGCGAGGCAGTGGCGAGCGAATGCCCGCGGCAGCCGAAGCCGCGGCGCCGGGAGCCCGCCCATGCGTAAATCGCCCGCCTCGTTCGCGGCGGCGGCCGCCCTCGCGTGCTGCACCGCGCTTTCGCTTCCCTCGGCACGCGCGAACAGCGACCCGCTGATCGGCGTGTTGTCGGGCAGCGGCGATGCGGGCCTCGGCATCGCGTGGCGTGCGGAGCGTTCGCCCTACCGCGGCGCGGGAATGCGTTACGACCTCGTGCCGCTCTATCTTTACGAGGGAGAGCACCTCTATCTCCATGCCTATCGCATCGGCCTCAAGCTCGACCGCGGGCCGAACCACCGCTTCGATGTTTTCCTGTCGCACCGGTTCGAGGGCTTCCCTTACGACCGGATCCCGGACAGTCTCGCCGGGATGGCGGAACGGGGACCGGGCGTGGATGCGGGCGTGAGCTACGAGCGACGGGGCAAGTGGGGAATCGCCTACGCGGAGTTCCTGCGCGACGCCTCGGACGCCTCCGAGGGCAGCGAGTTGCGCCTGGGCTACAACTACGAATGGCGCAGCGGAAGGCTGCTGCTCAAGCCCGGTCTCGCGCTTGCGCAGCGCAGCGCGCGGCTGAACGACTACTACTATGGCGTGAGGTCATCCGAGGCCACGGGGCTGCGTCCTGCGTACCAGCCGGGCGGCGGCACGAATGCCGGCATCGGCTTGAACATGCAATACAACCTGACCGAGCGCTGGAGGCTGCTCGTCGGGCTGTCCGCGACCCGCTGGGCCTCCAGCGTTCGCCGCAGCCCCATCGTCGAGGACCGCACGCAGGTCTCCGCGTTCATGGGTTTCGCCTATGACTTCGCTCCGACGCAAGTCAAGCTGTGGCAAAAGGGCACGCCGCTCGTGGTCAAGCTCATGCACGGCAAGTCCACCGAATGCAATCTGGTGCCGATCATGCGCGTCTCCTGCTACTCCACCGCGACGGGCGACCAGACCGGCGTGGACGCCGTGGAAATCGGCCGGCCGTTTGTCGAACGGCTGAACGGCTGGCCGCTCGATTTCGTCGGCTACCTCGGGCTGCTGCGCCATCACGAGCGCGGTCTGCAGGGGGATTTCTGGCAGCTCAACGCCTACATGAAGGCGTTTTTCTACGGGTTTCCCTGGAGCGAGCGGGTGCGCACGCGCCTCGGCTTCGGCGCGGGCGTCTCCTATGCCCAGAAAGTGCCTTTCGTCGAAGTGCGGGACCAGGTGCGGCGCGAGCGCAATGCATCGAGGCTGCTCAACTATCTGGACCCGAGCATCGACGTGAGCGTGGGCGACCTGTTCCGCGTGCGGGCGCTGCGCGAAACCTATTTGGGCGTGGGTGTCTCGCACCGCTCGGGGATATTCGGGACCTCGCAGCTTCTGGGCAACGTGAACGGCGGATCGAACTACATCTACACCTACATCGAGGCGAGGATCTGACCCGACCCCCGGCAGCGCGCCGCCCTTCAGCCCGCGCCGAGGCCGCCCGCGATGCGCTCGATTCCGGCCCGCGCACACACCGCGTCCTTGTCGCCCCCCGGCGCGCCCGATACGCCGATCGAGCCTACGAGGTCCTTGCCCGCTGTGATCGGCAGCGCGCCCTCCAACGTGGTGAACTTGTCGAGGGAGAGGGCGCCGACGGAGGTCGGGTTCGAGGTCACGCGCTTGCCGTAGTCGCCTGAGGGCGTGCGCGTGGTGAGCGTCGTGTAGGCCTTGCGCAGGCTGTTCTCGACGGTGTGCGGATTGGCGCCGTCGTCGTGCAGCACGACCTTGGTGCGGCCGAGCCGGTCGAGCACCGTCACCGTCACCTGGAATCCGTTCTTGCGGCACAGTTCCAGCGCCGCGGTTGCGGCCTCGTGTGCCGCGGCGAACGAAAGCGTGCGCACGTTCAGGACCGCCTGCGCATTCGCCATGCAAGGCAAGCCCGCCAGAGCCGCCGCCAATAGTCTCCATGCATTGCCGTTCATCGCGTTCCTCCCTGGGTTGAAAGCCTGTAAACGACGGACCGAGTCGGACTATTCCGATTCCTGGCTGGTGCGATGACTTACGGTATCACGCCGGAAGCGGCGAGCGTCGTTCCTTCATGATGAACGCGCTCGGAAAGGTTTGACCGTCCGCGCCACGTTGGACATAATCGTCCAAACACAAGCGGCACCGGCGAACCGGCGCCGACAGGAGGAGGGCACATGGCGGGTTTCAATCCCAGCAGGCGCCGGCTGCTCGCCGGCGCGGCTGCCGCGGTCGCCGCAGGCATGCTTCCGCCTGCGCGCGCGCAGGCGTTCCCGTCACACAACATGCGGGTGGTCATCCCGACCGGGCAGGGCGGCGGCGCGGACCGGCTCGCCAGAGTGTTCGACGATTTCTGGGGCCCGCTGCTCAAGACCCACTTCGAATACAGCTTCTATCCCGGCGCGGCCGGTCAGGTCGGCTACGAGCTGTACCTAAACCGGCGCGAGAAGGACGGCCACAATCTGCTGTTCGGGAACATGGGTCCCGAGATGATCATGTACGCGCTGCGCAAGCCGCCGTACCGTTTTCCCGAGGACTACCAGTATTTCTGCCGGCTGGACGTTGACGACAGCATCGTGTTCGTGCGCCCCCAGAGCCCGTTCCGGCGGATCGAGGACCTCGTCGCGGAGGCGAAGCGGCGCACCGTCGCCGTGGCGGTGAGCCGGCTGCCGCACCCGGCCTCCATCGGAGTGATGGCGCTCGGGAACGCGGTCAAGGCGAAATTCAACCTCGTGCCCTACGGCGGCGGCAACCCGACCACGGTCGCCGTGATGAACGGCGAGGCGGAGTGCGGAGCGCTTCCGATCGCCGGCGTCGCTGCGCTCGGCGACAAGATGCGCATCCTCGGCGTGTTCAACGACGACCACAAGATGGCGAAATACTCGAACAACGCGCCCTCGGTCAATTCCGTGTTCGGCACCAGGATCCCGCCGCTGTATTCGTCCCGGTCCTGGGCCGTTCACGCCGCGGTGATCGAGAAGATGCCCGAGCGCTTCGCGTTGCTGGAGAAGACCTCGAAGCAGGTGTTCGACAACCCTGCGTACAAGGAAGCCTACGCAAAGACCGGTGCGCCGGTGGAGACCATCCAGTACGGCGACCGCGAGCTGTGCACGCGCTATGCCAAAGGGATGATCGAGCTGGCGAACGAATACCGGTCGCTGCTTTCGGCCAAGGCCAAGGGCTGATTGCGCAAATCCGCGGTTCCGGGCCCGTCGCGGCGCGAGGGAGAAGCAATGTCGTCGAATCGAGAATCGTGGAGCAAGGTGCCGCTCGGCGCCGATCTCATCATCCCGGCGCTCGCGCTCGCCTTCGCGGTGTATTTCTTCTTTTCCATCGCCGACCTGGCGTGGGAGGCGAAGGCGAACGGCGTGCTGATCGGCACCGTGCTCGTCGTCCTGATCGGCATCCAGTGCGTGCGCATCGGCGTGGAGGTGGCAAGGGGCGAGGGTGACCTGGGCTTCGACCGGCTGCTGAAGCCGCGTGACGCGCTGCCCAAGCGCCTGGGCATGGTGCTGCTCACCGTCGCGTTCATCGTCGCGCTGCCGTGGCTGGGGCTGACGCTCGACCTGCTGCTCGCGATGGCCGCCAGCCTGTACCTCATGGGGGTGCGCAAGCCCTCCCACATCGCCTGGACGACCCTCGTCGTCACTGCGTGCGCCTACCTCATGTTCATCACCTTTCTCGATTCGGACGTTCCACATGGACCGGTCGAGAAACTGATTTCGCTGCTCTTGCCCGGATAGACGCCGGTGACCTGGGATTTCCTGCTCGGCCAGTTCGCCACGCAGTTCGGCTTGTGGTGGGTGATATGGCCGGCGATCCTGCTCGGCATCGTCGTCGGGATACTGCCGGGGTTCAGCCCGCAGAACACTTTGATCATGCTCTTGCCGCTCACGCTGTCGGTGCCCGTCCAGGTGGCGCTCGCGTTCATGATCGCCCTGTACTGCGCGAACCATCTCGCGGGCGGCATTCCCGCCATCCTGGTGAAGATTCCGGGCTCGGGCGGCGCCGCGGCCACCACGCTGGACGGCTATCCCATGACCCAGAAGGGCCAGGCGCAGCAGGCGCTGGTGCTGTGCTTCACCGCGTCGGTGTTCGGCGGCCTCATCACGACGATCGCGACCCTCGCATTGCTTCCCTGGCTGTCCCAGATCGGCCTGTACCTGCGCTCGGTGGAGATGGTGGTGATCATGCTCTTCGGCCTGACCCTCATCGCCGTGATCGCGGCGAGGGACCTGCTGAAGGGACTGATCGCGGGATTCTTCGGCCTGCTGATAGGGGTGATCGGCACCGACCACGTCTACAACGCGCCGCGCGCGACCATGGGATTTCTCGAGCTCTACGACGGGGTGCCGCTGGTGCCCGCGCTGATCGGCCTGTTCGCGATCTCCGAAGCGCTGGTGATGATCGAGGAGAAGTTGATCGTCGGCAAGCAGGGCCGGCAGCGCGCGACGCAGGCGCAGTGGGCCGACACGGTGGAAGGGCTGCGCATGTCCCTGGACCGCTGGTGGCACATCGTGTGGACGGGCTTCGTGGGCCTGTTCATCGGCATCGTCCCGGGCGCCGGGGCGAGCATCGCATCGTTTGTCGCCTACCAGCAGTCGCGCCTGTGGTCCAAGCACCCGGAGCTCTACGGCACCGGGATTCCCGAAGGCGTGATCGCGCCCGAGTCGGCGAACAACGGGGTCACCTCGGGTACGCTCGTCCCGACGCTCGCGCTCGGGGTTCCCGGCGGCAGCACGGCGGCGGTGATGATGATCGTGCTGCAGTACCACGGCATGGTGATGGGGCCGCGGCTGTTCATCACCCACCCCGAGGTTGCCTACGGCGTGTTCGTCTCCATGGCGGTGGCGTACATCTTCATGATGTTCACCATCCTGCCGCTCGCCCGTTACATGTCGCGCATCGTCCTGATCGAGACGACCTACCTGGTGCCGGTCATCGTCCTGGTGACCATCGTCGCCGCGTTCGGCGAGCGCCAGTACGTGTTCGACATGGGCCTCGCCCTGGTTTTCGGCGTGATCGGCTACATCGCGCACAAGACGAACTACCACGTCACGGCGATCCTGGTCGGCGTCATTCTCGGTCCCCTGTTCGAGGAATACCTGGTGCGCGCGCTGCGCATATCGGAGGGCGACATGACGATCCTGTTCTCCACGCCGATCGCCAACACGCTGTGGGGGCTGCTCGTGCTCTCGCTCGTGCTGCCGTTCTGGCGCGGCTACCGGCAGCGCAAGGCGCAGGCCGAAGCGTTCAACGAAGAGCGCTAGTGTCTTACAAGGCAAGTGTAGACAGACTTGGCGAAGAATTTGGGGTTAACAATGATGGGTCCCCCGGCAACCTGTCTGGTTCCAGCTGTGCCGGCTTAGAAAAGGAAAGCTCGAGCGTGAACCAGACACCATCCCCCGGCGGCGCCGCGCTGGCACGCAATGTGCGCCGCATCGCCCGGCTTGAGATCCCCGGCGGCGGCCAGGTCACGGTCGACGGAAACTTCGCCTATGTCGGCCACATGAAGCCGCCGCACGGCACCACGATCATCGACGTGTCCGATCCATCGAATCCGAAGCCGCTCCACACGCTCATGCTGCCCGACGGCTATTCGCACAGCCACAAGGCGCGCGTGGCGGGCGAGGTGATGATCGTCAACGTCGAGCAGAACAACCGCCACCTGATGCGGCGCGGGGCGCGCATTCCCGAGGCGGAGGCCGCGCTTTCGGCTTCGCTTTCCAGGCCGCCCACCGACGCGGAGCTCGCCGCGGAGCTCAAGGTGAAGCCGCAGGACATCCCGGTGCTGCGCGAAGGCAGCAAGCGCGGCTACGCCGACGGCGGTTTCCGCGTCTACGACATCTCGGACCGAAGCCGGCCGCGGCTGCTCGCCTACCATAAGACCTACGGCTTCGGCGTGCACCGCTTCGACATGGACGCGCGCTACGCTTACATCTCGACCGAGATGGAGGGCTACGTCGGCAACATCCTGGTCGTCTACGACATGCGGCAACCGGAACGCCCCGAAGAAGTGTCGCGCTGGTGGATGCCGGGCCAGCACCTCGCCGGCGGCGAGGTGCCGACCTGGCCGGGCTACAAGAACCGGCTGCACCATGCGCTGCGCTCGGGGGACCACCTGTGGGCCGCGGTGTGGCACGCGGGCTTGCGCGTGATCGACGTCTCGGACATCCGCAAGCCGCGCACCGTCGGCGCGTACGATTACCACCCGCCCTTCCCGGAGCCGACCCACACCGTGCTGCCCGTGCCGTTCCCGGTGGCGGGCCGCCGGGTCGCGGTGGCGGTGGACGAGGAGCACGACCACATCCCGGGCCAGCCGCACGCCGGACTATGGGTGTTCGACGTCGGCGACCTGAATGCCATACGGCCGCTCTCGATGTTCCACCTGAGCGAGATGGACTCGCCCTGGAGCCGCGCCGGCCGTTTCGGCGCGCACCAGTTCCAGGAGCATATGTCCGATACCCTGGTCTACGCGACCTGGTTCAGCGGCGGCCTGCGCATCGTCGATATCGCCGATCCCACGCTGCCGCGCGAGCTCGGGCATTTCATTCCCGAGCCCGCCGCAGGCTTCGACAGCCCGCAGAGCAACGACGTCGACGTGGACCGGCGCGGCCTGATCTACCTCCTCGACCGCAACCAGGGGCTCGATATCCTCGAATACTCGGGCCACCGGTAACGTGTGACGCGTAGGTTGGGCTGAAGCCGAAGGCGCAAGCCCGACAAGACGACACTCCAATGTTGGGCTTCGCTCTCGCTCAGCCCAAGCTACGAATTTGTCTACAATGCTGGCTATGGATCGAACGCAAAGCGATGACGTCGATTCGGTGACCGCTGATATTACCTACACGGTCGATACCGGAGAAAAGCTGGTCAACGAGACCTTCGGTCCCGGAAACGTCCACCGCCGGACGACCGGGACCTACGAGCGGAGACCGATGCACATCCGCAACGGCCGGCCGCTCGCGAGGGAGCTTACTCTCGACGAAAACGGATTCGTGCTCGTCGCGCACCGGACCGCGATCGCGGATTTCTTCGACGCGGGGCAACTCAAGTCCGTGTACTACCCGGAGATCGAGCGCCTGGTGACGGAGATCTCGGGTGCCTCGCGCGTCGTCGTCTTCGACCACACGCTGCGCTCGGGCGACGAAGCCGAGCGCGAGGCGAGGCTGGTCCGCGAGCCGGTGCTCGCCGCGCACAACGACTACACCGAATGGTCCGGGCCGCAGCGCGTGCGCGAGGTGCTGCCCGGAGAAGCGGAGGGCCTGCTGCGGCGGCGCTTCGCGATCATCCAGGTGTGGCGGCCCATCCAGCGGCCCGTGCAGGCCAACCCGCTCGCTCTCGCCGATGCGCGCAGCGTAGCGGCCGGGGACCTGATCGTCACCGAGCGCCGCTATCCGCATCGGGTCGGCCAGACCTACCGGCTGCGCTACAATCCGGCGCACCGCTGGTTCTATTTCCCCGAAATGCGCCGCGACGAGGCGCTGGTGTTCAAGGTGTTCGATTCCGCGACGGACGGCAGGGCGCGCTTCACTCCCCACACTTCGTTCGACGATCCGCGCACGCGCGCCGGCGCGCCGCCGCGCCAGAGCATCGAGGTGCGCACGCTGGCTTTCTTCGGGCCGAACGTGAATTGAGCCGGGACGACGCTGGCAATAGCCTCCTGTCACTCGCGTGCTGGCAGAATTGGGGAAGATTTTGGACTTATTTGAGCCTCTCGATTTTGCACAGTTGCAACTTCGCAACTGTGCAAAATCGAGAGAGTGGGGAAGGCAAATCACGTCAGCCTGATCGGTTCCGGCTGTGCTGGCTTTGGGGCGAGGAATGGAGAGGATAGGAATCGGGCAGGCGGTACCCAGGTTGGAAGACCCTCGGCTGCTCAAGGGGGCCGGCCGCTACGTGGACGACGTCGTGCTGCATCGCCAGGCGTTCGCCTGCGTGCTGCGATCGCCGCACGCGCACGCGGCCATCCGCGCCATCGACACGCGCAGGGCGAAGACCGCGCCCGGTGTCCTGATCGTGCTGACGGGGGAGGACGCGCCGGTTCGTGAACTGGGCATGCAGAGGCCGCGGGTTTCCAGGAAACGGCGCGACGGGTCTCCCGCCTTCCTCAGTCCGCAGCCGCACCTGGCGCGGGGGCGCGTTCGCTACGTGGGAGACCCGGTCGCTTTTGTCGTGGCGGAGACCTACCTCCAGGCGAAGGACGCGGCAGAACTGATCGAGGTCGACTACGATCCCCTGCCCGCGGTGATCGGCACCGAGGCTGCGACCCTGCCGGGCGCACCCGAGGTCTGGGAAAGCTGCCCGGACAACCAGGCCTATTTCCACCAGGTCGGCAACAAGGCCGCGGTGGACGCGGCATTCGCCGGCGCGGCGCACGTCGTGCGCCACAGGCTGGTGATCAACCGCATCACCGCGAACTCCATGGAGCCGCGAGGCTGCCTCGCCGAGTACGACGCGGGCGACGAGCGCTACACCATCCGCTGCACCGTGCAGGCGCCGCACCGGATCCGGGGCATACTGGCGACCCAGATCTTCAGGCTGCCGGAGACGAGATTCCGGATCATCGCGCTGAACGTCGGCGGCGGTTTCGGGATGAAGGGCGGTTGCTATCCCGAATACACGCTGTCGCTCCTCGCCGCGCGGTTGATCGGCCGCCCGGTCAAGTGGATCGCCGAGCGCAGCGAAGGCCTCCTGTCCGACGAGCAGGCGCGCGACAACGTGACCGACGCCGAGCTGGCGCTGGACGAGCGCGGGCGATTCCTCGCCCTGCGCGTGCGCACGCTCTCCAACTGCGGCGCCTACTACAACTCGGACCGGAACGCCGGGCCGGCGGTGCAGAACCTCGGCGTCCTCGCGGGCGTGTACAGCACGCCCGCGATCCACGTCGAGGTCACGGGCGTGCTCACCAACAGCATGCTGGTCGGCTATTACCGCGGCGCGGGCCGGCCCGAGGCCGCCTATGTCATCGAGGCAACGGTGGACAAGGCGGCGCGCGAGCTGGGCATCGACCCGGTGGAGCTGAGGCGGCGCAACACGATACCCGCCGACGCGATGCCGTTCAAAACCGGCCTGATCTACACCTACGATTCCGGCGACTTCCTCAGGAACCTCGAGGACTGCGTGCGGGAATCGGGCTACGCGAGCTTCCCCGCGCGCAGGGAGGAAGCGAGGCGGCGGGGCAAGCTTCGCGGCATCGGCGTCTCGAACACGATCGAGGCGTCGAACACCGGGATGCTCGAAGCCGCGGAAGTCCGCTTCGATGCCTCCGGTTCGGTGACGCTGCTGGTGGGCACGCACGACCATGGCCAGGGCCATGAGACCGCATTCAAGCAGATCCTCTCGCAGTCCCTGGGCATCGAGCCCGGCCGCATCCGCTTCAAGTGCGGCGATACCGACGCGGTCGTGAGCGGTTCCGGGACGGTCGGCTCGAGGTCGATGACGATGGGCGGCTCGGCGGTCCACGCGGCGGCCGGAAAGATCATCGCCAAGGCGCGCAGGATCGCCTCCCACCTGATGGAGGCTGCCGAGGACGACCTGGATTTCGCCGAGGGGAGATTCACCGTCGCGGGCACCGACAAGTCGGTGGACATCGTCGAGGTCGCGAAATGCGCCTTCACGCCGGCCCGGCTTCCGCGCGGCTTCGAGCCCGGGCTCTATGAAACGGCGACCTTCAACGACGGCGGCCGGCCCACGTTTCCGAACGGCTGCCACGTCTGCGAAGTGGAGATCGACGCGGCGACCGGCTCGATCGCGATCGTCCGCTACACGGTGTTCGATGACGTCGGGCGCGTCGTCAATCCGCTGCTGCTCAAGGGACAGATCCACGGCGGTATCGCCCAGGGCGCGGGCCAAGCCCTGATGGAAGCCTTCATCGCCGATCCGGAAACCGGACAGGTGCTCACCGGTTCGTTCGCCGACTACTGCATGCCCAGGGCCGATGATTTCTGCGCCTTCGAGGTCCACGGCAATGCGGTCCCGACCTCGGTCAACCCCCTGGGCGTCAAGGGAGCGGGGGAAGCCGGAACGGTGGGGGCGCTCGCCGCGGTGATGAGCGCGGTCAACGACGCACTCGCGCAGGCCGGCTGCGACTACCTGCAGATGCCGGCGACGCCGGACAAGGTGTGGCGCGCGATCCAGGCCGCCGAGGCGGGTCAGTGACGCAAGCAAAGGGGAAGACAATGAAGGTCGAAAACCGCGACGGCATGTGCGTCGAATGGGACGTACCGATCACGATGGACGACGGCCTCACGCTGCGCGCGGACGTGTTCCGCCCGGTGCGCGAAGGCCGTTACCCCGCGATCCTGAGCTATGGCCCCTACGGCAAGGGGCTCGCGTTCCAGGAGGGCTACAAGACGGCCTGGGAGATCATGTCCAGGGAAAATCCCGACGCGGTATCCGGCACGAGCAACAAGTACGCGAACTGGGAAGTCGTCGATCCGGAGAAGTGGGTGCGCGACGGCTATGCCTGCGTGCGGGTCGATTCGCGCGGCGCCGGGCGCTCGCCGGGGTTCCTGTGCCACAACAACGCGCGCGAGAGCCGCGACCTTCATCTGTGCATCGAGTGGGCGGCCGCGCAATCCTGGTGCAGCGGCAAGATCGGACTGAACGGCATCTCCTATTACGCGAGCAACCAATGGCGGGCCGCGGCGACCCAGCCCCCGCACCTCGCCGCGATCTGCGTCTGGGAGGGATGGTCGGACAACTACCGCGACGGCAACCGCCACGGCGGCATCATCTGCTCGTTCCGCAAGAACTGGCAGGACATGCAGGTGAAGACCGTGCAGCACGGCGTCGGCGAGCGCGGCGCGAGGAGCCGCGTCACCGGCGAGCTGGCCTGCGGCCCGGAAACGCTCGCAGAGGACGAGCTCGCGAGAAACCGCGAGGACATGTGGTCTGAGCTGCTCTCGCGCGAGCTGGACGGGCCGTACTACCGCGAACGCTCGCCGGACTTTTCGAAGGTCGCCGTGCCGCTGCTCACGGCGGCGAACTGGGGCGGGCAGGGGCTGCACACGCGCGGCAATTTCGAAGGCTACACGCGCTCGGCGTCGCAGCAGAAATGGCTCGAAGTTCACGGCGGCTCGCACTGGGCGCCGTTCTACACCGATTACGGCGTGGTCCTGCAGAAGCGCTTCTTCGAGCATTTCCTGAAGGGCGCCGACAACGGCTGGGACGCTCAGCCGCGCGTGCTGCTCCAGGTCCGCCACATCGGGCGCTTCGTCGAGCGCCACGAGAACGAATGGCCGCTTGCGCGTACGCAGTGGACGCGCTTGCACCTCGATCCGAGCGGCATGCGGCTTTCGCCCTCGGCGGTTTCCGCCGATCAGTCGCTCAGCTACGACGCCATGGGCGAGGGCCTGAGCTTCTCGACGCCGGCGCTCGAGCGCGAAACCGAGATCACGGGTCCCTCTGCGCTCAAGCTGTTCGTCTCTTCGTCCACCGCCGACGCGGACATCTTCGCCGTGCTGCGCGTCTTCGACCCGAACGGAAGGGAAGTCGTGTTCCAGGGTGCGCTCGACCCGCACACGCCGATCGGCCAGGGTTGGCTGCGTGCCTCGCACCGCAAGCTCGATCCGAAGCTCTCGCTGCCCTGGCGCCCGTATCACACGCACGACGAGAAGCAGCCGCTCGTTCCGGGGCAGGTCGTCGAGCTCGACGTCGAGATCTGGCCGACCTGCATCGTCGTGCCCAGGGGCTACCGCATCGCTCTCACGATCCGCGGCAAGGACTACGAATACGAGGGCGAGGCGGCGACCCTCTCCAACATGAAGAACCCGATGCGCGGCTGCGGCCCGTTCGTGCACGACGATCCGACCGACCGGCCGCCCGGGATCTTCGGCGGGAGGGTCACGCTGCACTTCGGCTCCGGGCGCCAAGCCGCGCTGCTGTTGCCTGTCATCCCGTAGTCGCAGGTTGGGCTGAGGCCGACGGCCGAAGCCCAACAAGCGCACGCGAAGATGTTGGGCTTCGCTCGCGCTCAGCCCAACCTACGCCCGATAAGGACGACGCCTACCGATGGCAGGCGCGCGTCCTACATGCGCGATGGCGGCGGAAGGCCTAAAGCCCTCGGCACCTGCGGCCGATATTGCGGATATGACCGGCGCGCCCAGGGCCGGCCTTCCGGCGAGTATTTTCCCGTGAGGCGGTTCCCGGGAACGCTGTACTTTGTCCGTGAAAACTCAAGAGGGACCGCCGCTTGGACCTGTTGTGCTTCGTCGTGCTCCTCGCCGGCCTGACGCTGCCCCTGCATTGGGCAGTGACGTCGCAGCTCGCGAGGTGGACAAGCCCCGAATACTTCCGGCGCTACGGCGTGATCATTCTGCGCGCGGAGGCGCTGGACCGGTGTGCCGAGGTGATCGGCCACTACTCCGGTGCGCCCATCTACGGGGCAGTCGAATTCAAGGGCATGGAGTACGCGTATGCCGGGATCGTGTCGCCGTGCTACCAGGCGCAGATCGACGAGAACGAGCTGTACCTCGACCCGGGGCTGCTTTACCGGTTCCACCGGGCGCCGCCCGCCCGCTCAGGCGCCATCTGCTGAAACAGCAGGTGCGAGGGGTGTAGGTTGGGCTGAGCGCGAGCGAAGCCCAACATCTGACCGCGGGATTGCTGGGCTTCGGCCTTCGGCCTCAGCCCAAGCTGCGGCTTTCCCCGCTAGAATATCGTCCCATGAGCGAAGCCCCCCACAACGAGAAGAACGTCCTCGGCGGACCGCTGCTCGCCTGCGGCTTCGCCCCGCTCACCGGATTCTTCCGCGACGGCTGCTGCGCCACGCGCGGCGAGGAAGGCGTGGCGCACCTGGTCTGCGTCAAGGTGAGCGCGGAATTCCTCGAATTCTCGTTCGGGCGCGGAAACGACCTCACCACGCCGCGCCCCGAGATGCGCTTTCGCGGATTGCAGCCGGGCGACCGCTGGTGCCTGCACGTGCTGCGCTGGATCGAGGCCTGGGAGGCGGGGAAGGCACCGCAGGTCGTGCTCGAGGCGACCCACGAAAACGTCCTCCAACTCGTTCCCCTGCAGGCGCTCAGGCGGCACGCGCTCGACCTGCACTGAATGCGAGGTACCGGCATGCGTGCACGACCCGTCCTGTTCGCTTCGATCGCGTGCTTCTGCCTGCCTGCATTCGCTGCCGATCTTTCCCCGGGGCTCTGGGAGATCACGGTGGACGCGCGAATCGCGGCGGCGCCGGGCCTTTCGCCGGGCCCGCTCAAAGTGACGCAATGCCTGACGGCGGCCGATGCCCGGGACCCGAGCAAAGTCCTCGGCGGCGTATCGAATCCCGGGGCTTCCGGCTGCGCCTATTCCAACAAGACCGACTCGGGCGGGACCTTCTCGTTCAGCATGCAATGCACCGGCTCCTTGGCGCTTGAATCGCGCGGCGTGGTCGCCTACAGCGCCAACTCGATGAACGGAACGATCACGGCGATCGCCAACATCGGCGGGCAGAAGACCGAGATCACCAACCGGGTCGCGGCGCGGCGCCTGGGTGCTTGTTGAGATAGGTTCTGGATTTGCGTTCGCGCGGCGCGCATCGTTAGAATGGGCCGCCGATACGCGGAGGGAGGAGGACCATGACACATCCGACGTTGCGTGCGCTGGCCGCCGCCTTTGCATTGGGATTCGCGTGCGGCGCGCTCGCGCAGCAGAGCTATCCGTCGCGGCCCATCAAGATCATCATCCCGTTTCCTCCGGGCAATACGATGGACATCATGTCGCGCCTGATCGGCCCCAAGCTGAGCGAGCGCATGGGCCAGCCGGTGGTGGTCGAGAACCGCCCCGGCGCGAGCGGCATGCTCGGCCTGGATCTCGTTGCGAAGGCGGCACCCGACGGCTACACCCTCGGCGCCGGACAGGGCGGGAACCTGACCGTCCTGCCGCACACCAACAAGAACATCCCCTACGATGCGCTGAAGGACTTCGTGCCGATCGCAGTGTCGACGACGAACTACCTCGGCATCGTGTCCAATCCCGGCGCGCCCTTCAAGTCCGTGGGCGAGATGATCGCGTACGCCAAGGCCAATCCCGGCAAGCTCACCGTCGCGACCAACGGCGAAGGCGGCTTTCCGCATCTCGCGTTCGTGCACCTGGGCATCACGGGAGGTTTCGAATTCACGCACGTGCCGTACAAGGGCTCGGCGCAGATCGTCACCGATGTGATCGGCGGACAGGTCATGGCGGCGATCGACGGCATCACCGGCCTCGCCCCGCACGTGCGCTCCGGAAGGCTGAGGCTGCTTGCGATCACCAACAAGTCCCGCGTTCCCCTCTGGCCCGATACGCCGGCGGCCGACGAAGCCGTGCCCGGATACACCTCGGGCGGCTGGTTCGGCTATATCGCACCGGCGGGCACGCCGCGCGAGATCGTCGTGAAGCTGAACGAGGAGATCAATCGCGCGATGAAGCTGCCCGAAGTGGAAGACAAGCTGGTCGCCGCGGGCCTGCTCGTGGTCGCCGAGACGCCGGAATACTTCGGCGAGATCATCAAGAGCGACTACGCGAAATACGGCAGGCTGGTGCGCGCCATAGGCTTCAAGCCCCAGTAGGCTCTTCTTACTCGCGTGTTGACAGAATCGGCGAGGAATTTGGGTTTATCAATGTCTCGCTATTTTGGGAAGTTGCAAATCGCAACTTCCAAAAATAGCGAGATGAATGGGTTTCAAGAAGAGGAAAACCATTTGGTTCCGGCCGTGCCGATCTAGGGGGGAAGCCGTGTCGCAAAACGCGAACGATCGACGCGGGATCCACTCCATCGACCACTTCGCGCTGGAGGTTCCCGACCTGCAGCTTGCGCAGACGTTCTTCGATGCGTTCGGCCTGCGCGTGGAGCGCACCGGCGAGGGCCTGAATCTGCATGCGTCGGGAAGCGATCAGCGTTGGGGGCGGCTCATCGAGGGCCCGCGAAAGCGGCTCGCGTACCTGTCTTTCAACGCATACGCGAAGGACCTGGACGCGCTGCGCGCGCAGGTCGCAGCCTCCGGGGCCCGCATCGCCGAGCGCCATCCGGCCGGCAGCGCGGAGGGCTTCTGGTGCCGCGATCCCGACGGCAACCTGCTCCAGGTGCGCGCGGGACCGAAGACGTCGCCCGATGCGAAGTCACCCGCCGGGATGATCAGCGCGCGCGCCGGCGAGCGCGGCGTGTACGGCCGCTCGTCCTACGGCAAGGTCCGGCCGCGGCGCCTGTCGCACGTCCTGCTGTTCTCGCCCGATGTCCTCCGCTCGGTCTCGTTCTACGAGAACGCCCTGGGGCTGCGTCTGTCCGACCGGTCCGAAGATGGGATCGCGTTCCTGCACGCGAGGCACGGCAGTGACCACCACCTGATCGCGTTCGGGCGCAGTGAAGCGAAAGGCTGGCATCACAGCTCGTGGGACGTGCCCGACCTGGAGCACGTCGGGCGCGGCGCTTCGCAGATGGCGGCCGCGGGCTACGCGAAGGGCTGGGGCACGGGCCGGCACGTGCTGGGATCGAACTACTTCCACTACGTGCAGGATCCCTGGGGCTCTTTTGCCGAGTATTCCGCCGATATCGATTTCATTCCCGCCGGAGGCGCCTGGGACGGGGGCGACTGGCCGCCGGAGGATTCGTTCTACCTCTGGGGGCCGGACATCCCGGATTACTTCCTCGTCAATTCCGAGGCCGAGGTCAGAAGCTGAACCCGAGGATGGCCTTGAACACCACCCGGTCCGACGGCGTCGTCCATCCCTTGCCGACGCCGACGTTGAATTCCATCTTCGCGACCCGGCCGTCGAGCACCAGGTAGGTGTTCTGCGCGCGCTCCGACGGGCGCAGGACATCGTTGACGGGTCCGTATTCCGCGTAATGCTCCACGCCCACGGCCCAGTCATCGGCCAGCTTGCGCATGATGCGGATGCAGGGATTGAATTCGGGGACGCGGCTCGCGCCGTCGGACAAGGCGATACCCAGCCGCGGATTGAAGGCGACGTGCCATCGCTCGGTCCTGTAGCCGAGGATGGGGCGGATCTCTGCGTTCCAGTGCTGCTCGACAGTGCGCAGCGCGAGCCGGCCCAGCTCGACGTTGACGCCCCAATAGAACGCCCGCCCCTCCAGCGCGTCCAGGTACTTGAGCCGGACTTTCGCGCCCTCCACGTGCAAGTCCTCACCGGGGGCTTTTGTCGAGGGCACGTACACGCCCAGCTCCAGCTTCTCGGTCAGGCCGTAGCTGAACTCCGGCGTGACGCGGAACAGCCGCCGGAACGGCACCTGCTGCGGCCACTCCCGCTCGCTGCTGCCCACGGTCACGTAATTCAAGTGCAGCTCGAGCCCCAGCTCGCCGGGCTTGTTGATCTCGTCGGTGTAGACCTGGATCTCGTCGTCGGCGGCCCATGCACACGACGAAGCCGCGACGAGCGCCGCGAGCGCGAGCAGCGTCTTAGCTTTTCTCATCGACATACTCGGTCCCCGATGATTCGGGCAGCCGGCGGCCCGTCCGACTTCACACTTTCTTCGTGCGCTCCCGCGCGACGCTGATCGGCGGCGTCCAGGGCTTGTCCGCCCAGGCCACGCCGTATCGCCCCACCTGCACGTCGAGCAGGTAGGGCTTGCCTTCCACCGTGGCCCTGCGGGCGCGTGTGAGCGCGGCCTTCAATTGATCGGCGGATTCGACGACCTCGGCATCGACGCCGAATCCGCGCGCGATATAGGCCATGTTCATGTCGGGATTGCCCAGATAGTCGTGGATGAAATGCCCGGTCTGGACCATCCGGCCGCCCGCCACCTTTTCGACCACGCGGCTGTGCGGACCCGAATAGGCGTGGTTGTTGTAGACGACCGTGATCACCGGCAGCTCCAGGCGGGCCATGTTCCACAGCGCCGTCGGACCGAAAACGAACGACCCGTCACCGACGAGGCAGATCACCTGCCGGTTCGGCCGGGCGAGCTTCACGCCCGCCGCGGTGCCCACGCCCGAGCCCAGATGCGCGCCGTAATAGTTGAACAGCTCGCGCCCGCCCAGCGGGTCGAAGCCGAAGCTGTGCAGGCCGATGGAGCCGCCCTCGTGGACGACGATCGCATCGGCGTCCGCGAACCGGGCGATCTCCCAGGTGACGCGGTCGGCCAGCATCGGGCTCGCGTCCCAATCGGGATTCTTCGCCACCAGGGCCTTCAGCGCCTTCGCATGATCGGTGAATCGCTGCACTTCCTGCGCCCGCGCGGCGGCCCGCTGCCTGATCGAAGGGGTCATGACGGCCTCGATCGCGGCGATCAGGTCGTCCAGGCCCAGGGCCACGTCGGCGACCAGCGGAACCTCCGTGGTCATCACGTTGCCCATGCTCGCGCTGTCGATGCGCATGTCGATGAACTTGACGTTGCGCGACACGATCGGGGCGGGGCTGTTGTGCTGGAGCTTGTTGCCGACGTTGATGACGACGTCGGGTTCCTTCGGAAAGGCGAGCGTGGCGAGCCGGTTTCCCGGAGGACCGCCGACCCAGAGGCGATGCGTCTGCGGGAAGCTCACGAATACCTGGCGCGCCTGCGTCACCGGCATGCCGAGGAGCTCCGCGAGCCTGACCGCCTTGCCGATGGCCTTCCTGTTGTAGACCTCGTCGCCGACATTCATGAGCGGCATACGGGCTTCCACCAGGAGCTTCGCGGCCCGCTCGACCTCCGCCGGGTTGGGCCGCACGCGCATGCGCGGGTCGACCTTTTCCTGGACGATGATCTCGGCGCGCGTCTTCTCGTCGTTGTAATCCGAGTGCCACGAACAATAGGTCGGACCGTAGGGCGGCGTCCACGCGGCCTTGAAGGCGCGGCGCACGGTTTCCGGAATCTTGTCGGGACGCCGCGCGAGCCAGGAATACTTGGTCATCGGCGCGACGATCTGCTCCTGGTTCTCGACCTCCTCGAAGCCGTCGCGCCCGGCCCGGCCGCTCTGGTCGGTCCGGTAGCTGTAGAAAACGAGCGGGGTCTGCTCCTTGAAGGCGTTGAACATCTGGCCCATCGCGTTCATCAGCCCGACCACCGCCGCCTGCATCACGATGGCCGGTTCGCCCGAGGCCTTCACGTACCCGGCGGCCATCGCCGCGCCCGGACCTTCGTGCGGCGTGAGGATGTATTTGAGTTTCGGCCGGTCGACCAGCGCTTCGTAGAACTGTGCATCCTCGCTCGCGGAGTTCCCGAAGACGTACTTGACGCCGGAGGCCATCAACTGCTCGGCGAAGCACGCGCCGCCCGTGCCCTCGAACACCTTGATTCCCTCCGCGGCGGTCCGGGCCTCCTGGGCCTGCGCGGCCGGCGCAAGCGAATCGAGGATCGACTCCGCGGCGGCGATCGATATGCCCGTCGCGGTCAGCCCCTTCAGGAAAGTCCGCCGTGAAATCGAGCGCGACAAGTACTGCGCGACCAGCTCCCTCATGTCCGCCCCCCTTGCGCGCGGCTACTTGGCCGGCTTGCCGGTCGGCGGGCCGGCGCTGGAGGCGAGGTAGGCCGCCATGGCCTTGATTTCATCCTCGTTCCACAGCGCGCCCCGCCCGACCATCCGGTAGAGAACGCCCTCCCATCCTCTACGGTCGAGCCGGAGGTCGCTCCACATCGACGCGCGGTGGCACTGGAAGCACAGCCTGCCCAAAGCGTCCCCGCCGGCTTCCTCGAGCGCGCGCGCGGGCTGTTGCGCGCGGGCCGCGCCGGGCACCAGTGCGAACGATGCCGACAACAGGACGACGGGGATCAGCTTGCTCGAAATGGACATCGCGACCGTCTCCTCTGCGGATCGCGAGCCGCGGGCCCGCCGCGGCTCGCGCCTCTGAAGCGCGAAACATACCGTTCCCCAACGCCGCGGTCAAACGCGGTCGGCAACGTCGTCTCGAAGCCCAAACGAAGCAGAGGACTGCGTTCGGCGGGGATTGCCGGAATTCGCACGCGCATGGGACATTTGCTACAGTCTTGCGGCTTGACTTGGGACAGAATACGCATCTTTTCGCTCGGCCGGCATCCACCGGCGCCCGTCCCCTGGTGAAGAAACTCGAAAGCCTGTTTACCCTGGATCGGAACGTGGCGCTCGCGATCGCCTGCGTGTTGTTCGGCGTTCTCGCGATCACGGACTACCGGACTTCCTACGAGCTCAGCCTCTCGACGCTCTACCTTCTGATCGTCCTGCTGGTGAGCTGGAATTGCGGCATCGGCTGGGGCATCTTCTTCGCGGTCCTCGGCTTCCTTGCGCAGATGTCGCTCGGCCTGGCGACCGGCTTTCCGCATTCGCGGCCGATCTACTTCGTCATCGGCGTCGGCAACCGGATGTTCAGCTATCTCACCGTGGTGCTCCTGGCGACCCAGTTGAGGAAGCTCTACGACCGCGAGAAGGCGACCGCACGGGTGGATTTCCTCACCGGCGCGGCGAACCGCCTGTCGTTCCACGAATCCCTCGACAGGGAACTGTCGAGGCAGCGGCGCGCGGGCGGGTCATTTTCGGTCGCCTACATGGATTGCGACGACTTCAAGTCGATCAACGACAAGTTCGGCCACGAGCAGGGAGACAGGCTCCTGTGCCTGGTCGTGAAGACCATGAAGCGCCTGGTGCGAAGGAGCGATAGCGTGGCCCGCCTCGGCGGCGACGAGTTCGCCGTCCTGTTGCCCGGGACGAGCGAGCACTCCTCGCTGCGGGCACTGACGAAGATCCGCGAGGCGCTCGACGAGTGCATGGCCGAGCACGGCTGGGGCGTGAGCTTCAGCATCGGCATCCGGACCTTCAAGACCCCTCCGCATACGGCCGACGAAATCCTGTCCTCCTGCGATTCGCTGATGTACCGGGTGAAAGCCGACGGAAAGCGCCAGCTCGCCCACGAGGAATTCAGCGCCGAGGTCGAGTAGGCGGGAAGGGGCCCGCGCGCGCGGGACTATCGAAGGAAGGCGGTGCGTACCGCCGCGATCACCTTTTCCGGCTGGAGCGGCTTCAGGATGTAGCCGCGGGCGCCTCTTGCCGCAGCGGCCTGGACGTTGTCCTTGCTGGCATGGTTGGTGACGACGACGATCTTGAGTTCCGGGGCGAACTCCCGGATCTTGCCCAGCGCTTCCAGCCCGCCCACGCCGGGCATCTCCAGGTCCAGGCAGGTCAGTTCGGGGCGGTGTTGCCGGACCAGGTCGACGGCCTCGCCCCCGTCAGCGGCTTCCGCCACCACCTCGAAGCCCGCTTCACGGAGGATCGCGCCCAGGAGCCGGCGCGCCACGGGACTGTCGTCGGCAACGACGGCGCGCGGGCGCACCTTGCCCCCTTCGGGCGCGGCCGCCGGGTACACCGCGTTGAGCAGGTACTGGGCCTGCGCGACCTGCCGCAATTCCTCGAGGACCTGCGCCGGGGAGAAGGGCACGTGCAGGAAGCCCGCCGCGCCGGCTTCGATGGCCGCCGTGCGCTCGGGGATGTCGTCGCCCGCGGTGATCATGACCACGGCCACCTGCGGGTGCTTGTCGCGGATCTCGCCCAGCACCGCCCGGCTGTCGCGCTCGGGCAGATCCGAATCCAGGCACACGATGTGCGGACCCAGACGCGTGATCGAGGCCTCGAGAGACGACCCGTCGGCCAGCTCGGCCACGACGTCGTAGCCGCCCGTGTTCAGCACGCTGCGCAGCACCGCGCGCGGCGACGCACTGTCGTCGACGATGATCACCTTCATCATGGCGCGATGAGGCTGCGGCATCCCCGTTCTTCCGTTCAAGCGTTGCGGCCGGCGCAGAGCAGCTGAGTTGGCATGCCGGAAGCTAGCCAGATTCCCGTGCTTTGCATTTCCGACTCTCGCGAATTCGCACAGTTGCGACTGCGCAACTGTGCGAATTCGCGAGACCTATTTCAACCCAAAATCATCCCCTTTTTGCCAGGGCGCGACCCAGTCCTGTAGGATCGCATTGCGCAGCGCGCGGCATAAGTGCGAGCAACGATGCAAAAAGACGCGATATCGGGACGTGAAACCATGGACAAGACCGTGCAGCCGCCGAAGATCGGCGCGCTCGACATCTTCCTCGCCTTCGCGCAGATCTCGATCTCCGGGTTCGGCGGGGTGCTGTTCTGGGCGCGCCGCGTCCTGGTCGAGCAGAGGCGCTGGCTCACCGACCGCGAATTCGTCGATCTGCTCGCGCTGGGACAGCTTCTGCCCGGGCCGAACGTATTCAACGTCGCCATCATGATCGGCGACCGCCATGCCGGCCTGCGCGGCGTGTTCGCGGCGATGGCCGGATTCATGGGCGTGCCTTTCCTGATCGTGATCGGCATCGGCATGCTCTACGAGCACTACCAGGCCCTGCCGCTGGTGCAGCGCGGGCTTACGGGCATGTCGGCGGTGGCCGTGGGCCTGCTGCTCGCCAACGGCATCAGGATGGCCATGGTGCTGCCGCGCCACTGGCGGCCGTGGCTGTTCGGCCTGCTCGCGTTCGCGGGCGTCGGCGCGCTGCGCTGGCCCTTGATCGGCGTGCTCGCCGTCCTGGCGCCGATCGCGGTCGCCGCCGCGTGGAGGAAAGTGCGCTGATGGAGCGGGCGGACATCCTCGCGCTGTTCCTGCACTTCCTGATGCTGTCGTCGATGGCGATCGGGGGCACCCAGACCGTGATGCCGGACATGTACCGCTTCGTGGTCGACGCGCACCAGTGGATCACGGGCAAGCAGTTCGCGGACGCCTATGCGCTCGCCCAGGCGGCGCCCGGACCCAACGTGATGTACGTGACCCTGGTCGGCTGGCAGGTCGCCGGCTGGATGGGCGCGATCGCCACTACGCTCGCGCTCGTCATTCCCTCGACGGTGTTCACGCTGATGTTCGCGCGCGTCTCGGCGCGCAACCCCGAGGCGCCACTCGGCCGCGCGATCCGGCGCGGCCTGGCGCCGATCGCGATCGGGCTCACGCTCGCCAGCGCCTGGATCCTGGTGCGTTCGGTCAATCACGACTGGCGCGGCTACCTCGCCACCGTGCTGACGGTGGTGCTCGTGATGCGAACCGGGATCAACCCCCTGTGGCTGATCCTGGCCGGCGCGCTCGCCGGAATGGCGGGGCTGGTCTAGCGTGCTATGCTGATGTCATCGCGCTGCGTGACCACGACGTGGGGGAGGGGATCGTGATTCGAGCGGATCGAGGGCCATCCGGGGACATCGTCGCCCGGCGCGCCGCGCACGCACGCATTGCCGCGTGACATAGCGCATGGACGCCGTCCTCGACGCGGTGAAGGCGGCGCTCTCGGCGCACCTCTCGGGCGGAGCGGGGCTGCTCGTCGTCGCTTTGCTGGTCTGGCTTCTCAAACTGTTCCTCGAGCAACTCAAGAGCGCGGTCTCCGATCGAATCAAGGAGTGGTTGAAGAGCGCCCACAATCTGCTCGTGGTCCTGGCAGCCATGGTCGTCGGACTGTTCCTGTGGGACATGCACCTGCTGTGGGGGCTGGGGGCGTTCAGCGCGGCGGTCGCGGTCTATTTCCTCGCAAGGTGGCGATACCCGGCCCTGATCGCCTGGAGACCGCTCGCCGGCGGCGTGGCGGTGGCGCTGCTCGCCATCGGCGCCGCGCTATGGATGGATGACCACCAGCAGAAGCTGCGCAGCGAGTCCTTCGACGTCGCCCTCCTGCTGTCGCCCGACGGCATATCGAAGGAGCCGGAGAAAGCCTTCGCGGGACTCAAGAGGACCCTGAACCGTTCATTGAACGGCGTGGACCGGGTGCGCGTCATTCCCGACAAGCTCTCGCCCGAGGACGTTCCGAAATACGCCGTCGACGCCAAGGATCTCCTCGAACACCACACGGCCGAAGGCTATCCCAAGGTGTACATCTACAACAAGTACGTCACCCTCCCGGGAAAGGCGTCGAACGAGGCCAAGCTGAAGATGCTGCTCGTCCCCTACCAGCGGCGGCCCGCCGGAAGCGGGATCGAACCCCTGGAGGGCTGGAAGCGCCAGGCGCTGGAAGGCGGGCAGGAGAAAATGCACGGGGCCGAGCTTCGCGGCAGCTTCGATCTGATCGTCTTCCTCGCCTCGAAGCGCTTGATCACGCTGACGCCCGAGGCGCAGCGCAGGATATGGGCGAATATTCTCGCGGAATACGGCGAGTTCCTCGCCCTCTACGCTCCGGCCTGTGCGGCGGGCGGGCAGGTGGACAAGCTCCTGGCGGCTGCGGGTACCCTGACCGAACCCCAGGTCAGGGAGGTGCTGAATGCGCCCTGCGCGGAACTGCAGCAGGACGCGAAGGCCGACACCGACGCATCCGATCGGGACTACGCCACGCAGGTATTGCGGCTCAAGACGAATCCTTCCGAGTGACCCGGCCGGTGCGCAAATACCATCCCGAATACCTGTTTCTCGCCGCCTGCGTCGCGGTCGTCGCGGCCATGCTCTACGACGTGGCGCTGCAGGTTTCCGCCGTTCCCGCGGTCATGCGCTACGTTCCGCCGGAAAGCTCGGCCTACGCGTTCACCCCTTCCCTGAGAAGCCTCTGGGTCGCCTCCGATCCGCACGTGGGACGATTCTTCCGCGCGGTGCTCCCGCCGAACGACAAGGGAGATTGCGAGAAGGCGGGGGTCGCCACGTGCCGGGCGCAGGACATCAAGGAGAAGCTCCGCAAGAGCGGCATTGCGCTCGCGCAGGTCGATGACCTGATCCCGCTGGGCATCGATCCGGACAGGGCCGCCGCGGTGGCGGTGGTGAAGGGACGCGCCGGACCGAGCCCGTTGTTCGCCGTTCCGATACTGAGCGAACAGGGTTTCCTCGATGCGGCCGGCAAGTTCTTCGAAGAGAAAGCGGCGCCACCGGGCGAGCGCCTGAGCGTGGATGGGCACGTGTACACGGTCCATAAGCGCGGCGCCTGGTTCATCGTCTTCCCGGGCGGTTCCACCGCGATTCTGGCCCGCGACAAGGGCCTGTTTCCCAGGGCCCTGATGGATTCCGAGGGCAATCTGGCGTACTTCCGCAGCGGCGACCACGTGATCCGGAGTTTCGACCAGCTCATGCCGGGCTACGAGGTACGGCCCGATGCGTGGATCAAGGGAAGCGCGGACCTGGGGCCGGTCGCCCGCAGCCTGAGGTTCGCCGTCGCGATCGACGGCGAGAGGATGTTGATACGCACGAAGATCATGCCCCCGGTCGGACAATCGCGGGATCTGCAGAAAGTGCTTGCGCGGGGCGATGCCGAACTCGCCTCGCTCATCCCCTCGATGAGCCAGGGCAACCTGTCCGCGGTACTGGTCGATTCGTCCTTCTCGTCTTACTTCAGGATGTTCGAGAAGCAGATGGGAGGCAGCCGGAAATCCCCGCTCGAGGAATACTTCCCGGGCGTGATGGAAGAGCTCGAGAAAGCGGACAAGGCGACCCGGCTCAGCCTGGCGATCGGCCCCGACCCGAAGGCCGTGCCCGACGTTCTGCTCGGGCTCGAACTGGCGCAGGCCGACGCCGAGGACCTGGTGTTCAGGGTGCAGAGCAAGCTGCGCTTCAAGCGGGACGCGCAGATCCTCGACGCCGCGCTCAAGCAGCGCGAGAAGGACACCGGCGCCGCGCAGGACCTCTCCCCCGCGGCGCTTGTCGCCGAAAAGCGCCTGTCGGCCGAACGCGATGCGCTGTGGCCGCGCTACCGGCGGGTGCAGGGAGCATTCAAGTCCGATCCGCCGCTGGCGAGGCCGGATTTCGCCAACTCCAGCTACCAGCGCGAGGAGGGCGGCTACGCGCTGCGCTTCATCCTCCCGCCGATGACCGACGACGACTTCAAGTATCGCGTCTCCGAGGACGACAGGAAGGGCGCATCCGAGGCTGAGCTGAAGACCGACAAGTACCGGCTGTGCAGCATCTACAGTCAGGGGACGCTGTGGTTGGGCAACGATGCGAACGGCCTGCGCCGCTGGCTGGACCGGCTGCAATCCTCGCGGGTCAATGCGGACCTCGAGGACGCCTCCCGGGTCGCGGGGAACAGCCTGCGCAGCAAGTTGACGCTGTTCCTTCATCCGCGCCAACTCCTTGAGCAGGGCGTGCTGCATCCCGACCCGCGCGTCAACACCTCGGCCCGGCGCGATCTGTCCGAACTCGACGGCTACCGCGTCGTGCTGCTGACGGTGGCCGCGGACCCGGCCGAACAAGAGCTCTATGCCGCCATCACCCTGCTCCGATAGCGAAGCCTGCCTGGTTTCCCTCAGGGACGCAGAGAAGCGTTATGGCGGCAAGATCGCCCTGCGCACCTGCTCGGTCGAGCTCCGGCGAACCGAACGACTGCTCATCACGGGAGGCAACGGCAGCGGGAAATCCACGCTGCTGCGCGTCCTGGCGGGGATCACGCCGATTTCCTCGGGCCAGGCGACGGTCTCCCCGGAATTCGACGCGATGCGCGTGTGCTATGTCCCGCAAGTCGGAGGCCTGTACCAGAACTTGACCGTGATCGAGAATGCGAGGGCGCTGTCGCACCTCGTGGGAGCCGAGACACCGAAGGACCTGGAGCGGCAATGGTACGTCCGCGAGCTCGGTCTGGATCGCTTTCTGCAGGCCAAAGGCGCCGAGCTCTCGGGCGGGTTTCAAAGACTCGCCGCCATCGCCTGCGCGCTGGCCGCCCGGCCCCAAGGACTGTTCCTCGACGAGCCGCTCACCGGCGTCGATCCGGAACGCGCAGAAATGCTGCTCGAAGGGCTGAAGTCCCCGGGCGGGCCGCAATTCCTCGTGGTGACGGACCATTCCTCGGCGCGGTTTCCGTTCGCCGATCGCATCGTCGAACTCCCCCGGGGAGACGCGCAATGATGCTACCGGCGAGAATCCTGTTGAAGGACCTCGTCGAGCTGGCGCAAAGCCGGGTGCTGCTGATGCTGGTCATCGTCGTTCCCCTCTTGCTCGTGCTGCTGATCGGCAACGTCCGGGTGAGGGAGCCCGTTCTGCGCGTGGCCGTCTACACGGGCGGACCGGCTGAAGCGAGGGCGGGCGGCGCGAAACGCAAGCTGGAGGAACTGCGCGGCTTGCTGGACGAGCTGTCCAACGTGTCGGTCACCGAGTGGACCGGAGAAACGCCCGACTTGCTCGAGAGATCGAAGCGGGAGCGCATCGATCTGCTCGCAAACTGGGAAGACGGGTGGCATTTCTATACGCCGCAGACGCATCCCTACCGGCTGCAGTACATAGCCACCGCCGTGCAGGGCATCGTGATTTCGATCGAGCGCGCCCAGCGCGCGAAGGAAAGCGCCGGCAAGCTCGACGAGATCGCCTCTCTGATGGCGAAGCCCTCAGCCAAGCCGGGCGGCGAGCCGGAGGGCACGCCCCAGGAGGCGCGGGCCGAGGCCCTGAAGCTCGTGCAAGAGATGAAGGATGGCGAGGAGAAAGCCACGGCGACGCCGGTACCGGTGATCGCCGCCGCGCTGTACAACGAAGTCACGCGCTACTTTCCTCCCGTCTCGCAAGCGGACCGGTCCGCGGTCCCGGGGCTCATCGCGCTGATTGCGGTGTTCACGCCCTTCCTTCTCGCCTCGGCCGCGTTCGTGCGGGAACGCGAGACCGGAATGCTCGAGGTCCTCGTTCTCGCGGGCAGGCGCCGATGGCCGGCACTGGTCGCGGGCAAGCTGCTGCTGCCTCTGCTCGTCGCGGCGATCAGCCTGCTCCTGCAACTGGTGCTCGCGCGCAGCTTCTTTGCCTTCGGTCTCAAGCCCGGGCTCGCCGGCATGCTGGCGCTGCAGTTCCTGGCCGCGCTCGGCTCCGGGCTGCTCGGCCTGAGCGTGTCCGCGATCGTGCGATCCCAGCAGCAGGCCTACCTGGTATCGGCCGTGTATCTGCTCTGCCTCATGCTGGTCACAGGCTACGTCTATCCGCTGGAGCAGGCCGGGGCGGTGGTCAGGTTCGCCTCCCATGCCCTGCCGCTGACGTTCTCGGGGCCGGCCTTCGAGGGCTGGCTGACGCAAGGCGCGGGCCTGGCGCTGTTCACGACCGAGGCAATGTGGCTCGCCGGCCAATGCGCCCTTGCGGCGATCCTGTGCATGGCGGCGCTGCGCCGCTTCGAGCGCACGCTGTAGCGCGCTCGGGAAAGGAGCAGCATTTTTCGCCGGAGGACGTGACGCATCTCCGACGAATACAAGCGCGAGAGAAGCGGCAGCGGCTCGCCGCCGCAGCGGCCGCCGGCCAGTCTCGGTTAGAATGTCGCGCCGTCCCACTTCCCCATCAACAAAGCGAGATCCGCCATGACCGCATCGCGTATTCCGAGCCTGTTCGCCCTCGTCTTCTCCGCCGTCGCGGTCTGCGTCCACGCGCAGACCCAGGCCGAATACAAGCCCGAAGTCGGGCAAGCCGGCAAGGACGTCGTCTGGGTGCCTTCGCCCCAGGCGCTGGTGGACAAGATGCTCGACATGGCGAAGGTCACGCCCGCCGATTTCGTGATGGACCTGGGCTCCGGCGACGGGCGCACCGTGATCACCGCGGCGAAGCGGGGCGCACGAGCGCTCGGCATCGAGTACAACCCGGACATGGTGGCGCTGTCGCGACGCAACGCCGACAAGGCCGGCGTGAGCGCCACGGCGCAGTTCGTCCAGGCGGACATCTTCCAGAGCGACATCTCGAAGGCGAGCGTGATCACGCTGTTCCTGCTGCCCGACCTGAACCTGAAGCTTCGCCCGACCATCCTCTCGCTCAAGCCGGGCACGCGCATCGTTTCGAACACCTTCAAGATGGGCGATTGGGAGCCCGACGAAACCTTCGACCTCAAGTGCGAATCGTTCTGCACCGCCTACCTGTGGATCGTTCCCGCGAAGGCCGAGGGCAGGTGGCGCCTTGCGCAGGGCGAGCTCGCGCTCAAGCAGGAGTTCCAGAAGCTGACCGGCACGCTGCGCACCGGCGCCCCGGCCCTCGCGATCTCCGGCGGCAAACTGCACGGGGACGAGATCAGCTTCACCGCGGGCGGCGCCGAGTACCGCGGCCGCGTGAACGGGAGCGCGATCGAGGGAACGGTCAGGAAGGGCGGAGTTTCGGCCCCCTGGAGCGCGCACCACTAGATCGCGGGAATCAGGAACCGGGTGGGGAATAGAGGAGCAGCCCGATCGCCGCTGCCACGGCAACGATCACCGGTTCGGGGAGCTTCTTGATCTTCCACAGCGCAAGCACCGCGGCGAGCGCCAGGATCAGGGTCGGCATGTCGGTCACCGAGCGCTTGCCCAATACGACCACTGCGCCCGTGATGGTGCCGATGGCGGCAGCGGTGACCCCGTCGACGAAAGCGACGATGCCCGGCCGCTTGCCGTGCCGCTTGAAATAGGGCGCGGGAACGATGGTGAAAAGGTAGCACGGAAGAAAGGTGGCGAGCGCGGCGGTGACCGCGCCCGCGAACCCCGAGACCAGGTAACCGATGAATCCGACCGTGATGACCACGGGCCCCGGCGTGATCATCGCCACGGCCACGGCATCGACGAACTGCCGGTCGTTCAGCCAGTGGTGCTCGGTGACGACGCCCCCGTAGAGAAACGGCACGATCGCCAGTCCGCTGCCGAACACGAAGGCGCCCGCTTCCCCGAAGAACAGCGCGATCTGCGCGAGCGTCGGCCAGTCGATCGCGGCGGCCACGAGGGAAGCATTCGGAAGCTGGTCGGCCGCCAGCGCCATCGCGGGCAATCCGCCCTTGCCGAACCCCTTTCGCGGCGGTGCCTTGACCAGCCAGACCACGATCCCCGAGAGCAGGAATAGCCAGACGAATTCGGATTCGGTGGCGACGGTGATCGCGGCGCTGGCAAGGTAGATCGCCCACAACAGAGCGTCCTTGCCGATGCTCTTGGTCGTGAGCTTGTACGCGCTCATGGCGATAATGCCGATGACTGCCGCGCCCACGCCGTAGAACACCGCCTGCATCCAGGCGAGCCCGCCGTAGGCCGAATAGGCCATGCCCAGCGCGAGCACCATGAAGAAGGAGGGCAGCACGAAGGCGATCCCGACCAGCGTGGCGCCGGGGATGCGGTAATGCACGTAGCCGAGGTAAATGGCGAGCTGGGCCGCGAGCGGCCCGGGCATCAGTTGGGCGAGGGTGAGTCCCTCCTTGAAGTCGGACTCGGATATCCATCCCCTGCGCTCGACCAGGTCGCGGTGCATATAGCCCACCAGCGCCACCGGCCCGCCGAAGCCGACGCTGCCGAGCTTGGTCGCGTACCGGACCAGCTCCCAGAGGGAGTAAGTCGGACCTTCATTGGTCGGGGCGTCCGTCGCCATGGGCCCTCCCGTGCGTGATGAATGGTGTCAACGGTATGCGGCCGGGTTCCAGGTATGCGTTTCGTCCTGACCTTCCTTGCACCAGAGGTAGAGCGCGTCGTAGACAACCATGCCATGGCGCAGCATCTCGTGGTCGTCCGCAAAGCGCCGCGACAAGCCCAGCGAAACGGCCGCGAGGCCCGCGGCCTGGGGCGCAAGTTCGAGCCGGGCCGTGTCCGCGCCGCGCACGATAACCGCGAGCCGGTCGAGCGCCGGATCGCGAAGCCGGTAGGCCTCCAGAAAAGCGTCGAAACTGCACAGCGCTCCGACGTGGGACAGGGGCACGCCGGGTATGTCGTAGGGCGTGGCCTGCTCGCGCGCCGCTGCCTGCAGCACATCGGCGGTCGGGACGTAGAGGAACAGGGCCTGCGCATCGATGAAGCGGGCAACCAGCCACGGGCAGGCGATACGGTCGATCTTGGGCCGCTCGCGCGTTACCCAGCGCGTGCCCGCGCCGGCCGGCTTGGAGGACACCGCGCCCCCTGCCGCCTTCCAGCCCTCCAGGCCGCCCTCGAGATACTGCGCCGCGATGCCCGCGTGGGCGAGTGCGGCCGCAACGCCCGGGCTCGCCTCGCGGCCATGCGCGCAGCAGGCGACGACCGCCGAGCTCCGCGGGAGCTCCGCTGCCCAGGCGCCGACATGGTCAGGGTCGCGACGCAACGCGCCGGCGAATACGACCGTAGCGGCGGAAAAATCCGCGGCGGGACGGACGTCGATCACCAGGGGAGGGTGATCGCTGCGGAGGAATTCCTGAAGCTGCTGTACCGATACGCCTGCGCCCATGGCATGCTCCTTCGTGAGTGCGACTCGCACGAGAAGCAGATCTTGGACGCACCGGCGCCTGGAAGGACGGGGGGTCTGCAGCCCCCGCTCGAGCAGTGCTCATCCTGCCCCTGATCGCGGGATTGGTCAAGCGTGTGGGGTCATTTCAATCAGATGCCGGGTCATCCGCCTGAAAAGTAGGCGCGGCGCAGGGCGCGCGCTCCGCCCTTTTCGAAATAGCCCTGGCCCTGGCCTTCTCCCTTGATCCAGTCGGTGGATTCGACGAGGTACTTGCGCCGCTGCGCGTAGTCCTTCTCCGACGCCCGGTGGAAACCGAGCGACTCGCGATACGCGTAATGCGTGTGCAGGCGCATGAACTCGCCGAAATAGATGTCGGCGACCGCCTTGTTGCCGCGGATCACCAGCATGTTCTCGTCGTTCGTGTCGCAGCTCGCCTTGGAGAAGTTGGCGGATCCGACGATGACGATGGGCTCGGGTCCGAGAGGATCGATGAGCATGTATTTGGTATGCACGAAGAGCACGTGCGCTTCGTTGACGATCTTCACCCGCTCGGCCAGCCACCGGTCGAAGGTATTGTTCTTGTCGACCGCGTCGCCGACCGCGATCACCGTGTTCGGCAGGCGCCGGATCCGGTCGATGACCTTGGACTGTTCCTTGAGCTGCTTGCCGTTGCCCTTCTTCTCCATCAGCGCGAAGCGCAGCACAGAGTCGCGCCGCTCGTAGATCGGCACGAACTTCTCGTTCATGCCGAACGCAAAGGTGGCGAACAGGGGCTTCTTCGGGCGGCCGGCCAGGCTCGCATACCAATCCAGCGGCGAGACGTCGGGCTGGGGCGAGAAGATCGCCTGCGTCTCGTCTGCCCATTGCGGCGGCGGCGCGGGGGTTTCCTTCGCGTCCTGCGCGGCGAGCGGTTTCTTCGTCGGGTCCTCCCACAGGCGTTCCCAGTAGGCCTTGTATGCGCGCGCCAGCTTCGCGTCGCGAACCACGTGGGCGTTGTTCGAGTGGCCGAAGATGCCGTTGACGCTCAGGTTCGTGGAGCCGGTCCAGACCTGCGCCGGCGCTCCCTTGCGGGTCAGGACGAAGAACTTGTTGTGCGAGAACTGGCCGGTACGCGTGCGGGCGCGGATCTGCGTGTTCTCCTTCAGCCAGGCAAACACGCCGTTGGCCTTGAGTTCCTTGCGGTTGGCGTCGCCCTGGGTCTTGCCGTCGTAGACGATGAAGACCTTCGCCTTGCGCTTCTTCGCGGCTTTCAGCGCATCGTAGACGCGTTTGTGCTTGAACTCGAAGATCGCGCCGTGAAGTTCGTCGCCTTCCCCGGCCCGGCCGATGAAGGCCTCCAGGGCTTCGATGAGCCCGCGCGACAGCCAGTCCCAGGCGGCTTGGCCGACCTTGTCGGGCGGCTCGTTCTTGAATCGCCGCGCGTACTCCTGGGAAGCGACGGCGCCGCGATTGAAGAAGACCGAGTGCTTGCCGGCTGCCTCGCTCTCGGTCCTCACCGCGAGCGTCGCCGAGGGCCCCTGCTTCAACCTGGCCGGCTCGCCGGTCATCGCGACGATGCGGTAGCTGTAGGCCTCCTCGGGCGCGACGGAATAGTCGGACCACTGGAACGACTGGAAGGGATGGTCCCGGCTGGACACCAGCACGCCCTCGCCGGGATCCTTCAGGACGGACTCGAAGGTCTTCATGCCGCGCATCCAGATCACTTCGCCGTCGCGCTTGCGCGTGCGTTCGACGGCGAAGCCCAGGACACCCCTGGACTTGATGTCGGATGCGGACATGTCCCAGCCAAGCACCACGACGTGGGTTCCGGCAATCGCTTGTGCCTTGACGGCTCCCTTGGAATTCGATGCGCGCATATTCGCCTCCCCTTCGATAGATGGTTACCCAGGGACTACCCGTACATCCTTTCGTGAGCCGCGCCGGCGCGAGCGTCGCTGAATGGCGACACCCGGCCGGAACTACGCAAAATGCTCCAAGGTGCGCGTGAATATTGTAACGGTCGAGAGGGGCACCGCCGCCCATAGTTCCGACGGGGCAATGGCTTGGCGTCGTCCCGGTCTTGCACCGAAAGATCTCGTAACAAAATCGCTGCAATCAATGTCGCGGATGCGCGTTCCAATGACTATGACCATCACGGAGACCATCATGAAACGACTTGCGCTGTTGATTCTTGCCATTGCCGGCCTGGCGGGGTGCGTCGCGGTCCCGGTCGCCGGGCCCCCGGGCGTATACGCCGCCCCTGCGCCGCCCGCGGTGGTCGTCCAGCCTTACTTCAGCGGCTACTACTACGGCGGGTACTACGGCCACCGCCGCCGTTGGCATTGATCTCGGCGAGCGAAGCGCGCGCAGATCGAAGGAGGCGATGCTCATGAAAACACTAGCCAAAGCAATTCCGGACCCGCGGAATCGGGCCGCCCGGGACCAGCTCTCGGCCTGCGTGCGGGCGCTGTTTGGCGGCTGCCCCGAGCTGATCGGCCTCACGTTTCACGAACCGGACCGGACGCAGGGCGACGCAGGGGCGCCGGATCGGGACAGCGGAGTGCTGGTCATCGAGATGGGTTTCTCCACGCCTGTCAGCAGCAGGGAGTTCGACGACGTCTTCACCCGCGTCACTACGAAGATTCATGATCTCGTGTCCGAGGAGCCCGAAGTTCTGGACCTGCTGCGCGGACAGACGTTCGCCCGGACGCTGCATTGACGGCGGCCAGCGCGAGCATTTCGGCGACTCCCGCTCATGGCTTTCGGCCCTCGAGCACCCGCTTGAGGTTGCGCAGCGCCCGCGCGGACTGGCGTTCGAGTATCCAGCGCGTCAGCGTCGAATCCAGCCACCGCCACGGCCAGCGCTTCGAGCGGAAGCGCAGGCTGCGATGGAAGCTGCAGCCTGCAGCCGTCTCGCCGACCCGATAGACGATGTCTGCGGCGCCGCTCGCGGTATCGGTGGCGATCTCCCAGCGCCTCGGCGCCTCGCAGGCGAGCACGGTCCATAGCGCCTCGTCCCGGCGGCCCGCCACCGCGATGGTTTCGAGCATGGTCTCGCCGGTGGTCAGCGGGCGATCCGGCACGTCGCGCACCTCGACCGTCGCCGGATGCCACGTGTGCCACAAGGCGGGCGTCGTCGCATAGTCGAAGGCCTCCCGCGCCGGGCAGCCGATCTCGATCTGCGTCTCGATGGTGATGAAGCGGCCGGCGCCTGGCGGCGGAACGGCTTCCGCGCGGTCCGCGGTCATGGCAGGTCCCCCCGGGGCAAAGCCTGAACGTACCGGACAAGAGCGACATTATCCCCCTTGGATACGCCCCATCCATTGTGCATATGACACAAATGCGCCGTGTCACATGGCAGCGGAAACAAGCGAGCTGAGCGCTACAGTGCCGGCTTGGGTAAGCCACGACAATCCCCGACCGGCACCCGCTCTCAGGCGAAGAAAATAATGACGACTGAAAATTCCGTTGCGGTGCCTTCGCCGTTGCAAAAGGCCGGCGCCCTGCGGCAGGATTGCCCGGGGACCGCGACGCGCGATGCCCTATCTCAGCCCGGCAAGCCGGTCACGCCTGTCCCGCTTCTCTTGCTCCTGAAATGGGTCTTGTATCTTGCCGCAATTCTCCTATTGCCTGGCGCCTTGATCGGGGTACCGCTGCTGTGGTGGCTCGATCGCCGCAGAACCAGGGCAAATCCATCGCCACCGAAGGCCGAGCTGGACAAAATCGTCCACCCCTGCGGTCGTTGCGGGTAGCCCGGTCGTATCGTAAGGAAGCGAACCCATGCTCGATCCGCTCAAGGTCGTCATACTATCCATGCTGATGTTCGTGCCGTTGCTTGTGGCGCCGCTCGCGGTCGCACAGGATCTCGCCCCCGATGTTCTGGTAAGAACGATTGCCAAGGACGTGATGGCCGTCATCAAGCAGGACAAGGATATTCAGGCCGGCAATCCACACAAGATCGCCGACCTCATCCAGGCGAAGATCCTTCCTCATTTCGACTTCACGCATACCACCATGATCGCAATGGGGGTCAACTGGCGGCGCGCTACCGCGGAGCAGCAGGAACAGCTCACGCGGGAATTCAGGACGCTGCTCCTGCACACGTATTCGAGGATGCTCACGAATTACCACGATCAGACCATCGCGTACGGGCCGGTGCGTGCCCTGCCAGGCGATATCGACGTCATCGTCCGCTCCGAAATAAGGCAGTCCGGGATGGGGCCGATCGCCATCGAATACCAGATGGAGAGGACCCCGTCGGGGTGGAAGATCTACGACCTCAAGATCAACGGCGTCAGGCTCGCTACCACCTACCGCGATACGTTCGCCGAGGAGATCCGCAACCAGGGCATCGACGGCTTGATTGGTCTGCTCTCGAACAAGAATCGCCAGAACGGCGCCTAGCCAGAACGATGTCGTAGAGATCGCCTCGTTCCTGCGCGTCGAACATTCCGAGGCTGCCTTCCGGGCCGCCGGGGCCCGCGGCAGTCGCGTTACTGCTTTGCCTTCAAGTTGCGATCGACGCGATTCCACGCCGCGGACGCCGCCGGTCTTACTTCCTTCCAGTCGGGGTCGAGTTCGGTCTTCGTCAGGTTGTAGCCTGCCCTCAAGTCGGGTTCCGCCTCGTTGAAAGTGCGGCCGTCGTTGCGCACACGACCTTCCCAGCCGGCGCGGAAGGCGGGAGCATAGTATTCGTAGGCCTTGCCTTTCACGTAGTAGTGTTCGCGGACGTAGGTCTCCTTCCAGTACATTTCCTCAGAAGTGGGATTGACCGATTCCGCAGCGCCGCTGCCCGCCAATCCTCCGGCTACCGCTCCCACTGCGGCTCCGATCACGCTGCCGATCGGCCCTCCCAATGCCAATCCGACCGCGGCCCCGGCAACTCCGCCGGATGCCGCGCCGGCACCCGTGCCCAGTGGGTGAGCGCCCGGAGTGCCCGTGATGGGATCGCGGTTCAGGTCTTCCTCGTTGCCCACAACTAACCTTGTTAGTATTTCCGTCATTTCCGTTCCCCTTCGCCGAATCCCGGCGTTCCAGGCGCGTGGTTGCGCAGTGGCTCGCGCACGGTAACCCGGGTACCGGTTTCGATCTGTCCGCTTGCACACATAGCATGAATGTCGCGGAGAAACAGGTCGCCGATGGGACCTAGGGCCTGAAGGAAATATCTCACGATATTCATTCTATAATCGAACGGTTCGGGCACGCTTTCGCCACATGGCGGTCATATCCGGGAAGGAGAGGATCGTGGAACCTATTCTGATCATGGAAACGTCCAGCGGCTTGCTTGCCATCGCGGCTCTGGGAGGCCTGATCATGGCGGGCATACGCTTCGGCGGAAAACCCCAACCACCCACCTGGCTCGCGATGCTGCACGGATTTCTGGCCGCCGCCGCAGTAACCCTGCTGCTCTACGCCTATTTCACGGTCGGGCTGCCGGTGCTCGCACGCTGGGCGCTGTTGCTGTTCCTGTTCGCGGCCGCGGGCGGTGCCTTCCTCAATCTCAACTACCACTGGAAGATGCTGCCCCTGCCGAAGGGGCTGATGGTCGGGCATGCAGGCGTTGCAGTGGTCGGGTTCGTGCTGCTCCTGGCAGCAACCTGGGCAGGGATTCGTGCCTGAGACGATTGGCGCGTCAAATCTACGATGCAGGCAAGCGAGTGGGCTGCGTTGGCTGGCGGGTATCGTGCTCGCCTGCCTGGCCTTGGTCGGCCCGGGGCTGCGATCGGCCGCCGCGACGGCCGCGGATTCCGGCGCGTCGCTGCGTGCCAAGTATGTGGCGCTTGGCAGCCAACTCGACAACAACCCGTTTCGAAGGCCGCTGTACCTCGATTCCGAAGAGACTTCGCGCGGCGTGACGGGCGATATCTACGCGCTGGTCGATTACCCCTTTGCCGACGTCAGCATGGCACTCGACAGCCCGGCGCATTGGTGCGACATGCTGATCCTGCATATCAATACCAAGTATTGTCGTGCGAGTACCGATAGGGCCGGGACTGTGCTGGCAGTCAGCATAGGCAGGAAAACCTATCAGCCCCTCGACGAGGCCTATCGCGTCGAGTTTGCGTATCGCGTCGCTGCGGCAAGTCCGGATTTTCTCGAGATCCAGCTCAACGCCGAGACCGGGCCTCTGGGCACCAGCAATTACCGCATCCTGCTGGAAGCGACGTCCGTCGAGGGCAGACGGACCTTTCTGCATTTCACGTATTCCTATGCCTACGGTTTAGCGGGTCGTGTGGCCATGGAGGCCTATCTTGCGACAGCGGGGCGCGACAAGGTCGGATTCACTGCCGTCGGCAGGCAGCCGAACGGCCTGCCCGACCATATCCGCGGCATGCGCGGCCTGGTCGAGCGCAACACCATGCGCTACTACCTCGCGATCGACGCATACCTGGGCACGCTAGCCGCGCCGTTCCCCCGGCGGCTGGAAGAAAGCCTGCAAAGCTGGTTTGCCGCGACGGAGCGATACCCCCGGCAGTTGCACGAAGTGGACCGCACGGTCTATCTCGACATGAAACGAAGCGAGTATCTGCGCCAGCAGACGGTGCAGTAGCGCGATCAATGCCGAAACGAACGCCGGTAGGGGGCCGCCGACGTGCGCAAGACTGTCGAAATGACGCGCCCTCCCGACTATCCCGGTCTACCGCAGGTTTCGCGCAGGCGGGTTCTGCGCAATGGAAGTTTTGTGCGATGGCGAACAGACGCGCTGTGGCGCGGTGGCTAGGCTTCTGCTCGCGTGAGTGCCAAGAGACTGCACTCGATCGCGGATGTCCAGGCCCCTGGGGTTCAACGTGGAGACAACAGCAATGACACAGCTATTGCGGCATTTCATCCTCGGCATGGCGGTATTCGCCTCCGGCGCGGTGATGGCTGACGTTACCTTCTTCGAGTCCGAAAATTTCGGTGGACGCGAATTGACGATCAACCAACCGCTTTCGAGCTTTTCCTCGTCGCGATTCAACGACCGTGCCCGGTCGGCGATCGTTGAAGGAGGCTCCTGGGAGGTTTGCATAGACGACAATTTCGGCGGCGGCTGCACGGTGCTGGCGCCGGGCCGCTATCCGGCCCTCGGCGACGTTTCGGGCCGCATCAGTTCCGCACGGCCGATCAGGACGCCGCCGGTGGCCGCGTTGGCGCCTATCGGGGGGGTTACCTTTTTCGAATCCGAAGGCTTTGGCGGGCGCCAATTCGTGGTAGACCAACCGGTCGCCAATTTTGCCGCCGCGCGCTTCAACGACCGCGCGCAATCGGCAATCGTCGAAGGCGGCACGTGGGAGATTTGCGTCGATGCCGATTATCGTGGCGAGTGCCTGATCTTTGCGCCCGGCCGGTATCCGAATCTCGGCGGGATTGGCGGGCAGGTCAGCTCGGCCCGGCCGTCCCGCGAACCGCGCGGCGACCGGCGCGACAGAATGGGTGGCCGGGCACGCGCGACGTTGTTCGAGGGCCCCAATCTGACCGGCCGCGCGTTCCTGCTCGGCAGGGAAGGGGCGGCCAACCTCGAAGGCACGTTCAACGACCGCGCATCGTCGCTGCGAGTCGATAGCGGCTATTGGATCTTCTGCAGCGACGCCAACTTCCGTGGCGAGTGCCGGACATTCGGACCGGGCGAGTACGCGGTCCTCCCGCCAGGGCTCAACAACCGCATTTCATCCGGACGCAGGATCTCGAACGATTATCCTTACAGCGGCGCTCCGAACTGGCGTTAGCGAGTCAAGGCAGCCCGGCTCACGGCGCCGGGAGTTGTGGGCCGTGCCGCGCTGGACCGGCACGTCGCCCGCCTCGAGACGCACGGTGGTGTCGTCGAGCACCATGCGGAATGCGTTTTCCGTGATCTCGCTCACCTTCGCGCCCCCCGGCAGGGGGGCGATCGGAGTGGGTTAGTGGTAAAAGGACACAGTCCGGATATGCGCTTCGGGAAGCACATGTTCGGTCCCGAATCCGAACCACCTTGAACAGCCCTGCGAGGTACCAGATGAAAGCGATGGTGATCAGGCTATGCAGTCTTGTCGCGGCATTGATCACGGCTTGCGCCGTGAATGCGCAAGACCCCGTCAGGATAGGGCTCATCATGCCCTATTCCGGCCAATTCGCCGATACGGCGACTTTGATGGACAACGCGATCAAGCTCTACATGAAGCAGCACGGCGACACCGTTGCGGGCAGGAAGATCGAGATCATCCGCAAGGATACCGGCGGCATTGCGCCGGACATCGCCAAGCGCCTGGCGCAGGAACTCGTGGTGCGCGACAAGGTGGATGTGCTCGCCGGCTTCGTGCTCACCCCCAATGCGATGGCCGCATCCGATGTCTCGGTGGAGGCGAAGAAATTCATGGTGATCATGAATGCGGCCACTTCGATCGTCACCACCAAGTCGCCCTATTCGGTGCGCACTTCGATGACCATACCGCAGTTGAACGAAGCCCTCGGGGCCTGGGTCTACCGCAGCGGCGCCAGGAAGATCTATACCATGGTCTCGGACTACGGCCCGGGTCATGACGCCGAAGGCGCATTCCAGCGGGCGTTCAAGGAAACCGGCGGCGAGATCGTCGGCTCGGTGCGATTCCCGGTGGCGAATCCGGATTTCTCGGCTTACGTTCAGCGAGCCAAGGACACCAATCCGGATGCGATCTACGTCTGGGTGCCGAGCGGCGTGCAGCCGGCGGCGGTGGGGAAGGCCTTGGCGGAGCGCGGCATCGACTTCAGGAAGACCAAGGTATACGGAGAGGGCGAGCTGACCGACGAGAGTGCGCTCAAGAGCATGGGCGATGCCGGCCTGGGCATCGTCACTTCGTTCCATTATGACTACAACCACGGCTCGGCCATGAACAAGGCGTTCGTGAAAGCCTTCAACGAGGCTTACGGGCGCAACCCGGATCACTTTTCCGTCGGTGGCTACGATGGCATGCATCTCATCTACGAGGCGCTGAAGAAGACCGGCGGCAAGACCGACGCCGAATCGCTGATCGCGGCCGCCAAGGGGATGAAATGGGAGAGCCCGCGCGGGCCGATCTCGATCGACCCGGAAACCCGCGACATCATCCAGACGGTCTATATCCAGCGGGTGGAGAAGGTCGACGGCAAGCTGCGCAACGTCGAGTTCGACAAGGTCGAGAATGTCAAGGACCCGGTGAAAGCCCGGATGAAGAAGTAGGCGACCGGTCGGAAACGGGTCGGGGTTCGCGCCTCGCGCGCGAACTCACGGCTGGTACTTGCGCGCCGCCTCGAACATCGCCCTGACGTTTTCCGGCTTCGATTCGTCGGGAATGCCGATGGCGCAGTCGAGGATCAGGCCGCCGCCCTTGCCGACCTTTTCGATCAGGCGGCGGCTGAATGCGTCCACCTGATGGGGCGTCCCGGTGGTGAGCATCGAGGCCGGGACGTTGCCCCGCAGGCAGACGACGTCGCCGAGAACTTCCTTGCATCGGACGAGATCGGCACGCTCGATCCAGTAGATCGCCTTGCCGCGCGGAATGTCGGCGATGGTCTCCAGGCGCGAGGTGCAGTCGCCTTCCCAGAACGGCATCGGGATCAGGCCGGCCTCGATGAGGTCGAGCATGAGCTTGCGCAGCGAAGGCCAGAAGAAGAGCTTGAACTGCTCCAGCGACATGAACCCGTCGAAAGCCCAGTGCAGCGGGATGAACACGATCTTGCTGGTGCTCGCCTTGCAGGTGGCGATGGTCTGGCGGGTTAGAAAGACGGTGGCGCGCTCGATCGCCGCCAGCAGCTTGTCCTTGCGCCGGTACATGTCGAGCATGATGCCCTTGGAACCCCGGAAGTAGTCGGCGAAGAGGTCAAAGGGGGCGGGCGCGGTCGCCCCGTTGGTAAGCGGAAAGCCGAGCTCGGCCATCTCGGCCGCGAACTTGTTGGCATGGTCCGCGAGGCGTATCGCTTCCTCGCCGGTCTCCTTCAGCGCGGCGAACGCGCGCTGCAGCGCGGGATGGGCGAACGTGCGCGATGCGACCACCAGCCGCATGTAGTACAGGCCGGGGAACAGAGGCAGCTGCTCGATGCCCTGGAAAGCCTCGCCGACGCGGGGCAGGTAGGTGTGCAGATAGAACCCGGTGGGGTCGAGCAGGTAGTCGTCGTATTCCTCGGCTTTCATGTACTCGCGGTCGACGTACTGGTAGGAGACGTTGTCCGCGGTGCCATGGCCCGGCCAGTCGAGCTGCCTGTACCCCATCTTTTCCATGACCGGCCCGACCGCGGTGAGCAGATGCGGGTGGGCGTACATGTCCGGCTGCAGCTCGAGCAAGGCGCGCCGCGCGATCTCGGACAGGCGTTCATAGTCGTGCATGAGCTCGCGATAGCTGAACCGGCCCGACCGCGGTGAGCAGATGCGGGTGGGCGTACATGTCCGGCTGCAGCTCGAGCAAGGCGCGCCGCGCGATCTCGGACAGGCGTTCATAGTCGTGCATGAGCTCGCGATAGCTGATCCCGCCGTAGCGCGCGAGCCAGAACATGTTGAAGAACGCCACCGGCACGCGGTCCGGCTGCCTCAGCTCGACCGCGTCCGTGATCCGCTTCATCCGCTCTTCGTAGAGTGCCTGCCCCGTCGTCATGGTCGTCGTCCTATGCAGTGTACGTGTGCGCGGCCTCGAACATCGCGCGGAACGCTAAGCTGACACACGTCGCCGCGCCGCGTCAACAGTGTCATTCCGAGGCCTAGGGCCGAGGAATCTGCTTCTTCGCCGATTCAAAAGCAGATTCCTCGCTGCGCTCGGAATGACATGCTCAGGCGCCGTCATTGCTGCGTCGGCGGCCAACACGGCAGGTGAGCGGCGGCGGACTGCAATCCGCCCCGATTCTTGACTTGCATCACATGCGCCAATGTCTTCCATGCGTACGATGCGCGAATCTTCCCGGGGAGAAACGTTGTCATATCCTGTTTCGCCACAGCGACGTAGGCGCAAATTCCAAATACCACGGATGTTGATGGCGAAACCCATTCCAAATTTGAGCCGTTGCCTCCCGAGCATACGGAGGAACCCGCCGGCGTTGGCAAGATCGTGGATTGCTCATACGCTGCCAACGCCGTCAGGAGATTCTGGCCCAACAAAGAACACGGTCTCGCGGTAACCGAAATAGTCGACGACTCGGTCTAGCGCGAGGGGTGGTACCCCCTCGCATCATCAAGGGGATTCCAAATGTCCACCACTCAATCTATTCTCATAGAAGCGGTACGATGTTTCGACGGGGTGAAGCTGCTGCCTGAGCCGGTCGATGTTCTTGTCTGCGACGGCCGGATCGAATGGCTGGGCTCGGGCTCGGCGCCCAAAGACGTCCGCCGCATCCGGGCGGGCAGCCGTTTTCTGATGCCGGGACTGATCGATGTCCACGTGCACCTGGAGAGTGCGCATATTCCCGACAGGATCGGTTACATCACGCGCACGCCGCCGACGCTGATGGCGTTCTATGCTGCACATCATGCGCGCCTGACGCTCGAGGCCGGTTTCACCACGGTTCGAAACATGGGTTTCACCACGCTTGGGGAAGCGGGGACCCGCGCTTCCGTGGCCTTGCGCGAGGCGATAAACCGCGGCCTGATCGAAGGGCCGAGGATCGTCACGGGCGGCACCGTCGACAGGACCGGAGGCCACTTCGACCTCCTGCGTCCGCAAGTATTTCCGCGCGAGCCGAACGAGACGGCGGACGGCGAAGCGGCGGTGCGCCAGATGGTGCGCCGGCACGTGCGGGCCGGAGCGGATTTCATCAAGTTCGCCACCACCGGCGGCATCGCCTCCGAGGGCGACGAGCCGGAATGGGTGATGTATACGCAAGCCGAAGTCCAGGCGCTGGTCGATGAGGCGCACTCGATGAAGCGCCATACCGCGTGCCACGCGTACGGAACCGAAGGCGTGATGCGCGCCTTGCTCGCTGGCACCGACACGCTGGAGCACGGGACTTACATGGACGACGAGGGCCTGCGATTGCTGCTCAAGAACAAGACGTTCCTGGTTCCCACGCTGTCGTTTCTTCATGGCGTGGTGACGCGTGGCCGAGAGCTCAATCTTCCCGCATACTGGTTGGAGAAATGCGGACCGGCATACGAGGCGGAGAAGGAAACGCTTCGCAAGGCGCGCATCGCCGGCGCCCGCTTCGCTTACGGCACCGACGCGGCCGGGGGACGCCACAACCCTCACGGGGAAAATGCCCGCGAGCTGGTGCTGTGGGTGGGGCTTGGCTTTGCACCGGATCAGGTGCTTGCCGCCGCGACCAGTGCGGCTGCCGAAGCGATCGGCCTCGCCGGAGTCACCGGCAGGATCACGCCGGGATATTCCGCTGACCTGCTTCTTGTCGACGGGGACCCGCTGCAAGATATTTCGGTGCTCTCGGATAAGCAGCGCATCAAACAAGTGATCTGCCGCGGCCGCATCGCCGTGGAGCGGGAGTAGGGGCATGGCCGGACTGCGCATCGAGAGCGGCGTCGTGCGCGGGCCAGCATTCGACATCATCTTGGATGGCCGGAAACTTTGCGCCTACGAAGGCGAATCCGTTGCTGCGGCAATCCTCGCTTCGGGCGCGCGCATCCTGCGTGTGACGCGAAAGCGCAAGGAGCCGCGCTCGCTATTCTGCGGCATCGGCATCTGTCAGGAGTGCCGCATGGTGATCGACGGCAGACCTAATATGCGCGCCTGCCAGACGCCAGCCCGCCCGGACATGGTGGTGAAGACCCAGCACGGCCTGGGCGAGGACGACGTACCGTGACATCCCCAGCGCAACTGGTGATCGTCGGGGGCGGTCCTGCGGGGCTTGCCGCCGCAATCGCAGCGAGACAAGCAGGGCTAGAACCCGTTGTGCTTGACGACAACGAGCAGCCGGGAGGCCAGATCTATCGTCAGCCGCCACGCGCTTTTGCAGTAACGGACCCGAGTAGCATCGGCAAGGACTTTCTGCGCGGGCGAAAACTCTTTGAGGAAGCTGCCCGGGCCGGCGTCTCGGTACAAAGCGGGGTAATCGTGTGGGACGCGAAGCCGGGCTCCCTTTGCTGCTGTCAAGGCGATCGATCCTGGACCTTGGCGTACCAGTCGCTGATCCTCGCAACCGGCGCCTATGAGCGCCCGGTTCCCTTCCCCGGCTGGACGCTACCCGGGGTGTTCACTTCGGGGGGCGCGCAGACGCTGCTGAAAGCCCAGCGCGTCCTTGCCGGGAAGCGGGTGCTGCTGGCGGGTACGGGGCCGCTCAATCTGGTCGTCGCGAATCAGTTGGCCGATGCCGGAGCGCAGGTCGTAGCGGTACTGGAGCTGGCAAAGCCAGGACTAGGGGAGCTGCTAGCAATGCTGGGCGGGCCGTGGGAACTCCTTGCCGATGGCATCGGCTATGTCGCGCGCCTTGTGCGCCGCGGCATTCCGATCCTGCGCGGCTCGACCATAGTCGAAGCGCGCGGCAAAGAGCAGGTGACCTCTGCGGTGATTGCGCGGGTGGACAAAGACTGGCGGCCCATTGCCGGCAGCGAACGCACGTTGCAGGTGGATACGGTCTGCCTCGGCTTTGGACTGGTGCCCTCCACCGAGTTGTCGCGGCTGCTCGGATGCGAGCATCGCTATGCCACGCAACTGGGTGGCGCGATTCCTGTTCACGACGAGTATGGCGAAACCAGCCTGCCCGGCGTTTTCGTTGCCGGAGACGGCGCCGGGGTGGCGGGATCGCTGGTTGCTCTGGAAGCGGGGCGCGTGGCCGGTCTTCGGGCCGCGACGCGTCTAGGCCGCATGACTGAGAAGGAGTTCTTGGGGCGTGCGGCGCCAAGCATTCGCCGGCTGCGCGGCTTGAGCCGATTTCGCGCGGTACTGGATCGGATCTCGTGTCCGCGCCCGGGGCTGTTTGAGCGCATCACCCCGGACACCGTCATCTGTCGCTGCGAAGAGGTGGCCGCAAGCGATGTCCGCGCGGTCCTTGACGAGGGCGCTACGTCTCTTATCGAACTCAAGGCGCGGTTGCGCTCTGGAATGGGGCTGTGCCAGGGAAGGATCTGCAATCCGACCCTGGTCGAACTGGTGGCGCAATGGTCGGGACAGCCGGTCGAGACGGTGCGCCCGTTCAGTCCAAGGCCGCCGGTGAAACCCATTCCGATGGCGGCGCTGCTAAATCCCGAGCAGGCCGCTCCATGAGCGATGTGCCGACCTTCGACGTTGCCGTGGTCGGAGGCGGGGTTATCGGTGCGGCGGTCGCTTATCATGCCGCCAAGCGCGGTCTGTCGGTCGGTCTCTTCGACAAAGGACCGCTTGCGGGCGGCAGTTCGGGCGCCGCGCTGGGGTTCCGCACACTATCGAATTTCTTTCCGCTCGAAGTGGCGCTGGGAAACGATCAGCGTTTCATCAAGTTCGTGGAGGAGACAGGCGAGGACATAGAACTCGACACAGGCGGACGTATCAACGTGGCGGAATCCGAGGACGATCTGGCTTACATGCGCGAGAACGTCGCGGGCCTCAAGGCAAAGGGCGTCGAGATCCGGGTGCTCGATCAGAGCGAAATGCGGGAGCTTGAGCCTAAGCTCTCGCCCAAGGTGTTCGGCGCCGCCTGGACTTCGGTCGGCGGTAACGCCATGCCGATCAAATTGACCTACGGGCTCGCCCGCGCCGCCAGGCGCCTTGGCGCCAAGATCTTCACCTACACCCCTGTGACCGGCTTCGACGTGCATGGAGGTCGCGTGCGCAGCGTCAAAGCAGGCGGGCGCGATTTTTCCATCGGCTGGGTGGTCAATGCCGCGGGGGCGTGGTCCTGCGAGATCGGCAAGTTCGTGGGTGTCGATGTTCCGGTCGTGCCGCGCAAGGGCCAGATCATGCTGCTCGATGCTCCACGCCGGATCGTGCACCATAGCCTTTCCTCTTGGCATAAACCCGGTCCTCAGCCGACCGGGGGTACCAACATCAGGCCGACTCCGCATGGCCAGATCCTGCTCGGTTCATCCAGCGAATACGTGGGATTCGACATGCGCGCGAACGAGGAGAATGCGCGCGACGTCGCCCGACGATGTGCCGAATTCGTTCCGGCATTGCGCTCGCTTTCGGTCACGCGAACGTGGGCCGGCCCGCGCCCGCGGAGCGTGGACGGAAATTTCATAATCGGCCCGGCGCACGCGCTGGACAACTTCCTGATCGCGACCGGCCACGACTTTACCGGCATTACGCATTCGCTCATCACTGGCGAGCTGATCGCCGAATTGCTGGCGGATGGCCGCACATCGGTTTCCATCGAGTCTTTTTCCCCGCGCCGGTTTGCGCCGGATTCGTTGCCGAGCACGCCGCAGCGCAAGCCGACGCGGGATTCGTAGTGGTGACGACGGAGGAGAAAGCAATGAAACTGACGCGAATCCTTGCGGTTTTATTCACATTTGCATTCGCGGCACCGGCCGCCGCGCAAACCTGGCCTTCGAAACCGGTCACCATTATCGTCGGCTATACCGCTGGGACCGCGATCGACATCGTCGCGCGCTATCTCGCCGACCACTTGCGGGAGCGCACCGGCCAGCCCTTTGTGGTGGAATTAAGACCCGGGGTCTTTGGCAATCTCGCCGCGCAGTACGTGGCGCGTGCCAAACCCGACGGCGCCACCATTTTATTGACGGCGAATGCAACCCACGCTGCCAACATCCACCTGTTCAAGCAGCTCGGATTCGATCCGGTCAAGGACTTTACGCCCGTCACCACTGTCCTTTCGCTGGGGTTCGTGCTGGTCGTGAATCCGGCCGTAGTACCCGTGAATTCGGCGGCCGAGCTGATCGACTACATCAAGTTACGGCCCGGGAAGATGTCCTACGGGGCCGGCACGGCTACGGGGCGCATCGCCACCGAGCTTTACCTGCAGCTCGCCGGCGGCCTCGATGTCACGTCTGTGCCGTACAAGGGGTCGAGTCAGGCGATCAATGATGTTCTCGGAGGGCAAATCCATTTTCTCTTCGCCGATGCGGTCAGCGGGATGCAGCAGGCGCGCGGAGGCAAGCTGCGGGCTCTTGCCGTCACCAACGCGAAGCGCGTCTCGTGTGCACCCGAGGTCCCGACCATGGCCGAGGCGGGCCTTCCCGGTTACGATCTTACGAGCTGGTTTGCGTTGTTCCTGCCGGCCAACACGCCGGTGAATATCGCGCAAAAGCTGGCCGACCTGTCCAATGCTCTGTGGACCACGGAAAAGGGGCACGAATTCCTCAGGAACCTGTGTCTCGATCCCTATCCCGGCAGTCCGGAGAGTCTTGCCCGGCTCGTCGAAAGCGATACCGTGAAGTGGGGGCGCATCATCAAGCGCGCGCGCATCGAGGCGCAGTGAGCTTGATAGTCAAGCACCGTCTTGCCCTGCCGTGAAACGAAATTCCGCGCCCTCGCTCGGTACCGCATTCCCTCAAATCGCTCCGCCATGGCGGCTCGATGATCCGCTTCGCAATGGCGAGGCCGACGCCTGTTCCCTCGAGGTCTTCCGAACGATGAAGGCCGCTGAATATGTCGAAGAGAGGGATCGGAGAATCAATCCGGCCGCGAAGTCTGAACTGTTTACCGGCGCGCCGCAATTCCGTGCTTGACCGCGCCCCGTACCGCGCGCAATGCATTTGATGTTCATTTGGCTCACCTGCGCACCCCGGAGAAGAGCGATCGGAGCAGGTCAATGGTGACTGGTGATTACCAGAGTCATCCTGAGCGAAGCGAAGGAGCTGCTTTTTAATCGATCGAAAAGCAGATTCTTCGGGCTGCGCCCTCAGAATGACATCTTGTTTTGAAACGGGCTCTCGGTTCGCGGCGCTCGGGCCGCGCCGTGTCAGGCGCTCTGGGCGCTTGCCTTGCGCCTGCCCGGAAACGCGAGCGCCTCGGTGAGGAAGTAGGCCGCCTGCGCGTACGAAGTCGGGCACAGCGCAAAGCACTCCTGGCAGTCCCAGCACTCCTTCGCGGCGATCTCCGGAAAGAACTTGATCTCCCGCCGCGGCCCTCTTTCGAGGAATCCGACCGCGTTCTTCTGCTTGACCTCGGCGCAGTAGCGCACGCACAGGCCGCAGAGTATGCAGAAGGAGGATTCCTTCTCGAAGCGGTCCCGGTCCGCGCCGTACTCCTGCGCGAGGCTTACCAGCTCGGGGGAATTCGGCGCGTGCGCGAGCAGCTCCTCGAGGATCACGCGGCGGATCTTGTCCACCTTCTCCGAGCGGGTCCGGACGACCAGGTCCTTCGCCACCGGGTAGAGGCAGGACACGACGTAGTTCTTCCTGCCGCGCGTTTCCACTTCCACCATGCACATCCGGCAGCCGCCGTAGGGCTCCAGCTTCTCGTGATGGCAGAGCGTCGGTATGGAGATGCCCGCCTGGCGCGCCGCCTGCAGGACGGTCATGTCCTCGGTGGCCTTGACCGGCTTGCCGTCGATCTGGAGCTGGATCTCGCTCATCTCGCTTCGCTCCCCGCGGCTTCGTTCCCCGTCGCGATCTTCGCCTCGTACTCGTTCTTGAAGTAGCGAAGCGTGCCTCGCAGCGGATCGGAGGCGGTCTTGCCGAGCGCGCACAGGCAGGCCAGGCCGGTCACGTCGGACAGGTCCTCGAGCTTCCCTATGTCGCTGGTCTTCCCCTTGCCCTTGGTGATGTTGGTGAGAATCTTCAGCATCTGGCGCATGCCTTCGCGGCAGGGGACGCACTTGCCGCAGGATTCGTTGGTGAGGAACTCGAGCAGATAGCGCGCCACGTCGACCATGTCGGTCGCTTCGTCCATGACGAGCATGCCGCCGGCGCCGATCGGCGCGCCCAGCTCGGCCATCCCGTCGAAATCGAGCGGCGTGTCGATGAGATGCTCAGGGATGGAACCTCCCATCGGCCCCCCGAAGTGAACCGCCTTGGGCGCCTTGCCGCCCGGAACGCCGCCGCCGATGTCGTAGAGTATCGTCCTGAGCGGCGTTCCCATCGGGACTTCCACCACCCCGCTGTTGACGACGTTGCCCGACAGGGAAATGAGCTTGGTTCCCTTGCTGCGCTCGGTACCGATGCCCGCATACCATTCGGCGCCCCGGCTGATGATCTGCGGAACGTTCGCCCAGGTCTCGACGTTGTTCAGGTTGCTCGGCTTGTCCCAGATGCCGGCGACCGAGGTGCGGATGTATTTCGGCCTCGGCTCGGGCGGATTGCCTTCGATCGAGCGCATCAGCGCGCTCGACTCGCCGGACACGAAGATGCCGACGTCGAAGTGCACCTCGACCCTGAAGTCGAACCCGGTGCCGAGGATGTTCTCGCCCAGCAGCCCGTGCTCCTCGGCCTGCGCGAGCGCGGTCTCGATGTGCTCGACGAGCTGCGGAGAGTCGTGGCGCGTGTAGATGAATCCGCGCTGCGCGCCGATCGCGTACGCGCCGATGATCAGGCCCTCGATCACCTTGTGCGGGTTGCCCGTGAAGAGGGCGCGGTCCATGAACGCGCCGGGCTCACCTTCGTGGGCGTTGACGATGACGTACTTGTCCTCGCCCGGCGCATTCTTCGCCGTCTCCCATTTCAGCCCGGCGGGGAATCCGCCGCCGCCCCGGCCGCGCAGGTTGGCGCGCTTGACCTCGTCGAGGACCTGCTCGGGGCTCATCTGGAACAGCGCCTTCGACAGCGCGGCATAGCCGCCGAGCGCGATGTAGTCTCCGATGCGCGTCGGATCGATTTTCGGGTTGTCGCCGATCAGCAGGCGCGTCTGGTGCTTGTAGAACGGCACCTCGCCCATATGCACCGCGCGCTCGCCGGTCACCGGGTGCGCGTACACCAGGCGCTCGAGCACCTCGCCTTTCAGCGTGCGCGCCACGATGTCCGGGACGTCCTCGGGCTTGACCTCGAAGTAGCAGATCTCGCCGGGACTGACGACGACGTTCGGCCCCTTTTCGCAGAACCCGTGGCAGCCGGTCGCCCTGACCTCCAGCTTGTCGCCCAGTCCCAGCTTCCCGACTTCGGCTTCGAAGGCGCTGACGACCGCGCCCGATTCGAGGCCGTGGCATCCCGCGCCCGCGCAGACCGCGATGCAGGGCTTCGCGGGATCCCGGCCTGCGAGGATGCCCGCGCGAAGTTCTTCCAGTTGGGCGGCGGAGTTGAGCCTTGGCATCATGTTCACCTAGCGATAGCGTTTCAACACGTCTTCCGCCTTGGCGGGCGTCATCCTGCCGTGATGCTTCCCGTCGACGACGATCTCGGGCCCGAGGCTGCAGGTGCCCAGGCAGCTCCCGCGCTCCAGGCTGAAGCGCGACTCGGCG
>Ga0080064_1001044_pt1 | contig 62248 bp, 59 predicted proteins | sample Subgrocontami54m_FD_69260 | JGI IMG/M metagenome (GOLD analysis project Ga0080064, IMG submission 69260) | Subsurface groundwater microbial communities from S. Glens Falls, New York, USA - GMW46 contaminated, 5.4 m (SPADES assembly) (version 2) ... | reverse complement strand
GATGGGGAGAAGATGAGGCGGCGCCACATCCCCCCCCCCCTGGGGGGAGAGGGGGGATCGCCGAGCGAAGCAGGGCGAGCCGGGTGAGGGGTCGGACTCTCTTCACATGCTGCGTTGCTGACCCCTCACCCGCCTCGCAGCCTTCGGCTGCTCGGCACCCTCTCCCTCAAGGGGAGAGGGGAAAGCTTACTTACACTCCTGCGCGACCTTATCGAGCGCCTGCGACAAGCCCTTAAGCGAAAAGGTATCCGTCGTCTTGGTGCCGCGGCCGGACTCGCCCTTCACGACCACATCCGCGCCTTTGCGCATGGCGTCCACCATCTTGGACTCGTCGGCGGCGTTCTTGACCCAGGCCCCGTCGTCCTGCGTGTACATGGCGAAGGTGGTGGGACCGATGCCGGCGGTTACCTCCGAGTTCGGCTTGAGCGGATAGCCGATGATGACCGAGATCTCATCCTTCACCTTCTCCGCGGGCCGCGTCGAGATGAAAAGGAAGGCCGGGTCGCGCGGGCGGTTCGGCGGATTCGTCTGCGAGCTGCCGGGCTTGGCGAGAGCAAAACAAAGCTTCTTGCCGCCCGGCGAGGCGGTATAGGCGCCCCACTCGCCATATTGCCCCAGCAGCTTCGGTTGGTCGTCGCCTGCGGCCGGTTTGGCGGCGGCCGCGGGAGCGGCAGGCTTCGCCGCGGCAGGCTTGGCGGCCGGAGCGGGGGCGGCGGGCTTAGGCGCGGTAGCCGGCTTCGGCGCCTGGGCCGCGGGCTGCGCCGGGGCGGAGGAACGCGGCGCCAGCGGGGGCGGCGTGGTCTGCGCCAAGGAAGCGGCGGGACACGCAATAATCGCGGCGAAAATCAGCGGCCAGGCGGTCGATAAAATGCGGATCGGCTGCATGAATCCCCACTCGTTGAAGCTGTGGTGCGGGCGTCTGAGCCCGAAACAAACGGTTAGCATGATTCACGCATAAGACGCGAAATCGGCGATGTGAAGGCGGCACTTTATCTCGTCTGCTAAACCCGTGCGAATTGGAGCTCCCACCGTGTTACCAGTTAACCCCCTATTACGCGGCCTATCATGAAAGCCATTCTGTGCAACCGGTTCGGCACCCCTGACGATCTTGTACTCGGCGATCTGCCCGGCCCCGCTCCGGGCGATGGCCAGGTGGCCGTAAAGGTCGCGGCCGTAGGGCTCAATTTCTTCGACACCCTGATCATCGCCGGCAAGTACCAATACAAGCCCGCCTTCCCTTTTTCGCCTGGCGCGGAATTCGCCGGCGTGGTGGAAGCGGTGGGCCGTGGCGTTTCGTCGCCCGCACCGGGTGATCGGGTCATGGGCTTTGTCGGCTGGGGCGCGGCGTGCGAGCGAGTGGTTGTTGACGCCTGGCGCACCGTCCCGATTCCGCCCGGGCTCGATTTCGAACGCGCCGCCGGTCTCACCTGCACCTATGGCACCAGCTACTACGCCTTGCGCGAGCGCGGGGCGCTCAAGCCTGGGGAGACGCTCGCCGTGCTCGGCGCCACGGGCGGGGCGGGGCTCGCTGCGGTCGAGCTCGGCAAAATCCTGGGCGGGCGCGTCATCGCCTGCGCCTCGTCGGAAGAAAAACTCGCCTTCGCCCGCCAGCATGGCGCTGACGCCACGGTGAACTACGACAAGGAAGATTTGAAGGAGAGCTTGCGGCGTTTGACGGATGGCCACGGCGTTGATGTTGTATTTGATCCGGTGGGAGGCGCGTATTCGGAAACCGCGTTGCGCGCGCTGGCGTGGGAAGGGCGTTTGCTGGTTGTGGGCTTCGCCGCCGGAGAAATCCCGAAGATCCCGCTCAATCTCACATTGCTCAAAGGCTGCGACGTCCGGGGTGTGTTCTGGGGCGAATGGCTCGATCGACATCGCGAGGCGCACCGGGAAACCACCAAGCAGATCGCGCACTGGTGCTTGGAGGGCAAGCTCAGCGGCCATGTGCAGAAAGTGTATCCACTCGCCGACACCGCGCAGGCGCTCAAGGACATTGCCGCGCGCAAGGTAATGGGAAAGATCGTGCTGCGGGTGTGACTTCTTCACCTCTCCCATAGGGAGAGGTCGGCGCACACGCAGACAAGTCTACGCAGTCTGCGCAAGCTCGACTGCGGTGTGCGCCGGGTGAGGGGTTACAAACTCTCGTAGGTCCGAACCCCCTCACCCAACCCTCTCCCCCTCGGGGAGAGGGAGAGCAAGCGCCGGGCTGATTTCAAACTATTTACGCGGATTGTCGTCTTCCAACCCGCGCTCCAGCGCCGCGCGCGCCGCCTCGCGATGCAGCGGGTTAATGTGGTCGCCGAGCAGACGCACGGTGGTCAGCAGCGCCGCCGCATCGTCCGCATAGCCGAGCGCCGGCAGCACATCGGGGATCGCGTCAGCCGGCAGCACGAAATAAGCTAGCGCGCCGATCAGCGCCGTCTTCACATGCAGCGGCGTGTCGCGGTCGAAGGCGCAGTAATAGGCCGCGAGCAGATCGTGGGCGAAAGGCAGGCGCGCAGCCACGCGTTTGAGCTTGATCCAGAAGCCGCGGCGCACGAGGGATTCCTCGCGCCCGGTATCTTGGCCAAAGAAGGCAGTCGACTCAAAGGTCATGCGGTCAAAGATGGCCATGGAAAGCGGCGGCTGCAAGGCACTCTACCGTCATTCCGGGTTCGCCGCTACGCGGCGCCCCGGAATGACGGTTATCCAGCAATCCTATCCATCGCCTGCGCCAGCTTCACATCCAGCTCCGTCAACCCGCCGGCATCGTGGGTGGACAAGGTCACCTCCACGGTCTTGTAGACGTTGAACCATTCCGGATGGTGATCCATTTTCTCCGCGACCAGCGCCGCGCGTGTCATAAAGCCGAAGGCCTCGTTGAAATCCTTGAACACGAATTTCTTGCTGATGGCGTCGCGGCCTTTGACTTCGGTCCAACCGCTGATCTTGACCAGCGCCGCCTTGCGCGCATCGCCGCTCAGTTTCTGGGGCATGGCATCTGACCTCTTTGCTGTAAGCCGGCATGATCTTCGGCCTGCGCGACGGTTTCAAGGCGCGCCCGAGCGACCCTTGCACAATTCTTGATGAACGAGAGGGTTTTGGGCGCTCCGAAGCTGTACGCTGCCACTCGCAATGTCCCCGCTGAATAACTAGCTTCTTGTCATCGGCTCCCTCTGCGAGGTTCACCCCATGGGTTGGTCATTGAACATCGGCAAGATCGCGGGAACGATGGTCCGCATCCATTTTACCTTCCTGTTGTTTCTGGCCTGGATTTTCATCGCGGGCTACGCCTCGGGCGGCGCTGCGACGGCGTGGCAAAGCCTGTTGTTCATCATCCTGGTATTCACCTGCGTGCTGGCGCACGAGTTCGGCCACATCCTCACCGCCCGCGCCTTCGGCGTGCCGACGCCTGACGTGACACTGCTGCCGATCGGCGGGGTGGCGCGGCTGGAGCGCATCCCCGAGGATCCGTGGCAGGAATTCCTGATCGCCATCGCGGGCCCCGCGGTCAATGTGGTCGTCGCCGTCTTCCTGATCGCTTTTGCCGGCGCCGACATTACGGGCAGCCAGGCCGCGGTCGTGGAAAACAGCAGCGTCTCGCTCGTCGACCGGCTGGCGGCGGTCAACCTGTTCCTCGTCCTGTTCAATCTGATCCCGGCATTTCCCATGGACGGCGGGCGCGTATTGCGGGCCTTGTTGAGCATCCGGCTGGGTCATGTGCGCGCCACCGAGGTCGCGGCGTCCATCGGCCAGGTGGTGGCCTTCGCGCTGGGTTTCATCGGGCTGTTCTCCAACCCGATGCTGATCTTCATCGGCATCTTCGTCTACCTCGCCGCGACTTCGGAGGCGCATATGGTGGCGCTACAGGCCGCCTCACGCGGCGTGCCGGTCACGGCTGCGATGATGACTCAGTTCGCGACGCTCACGCCCGATGCGCCGATCGAGGAAGCGGTGCAGACCTTGCTGCGCACCAGCCAGGGCGAATTCCCGGTGGTGGATGCCGGCGGCAAGCCGGTCGGTCTGCTGGCGCGCGGCGATATCATCCGCGCCTTGAAGGAGCTTGGCCCGGATGCCCGCGTGGCCGAGGTAATGAGCCCTGAACTGCCGGTGATCGGAAACCGCAGCTGCTTGTCCGACGCCTTCAAGCTCTTGCAGGACAAGGCGGCCGCTGCCGTGGCGGTGGTCGACGCCCCCGGCACGCTGATCGGACTCGTCACCGCCGAAACCATCGCCGAAATGCTCATGGTACAGACCGCGCGGCCGGACGGTTTCCGATCCGGGCCCTGGAGCCGGCCGCAACCATCGCCTGGCCGTTAACTCCGTTAACCCGGAAAAGCAGCCTAAGCGGTTGCTTCTGCCGCGCTCATAACTATATTGCGGCGCAATACGCGGGCCCGCCAGATCATGCGTGGGCCCGCGCTCAATTTCCGGAACCTTGATCATGAAGCTGCGCAACGTCGCCATCATTGCCCATGTCGATCATGGCAAGACCACGCTGGTGGACCGGCTGTTGCAACAGTCCGGCAGCTTCCGCGAGAATCAGCGCGTGGCCGAGCGGGCGATGGATTCCAACGACCTGGAACGCGAGCGCGGCATCACCATCCTGGCCAAGGCAACCTCAATTCTCTACCAGGATACCCGCATCAACATCGTCGATACCCCCGGCCACGCCGATTTCGGCGGCGAGGTCGAGCGCATCCTCAACATGGTGGACGGCTCGCTGGTGCTGGTGGACGCCGCCGAAGGCCCGCTGCCACAGACCAAGTTCGTGGTGTCCAAGGCGCTCAAGATGGGATTGAAGCCCATCGTCGTGATCAACAAGGTCGATCGTCCCGACGCGCGCCCGATCGAGGTCGTGAACGAGGTGTTCGATCTCTTCGCCGCGCTGGATGCTTCCGAGGAGCAGCTCGATTTCCCGATCCTCTATGGATCGGCCAAGCAGGGCTGGATGGCCACCAGCCTCGAAGGCTCTCAGGAAGACGGCATGAAGCCGCTGTTCGATCTGGTGCTGCACCATGTCAAGCAGCCGACGGTCGAGGAAGGGCCGTTCCGCCTGCTCGGCACCATCCTGGAGGCCAACCCCTATCTCGGCCGCATCGTCACCGGCCGCATCAGCTCAGGGTCGGTCAAGCCGAACCAGACGGTGAAGGTGCTCGACTACGACGGCAAGCTGGTCGAAACCGGCCGCGTCACCAAGGTGCTCGCCTTCCGGGGCCTGGAGCGCGTTCCGGTCGAGGAGGCGGAGGCTGGCGACATTGTCGCCATCGCCGGGCTACCCAACGCCACCGTCGCGCACACCATCTGCGATCCCGTCATCGAGACGCCGATCCACGCGCAGCCGATCGACCCGCCGACGCTCGCCATGACATTCCGCGTCAACGATTCCCCCCTGGCCGGGACCGAAGGCACCAAGGTCACCGGCCGCATGATCCGCGACCGGCTTCTGCGCGAGGCCGAGGGCAACGTGGCGCTGCGCGTCCGCGAATCCGACGACAAGGATTCGATGGAGGTTGCGGGGCGCGGCGAACTCCAACTCGGCATCCTGATCGAGACCATGCGCCGCGAAGGCTTCGAGCTGTCGGTGTCCCGCCCCAAGGTGCTGCTCCGCCGCAACGAGACGGGCGAGCTGGAAGAGCCGATCGAAGAGGTCGTGATCGACGTCGACGAAATCCATTCCGGTGTGGTCGTGCAGAAGATGTCGGAGCGCAAGGCCGACATGGTCGAGCTCAAGCCCTCCGGCGGCCATCGGGTCCGGCTGGTGTTCTACGCCCCGACCCGGGGGCTGATCGGCTACCAGGGCGAGCTGCTGACCGATACCCGCGGCACCGCGATCATGAACCGGCTGTTCCACGCCTATGCGCCGCACAAAGGCGAGATCGCCGGCCGCCGCAATGGCGTGCTCATTTCCAACGAACAGGGCGAGGCGGTCGCCTACGCCATGTTCAAGCTCGAAGACCGCGGCCCGATGATGATCGAGCCCGGCTGGAAGATTTATCGCGGCATGATCGTCGGCGAGCACACCCGCGACAACGACCTTGAGATCAATCTCCTCAAGGGCAAGCAGCTCACCAACATCCGCACCACCTCGAAGGATGAAGCCGTGCGGCTCACCCCGCCGATCCGCATGAGCCTGGAAAAGGCGCTGGCCTATATCGAGGACGACGAGCTGGTCGAGGTGACGCCGAAGTCGATCCGGCTCCGCAAGAAGCTGCTCGATCCGAATGAGCGCAAGCGCGAAGAGCGCAAAAAAGAAGCCGAGGTGGCGACCGGCTGACCGCCCGCGGCGCGATTGATTCGCTCGCGCCGCGCCTAACGGCCGCTGGAAGGATTCGGTTTTGAATCAAGGCGGTGGCGTTTCGCCGATCTAAGGCTTCCGTCCGACCGCGATGTTATGCCGCTGTGGCAAGCATTTTCGCGTACCCTGTTGCCAGTAATCCACACCGTTAACCGATCGTTAAACACGGGACTTGAAGGCGCGACGCCTGCTTGCTTCTATCGGCGCATGAGCACGGTCGTCATAGAGATCCGCCAAGCCAAGCCGTCCGATGCATCGGCTGTCGCGGCGACCCATGACGAAGCTTGGCGCTGTGCCTACCAGGGCGTCATTCCGAGCATCGAGCTCGAGAAGCTGATCAACCGCCGCGGTACCGACTGGTGGGATAGCGCGATCCGCAAAGGCAGCCGAATCTCCATCCTCAACTTCGGAGATAAGGTGGCGGGTTATGCCAATTACGGGCGGAACCGGGCGCGCAGCCTCTACTACGACGGCGAAATCTACGAACTCTATCTGCGGCCGGAGTTCCAGGGCCTCGGCTTCGGCCGCCGCCTGTTCAGCGCCGCGCGGCGCGACCTAGCCCAGAGTGGCATGAAGAGCCTGGTGGTCTGGGCCCTGTCCGATAATGATCCAGCGGTGGAATTTTACCGTGCGCTGGGTGGCCGGCCGGTCGCCCGCTCTTCGGAACGCTTCGGCACCCGGGTGCTCGATAAGGTCGCCTACGGCTGGAATAGCTGAGGCATTGCCCATCTCTTGGATCGTCATCGCCGGGCTTGTCCCGGCGATCTCGTTTAGGAACGGCATACCCTGCCTAAGCGGGATGGCCGGGACAAGCCCGGCCATGACGATGCAGGTTAAAGCAGCCCCGCAGCCACGCTCGCCGCCTGCAAGGTATTCGCCAGCAAACAAGCGATGGTCATCGGCCCAACCCCGCCGGGGACGGGCGTGATGGCTCCCGCGACCTTCGCTGCTTCCGCGAAGGCCACATCTCCCACAAGGCGCGTCTTGCCGCTCTCGCCAGCCACGCGGTTGATGCCCACGTCGATGACGGTCGCGCCCGGCTTGATCCAATCACCCCGGATCATCTCGGCACGCCCGATGGCGGCGACCAGCACATCCGCGCGGCGGCAGACAGCCGGAAGGTCGCGCGTCTTGGAATGAGCCACCGTCACCGTCGCGTTTTCGCGCAGCAGCAGTTGGGCGAGCGGCTTGCCGACGATGTTGGAGCGTCCGACCACCACTGCCTCCAGCCCCGCAAGCGAAGGGTGAACCGTCTTAGCCAGCATTACGCAGCCCAGCGGCGTGCAGGGAACGAGGGCGGGCGCGCCCATGGAGAGCTTGCCGACATTGAGCGGGTGAAAGCCGTCCACGTCCTTGGCCGGATCAACAGCCGCGATGACTTTCGCGGAATCGATGCCCCCTGGCAGCGGCATCTGGACGAGAATCCCGTGAACGGCGCGGTCCTGGTTAAGCCGCTGCACCAATGCCAGGAGATCGGCTTCAGTCACGGTTGCCGGCAGACGGTGGTCGAAGGAACGCATCCCGGCTTCCACGACCGCCTTGCTTTTGTTGCGGACGTAAACCTCGCTCGCCGGATCAGCGCCGACCAAAACAACCGCCAGACCAGGTACGAGACCGCGCTCCGCCAGGTGACGTGCTTCGACCGCGACCTTGCCGCGCAACTCCGCCGCGATGGCTTTGCCGTCGATGATGCATGCGGTCATGGTGTTGCTCTTGCTTCACTTCGTCATGGCCGGGCTTGTCCCGGCCATCTCGCTCAGGGTCGCACTGCTTTGCCTATTGAATCGGGATGCCCGGCACAAGGCCGGGCATGACGAGCTTGCATTGGTCGCTAAACACAGACCTTCTCCAGCGCCGCCGCCAGCGCAACGCCATCGCCCTCGATCATCAATCGCTTGATGCGCGAGGTGCCGCCTGCCGTGAGCGATACCCGCCGCGGAGCCACATCCAGCGCATCGGCGATCAAACGGATGAGCGCGGCGTTCGCTTCCCCGTCGCTCGCCGCTGCGCGCACGCGGGCTTTCAACACGGCACGTCCATCGGCAAGTTGTTCGATTCCTTCGATCGCATCGCGGCCGCCTTTCGGCGTGAGGCGCACGCTGACGGCGAGACCGCCCGGCGCGGGAGCCCAAGGCCGCGCGCCAGCCACGGCAACTCAAATCACGTTGGGGTAAACATAGGTGACGATCACCTTCTCAATGAAGATGATGATCAGGATCAAAACCACCGGAGAAATATCGATGCCGCCCAGGTTGGGCATGATCGAACGGATCGGCGCCAGCGCCGGTTCGGTGATGCGGTAAAGAAAATCGGCCAGGGTGGCGACGAACTGGTTGCGCGTGTTGACCACGTTGAAAGCGATCAGCCAGGACAGGACGGCGGAGGCGATCAGAAGCCAGACGTAAATGTCGAGGGCGATCAGAATGACTTCCAGAAGCGCGCGCATGGGAATCCACTGGCAGGACGATGGGCGGTGCACCGTAGCGGGTTGCATCCGGCCGAACAAGACGGCGGGCGGCGGCCCTATCCTTGACACTCCGGATGCCGCGCCCTAAATGGCCGCACTCGCTTAAGCGCGCGGAACTTGCATTTGCGCGCATCCGGCGGGGGCCGTAGCTCAGTTGGGAGAGCGCCTCGTTCGCAATGAGGAGGTCAGGGGTTCAAATCCCCTCGGCTCCACCAGCCTCCGCTCTTTGAGCTTCGGCTTGGCAAGCCATCCGCCTCGTCGAAGCCGGAGACGAAGAAACGGGCCTACGCTCTTGGAGCTTCGGCTTGGCGAGCCACTTTGCGGGCCAAGTCAAAGCACCATCAAGCCCGCCGCGATGTAACCTTTCCTGCCGGAAACCGTATAATGCAGCAAAGCGCGGCCCGCGCCGCGTCTTCAATTCTCTGCATGGAGGAAGCCATGTTTCTTGCGCGCGTGACCCGGTCCTCTTTCCTGCGATCCTTGCCGGCGGCCATGCTGCTGCCTTTGGCGGGCCTTGTGTGGTTTGCCTCCGGCCCAGCCGGGGCCACGGCGGTGCCTCTACCCGATCCCATGGCCGATCAGCAGAACGCCCCCGACGGGACGCAGGTGGCTGTATTGGCGGGCGGATGCTTCTGGGGCGTGCAGGCGGTATTCCAGCATACCAAAGGCGTTCAACTGGCGCTCAGCGGCTATTCCGGCGGCACCAAGCCGGTGCCGACCTACGAAGAGGTCACCACCGGCCGGACCGGGCACGCGGAATCCGTTCAAATCAAATTTAATCCGCGCGAAATCACCTACGGCCAGATCCTCAAGATCTATTTTTCCGTGGCGCACGATCCAACCCAGCTCAATCGCCAGGGGCCGGACGTGGGAACGCATTACCGTTCAGCGATTTTCTACACCAACAATGACCAGAAACGCGTCGCGGAGGCCTATATCGCGCAGCTCGGCCAGGCGGGCGCCTTCAAGGCTCCCATTGTGACACAGGTCAATCAACTGACGGCGTTCTATCCGGCGGAGGCCTATCATCAAGACTACGCGATCAAACATCCCACGCAGCCCTATATCGCCATCCATGATCTGCCGAAGGTGGAAAATCTAAAGCAGCTATTTCCCGCGTTTTACCGCAGTAATCCGGTGACGGTTGCTTCCGCTATTCCTTGATCTCCTTCGCCTTTCTTGTAGGCACACCGGAAACGGAACAATTTAGCGTCGTTCCCCGTTGGATTTGGATAATGCGCCCAACAATAGGTGCGTGGTATTCGGCAGGAGGAATCCGATGCGGTCTCAAGATTTGAAATATGATGTTGGGCGCGCGTTGCGCGTCGGCATCTTGGTCCTTGGTCTCATCGCGCTCGCAGCGCCCGTTGCTTATTCCCAAGTCGGAGCCAGCGCGGGAGCGGATGTAGGCGGTGCGAGCGCTGGAGCCAGCGCGGGCGCGGACACTGGTGGCGCCGGCGCGAGCGCCGGGGCTTCGGCAGGCGGTGCGAGCGCGGGTGGTAGCGCCGGCGCGGATACCGGCGGCGGCGGTGCGAGTGCCGGCGGCAGCGCCGGGGCTTCAGCAGGCGGCGCTTCCGCCGACGGCGCAGTCGGTATTAGCATTGGCGGCGGCTCGAGCACCGGCGCGAGCGTTTCAGGCGCCCTCGGCCCCAGCGGCGGCAGCGCGAGCGGCTCCGCAGGTGTTCTTGGTGCAGGCAGCGGCACTTTGGGGCTTGGGGTGTCACCCAGCTCCGATCCGGGAGCCCCGATTAGCGGGACAACGGCGGCAGGCCCTGGTGCTTTCGGCCCGGGTGCCGCCGGGCTCGGCTTGGGCGCCGGCGATCCCGGTACAGCCTTCGCCTCGCTTTCGCCGATCCAGCAGCAGCGCGTGACGCAACGCTGCCAGGACATCCTGAAGAACCCCGGCAAGGCGGATGCGAACCAGCTCGCCCTGTGCAAGACGCTGATGTCACTGGCCAGGAAATAGTCAGCTGCAAAAGATCAGGTTGCACGGCCGGGTTCGCAGCCCGGCCGTTGCTTTTTGCGCGCCAAACCGTCAGATCGGGGGCGGGGGACCGTCGTCTACGGCATCCCGCGAAGGAATACTGGGGAACGAGTTAAGCGATGAGCGTCGAGGACACCTCGCAGCTTTCGGTCCTGCGCCATCGGTCATTCGCATTCTTCTGGCTGTCCCGCGTTGCTGGAAGTCTGGCAACGCAGATGCAGACCGTCGCCGTTTCCTGGCAGGTCTACGAGATGACCAACAGCCCCTTCGACCTGGGGCTGGTCGGCCTCGCGCAGTTCTTCCCCTTGGTCTCCCTGATGCTGGTGGCCGGCCATGTGGCCGACCGCTACGACCGCAAGACCATCGTCCGGATCAGCCAGGTTGTCGACGGCCTGGCGATGGCGCTCTTGGCGGTGGGAACGGCGGGCGGCTGGCTTACGCGGGATCTCATCCTGGCGGCGGTCTTCATGTTTGGCGCGGCGCGCGCCTTCCAGCAACCGACGCAGCAGACGCTGTTGCCGCTGATCGTTCCGGCGCGGCTGCTGTCCCGCGCGGTCGCGGCGTCGTCTTCATCCAACCAGATCGCCACGATCGTCGGGCCGGCGATCGGCGGCATATTGTTCGCGATCAACGCGCCGCTGGTCTACGCGCTGTGCGCCTTGCTCTACTTCCTCGCGGCCCTTCTCACGTCTTTCATCAAGGTCGAGCGGGCGCCGCAGAGCCGCCAGCCGATCACCATGGCGAGCGTATTCGCCGGCATCGACTTCATCCGGCGGCGCTCGATCATCCTCGGCGCCATCACGCTTGACTTGTTCGCGGTGCTGCTCGGCGGCGCGACCGCCCTGCTGCCGATCTTCGCGCGCGATATTTTCGACACCGGCCCCTGGGGGCTCGGCCTGCTGCGGCTGTCGCCCGCCGTCGGCGCGCTCGCCATATCGATTCTGCTGGCCTACTGGCCCATGCACCGGCACGCCGGGCCTATCATGTTCGCCGCTGTGGGCTGCTTTGGCGCGGCGACCATCGTGTTCGGCCTCTCCACCTCATTCCCGCTGACGCTCTTTGCGCTTGCCGTTCTCGGCGCCTCCGACATGGTCAGCGTGGTGATCCGGCAGACGCTGATTCAGCTCGGAACGCCCAACGAAATGCGCGGCCGCGTCAGCGCGGTGAATTCGCTGTTCATCGGCACCTCCAATCAGCTTGGGGATTTCCGCTCCGGCGTGACGGCCGAATGGTTTGGCACTATCCCGTCGGTGCTGATCGGCGGCATCGGCACGCTGGTCGTGGTGGCGGCAAGCTTGAAGCTGTTTCCGGAACTCGCCCGCATCGACAGTGTCGAGGATGTGCGCAAGGACGCAGCCTCGCCCTAGCTACGCGTCGGTGCGGCGCCGACCCATTTGCCGTTTGTCGATCATCGCCAGCAGGAGCCGGCGCGGCAGCAAGCGGGACACCACCGTGATCAGCCGGTTGCCGAAGCCAGGCACCACGACCCGGTGGCCGTCCATGAAGCCGCGATAGCCTTGCCGGGCCACTTCTTCAGCCATAAGCGTCAGGGCACCGGGACCACGCGCGCCGGGGACGCCTGCGCGCGCCTGGAATTCGGTCGCCACCGGGCCCGGGCATAGCGCGGCGACGCGGATGCCGCGCGGCGCGAGTTCGCGATGCAGCGCTTCGCTGAAGGACAGCACATAGGCCTTGGTCGCGTAATAGACCGCCGATCCTGGCCCCGGCATGAAAGCCGCGATCGATGCGACATTGAGAATGCCGCCGCCGTGCCGTTCGAGGCTTCCAATCCAGCGCAACGATAGATCCGTGAGCGCGCGAACATTCACGTCGATCATGCTCAGTTGCTCGGCTAGGTCGAGATCGGCGGCTTTGCCGACGAGCCCGAAGCCGGCATTGTTGACGACGAAACGCGGCTCGACGCCGAGGGTAGCCAGTTCGGCGGCGATGCGCTCTCCGGCATCGGCGCGCTCAAGGTCCGCCGGCAGGACCATCGGCCGGGGATGGCCGCGCGCGGCAACGGCATCGGCCAGAGCGACAAGCCGCTGCTCGCGCCGCGCGACCAGCACGAGTTCATGGCCATTTTCCGTGAAGACCTGCGCCAGAGCGGCGCCAATGCCGGCCGACGCTCCCGTCAGAAGCGTGACCGGGCGCAAGGATGGCGACGGCGCGCTCATGCGTTTTCACCTGAGTTCTTGCTGGCAACGCGGCGGCGCAGCTCAATGCGTTCGCGCGACGGGACATGCAGCAGGTCGGCTGCGCGCCAGAGCAAATTATCCTCGAATTCGCTGACCCGGCCGTCCGCATAGACGACCTCCCACATCATCTCGACGATGCGCCGGCGGCCCTCATCGTCCATGGTCCGGTTGAGCAGGCTGGTGAAGCCATAGAGATCGACGGCGTTGACCTCGGCGTCGGCTGCCGTTTCCAGCAGCTTATCGGCCTCCGCGTCGTCCAGCTTGAAGCGCTGCTTGACCACGGCGCGCAACTTTTCCCGCTCCGCGTCGGAAACCGCGCCGTCGATGGTGGCGGCATGGATCAATAGCGCGGCCGCGGACAGGCGGTAATCGTTTTCCTCGAAGCGGTCGGGGCGCTTGCCGCCGTCCGTGAGCTCCGCGACGAATTTCATCAGTGAATCGAGCATTAGGATCTCACGCTGCCGCTGACGCCTTGGCGCGCGATCTCGCCACGGTCAGCACCGCGAACACGGCGACCAGCGAGGCCGCCGCGACGAACAGGAACACACCACGCGGCATATCGTGATCCATCATGGCGCCGAAGACAAAAGGCGCGATGATGCCGCCGATGTTGAAGCCGGTGGTCACAAAGCCGAATACCTTGCCGAACGAGCCGGGCGGCGTGCTCTCGCGAACGATCAAGTCGCGCGAGGGCGCGATGACGCCATGGAAAAATCCGCCGAGCGACATCAGCACGATAAGAGCGAGCGTGCCGAAATCATGAATGCCGACCACCACCGCGGCAATGCCGCTGGCGCTCAGGCCGAGGGCCGTCACGAGCGCATGCTGCGGAAAGCGCGCCGCGATCATTCCTCCGACCAGAACGCCAAGGGCGGTCAGCAGCAGAAAACCGGAGAGCGCCGTGTTGGCCACGGCCAGTGGGGTGCCGTAGAGCGCGCCCAAGGCCACCACCGAATAAAACTGCCAGCCGCTGTTGGCGAGCGTCATGAGAACGAAGATCAGTAGATTTTGCAGGATCGGCAGCGACATCAGGAGGCGCCAGCCGGTGGGTCCTTCAGCGGCAGCCGCGGCAGCCGGCGCTTTGTCCCCGTGCGGCCGGTCCGAGCCAGCATCCGGCGAGAAAAGAAACAGCGCGGCCGTGACGAAGCCGAGGACGGCGGCTCCGAGCAAAGCGCCCCGCCAGCCGACGTAAGCCTCCATCAGCAGCAGACTTGCCGGCGCGGCGGCTCCGCCCAGCATTCCGGCGAAGGTGTGCACCGCAAAGGCCTGCCCCATGCGCTCGGGTGAAACCCGATGCGAGAGAATGGTGTAATCTGCGGGGTGATAAACAGTGTTCGCCAGTCCCGCCACTGCGAACATGGCGACGAATACCCAGAAGGAATCCACCAGCGCCGCGACCGCGACGGCGGCGCCGCCCAGTACCAGACCGCCGATCAGCAGAAGGCGCGCGCCCATCCGATCCACCAGGAATCCGGCCGGCGTTTGCAGCAAGGCCGTGACGACATTGAAGGCGACGAGGGCGAGGCCCAGCTCGGTGTAGCTCACCTCATAGTCGGCGCGGATGAACACGAACAAAGGCGGCAACAGCAGGATGTAGAAATGGCTGACGAAATGCGCCGCGCTGACCAGGCCGATTTGCCAGGTTTCATTCCGGTGAGCTGTCTGGGTGGAAAAGGTCACCGCTTGTGTGCTGGTCAAAATTCTGTCCGTACGCTCTGGCTGCCGCGTTCCGCCCAATATGGTCGGTTCGGCCGTCCTGACCAATATCGGAGCGGGGAAATTAGAGAAAGCCACCGGCCCGGCCCTGCTGCCATGCAGGCGTAGCGGTTGGGGCGGCGATGATCCTAAACGCTCCCGTTGCCTCGCATATAGCCATAGCGTGTATCTAACTAGATATTTCTATCTATAGTTGCATAGAATGGAGGAACTTCCGCCTGCCCGCCGGCGTTTGCCTGCCACGACGATCAACGTGAATCCGGAGGTGGCATATGTGGATTTCGCTGTTCGGCATCACCACGGCGGTTGCTATCGCCCTGAGCGTAGTAGCCATCATGATCCAGGGAGTTGGCGGGCAGGAATCGATCCGCAATTAGCTATTGCAAGCGTGCGTGAGCAAAGGGCGGCCTGCGGGCCGCCCTTTTTCATGCCGGGGCCAAGCTTGTCCGGGGCGGTGATCGGACCTATTGGCAATTGATGTTCTCATCCCTGATGCTCTCGCGGCGCTTCGCCCCCCTGTTCTGGTGCCAGTTCTTCTCGGCTTTCAGCGACAATTTCCTCAAAACGGCGCTGGTTTTCCTCATCCTCTTCCACCTGGGCGGGCCCAATTCCGAGGCGCTGATCACGCTCGCCGGCGCGATCTTCATTGCTCCGTTCTTCTTTCTGTCCGCGCTCGGCGGCGAGCTGGCCGACCGCTTCGACAAGGCGCTTATCGCGCGCCGGCTGAAATTCGCAGAGATCGGTATCGCCTTCGTGGCCGTGGCCGGCTTCATGCTTCATTCGGTCGTGGTTTTATTCGTCGCGCTGTTTCTCTTCGGCGTGATCGGAGCGCTGTTCGGCCCCATCAAATACGGCATTCTTCCCGACCATCTCGCGCGCGCCGAATTGCCGGCCGGCAATGCCCTGGTGGAAGGCGCCACCTTCATGGCCATCCTGCTCGGGACCATCGTGGGCGGGCTCGCAGCCAAAGGCGGTGGCGATCCGGCCTGGCTGTCGCTGCTGATGATCGCGTTCGCCTTGCTGTGCTGGGCGGCGAGCGTATTCATTCCGCCGACCGGCGAAGCCGCGCCAAAGCTCGGTATTTCCTGGAATATCGCCGCCTCGACCGCCGCGCTGCTGAAGCATCTCTGGAGCGAGCCAAGGCTGTGGTGGGGCGCGCTGGTGACAAGCTGGTTCTGGCTCGTGGGCATCATCGTGCTGTCGCTATTGCCGCCGCTGGTGCGCAATAGCCTCGGCGGAAACGAGGAAGTTGCGACCACATTCCTTGCCATCTTCTCGATCGCCGTGGCCATCGGATCGGGCCTCGCCGCCTGGCTGGCCGCCGGCCGCATCGTGCTCTGGCCGACGCCGATTGGAGCCATTGTGCTCGGCCTCTGCGCGCTCGATCTCGGGTGGGCGAATTATGCCGCGACGCCGCCCGCGGCCATGGCGGATGTCGGCGCTGTCTTGGGCTCGTTCCGCGGACTGCGCAGCCTGATCGATCTTGCCGGGATCGCGATCGGCGGCGGGCTTTTCATCGTCCCCGCATTCGCCGCGGTGCAGGCCTGGGCCGGCGCCGACCGGCGCGCACGCGTGGTCGCGGCAGTGAACGTGCTCAACGCCGCGCTGATGGTCGGCGGATCGCTGGGCGTGTCGCTTCTGCAAAAGGCCGGCGCCGGAACGGCCGTTCTCTTTCTCGCGCTCGGCGCCGCCAATCTCACGGTCGCGTTCGTAATCGCGCGCAGCATGCCGGCAAGCGCCAAAGGTTGACTGCCGTCAACCTTTCTCACCGCTTAATTCCATCCTTCGCATTCTTAGAAGTTTCGTAAGCAAGACGCGACGAACGCGCAGGCATGGTTGCCGTGATATCTCCAACACATCTCGACTTCGCATCGCGGTTTCTGAATTTTCGTAAAGGTTACTCCAGCGTTCATCGCTGAAATATACACCCCATAAATAATAGGGATTCAGCCAATTTTCAGCATAGGGAAAGAACCGGCTCTTCATCCGCCGCGTCAATACCTTCCGACAACCTATATGGATTACGACGATCGATAACGAAATTTGAAACGCGTCAAACAGGATCAGTGCCGTGCGTACCAGTACCATCGTCATGATCGGCTTCGCCGTTCTGTTCGGCCTGCTCGCGGTGTTCATCGCGCAGTCGTGGCTGAACAGTCAGGCGGAGATGCGCATGAAGAGCTTGGAGGCCAATAAGAAGCCCGCCGTCTCCCGCACCATCGTGGTCGCGGCGAAACCGCTGCGCTACGGCATGGAACTCGCGGCGCCGATGCTGCGCGAGATGCCTTGGTCGGAAGAAGCATTGCCCAACGGCGGCTTCGCCAAGATCCCGGACCTGCTGAACGGCGGCAAGCGGATCGTGCTTTCGGCGATCGAACAGAACGAGCCTGTGCTGGCGGTGAAGGTCACCGGCGCGGGACAGCGGGCCACTCTATCGTCGCTCGTCAAGGACGGTATGAAAGCCGTCACGATCCGCGTCAACGATGTGGAAGGCGTCGGCGGCTTCGTGCTGCCGGGTGACCGCGTCGACGTGGTCATGACGCGGCAGGTCGACAAAAACGAAGCCAGCACGGAAATCGTCTTGCAGAACGCACGCGTTCTCGCCGTCGATCAGAGCGCCGACGAGCGCGCCGACAAGCCGACGGTCGCCAAGGCGGTGACGCTCGAAGTCTCCACCGCCTCGGCGCAAAAGGTTTGGCTCGCTTCGTCGGTGGGAAGCCTCTCGCTCCTGCTGCGCAAGGCCGGTGAGGCGGGCGAGGAAAGCACCAAGCGCATGACATTGTCCGACCTCAATGGGACGGCTGAGGACCAGGACACCAACACCAGGAAGATCGTCGTCACGCGGGGAACGACCAAGCAGGAATACAACGTGCCCGCGGAAGGGCGCGCGCAGAGCCGCGAGGTCAATGAGGCTCTTCACTGACTAGGGGAACGTTGAGCAAAAAAGGGACGGGGAGTTGATCGTGAACAAGAACCAAAATCATGCGGCGACGGGAAACCGCCGCTATGCGCCCGAAATCGCACTGTGCCGTTTTGTCGTGTGGACGCTGATCACGGCCATCATGCTCATTGTCGGATCGCTTTCGATCCATCAGGCCAAGGCTCAGCAAGCGGTTCAGATCTCGGGCTCGAAGCGGACCGCCATGATCAACGTATCGATCGGCAAGTCCGCCGACGTGCGCACCGACATCGGCTTCTCGGACATTACCGTCGGTGATCCCGAAGTCGCCGACGTCAACGTCCTGACCGACCGCTCGCTATCCATCCTTGGAAAGAAGAGCGGCACCACGCGGGTCACCGCCTATGGCGAAGGCAAGAAGCTGGTTGGAATCTTCGACGTCGAGGTCTCCTACGACACCTCCATGCTGTCGACCGAAATCACGCGCCGCTTCCCGCACGCGGGGATCCGCGTCTCCACCACCAACGGCAAAATCCTGCTCACCGGAAATGCGCCCGACGCCATGACCCTGGACCAGGCTTTGACCGTCGCCCGGCAATTCGGGCCGGACGTCATCAACTCGGTGAGCGTGAATTCGCCGCAGCAGGTGATGCTCGAGGTTCGCTTCATCGAGGCTTCCCGCCAGGCCGGACGCGAGCTCGGCGTGCAGTGGAACAGCTTCGGCAATAAGCACATCTCCAATGTCGGATCGCGCGTGGGTGCCGGTCAGTTGCCGATCACCACCCCCGGCGGATCGTTCCAGCAACCCGGCGCGGTCAACGGCGGCAGAAATGTCGGCGCGGCGGAGCTGCCAATCTCGCCCATCGTCGCCGCGGGTGTCCTCTCCGGCAGCGCGCCTTATGGTTTCCTGCTGGGCGCCCTGAGCCGGGCGGGCGTATCCATCGACGTCGCCATCAACGCGCTCGAGCAGAAGGGCCTCGCCCGTTCGCTAGCCGAGCCGAACCTAGTAGCTCTGTCGGGCGACACCGCAAGCTTCCTGGCCGGCGGTGAATTCCCCATCCCGGTGCCCGGCTCGCTCGGGTCGGTCACCATCGATTACAAGCGCTACGGCGTCGGCCTCGCTTTCACTCCGACCGTGCTGCGGGACGGCCTGATCAACCTGAAGATCGAGCCGGAAGTGAGCCAGTTGGACACCAGCAATCCGGTGCAGGTAGCGGGCATCTCGGTTCCGCCGCTCATCGTGCGCCGCGCCAGCACCACGGTTGAGCTGCGCGACGGCCAGAGCTTCGTTATCGGCGGGCTGCTGCAAAACACCAGTACGACTGCGCAAGAGCAGCTTCCGTGGATCGGCGACGTGCCAGTCCTGGGCGCGCTGTTCCGCAGCACGCAGTACCAGAAGAACGAAACTGATCTCGCCATCATCGTGACGCCGCGCCTTGTGCGCCCGGCGCGTCCCGGCGACATGATCAAGACGCCGCTGGACAGCACGCTGCCGGCCAACGACGTCGATCTGTTCCTGATGGGCAAGCCGGAAATTCCCCGCTCGGACGCCCGTCTAGCCGCTGGCGTAGCTCTGCCGGTGAGCGGTCACATCCTCGATCTCCCGAAAAGAGGAGGCATCATTGTCTCGGTCAAGAATTGATATCGGCATCATGGTGGTGACCGTCTGCACGGCCCTCGCGGGCTGCTCGGACATCTACACCGACCGCCGGGATTCCATCGAGCTCTCCGCAGGCGACGCGATCAAGACGAACCAAGTCACCCACATGGTGGACCCTTGGCCTTCGTCCAGCGCCAACCGGAACATCGCGTTCAACGGCGAGAGGATGCAAACCGCCGTGGAGCGATATCGCCACAACCGGGTGATTCAGCCGGTCAGCGGGATAACCAGTTCGAGCGGCTACCAGCAGGCGCAACAGGCCGCCGCGGCTACCGCTGCGGTCAAGCCCTGACGGCTGGCAGTGCTCCAACCTTGAGTCCGTGAATATGCGAATCGGCCCATCCAAAAATACGCAAAACAAGACCCGGGTGGTCGTGCTCACGCCGGACGCCGAGTTCGAGCAATCCGTGCGCTCGACCTTTACGACCAGCCCGCAGATCGATTTGCAGGTCGTCAAAGGGACGCTGCCGGCCGCGGCGGAAAATCTCGACGTGCAGGGAGCGACGGTGGTCGTCGTGGACCTGGACGCAAGCCGCGAGGAAGAGATGGAGGCGTTGCAGGCCTTCATGGCCTGCGTGGGCGCCTGGCCGCCGGTCATCGTTGTGACGCAGGCATTCGACGAGGGCGTCGCGCGCACGCTGCTGCAAATGCGGGTGGCCGATTTCCTGGTGAAGCCCATTACGCCGGTCGAGCTTGTGCGCGCCTGTGCCCGTGTCGCGAAGGCGCCGGCCACCGGAAACGAACCCACGGAAGCGCAAATCTACACATTCCTGCCGGCTGTCGGCGGCGCGGGCGTCACCACGCTCGCGATTCAGACGGCGATGCTGTTGCTCCACAACAGCACGCGCGGTCAGACATCCACCTGCCTCGTCGATCTCGATTTCCAGCACGGCGCCTGCGCCGATTACCTCGATCTGGAGCCGCGGCTGAATCTCGGCGAGATTGAGCCGCGCCCGGAACGGCTGGATCGCCAGCTTCTGGAGGTGATGCTGTCGCATCATCCTTCCGGCCTCGCGGTGATTGCCGCGCCCAACCGCCCGGCGGAGATGCGCTCCTTCGATCCGGACGTGGTCACGCGGCTGCTCGATCTGGTATCGACCCATTTCGACTATGTCGTCTTCGACATGCCGCGGACGTGGTTTTCCTGGACCGACAGCGTGCTGCTCGGTTCCAACAATCTGTTCATCGTCAGCGAGGCCACGGTTCCCGGCCTGCGGCATGCCAAGCAGCTCGTCGCCGCGATCGGTGAGCGGCTCGGCGAAGTGCCGAAGCCTAAGGTCATCGTCAATCGATTCGAGCAGCGGATGTTCTCTCCCGGGCTGCGCCGTTCCGATATCGAACAGGCGCTCGGAGATTCATTCGCCGCCGTCATTCCCAATCACTACAATCTCGTGCGTGAGGCGATCGACCGCGGCGTTCCGCTCGACAGCGTCAAGGCGGGCAACAAGATCACGCTTCAGATCAAGAAGCTGATCACGCCGCCTGGACCTGCGAAACCGGCCGCCGGTTTGGCCGAGCCTCTCGCCAAGAAACTCAAGCTCTCGCTGGCACGGTGAGGGAACTGCAGACAACGGCGGAAAAACAAGAAATGGTTGGCCGTTTCACAACTCGTCGCGCACCTGCGCCGGACGTGGCTCCTCCCATCGAGGAAGCCGCGTCGTCGGCGCTTGAAGGCGTTTCCTGGACGGTGTTTCCCGAGCCGAGCGCCGAGCCGGCGCCGCCGTCCACCAACCCCCTGCTCAGCGACAAGTTTCTTGACGCCAAGGTCCGCCTGCACCGGCGCCTGATTGAGGAAGTGAATCTTTCCGCCCTCGAAAAGCTGTCCGAGGCGGAGATGCGCCAGCACATCCAACAGCTGGTGACGCAATACATCCTGGTCGAGCGGCTCGCGCTCAATACCGAGGAGCTCAACGAGTTCGTCGCGGAAATCCTCGACGAGATGACCGGCCTTGGGCCGCTGGAACCGCTGCTCAAGGATCCGTCCATCAGCGACATCCTGATCAACGGTCATGAATGCGTCTATGTCGAGCGTGGCGGCATGCTGGAACCCTGCGCCGTGCGCTTCAAGGACGAGGCGCATCTGCTGCGCATCATCAACAAGATCGTTGCCGCCGTCGGCCGCCGCGTCGACGAATCTCATCCGATGTGCGATGCGCGCCTGCTCGACGGCTCGCGCGTCAACGTCGCCGTACGGCCGATCGGCGTCGACGGGCCGCTGGTCTCGATCCGTAAGTTCTCCAAGAAGCCCTTCAACCTGAACAAGCTGATCGAGGTCGGCGCGATCCGGCCGCAGATGGCGGAAGTGCTGGCGGCGGCGGTGAAGGCGCGCATCACCACGATCATTTCGGGTGGCACGGGCTCGGGAAAGACCACGATGCTCAACGCGCTCTCGGCGTTCATTTCCGAGAAGGAGCGCCTGTTGACAATTGAAGACGCGGCCGAACTGCAATTGCAGCAGCCGCACGTCGGCCGCATGGAGACGCGGCCGCCCAACATCGAAGGCAAGGGCGAAATCCGCCAGCGCGAGCTGGTGAAGAACGCGCTTCGTATGCGCCCCGACCGCATCATCCTCGGCGAGTGCCGCGGCGAGGAAGCATTCGACATGCTCCAGGCCATGAACACCGGCCACGAGGGCTCGATGGCGACCATTCACGCCAACACCCCGCGCGACGCCATCTCCCGTCTCGAACAGATGATCGGCATGACCGGCATGCCGATGACCATCGGCAGCATTCGCGGCCAGATCGCCGGGGCCATTCAGATGATCGTGCAGCTGTCGCGGCAATCGGACGGCAAGCGCAAGGTAACCAGCATCGCCGAGATAACCGGGCTGGAAGGCGACATCATCCAGATGCAGGAGATTTTCAAATACGTCCGCACTGGCACCGCGCCCGACGGCGCGGTGGTGGGCCACTTCCAGGCCACGGGCGTGCGTCCGCGCTTCCTCGCCAATCTTGTTGCCCAGGGCATCAATATCCCTGGCAGCTATTTTGATCCCAGCCAGCCGCTGTAAACGCCATGTTCGATTTCAACCCGATCTATCTGATCTACGTACTCGCGGCAGGCTCCGCCATCTTCCTGGTCGAGGCGGTGTATCTGCTTTGCTTTTCGGGCACGTCGTACCGCACCAACGTCAACCGCCGTTTGCGGTTGTTGCAGGACAAGGCCGATCGCGAAAGCATCCTGGTCCAGCTCCGGCGCGAGCGCGGCCTCACCAGCGGCGGTGACTATCAATTTTCGATGGAAAGCATCAACAAGCTGGTGCTGCAATCCGGCCTGACGACGGGCATCACCCGCTTCATGGTGCTCACCGGCATCGGCGCCGTCATCGCGGCGGCCGCGACGCTGGTCATGCGGGGAAGTTTTGTCGAGGCGGCATTCGCCGCTTTCTTCTGCACGACCGCTCTGCCGTATCTTATCCTGCGGACGATGCGCTCGCGGCGGCAGAAGAAATTCGGCGCCCAGTTCCCCGACGCGATCGACATCATCGTGCGAAGTCTTCGCGCCGGCCATCCGGTGCCGATTGCGATCAGCATGGTCGCGCGCGAACAGCCTGATCCCATCGGTTCCGAGTTCGGCATTGCGGCCGACGAAATAACTTACGGCGCCGATCTCGAGACGGCCATGCGAAACCTCTATTTCCGCATCGGCCAGGATGACCTGCCGCTGTTCGTCACGGCGGTGGCGATCCAGTCATCCACCGGCGGCAATCTCGGCGAGATACTGAGCAACCTTTCAAGCGTCATCCGCGAGCGTTTCAAGATGCGCCGGAAGATCCGCGCGCTCGCATCCGAAGGACGGGCCTCGGCCATGATCCTGTCGTCGCTGCCGATCTTGATGTTCCTCATCGTCAACGTGGTCTCGCCGAACTTCTATTCGAGCGTATGGAACGAGGACATCACCAAGATCGCCTTGAGCGCCGCCGGGGCCTGGATGGGGATCGGCAATTTCATCATGTACAAGCTGGTCAACTTCAAGATCTGACACATGGAAAACGCACCCGGCTTCATTGAGGGATTTTTCGGCGGCGGCCCGCAGGTGATGCTGGCGCTGCTGGTGTTCCTTGCCGTCGGCACGCTCACCTTCACCGTGCTGGCGGGTGTGCGCGTGCGCGGAGAGGTCAAGCGCCGGGCGGCGGGAATTGCCTACGACACAAAGGAACAACACGCGACCGCGTCGGCGGGATCGCGCTCCTTGCGGCAATCCAGCCTCGACGCGGCCAAACGGGTGTTGGACTACACGACGAAGCACTACGCCTCGACGGAAGAAACCAAGGACATGAAGGTGCTGCGCCGGCGCATGGTGCAGGCGGGGTTCTACGATCCCCGCGGCGTGTCCTATTTCTTCGCCGCGCGCACCGGCTTGGCCATCGGTCTGGCGATCGCTGCTTTCATCCTCGCGCCGATGCTCATGGCCGCGCACGGTACAAAGCTCTGGATGATTGTCGGCGGTCTTGGCGTGCTGGGCTATGTCGGCCCGAGCGTCTATCTCGACAAGCGCATCAAGGCGCGTAAGCAGGAACACCTGCTGGGCTTTCCGGATTTCATGGATTTGCTCGTGGTCTGCGCCGATTCCGGCCTGAGCATGGAGGCCGCGCTTGACCGGGTCGGGCGGGAGCTTGCGGACTCCTATCCCTCGCTCTGCGCGAATATCCACATGGCGAACCTGGAAATCCGCGCCGGGCGCACGCTCACCGAAGCGCTCGAACATCTGGGCGACCGCTTGGGGCTGGATGAAGCCCGTTCCTTCGCCACCCTGATCCAGCAGTCGACGGAGCTGGGCTCCAGCATCACCGAGGCGCTGCGGGTCTACAGCGACGACATGCGGCACAAGCGCCTCTCCCGCGCGGAGGAGAAAGCCTATGCCCTGCCGGCCAAGCTTTCGATCCCGATGATGGTTTGCATCTTCCCGGTCCTGTTCGTGGTCATTCTCCTGCCGGTCATCGTGCGCATTTCCACCGGGAATTATTAAGCCGCCCCGCCGCCTTCCCGGCCGCAGCCGCCGCCCCCTGGCGAGAAATTGTTAACCACCCTGCCCTAGGGTCGGCTGTCCGGTTGCTTCCGCCCTGCGGAAAGTTGCGCGCGTGCGCTCGCCTTCCAGGCGGAACCGATCGCTTCGCCGGCCGGGGCGCGTCGATGAATTTGGCTCGAGTTCTGTTGATAATGGCCGCGTCGCTGGTCTGGCTTTCCGGCTGCGAGACATCGACCAAGCTGGGGGACCTTTTCCGCTCCAGCAGCGCGCCGCCTGCCGGCATGGATCAGGCGGACCCCGAATCGACGGGAACGGTGCCCGGTATGGAACCCGGCACGGCGAATCCCGGCCTGCTCGGCAGCGACCCGAACGACGATCTCAGCATCGCCAAAAAATATTTTCGGCAGGAAGACTTCGGCCTGGCTGAGCACTATTTCCGCCGGGCCGTAGAGAGCCATCCCAAGGACGGCGAAGCTTGGATCGGGCTCGCGGCAGCCTATGACCGCTTGAAGCGCTTCGATCTTGCCGACCGTGCCTACGTGCAGGCCCTCCAGGTCGTCGGCCCGACGCCGGAAGTGCTGAACAACATGGGCTATTCCTACATGTTGCGCGGCGACTATGTGCGGGCGCGCGAAAAGCTCGCGGCCGCGCAAGCAGGTGATCCGAGCAATCCCTACATCATCAATAATCTAACGTTGCTTGAGCAGAGCGTGAGCAAGCGCAAGGCTATCCGGTAAAGGCTGGATTCCAGCGCGGCGCTGTTACGCCCCCGGCGCCTTTTCCAACTGATCGAACCAGTCGAACCCCATCTCCTTGATGATGCGGTTGCTGATCACGATGAGCCGCGCCTCGCCGGCGGCATCGGCTACATGCTGGTGCGTCACGAATGGCGGCACATAGATGAAATCGCCGCGCTTCCACTCGAAGCGCTTGGGCTCCTCTTCCCACTTCCATTCGAATTCTTCGAGGCAGTCGAAGCGGAAATCCCAATGCAGGTCGTAGCCCGATCCTTCGAGCACGAAGATGACCTCTTCCCACATGTGCCGGTGCTTGCCCGAGTGTTCGCCGGCCTTGAGGAACTGCATATAGGCCTCAATGCACATTTCCGGCGTATTCATCTTGTGGTGGATGAGGTGCTTGATCAGGCCGTCGGCGGACTGTTCGAACGGCATCTGTTCCGCCGTGACGACGTTCGCGCGCTTCACGTATTCGGCGCGAAACTCGGTGGATGCCGCGACATCGTCGGCGCGGAAGCTGACTTTGCCTGCGCCAACCCGGGCGAAGTCGCGTTCGTCGAGAGCTTTTGCCATTCTTCGTCGTCCTAAAGATCGGTTGGCGGCTGGAAGTTCTCGTTGCCCTTGGCCGGCGTCGATGGCGGATAGGACACGATCTTCTGGAACACCAGGTTCATGAAATGGAATAGCGGCTTGGCCTTGAACACCAGCAGTAAGGCCTCGTTGTTCGGGTCGTCGTTGAAGTGCTGATGCACGCAGCCGTTCTCGACGATCATGATGTCCCCGGCCTTCCAGGGAATGTGCCGGCCATCGTGAACGTCATGGCCGCGGCCCTTGATGACATAGAACACCGCGCTGTTCAGATGCCCGTGCTTCTGGCCGTAGGAGCCGGGCGCATAGACCTCGATATGGGTCTCGATCGATTGCGCCACATTGGCATGCTGCGGGCTGATGACGTGCTTGCCGAAGAGCTCGGGCCCGCCTTTCCAAGGAGTCTTCGTTGAAGGATAGATGCGCGGCTGATCCATCAGCGACTTGTAGAGATCGCTATAGGTGCCCGCTAATTCGCGCACGAAAATGCGCTTCTTCGCCCAGCGGTCCCACTTCTCGGCACCCGGCAGCGGTTCTTCCTGCGGTGCATTATGCCCGACGCCTGGGGGCCGATCGTAAAGGCCTGTCATTCCTGCCTGCTCCTTGAGCTGATGATGAATCCGCGGCGGGACTCATTTTGCATTGCGGCTGAACTTCTGAGAGCGACCATAAATCGCGTCCGATAGCCCGCGCCAGTCCTGGCCTCAGTAAACACCGATTCGTGAAATGAATGGCTGAAATGGACCGCGCGCGCAACATCGCCGCGGCGATGGCGACGGGAGAGTCATCAGGTTTCGATGAAGACTTTCCCGTTCTCCACGATCGTCCGGTAGGTCTTCACTGGGATCATGCAGGGGGGATCCACCACCTCGCCGGTGCGGATATTGAACGAGCCGTTGTGGAAGTTGCATTCCACCACGTCGCCATCGATGTAGCCCTCGTGCAGCAGCCCGGGGCCGTGCGTGCAGGCATCGTCGGTGACGTAAAACTGGCCGTCGAGATTGTAGACCGCGAGAGCGAGGCCATGGGTCTCGACGCGCTTGGCTTCGCCAACTGCAACTTCATCCGTACTACAGAGTTCTAGCTTTGGGGGCGTGGTCATGGCGCTCTTGATTGCTTCTGCGTGATGGGTATATAGGTTCCGACACCATATCGAAACGTTGTTCCGTATATAGGAACATGGCGGACGTTGGTTTCCCATAGCTTTGAAACAGGGTCAACCCCCCGGTTCAACCGCCGCCACGTTCCACCCGGGACTTAAGGTTTTCCATCGCAAAATGCGAGTCGGCCGGTCATAGGAGGGCGTTGTGCTTCGCAAAGAACAGAATGATCTGGTCACCCGGACCGGGCCGGGAACCCCGATGGGTCAGCTGTTCCGCAGCTACTGGATTCCAGCCTTGCTCGCCGAGGAGCTGCCGGAGAACGAATGCCCGCCCGTGCGCGTGAAGCTGCTCTCCGAGCGTCTGCTCGCTTTTAGAGACACTGATGGAAAGTACGGGTTGATCGACGAGTTCTGCGCCCATCGCGGCGTGTCCCTCTGGTTCGGGCGCAATGAGGAGCACGGGCTGCGCTGCCCCTATCACGGCTGGAAATACGACGTGAACGGGCAGTGTATCGACGTTCCTTCCGAGGCCCCGGAAAGCGGCTTCTGCCAGAAGATCAAGCTGAAATCCTATCCGCTGGTGAAGCGCGGCCCCGTGCTGTGGACCTACATGGGTCCGGCCGAGAAGCAGCCGCCGTTGCCGGAATGGGAATTCGCCCTGGTGCCGGAAAACCAGAGCTTCATGTCCAAGCGATTCCAGGAAGCCAACTGGCTACAGGCCCTGGAGGGCGGCATCGATTCCAGCCACGTGTCCTTCCTGCACAGCGGCGATCTGGAATCCGATCCGCTGTTCAAGGGCGCCAAGGGCAACAAATACAATCTCGGCGATACCAAGCCGGTCTTCGAGGTGGTGGAGAGCGACGGCGGACTTTTCATCGGCGCCCGCCGCAACGCGGAAGACGGCAAGTATTACTGGCGCATCACGCCCTGGGTAATGCCGTCCTTCACCATGGTGCCGCCGCGCGGCGACCATCCAGTGCATGGGCATTTCTGGATTCCCATCGACGACGAAAATTGCTGGGCCTGGAGCTTCGACTATCACTCCACGCGGGCGCTGACCGATGCCGAGCGCAACGCCATGCGCCAAGGCAAAGGCATCCATGCCGCCACAATCCCCGGCACCTTCATCCCCACCGCCAACAAGAACAACGATTACTTGATGGACCGTGCGGCCCAGAAAGCCGGGCGCACCTATAGCGGCGTGGAAGGCATCGCCATTCAGGATTCATCGCTGCAGGAAAGCATGGGCCCGATCGTGGATCGCACCAAGGAGAACCTGGTCTCCACCGATAACGGCATCATCATGGCGCGCCACCGCCTATTGCGGGCGGCGAAGGCTCTGGCGGACAAGGGCGTCACGCCGCCCGGCGTGGACACCGCTCACCAGCATGTGCGTTCGGCCTCTATTGTGCTTCCGCCGGATAAGCCGTTTAAGGATGCGGCGAAGGAAGAGCTCACCGTGCGGCCGGGCGTTTCACACGCATCGGTCTGAGCGGGGTGCGGGTCTTATATTTGATCTGGAGTTGACGATGCTGAGCGAAAGCGCGCGCATGACCACGGCGGAAGAAGCGAAATTCCGCATCGACGCACCAAATTCGAAACCGCGAGCGATCAAGGTCATTGCGCTGGATAAGCGCAGCGAAGAGGTGGTCAAGCGGCTGGCAAAGGCGTCGTGGAACAAGGCTTCTTTCTTCACCTCCTTGCATTTCGAGAGCCCGCCGCAAGCGGGCTCCGATTGGTCGATGAAAGCCTGGCTCAATGACCTTGCCGGCCGGACCAGCAAGCTGGTGGACGAGATCAACAGCGCCGATCTGGTGGTGATGGTCGCCAGCGCCGGAACCAAGGCGGAAGCCGCTTCCGTCATCGGCGAAGCCTGCGGGCTCAAGCGCGTGATGACGACGGCGCTGATCCTCGACCGGTCATCCGCCACCGACGAGGCGCTGTCGGAAACCTTGCTGCACCTGCGGCCCTACGCGTCGATGCTGGTCGTGGCCGACGACGACGATTACATCGAGTCGATGCTGGTGGCGCTGCGCGCCTAACCGCTGATCTTGCCTTGCACGCGCGGCAGCCCGGAATAGCCGAGGCGGCGTGAAATCAGGTCGGCGGTTTCGATCACATGCGGAGTGAAGGCGGCTATCGCCTTCTTCGACAGCCGCGTCACCGGGCCCGCGATGCCGACCGAAGCAACCACCTCGCCCGCGTCGTTGCGGATCGGCGCCGAAATTCCGCGCATGCCGATTTCGCTTTCCTCGTCCTCGATCGCGCAGCCGCGCTGACGCACGACCGCCAGCGCCTTGAGCAGCTTGGCGGGGTCGGTGATGGTCTGCGGCGTGCGCGGCAGCAAGCCTTGTTGAATTATCTCGTCGACAACTTCCTGCGGCTGGAACGCCAGGATCGCCTGACCTTCCGCGGTGCAATAGGCCGGCTTGCGCACGCCGAGGTCGGAGCGCATGCGGATCGCCTGCGTGCTTTCGAGATTGTAGACGTACATGATCTCCGTGCCGTCGAGGATGGCGAGATGCACCGTCTCGTTGGTCTTCTCGCGCAGTGCGTAAAGAAACGGCCGCCCTTGGCTTGAGATGTCCATGCGGCGGCGCACCAGCGCGCCCAGCCGGAACAGCGCGATGCCGAGCCGGTATTTCTCACTCTCCTTGTCCTGCTCCAGCAGGCCTTCCGAAACCAGCGTCGCCGCCAGCCGGTGCACCGTGCTTTTGGCGACGCCGAGCCGCCGTGACAGTTCGCTGATGCCGATATCGACCTGTTCCTCGGAGAAGGATTTCAGCAACTGGATGGCGGTTGCCACCGACGACAGGCGCTTTCCCTTCGGGCCTGCCTCAAGCTTTCCGCTCGTCTTCTTTTTTTCCATGGCCGCTTAGATTCCACCGTCTGCATCCCGCGACCGGGCCGGCGCCCTTATAGACCAGCCGGCCCCGGCCGTGCAGCCCGTATTGCTAGATAATGGCGGCAGCATCTATCCTCCCTGGCCATAGGCTTTGGTAGGATAACAGCTCGCGCCCGACATGCAGTTTCATGGGGAGAGACTTAAATGATGAAGCATTTTGCCATCTTGGCGCTTGCCGTCATGCTCGGCCATTCCGCCGTGCGCGCCCAGGAGCCGGTTTCGCTTCAGGGCAAGAGCGTGACGATGATCATCGGAAGCGCGCCGGGCGGCGGCACCGATCTATCCGGCCGTCTCATCGCCAATTTTCTCGCCGCTCATCTGCCCGGCACTCCAAACGTCATCGTGCGCAACGTTCCCGGCGCGCAAGGCGTCACGGCGTTGAATTATTTCGTCAAGCAAGTCGCCCCCGACGGGCTGACGGTCACCATGGGCTCCACCACCCAGGCGGACCCCATGTTCTACCGGAAGCCGACGTCGCAGTTTGACCCGACCACCTTCCCCATGATCGGCGGCGCCGGCCGCGGCGGAACCGTTCTGCTGATCAGGAAGGACGCCGAGCCCCGCCTCTATGACAAGAACGCGCCTCCCGTGATCATGGGATCGCTGGGCGGCGTGCCGCGCTCGGGCATGCAGACCACCGCCTGGGGCGTCGCTTTTCTCGGCTGGAATGCGAAATGGGTGGTCGGATATCCCGGAACCAACGAGCTTCTGCTCGCGCTCGATCGCGGCGAGATCGACATGACCTCGACGGCGAATCTGTTCCACATCCGAAAATTGCTGGAGACCGGGAAGTTCAAGATTCTCACCCAGTCCGGCAGCCCGAAAAACGGCCAGATGGTTTCCCGCGCGGAGTTTGGAAACGCGCCGCTGGTGACTAGCCTAATGCAGGGCAAGATCACGGATCCTGTCGCAAAGCAGGCGTTCGAATATTGGATCAGCATCACCGCGCTCGACAAATGGATCGCGCTTCCGCCCAACACGCCGGAAGCGTTCGTGCGAACCTATCGGGAAGCCTACCAGCCCGCCTTCACCGACTCGGAATTCACGGAGATGGGCAAGAAGATCAGCGAGGATTTCGAGCCAATGAGCCACCAGGACGTTAACTTGCTGGTGCAGAAGCTGGGCGCCACGTCGCCTGAAGCCTTGGCTTACATCAGCGCGATGCTGCGCAAGCAAGGGCTTGAAGGCGATTAGACGTTTCGGGCTTCCATAGGTAACGACGGATAAAGATTGGAAAGTAAAAGGAAAAACATGGACGACGTGACCGACAAAACCATCAAGAGATACGATGCCGCGGCGATGGGCGACCTTCGCATTTTCCTGGAGCGCGCGGAGGAAGCGGGCGAATTCAAGCGTGTACGCGGCGCCGACCCGCATCTGGAAATCGGCGCGCTGTTCGAGTTGAGTCACGAACACCTCTATCCGCCGGTAATGCTGTTCGAGCAGATGAAGGGCTGCGATCCCTCGCACCGGATTCTCTGCAATGTGCGCGTGGCGCGTTTCGTCGTCGGTGAACTCACGCTCGATGCCGTGAAGGCCTATCGCCGCCGGCCGAAGGAGAAACAGCAGCCGATCCCGCCGCGGCTCGTGAACACCGGCCCGGTATTCGAGAACATCGATGAAGGCGACGCCGTCAACATCCGCAAGTTTCCCAGAACCAAATGGCATGAGCATGACGGCGGCGACTATATCGGCACGGAATGCGTCGTCATCGTGAAGGATCCTGACAGCGATTGGGTCAATCTCGGCACCTATCGCGTCATGGTGCAGGACGACAAAACCCTTTCGGTCTTCATCGAAGAGGGCAAGGACGGCGATGTGATCCGCCGCAAATGGTGGGCGAAAGGCAAGCCTTGCCCGATCGCGATTTCCGTCGGCCAAGCGCCGATCCTCGGCGTCGTAGCCTCGGCGGCATCCAAGACCGGCGAGTCCGAATATGCCACCGCCGGAGGGCGTATAGGGCGGCCCATCGATGTCGTTCCCGCGCGCGTGAGCGGCCTGCCCATTCCCGCCGACGCCGAACTTGTCTTCGACGGCTTCATGCCGCCGCCGCAGGTCGATTCCCGTCTGGAAGGACCGTTCGGGGAGTGGCCTGGCTATTACGCATCGGACACGCGCAAGGAGCCGGTCGTCCACGTCAAGGCGATCTACCACCGCAACGATCCGATCATCATCGGGCAGCCGCCGACCAAGCCCGTCTATCCCGGACGGCAGATCAAGATTCCACAGGTCGCGGATTTGTGGGACTCGCTCGAGGCCGCGGGCGTGCCGGGCATTCAGGGCGTCTGGAAATTGCAGGGCGGCGGCTCAAGCTTCATCGATGTCATCTCGATCAAGCAGCTTCATCCCGGCCACGCCAAGATGGCGGGGCTGGTCGCCGCCGGCTGCCGCGCCGGTGCTTACATGACGCGCCTGATCATTGTGGTGGACGAGGACATCGACATCACCAATCAGACGGAAGTCATGTGGGCGATCGCGACGCGCTGGGATCCGAAGCAGCAGACCGACACCATCGATGGCTGTTGGACCGGCCTGATCGATCCGATTTTGCCGCAGGAAAAGCGCGACAGCGGCGACACCACCCTGAGCCGCATGATCATGTACGCCGTGCGGCCCTTCCATTGGCGCGACAAATTCCCGGTCGTGAACACGATCAGCCGGGAATATGCCGAAGCCATACGAAGCAAATGGTCGAATGAACTCGAATTTTTGAAGAAGTAACGACAGCGGAAGGCGCGGTTGAATCAGTTTTCAGCCGCGCCTCACGCCGAACATCTAGCTGAACGGATGTTCAAGAAACCCCACTAAAATCGGCCTTAATTAGCGCGCCACTGTTAGCGAAGACGCAACCAAAGTTGACGTCGCGCGTTTCAGTCAGCCAGCCGCTTTTGGCCGATAAGGGGAAGTTGCAATGCACAAGTATTGGCGTTTGCTCGTGGCGAGCACGGTTCTTTCCGGTCTGGTTGGAATTCCGTCAGCCCAAGCTCTCAACGCCCGACAGGACTCGGCAACAGTAAAGGTCGCGCCGTCTGGCGCAGCCTATCTGTTGCTGGCGCAAGCGGCCGAGCCGCCAAAGACCGAGGAACAGAAGAAGAAAGAAGAAGAAGAAAAGAAAAAGAAAGAACAGCAAAGGCCGGGCGCGGCTCCGCCGCCACCGCCGCCTCCCGCGGCAAGACCCGCTCCGCCTCCGCCGCCACCTCCTCCGGCTGCGAGACCTGTTCCGCCTCCGCCGCCGCCACCCCCGGCGGTGCGACCAGCCCCGCCTCCGCCGCCGCCCCCACCTCCGGCCGCGAGACCCGTTCCGCCTCCGCCGCCCACACCTCCGGCAGTACGATCAGCTCCGCCTCCGGCGACTCCTCCGGCTGCGCCAGCGGTGCGATCAGCTCCGCCGCCTGCTGCAACGCCGCCTGCTGCGGCGCCAACACCAGCCACCCCACCGCCCGCCGCCACACCTGGCCGCTCGGTTGCGCCTTCGGCAACGCCTCCCGCCCCAGCTCCGAGCGTAAGCCCGCCGTCGGCAACGGCGCCCAGTGCAGCTCCTTCTCGGCCCGACGCTCAGAGAGAGCGGGGAAGAGAAGAGGGTGAGCGCAGGCGCGGTGCTCCGCCTCCAGCCGGTGCCGCGCCGAGCGCGTCGCCTGCCCCGGCGGCGGCTCCCAGCACGGCGACACCACCGCCTGCTGCCGCGACACCGAGCGCGAGCCCGACGCCACCGGCAACCGCAACGCCAAGCACAAGCCCAGCGCCCACGCCTCCGGCCACGGCCACGCCGAGTGCAAGCCCAGCCGCGCCGCCGGCAGCTGCCGCGCCAAGTGCGGCGCCGGCGTCACCGCCTGCGGCACAGAGTCAGCCACAAGCGCCGGCAAGCCAGCCCGCCGCGCGAAGCGCAGCGCCCGCGGCCGTCGTGCCGAGCACCCAGTCCGCGCCGGCGACGCGTTCCGGCGTCGCCGTCCCCACGGCCGAGCAGGCAAAGCCGATCGCACCCGCCGCTGCGGGCGCTGGTTTGGCACCGCAATCAGCCGAGGGACTAACGCTCCGGAGCGTGGAGCAATTGCGCGGCTCGCGCCGCCAAACCACCGAAGGCGGGCGGACGTTCATTCGTGAGCCTGATCGCACGATCATTGTTGAGGACGGCCGTACGATCATCCGTCACAACGAGATCGACCGGTTCCGCTATGGCGCGCGCGATGTGAGCGTGAACCGGCGCGGCAACGAGACGACCACCATCGTCATACGCCCCGATGGCAGCCGCATTATCACCGTCGTGGACCAGAACGGATACCTGCTCCGGCGGACGCGCATCCTGCCGAACGGGCGCGAGATCGTGCTCATCGACAACCGCCCGCGCGGCGCGAGCTTACGCATCGGCAACTTCTTCGTGGAGTTGGCGCCGCCGCGTATTCGCATCCCGCGCGAGCGTTACATCGTGGAAACCGAGCGGGCCGATCCCAGGCTGATCTACGAAACCCTGATCGCGCCGCCCGTGGACGTCATCGAGCGCTCCTACACGCTCGACGAAATCCGCTACAGCGCCCCGTTGCGGGACCGCATGCCGCGGATCGACCTCAACACCGTCACCTTCGATACCGGCTCATGGGAGATCAACCCCGACCAGATCAACCGGCTGGCCGGAATCGCCGAAGGACTCAACCGGGCGATCCAGCGCAATCCGCGCGAGGTGTTCCTGATCGAAGGCCACACCGATGCCGTTGGTGATGCGAACGATAACTTGTCGCTATCGGACCGGCGCGCGGAATCGACCGCGTTGGCGCTCAGTCAGGAGTTCGGCGTACCGGCCGAGAATCTCTCGACCCAAGGCTACGGCGAACAGAACCTGAAGGTGCCGACGGATGGCCCCGAACGCGCCAACCGCCGCGTCACCGTCAGGCGCATCACGCCGCTGCTGATGGGTCAGGCGCGATAGCTAAAACGCTTGGAGTGAGGACGCCTCTCCGCCTGTCCGGTATGAAAGCCGGGCAGGCGGCATGGCATCACGGCATGTTCTTCTGCAACAGCATGTGCGCAGCACATGAGCGTGCATCTACTGATGCGAATATTTCGATGCGAAGAAAATTGGTGCCGCAAGAGGGATTCGAACCCCCGACCCCGTCATTACGAATGACGTGCTCTACCGACTGAGCTATTGCGGCTTAAATCCGTGCCTGTGATATCGAGCGCGGCGGCCGTTTGCAAGGCTGTGCGCCGCCACGGTTATTTGAACAATTGACGCAATTTGCTCCAGCCGTCCGGCGATTGTTCCGGCACGGGCTCGGGCTCCGTTTCCGCTTCCGGGCCGGGATCGTCCGGAACATGCACCAGCGGGATGACGGTCTCCGCCTTCGGCCTGCGCGGCCGCCTTGCGCGCGGCATTCCGCTGCCGGGCGAGGTCTGCGCCGGGGCGGGAGCGCTGCCCGCTGGAGCCTGCTGGCTTTCCTCGCGGATACGTTCAGCAGCGGCCGGCCTTTGCTCCGCTGCGCCAGCGTTCATGATGGCCGGCAACTCATCGGTATCCGCCATACGAGCCTCGGGCGCGGCGAGTTCCGCGAGCGGCACTTTCCATTCGAAGGCATCGAGGCGTCCGCTGACCGGCGAGACCGGCAGCCAGCGCTCGGAGACAAGCCCGTCGGCGGTCCAGGCCGGATCGCGCGCGGCATGGACCGCGCGCGCCATCCATTCGCGCGCGCGCCCGTCGTCGCCGTGCTCGACTTCCTCGATTTCCGCCATGAGCAAGGCGACGCGCTGCGTGGGATTGGTCAGGAACGGCGCGAGCGCAGCGCGCGTTTTTACAAACTCCCGCGCATCGAGCGCGGCACGGGCCACCGCCAGCGCGCTTTCGATGTGGCCGGGCGCTTTTTGCGCCAGCAACTCCACGCGCGTGAGCCGGTCGCGCGCGGAATCGCCGAAGCGCAGATGCGCGTAGGTTTCCGCGAGGTCGGGATGCGGATTGGCCTTCCACGCGCGTTCCAGCAAACGGCTCGCCTTGCGCAGCTCGCCGCCTTCGGCGAGCAAGGCTCCCGCCAGCGCGGCGGCGGGCACGAGCGTGGGCGCGAGCTTCACGGCTTCGAGCGCCAGCGCCTTCGCATTGTCGCGATCGGTTTCTTCCCCGTCCAAAGCACGGGCGGTGAGCAGCACGGCGCGCTGGCGCCGATACGTGGCCCGGTCGAGCAAGCCGCTGCGCATATTGATGTCGAGCGCGGCCAGCGCGCCGCGCCAGTCGCCGGAAGCGCAGCGGAATTCCAGCACCGCCTGCCCCGCCCAGCCGGGCGACGGCTTGGTTTTGGCTGCTTCCTCCGCATAAGCGCGCGCGGCCGTCATGTCGTTGCGGCGCTGCGCTTCCACGAACAGCCCGCGCAGGCCGAGCAATTTGGTGTCGGGCCGCCGCGTCATGTCGGCGAAGGCGCGCTCGGCCGCGGGCCGGTCGCCGGACAATTGCGCCGCCTGCGCATTGAGCAGCAGTTGCAGCGGCTCGCCCGGCGCAAGGCGCTTTGCCTCCAGCGCGAATTTGCGCGCGGCGCGGGTGTCGCCGGTGCCGATGGCGATCAGCCCGCGCGAAATGGCGAGATAGCCTTTCGCGCCGCGCCGGTTGCGCAGGAACATCGCGAAAAGGTCCGGCGCGCGCACCACCGTGCGCAGCGTCGACCAGAGAAACACAAGCACGGCAGTGGCGATTGCAACAACAAAAGCCGCGACCAGGACGGAAGTTTCGATCCGCCAGCCGGACCAAAGGATCGTGACCTCTCCCGGCCGGTCGGCGAGCCAGGCGACTCCGAGCGCGAGGACGCCAACGGCTGCGAGAAAGATGACGATGCGGATCATCGCACGCGCTGCCTCATGGCAACCTGCCAAGCGCGCCGAGCGCATCACCGGCAAGCCGGCGGCTCGCGGCCACCGCCGCATTCCGCGCTTCCGCCTTCTTGATCCATTCCTCGGCGGGCGCGCGCACCGGCGCGGGCAGCTTCGCAAGTTCCGCTACCGCGCCGGCGATATCGGCACGCGCCGCTCTGGCTTCCGCGCGTCCAATGATGGCCAGGGCATCATCTCCGGGTGTTTCATCCACCGGCCGGATGCGAACGAGACGCTCCGCATGGGCCTGCAACCGATCGAGAAAGCCGCCGTTTGCCGCCGGCACATCGGCAAGGCGCCGCATGGCGGGCGTCAGTTCCGATAACTCACGCCCGAGCGCAGCCTGTGTCGGCACGCCTGAGGAGGCAAACGCTTCCAGCGGCGCCAGCACCTTTGGGTCGGAAGCAAGCGGCTTGACCGCGGCAAGCTCGGCCGCGAAGGGATTGCCGCCTTCGACCGCGGCTCGCAGCGCCTGCGCCGAAACAGCCAGCCGCAATGGACGGTCTCCCACGGCGGCCATGCTTTTCGCGACTTCATCACGTATTGCATTCAGGGTCCGCTCAAGAGCGGCAATACGACTGCCCACTGCTTCGAGATTGCTGCGCTCCACCGCCGAACGTGCCGCGTCGGCCGCAAGCAGGGACGCATCGGCGCGCCCGCGCGCTTCACGCGTGGCGGCGGCATTGTCGTCCGCGCGCCGCGCAAGATCAGTAATAGTGCCTTGCACGGATTTGATCGCCTCTTCGATGGCAGCGAGGCGGCCAGCAATGGCTGGATCTCCTGCTTGCGCCGGCCGGGGCGCTGCGAGGGCCGCTTCCAGTTTGCCGAGCCGCGCCGCAAGCTCGTCTGCCGGGCGCGTATCCGGACCAGCGGGCGCGGGACGGGCGGACATTTCCCGCAAGCGTGTTTCGGCCAGCGTCAGCCGCTCGCTCAATGCCGCCGACGTGTTGTCCCGGGAAAATACCTCCGCCAGCCAAAAGCCGATGAAGACGAGCAAAGCCGCTGCCGCGCCGGCCACGGCTGCCCTGATCAGCGGCCAATTAATGGGCCGTCCCGGTTGCTGACGATCCGGCGATGGGCGCGGCGGCTCCTCGGGCGGGGCTCCCGCACCGGCGCTTGAAACCGGGCTTTCCGGAGCGGCGTCCTGCCATCGTGGAGGATCGGACGCGGGCGGTATATCTTTTGGTTCGATGGCGACTTCGGTGGCCTTCAGATCGATGGTCGGAGTTGGCCGGCGCCGTTTCCGGGGCGGCTTCGGCGGCGGGGCCGGTGGATCATCCCTTTCGTCCGCCATGCCCGATCTCCTTGCCGCCTTGCCGGCTCGTCGCGACACCTTCGCATACTGCGGACGCAGGATGGCGGCAACGTGTCATCGCGCCGTGCCGACAAGCTTCATCATCGCAGGTTTGTCCGGCCGTTCCGCAACGCGCACCGCCGTGGCCCCCGCCTCCGTGAGCGGCCGCGCCACCTGCGGCGACAGGCAATAGTGGAAGGGCGCGAGCGCCTTCTCGAGGATGCCCCCGGCGGCGGCGCAGCTCAGATAAGCCTCGGCCGTACGGCGGGAGAAGTGCATGACCGCGTCGATCTCGCGGCGGGAAAGGGCGTCCCGCGCGGGCGGCGGGAATTGCCTGACCTTGATGGCCCGATAGATCACCGCGGTCTTCATCAGGATTCCTTGCGCCGCCACCTCGCCGGCGAGATCGGCGGCGCGGTCCTCTCCGGCAAGATAGAGCAGCCGCCGGTCGCGTCCGGCGAACCGCGCCTTCAACAGCAGCGCCAGCTCCTTGGCGTCCCCGCCGGCCGAGACGACGTTGGTGAAACCGGCGGCCCGTGCACTGTCGGCGCCGTACCGTCCCACCACAAAGACCGGCAAAGCCGTCAACTCGTCGCGCCGCGGATGCTTCGCCGCCGCGCGGCAGGAATTGGCGCTGGTCATCACTACCGCATCCCATGGGCCCGGTCCGAGATCGACCGCCGCCGACTCAATGAGGAGCAAGGGCACGACCATCACCTGATGCCCGTGCTCTTGCAACGCCAAGGCTGTCCGTTGCGCATCGGGCTCGGGCCGGGTGACGAGAAGGCGCATCGTCAATCTCCCGTGAAGAAATCAGCGCCGCCGCGGCTTTTCAGCTCGCGCCCGGCATCCGCGCCCAGCGCCGCGGCCTCGCCGCGCGCGCCGCTGCGGGCGGTCTCAAACCATTGGCTTCCGTCCGGCTTCAGAATCATGCCGCGGAAATTTATCTGATTGTTTGTCAGAGCGGCATAGCCCGCAATCGGCGAACGGCATGAACCATCAAGCACGGCGAGAAAGGCGCGCTCGGTGGCAAGCGCCGTGGCGGTATTCTCGTCATTGATCGCCGCGAGCAGATCGCGGGTTTTCGTGTCATCCGCGCGGGTCTCGATGGCGATCGCCCCCTGCCCGACGGCGGGCAGAAACTCATCCACGTTCAATATCGTTGCAATGGCATCGGTGAGTTCAAGCCGCTTGAGTCCCGCCAGCGCCAAGATCGTCGCATCGGCATCGCCTTCCTCCAGTTTGCGCAAGCGCGTATCCACGTTGCCGCGCAGCGAGGCGACTTGAACATCGGGCCGCAAACGCTTGACCAGCGCCTGCCGTCGCGGGGAGGCGGTGCCGACCAACGCGCCTACCGGCAGATCGCGCAAGGTTTTCGCCTTCTTGCTGATGAACACATCGCGCGGGTCCTCGCGCGGCAGAAAGGCGGACAGCACAAGGCCCGGCGGCAATACCGTCGGCACATCCTTGGCGGAATGCACGGCGAGGTCGATCTTGCCCGCGAGCAAGGCCTCCTCGATTTCCTTGGTGAACAGGCCCTTACCGCCGGCCTGCGCGAGTGGACGGTCCTGGATCATGTCGCCGGTGGTCCGGATGACCTCGATGGCGATGCGCCCCGCATCGAGGCCATGCGCCGCAGCAAGCCGGTCGCGCACCGCGCGCGCCTGCACCAGCGCAAGCGGGCTGCCGCGCGATCCAATGCGCAAAACCGCCGCCGCGACCGAGGATTGCGCCATGGGACCCCGCAATGCTACGCCGGTCTCATCCATAGCGGCCGGCCGGCGCGATCATAGGCACCGCATCGGAAATGGAAAGACAAGGATCGCCGCGGCGACCGTTTCCCTGGAAGGCCGGATGATAGTTCTCGGCATCGAGACAACCTGCGACGAAACGGCAGCGGCCCTGGTGGAACGCCAGGAGGACGGCCGTGGCCGCATTCTCTCCAACATCGTCCTGTCGCAAATCAACGAGCACGCTGCGTTTGGCGGCGTGGTGCCGGAGATCGCAGCCCGCGCCCATGTCGAGGCGCTCGATCATGTGATTGCCAGCGCCCTGGAAACCGCCGGGCGCGGTTTCGAGTCGATCGACGCGGTTGCCGCCGCCGCCGGGCCGGGCCTGATCGGCGGCGTCATCGTCGGGCTGACCACCGCCAAGGCCATCGCGCTGGTGCGCGAGAAGCCGCTGATCGCCATCAATCATCTCGAAGCGCATGCGCTCACCGCCCGGCTCACGGACGCCACGCCCTTTCCCTATATCCTGTTCCTAGCGTCCGGCGGCCACACGCAGATCGTCGCCGTGCGCGGGGTCGGCGATTATGTGCGGCTCGGTACCACCGTGGACGACGCCATCGGCGAAGCCTTCGACAAGACCGCGAAGCTGCTCGGCCTCGGCTATCCCGGCGGGCCGCAGGTGGAGAAGGAAGCGCTCGAGGGCAATCCCGCTCACTTCAATCTGCCGCGGCCGATGTATGGACGTCCCGAGCCGAATTTCTCCCTCTCGGGCCTTAAGACCGCCCTGCGCCTGGAGGCGGAAAAAATCGCACCGCTGAACAATCAGGATGTCGCCGATCTTTGCGCGTCCTTCCAGCAGGCGGTCGTGGACGTCATCATGGACCGTCTGCGCGCCGGGCTGCGCGTGTTTCGCGAGAGCTACGGCACGCCGACCGCGCTGGTCGCCGCCGGCGGCGTCGCCGCCAATCAGGCCATCCGCAAGGTTCTGCATCGCCTGGCCTTCGAGGCCGGCACCGTGCTGGTCGCGCCTCCGATCGAGCTGTGCACCGACAACGGCGCCATGATCGCCTGGGCGGGTTGCGAACGCCTCGCGCTGGGATTGACCGATACGCTCGAGGTCACCGCGCGCGCGCGCTGGCCGTTGGATGAAGTCACCGGCACGCGGCCGCAGCCCATATCCTACCGCGCGGGCCGGCGGGTCTGAGGTCATTTGGGGCGCGCATGACGTTCAATCACATCGCAGTTCTGGGAGCGGGCGCTTGGGGCAGCGCGCTTGCTAACGTGGCGGTGCGCGCCGACCGCAAGGTGACGCTCTGGCTGCGCAATCCCGATAAAGCAGCGCAGCTCGCGCGCACGCGCGAAAGCGAATATCTGCCCGGCATCAAGCTGGATGCGCGCATCGCGGTCACATCGAACATAGCGGACGCGGCGCAGGCCGATGCGATCCTGCTGGTCGTGCCGGCGCAAACCACGCGCGAGGTGGCAAGCACTCTGAAGCCGCATCTCGCCGCAGGCATACCGGTTGTCGTCTGCGCGAAAGGCATAGAGCGCGGCACGCGGAAATTCATGACCGAAGTGATCTCGGAAAGCCTGCCGGCCGCCGTTCCGGCCATTCTTTCCGGACCGAGCTTCGCCGCCGAAGTGGCGCGCGGCCTTCCGGCGGCCGTCACGCTGGCGGCGCACAACGACTCGCTGGCGGCTGCGCTCGCCGAAGCGCTCGGCTCGCTGATGTTCCGCCCCTACCAATCGACCGACGTGCGCGGCGTCGAGATCGGCGGCGCCACCAAAAACGTGCTGGCCATCGCGGCGGGGATCGTTGCCGGGCGCGGGCTTGGGGCCAGCGCCGCGGCGGCGCTCACGACGCGCGGTTTCGCCGAGCTGGTGCGCCTCGGGAAAGCCTATGGCGCGAAGCCGGAAACGCTGTTCGGCCTGTCGGGCCTCGGCGATCTCATTCTGACGTGCTCCAGCACGCAATCGCGCAACTATTCCCTCGGCGTCGCGCTTGGAAAAGGCATGTCACCGGAAAAAGCTCACGCCGAGGCGAAACTGGCGGAAGGCGCCTATACGGCTTTGGTGATCCACGAGATGGCGCAGGCGAGTAAAATCGATATGCCGGTTTGTTCGGCGGTCGCGGCCGTTGTGGAAGGCCAGGTCAGCATCGACCAGGCGATCGAGTCGCTGCTGATGCGTCCGGTCGGACAGGAATGGTGAGCGCCATGGCGCATTGGCTGCTGAAAACCGAGGCGGAGGAATTTTCCTGGGACGATCAGGTGAAGCGCGGCGCGAAGGGTGAGCCCTGGAACGGCGTGCGCAATTTCACCGCGCGGCGGCATCTGAAGGAAATGAAGAAGGGCGACCGCGCTTTTTTCTATCACACCGGCGACGAGAAGCAGATCGTCGGCGTCGTCGAGGTCATCCGCGAAGCCTATCCCGATCCGACCGACGAGAAGGGCGTTTTCGTGACGCTCGATGTCAAAGCCGTCGCGCCCTTCCCCAAGCCGGTGACGCTCGCCGCCGTCAAGACCGAGCCGCGCCTCGCCGGCATGGCGCTGGCGAAATATCCCCGTCTTTCCGTGCAGCCCGTGACCGATGCCGAATGGAAGATCGTTTGCCGCATGGGCGGGCTGAAGGAGTAAGATAAGGCCTCTGGCTGAGGGAGGTTTCCATGAGATTCGCTGGAATTAGCTATCTCGCCATCCTGGCTGCCGCGGTCGCCGGATGGCTGGTGGGCGCGGTCTGGTACACGGTCTTCTCCAAGCCCTGGCAGCAAGCCGTGGGCCTGACACGCGAGAAGATGAAGCAAGCGCAGAAGCAGCCAGGCTTCTATCTTCCCTTCATCTATGCCTTCCTCGCGCAAGTCGTCATGGCCTGGGTACTGGCCGGATTGATCGCTCACCTCGGGCCGGGTCAATTCACCGTCAGGAACGGGATCATCTCCGGCGCCTTCTGCTGGCTGGGCTTTGTCATCACCACCATGCTGGTCAACAACAGCTTCGCGGGGCGCGATAAGCGCCTGCTGTTGATTGACGGCGGCCATTGGCTCGCGGTGCTGCTGGTGATGGGCGCGATCCTGGGCGCCTTCGGAGGAAGATAGCTAGATATTAAATCCGCGCTTGCGAAGCTCTTCGATCATCCTGGCTTGAAGGTCTTCGGCGATGACTTTACCGAACTTTTGGTCTAGCGCCATGCTTTCCTGCCGATGGCCGGCAGCTTTTCGATAAGCATGGATCTCCTTCCCGCCAGGATATCCCACAGGACCATTATACTCCTTAAGTGGAGCAATGGATGCCTTGTCGTGCATCCAAAGGCCGTCGCATAATGAGCCGCAAAAGCAACAAGTTGGCGCGAGCATAAGCCGCGTGCGCGGAGGAATGTGACGATGTCTGACAAGATCTATCCGGTGCCGCCGGAGTGGAAGCAGCGCGCTTTTATCGATGACGCCAAATACAAGGAAATGTATGCGCGCTCGATCAAGGACCCGGACGGCTTCTGGTCGGACCAGGCGCAGCGGCTGCACTGGATCAAGCCGTTCTCCAAGGTCAAGAACACGTCCTTCGCGCCCGGCAACGTTTCCATCAAATGGTTCGAGGACGGCACCCTCAACGCCGCCTACAATTGCATCGACCGCCATCTCGCCACGCGCGGCAATCAGACCGCTATCATCTGGGAAGGCGACGATCCCAAGAACGACAAGAAGATCACCTACCGGCAGCTCCATGCCGAGGTCTGCAAATTCGCCAATGTGCTGAAGGCGCGCGGCGTCCAGAAGGGCGACCGCGTCACGATCTACCTGCCGATGATCCCCGAGGCGGCCTATGCCATGCTCGCCTGCGCGCGCATCGGCGCCGTGCATTCCGTCGTGTTCGGCGGCTTCTCGCCGGACTCCTTGGCGGGCCGCATCAGCGATTGCCAGTCAACCGTAGTCATCACCGCCGACGAGGGCATTCGCGGCGGGCGCAAGATTCCGCTCAAGGCCAACACCGACGCGGCGTGTGAGAAGGCCGGCGGCGTCAACTCCGTCATCGTGGTGAAGCATACCGGCGCCGAGGTCGAGATGAGGCCGCGCCGCGACGTGTATTACCACGATGTCGCCAACACGGTGGACGGCGACTGCCCCTGCGAGGAGATGAACGCGGAGGACCCGCTGTTTATCCTCTACACCTCAGGTTCGACCGGAAAGCCGAAGGGCGTGCTGCACACCACCGGGGGCTATCTGCTCTTCACGGCGGTCACGCATCAATACGTGTTCGACTATCACGACGGCGACATTTTCTGGTGCACCGCCGACGTGGGTTGGGTCACCGGCCACAGCTACATCGTCTACGGGCCGCTCGCCAACGGCGCGATCACGCTGATGTTCGAGGGCGTGCCGAACTACCCGACCAATTCGCGTTTCTGGGAAGTGATTGACAAGCACAAGGTCAACACCTTCTACACCGCGCCGACAGCGATCCGCGCTTTGATGCAGGCGGGCAACGAGCCGGTGAAAAGAACCTCGCGCAAATCGCTGAAGCTGCTCGGCACCGTCGGCGAGCCGATCAATCCGGAAGCATGGGAGTGGTACTACCACGTCGTTGGCGATGGCCGTTGCCCGGTCGTCGATACCTGGTGGCAGACGGAAACCGGCGGGCACATGATCACGCCGCTGCCAGGCGCGACGCCGCTGAAGCCCGGCTCCGCCACGCAGCCGTTCTTCGGCGTCGTTCCGCAGATCGTCGATGCCGAGGGCAAGGTGCTGGAAGACGCGGGCAGCGGCAATCTTGTGATCGCGGACTCCTGGCCGGGGCAGATGCGCACGGTCTACGGCGACCATCAGCGCTTCGTCGACACCTACTTCAAGACCTACCCCAACAAGTATTTCACCGGCGACGGCTGCCGCCGCGACCAGGACGGCTATTACTGGATCACCGGCCGCGTTGACGACGTGATCAATGTCGCCGGTCACCGGCTTGGCACCGCCGAGGTGGAGAGCGCGCTGGTTGCGCACCTCAAAGTCTCGGAGGCGGCCGTGGTCGGCTATCCGCACGACATCAAGGGTCAGGGCATCTATGCCTATGTGACGCTGATGGCGGGCGAAGGGCCGAGCGACGCGCTGCGTAAGGAGTTGGTGGCATGGGTGCGCAAGGAAATCGGCCCCATCGCCTCGCCAGACTTGCTGCAATTCGCGCCGGGGCTGCCGAAGACCCGCTCCGGCAAGATCATGCGCCGCATCCTGCGTAAGATCGCGGAGGATGAGTTCAATAACCTCGGCGACACATCGACTTTGGCCGACCCGGCGGTGGTGGACGATCTCGTCAACAATCGCCAGAACCGCAAGGACGGCGGCCCCGCAGCAGCGCCGCAACCCCAGGCCGCTCCGAAGCCGCAAGCCGCCCCGCCGCCCCAACCGCGGCCGGAGCCGAAGCCGCAAGCAGGCGGCTTGTTCAAGAAATTGTTCGGAGGATGATCGTCGCGATCGAGCCAAAACAGATCGCGCGGATGTTGACGTGGTTTACCATGGGTGAAGTTCGCGGGGCCGCCGCGCGATAGTTCTACGGCCCGTTTGGGAACGAACCGAGGTGTTCTGCGTTCGCGGATGAGCGATTGTGAGAGTGATATGCGTAGCGCGCCGCGGCTCTGCCGCTTCATACTTTCCATTGCTCTTTCGCTGCTGTTCGCAGCGCCATCCATCGCCGTTGCCCGCGAGGTCGTACCGTTCGACGGCGCCGCGCCTGGGACTATCGTGGTGAAGACAAGCGAGCGGCGGCTCTACTTCGTATTCGGCAATGGGCAAGCGATTCGCTATCCGGTCGGCGTCGGCAGGGCCGGCAAGCAATGGACCGGGCAGTCCTACATCGACGGCAAGTATGTGAGGCCTGACTGGTCCCCACCCGCCGAGGTGCGGCGCGACAAGCCCTCGCTGCCGGATGTGATCCCGGGCGAATCCCCACGCAACCCCATGGGCGCCGCGGCGATGACCTTGAGCGGGGGCGAATACGCCATCCACGGCACCAATGCGCCGGACTCCATCGGCCGCTTCGTGTCCTACGGCTGCATCCGCATGTACAACCAGGACATCGTCGATCTGTTTGATCGCGTGAACGTCGGCACACCGGTTGTCGTGACACGGTAAAGAATCAATCCTCGTCCTGGAAAAGGCGAAGCCGGCCGTCTCGGAGGACGCAGGCCTGTATCCTTCGAGGCACGATCCTTCGGATCGCTCCTCAGGATGAGGCGTAGAGGTCCGCCCGTGTCGGCGGCAGGCCGGAGGGGCCGCGCGCACGTTTCGAGGACAATGTCTGAAAAATGCGGGCCGTATTACGCTCAAAAGCGATCGAGCAGCCTGCGAAGTAAGCAAGCCACAGCCGTGTTTTGACGCCGCCGACTTCACGCTCGGCGGCCTCATAGTTGGCCAACAGCCGATCGTGCCACAGCCGGCAGGTGCGCGCGTAATGCTCGCGCCAGCCCTCAACGTCATGCACTTCGAAACCGCGCCGCTCCAGATTGGCCGTGGTCATACCGATATGGTCGAGTTCGCCACCGGGGAATATGTAGCGCGCGAGGGCGGCTGCTTCCGGCCGCTTGCGGCGGAAAAGCCTTTCATCGCGCTTGGCCGCGCGTGCGATGGCGTGATGCAGGTAAAGGCCCCGTGTTTTCAATAGCCGGTCGATGGTTTGGAAATAGGTAGCGTGGTTATTGAGCCCGACATGTTCGAACATGCCGATGGAGGCGATCTTGTCGAAGCTACCCTCAAGCTTGGTGTAATCCTTCAACTCAATGGTGACGCGATCTTGTAAGCCCAGGCGCCCAACCTTGTCCTTGGCAAGCGAATATTGATTTTCCGCAAGCGTGACGCCGTGAGCACGCACGCCATAATGTTGCGCCGCGTGGCAAACGAGCGAGCCCCAGCCACATCCTATATCGAGGAATTCGTCACCGGGTTTCAGCCGCAGCTTGCGGCAGATCATGTCGAGCTTATCGCGCTGTGCTGTCGCGATGTCGTTGCTCCAATCGATGAAATAACCGCAGCTATAGACCATCTCCGGATCAAGAAAGAGCGCGTAGAAGGCGTTGGAAACGTCATAGTGATATTGAATGTTTTCTTTGTTGGCGGCTTCATTGCCGGACACCGCTTTGTCGCTGCCGACATTTTCCAGTGGCCATGGACCGCCGCGCCGCACGAATAGGAATTTCGCGGCGGTGGCAAGCGCGAGCTTCTTGTCGATGTTACGCAGCAACTCCCGAGTACGAGTCTTCGGCCGCCGCGCCACGAGATCGAAAAAGGTGCCGTTGCGAATGTCGATCCGCTCCGTCACCCAGAGATTGGCAAGCGTGTCCAGCTTGGGCTTGCGGATCAACGCCGCAACCGCGCCTTCATCGGCAATGACAACGGCAATCGCGTCCGAATGCAGATCGGGTGGGATGGTGGAGCCGTCCCACAGCACAAAGCCGATATCGAGCCCGAGACGCTCGCGCGCGTGCGTCAGCAGGCGTTTGAAACTGCTCAGCCGTTCGGAAGCGCCCAACCGCTCCTCCATCCAAGCCAGAGATGAGTAGCGGCTGGGAAGGCGAGAGTCACGGCCTCAGAAGCACCAGCTTTCGCGGCGTCCGCCCCCGTAGCTGCGGGCGACCCCGGCCTGCAGCAACGCAGTGGAGATGTCGGGCGTGGATCGGGTGGATGCATCGGCGTCTACCCGGCCGCCGAATTTATCAATGGTCACCCGGCGGATTTCCACGTCCCCTTCGGCCAGGATTTTCGTAAGCGAGTTCCGCGCCGCCTCGGCCTTCATCCGCTCATCGGCGCAGCGCGCCTTAAGTTCCGGCGTGTCGATGCCGCGCAGCCGCACTTTGGTCGTGATGTCGATACCCGGCCACACATTTACGCGCGCCTCGAAGGTATCGCCGTCGGACACACGTAGCACCTGCGCCGAATAACTGCCGCGGGTAGCCGCCGTTATCGGTATCGACGATGTGGTTTCCACATCGGACGGGGCTTGGATCGCAACCGCCGGGTCTCGCCCCGAGCCCATGCTCGCGCCAGCGGCGAGGCCGGCCGCAAAGATGGCTGCCCCGGCGACCAACGGCCAGGGTCGACAATTGGCGGACAATAATCCAGACGAAAGGAACATCGTCCTAATCCTAGGCGATTCGCGAGGAAAGGCAAGGCACAGCTTTAGATTGAACTAGATGTTTTATTCAATTTGGCGCGATAGCGGGCCAGGGCGCCAATGCGCACTCGCGTGTTCGGGCCGTTTATGCGACTGGGTGCGCCATGGCCCGTTCCCCCAAAGCTCAACCGCCGAAACAACATCACTCGCCCGAACCGCCCGGCCTGGCCGCGCGCCGGATCGCAGCCGAAATAATCGAAGGCGTGTTGCGGCGGGCGCGGCCGCTCGACGAGCAGTTGGAGGCTCACCCGGGTTTGGCTTTGCTGGCTGACCGCGACCGCGCGCTCGCGCGGCGATTGATCGCCACTGTGCTGCGCCGGCTTGGCACATTGCGCCATCTGCTTGGGCTGTTTCTCCAGCAGGGCCTTCCCGCCAACGCGCCGCGGGTGGAAACCGCGCTGCTGATTGGCGCCGCGCAAATCCTCTGGCTTGATGTTCCCAACCATGCGGCCGTCGATCTCGCCGTGCGGCTTGCCCGGGCGGACCGCAACGCGATGCATTTCGCCGGGCTGGTGAATGCGGTCTTGCGGCGCATCGCCAAGGAGGGTGAGCAGCGCATCGCCGAGATCGGCAGCACGGAAATCGATACCCCCGCATGGCTGATGAAACGCTGGGTCCGCGCCTACGGCGCCGATACCGCGCGCGCGATCGCCACAGCCCATGAGCTTGAGCCGCCGCTCGATCTCACGGTGAAAAGCGACGCGCCATCCTGGGCGGAAAAGCTCGGCGGAACGGTGCTGCCGACCGGCACGGTGCGCAGCATCGCTTCCGGCCGCGTCTCGCAATTGCCAGGTTACGCCGAAGGAGCTTGGTGGGTGCAGGAGGCCGCGGCGGCGTTGCCCGCGCGGCTGCTGGGCGACATTCGCGGCCTGCGCGTCGCCGACCTCTGCGCCGCGCCGGGCGGCAAGACCGCGCAGCTTGCCCATGCGGGCGCGCTTGTCACGGCCGTGGATCGCTCGGAGACGCGCCTTAAGCGCCTGCGCGAAAATCTCACACGCCTCGGACTGCAAGCCGAAACGATCGCCGCCGACGCGACCGAATGGACCGCCGATCCGTTCGACGCCGTGCTGCTCGACGCGCCGTGCTCCTCGACCGGGACGATCCGCCGCCATCCCGACGTGCCGTGGATCAAGAAGGAGACGGACATCGGCACGCTGGCCTCGTTGCAGCGTCGCCTGCTCGATCGTGCGGTGTCGCTGGTCAAGCCGGGCGGCACCCTGGTCTATTGCGTCTGCTCGCTCGAGCCCGAGGAAGGCATCGATCAGGTGACGGCGCTTCTCCAGCGCCAGCCTGGACTTCGCCGCCTTCCCATTCGTGCCGAGGAAATCGGCGGGCTTGCCGATCTTGTGACGCCGGCGGGAGACCTGCGGAGCCTGCCCTGCCACCTGCCGGACCCCAATCCGCGACTCAGCGGCATCGACGGTTTTTATGCCGCCCGGCTCCAGCGTGGTTAGGATTTCCACTATGGTTCCAAATAATTAGCCTGCCCGCCCGCGCTATGGTATCGAACGCAAGCGGGACGTCGGGGCCCGCGGTCACGATGAGGGAGTCGATGTCGCGCGTCTCGGTCGCCGAACGTGCGAAGCTGTCTGCGCTTCTGCTGCGGGTCGGGCTGCGGAAGCTGATCAGCCGCCTGAACAATCACCCGCTCATCCGCTGGCGCTTCCTGCCGGCGAAGACCGACCGCATCGTCATCGCTCCGCAGGATCTGCGCACCGCCGACGCGACGCGTGCGGCGGAAATTTACGCCGGGCGCTTCGCCTTCGCCGGCAAGGTCGTGATCTGCGACGCGCGCTCTCCCTTCGAGATCGTACCGCCGACCGAAGAATGGGCGGTCGCGTTATTGGGCTTCGGTTGGTTGCGCCACCTGCGCGCCGCCGATTCCGCCATCACGCGCGCCAATGCGCGGGCGCTGGTGGAGGAATGGATCAATCTGCAAGGCGGCTGGCACGCCACCGCTTGGCGGCCCGACATTCTGTCGCGGCGTGTCATGTCATGGCTCAACCAATCGCCGCTGCTGCTCAACGACGCGGACGTTCGCTTCTATCGCCGCTTCATGCGCAGCCTGGTGCGGCAGGTGCGCTGCCTGCGCCGCACCGCCTTGAACACGCGCGAGGGCGTTCCGCGCCTGCAAGCCGTGATCGCGCTGACCTACGCCGCGCTCTGCCTCGCCGGGCAATCGCGGCATCTGCGCAAGACCGTGCGCTGGCTGGTGGAGGAATTGGAAGCGCAAGTTCTTCCCGACGGCGGTCACATCAGCCGCAACCCGGATGCGCTGATCGAAATCCTGCTCGACCTGCTGCCGCTGCGCCAGGCCTTCTCATCGCGCAACCTTTCGCCGCCGCAGCCTTTGCTCAACGCCATCGACCGCATGATGCCGATGCTGCGTTTCTTCCGCCACGGCGACGGCAATTTCGCGCATTTCAACGGCATGGGCGCGACGCAGCCGGATTTGCTTGCGACCGTGCTCGCCTATGATGACGCGCGTGGCGCGCCGCTGGCGAATGCGCCGCATTCCGGCTACCAGCGCATCGAGACCTCGGGCGTGGTGCTGCTGCTGGACACCGGCCGGGCGCCGCCCCTGCCCGTGAGCCTGGAGGCGCACGCCGGATGCCTGTCGTTCGAGCTCTCCGCCAAGGGCCAGCGCATCATCGTCAACTGCGGCATCCCGGCGACAAGCCGGGAGACCTGGCGCCAGGTCGCGCGCGCGACCGCCGCGCATTCCACCGTCACCTTCAATGACACGTCCTCCTGCCGCATCGTCGAAACGGAATGGTTCCGGCGCGCGCTCGGCGGCGCGCCGATCCTTGGCGGCCCCTCGCAGGTGACCGTCACGCGCGACGACCGTGGAGATGCGGTAGTGCTGCAAGCCGCCCATGACGGCTATGCCGATCGCTATGATGTCATCCATCATCGCTCGCTTATGCTATCGGCCGACGGCAAGCGGCTGGACGGAGAGGATTCGTTCGAACCGCCCGACGCCGACACCCTGCCCGACAGCGCCCACGACGAATTCGCGGTGCGCTTTCATCTGCATCCCTCGATCAAGGCCAACCGGCTGACCGATGGCCATGGCGTGATGCTGCTGATGCCGGACCGCGAGGTCTGGAACTTCACCGCCTATGAAGATCGCGTGGATATCGAGGAAAGCGTCTATCTGGCGGGCCCGGACGGGCCGCGGCGAACGGTGCAGATCGTGGTATATGGCCGCGCGCGCAAAGTGCCGAAGGTGCGCTGGAGCTTCGCCCAGATGGCGCCCAGCACCCACAGCGAGCGCGTCGTGCAAGAACATCAACCGGAGCTGCCTTTGTGAATTCCGAACTTTCCTCCCGCCGCGTCGCGCGCGCGCTGTTGTCCGTTTCCGATAAATCCGGCCTGGTCCCCTTCGCCCAGGCGCTCGCCGGTTACGGCATCGAATTGGTCTCCACCGGCGGCACGGCCAAGGCCCTGAAGGATGCCGGGCTGAAGGTGCTCGACGTGTCCGAGCTGACCGGCTTTCCGGAAATGATGGATGGCCGCGTGAAGACCCTGCACCCGAAGGTGCATGGCGGGCTGCTCGCCATCCGCGACGACAAAGAGCACGCGGCTTCGATGCAGGCGCACGGCATCAAGCCGATCGATCTGCTGGTGGTGAGCCTCTATCCCTTCGAGGAAACCGTTGCGAAGGGTGCGGCCTTCGAGGACTGCATCGAGAACATCGACATCGGCGGCCCCGCCATGATCCGCGCCGCCGCCAAGAATCATGGCGACGTGGCCGTGGTGGTTGATTCGGCGGATTACGAATCCGTGCTTGCGGAACTGAAAGCGCACAAAGGCGCGACCACCCTCGATCTGCGCAAGCGGCTCGCCGCCAAGGCTTATGCGCGCACGGCGGCTTACGACGCGGCGATCTCCAACTGGTTCGCGCAACAGCTTGGCGACAACGCTCCGGCATTTCGCGCCATTGGCGGACGGCTGGCGGAAGCGCTGCGCTATGGCGAGAACCCGCACCAAAGCGCCGCCTTCTATCGCACGCCGGAGCAGCGATTCGGCGTCGCCACCGCGCGGCAGGTGCAGGGCAAGCAGCTTTCCTACAACAACATCAACGACACCGACGCGGCCTATGAATGCATCGCGGAGTTCGATCCGAAGCGCACGCCCGCGGTGGTGATTGTAAAACACGCCAATCCATGCGGCGTGGCGGAAGGCGCGAGCCTGCTCGAAGCCTATCGCAAGGCGCTGGCCTGCGACCCGACCTCGGCCTTCGGCGGCATTGTGGCGCTCAACCGCAAGCTCGATGCCGAGGCAGCACGCGCCATCACCGAGATTTTCACGGAAGTCATCATCGCGCCGGACGCCAGCGACGAAGCCATCGCCATCGTCGGCGCGAAGAAGAATCTGCGTCTGCTGTTGACGGGGGGCGTTCCCGACCCGCGCGCGCCCGGATTGACGGCAAAGACCGTCGCCGGCGGCTTGCTGGTTCAGTCGCGCGACAACGCGGTCGTGGACGACATGACGCTGAAGGTGGTGACCAAGCGCGCACCGGCGGACGCCGAGCTTCGCGATCTGCGCTTCGCCTTCCGCGTCGCCAAGCACGTTAAGTCGAACACCATCGTCTATGCCAAGAACCTGGCCACCGTCGGCATCGGCGCGGGCCAGATGAGCCGCGTGGATTCCGCCCGCATCGCCGCGCGCAAGGCGGAAGACGCGGCGAAGGAATTGAAGCTACCCGCGCCGCTCACCAAAGGCTCAGTGGTCGCGTCCGATGCCTTCTTCCCCTTCGCGGACGGCTTGCTGGTGGCGATCGAGGCCGGCGCCACGGCGGTGATCCAGCCCGGCGGCTCCGTGCGCGACGACGAGGTGATCAAGGCCGCCGACGACCACGGCATCGCCATGGTATTCACCGGGACGCGGCATTTCAGGCATTGATGCGCTCTTACTTCCCCTCTCCCCTTGTGGGAGAGGTGGCGAGTTGTGGGAAAGGTGGCGAGTTGTGAGCGTTAGCGAACAACGAGCCGGGTGAGGGGGTCGCTTCGCAAGAATATTTTTATGAAGATACCCCCTCACCCGCCCTCGCTTCGCTCGGGCACCCTCTCCCACAAGGGGAGAGGGGAAAGAGACATCGCTCACCCCTTCGCCAAATCACCCAGCAGGCTCGCCGCCACTGTCAGCTTCGACAGCGTCAGCCCGCTCGCCGCGATCTGATGCACCGCCGTGCGGATGCGATCGACTTCCGCCGCGCGCGGCTTGATCCAGGCTTCCACCGCCGCAGTGCCAGCAGCATCCGTCGCCATCATGGCCGCGGTGATGCGGCGCAAGGCGTCGCCGATGGAATCCAGCGCGCGATCGAGCGCCAGACGATCGAAATAGTCCGTCACCACGATCTCGCGGGCCGCGGCGGCGATCCGGTCGATGCGGAAGAAGGCTTCCGCCGCGAAGTACGTCGCGGCGACTTCCGCGACAGGATGCTGGGTGCGGTCCGCCACCAGCACGATGTCGGGCGCCGCCTTGAGGACCGGCAAGTTGGCGAAATGCTCCGCCAGCGTTTGGGGCACTCCCGCTTTCGCCAGTTCGGCGGCGCGCGCCGTTCGCGTTTCCGTGGCCTCCTTCGGCAAAACCCCATCGAGCGCCGACGCCACGTCGGCGATGCCCTCCCGGTAATGACCGACGACCGTGGCCAAGCCTTGGCTCAGATCGGCATTACGCAGGAACCACACCAGCCGGTCGATCAGCAGATCCTCCACGGCCGCATAAAGACCAAGCTGCGCCCGGCCTGAAATCTTACCATCGAGCCAATTGATCTCGTCATTCAGCGTCGGCATGCCGTAGCTGTCGCGCACCGCCGCGAAGGCCGCCGCGATGCCGGCCGCGGAAGCGCCGGTCTGATCGGCGATCCGCACGACCAGCCCCGGCCCGCCGCGATTGATCATCGAATTGGCAAGCTGTGTGGCGATGATCTCCCGACGCAGGCGATGCGCTTCCAGCGCGTGGGGAAATTGCGCGCTCAAAGGCTTCGGGAAATAGCGGCCAAGCTCCCGTCCCAAATAGGGATCGTCCGGCACGGCGGATTCCAGCAGCTCGGACTTGAGCGAGAGCTTGGCATAGGCGAGCAGCACCGCGAGCTCAGGCCGCGTCAGCGCCTGCATGCGCTTGCGCCGCTCGGCAAGCGCCATGTCGTCGGGCAGATATTCCACCGCGCGGTCGAGATCGCCGCGCGCCTCCAAAATCTGCATCAAACGCTGGAGGAACCCGAGTTCCTCCAGCCCGCGCCGCTCGGCGAGCGAGATCGCCAGCGTCTGAAGATAATTGTTGCGCAGCACGAGCGCCGCCACTTCTTCGGTCATCTCGCCCAGCAAGGCGTTGCGCGCTTCCAGAGAAAGCTGCCCCGCCATGATGGGCCGGCTGAGCGCGATCTTGATGTTGACCTCGATGTCGGAAGTGTTGACGCCCGCCGAATTGTCGATGGCGTCGGTATTGAGCCGCACGCCGCCCATGGCCGCTTCGATGCGCCCGCGCTGGGTCATGCCGAGATTGGCGCCCTCGCCGATTACCTTGCACCGCAACTCCGCGGCGCCGATGCGGATCGCGTCGTTGGCGCGGTCGCCCACGCTCTCGTCGCTTTCGTGCGACGCGCGCACATAGGTGCCGATGCCGCCGAACCACAGCAGATCGGCCTGCATCTTCAGGATCGCCTTGATCACCTGCTGCGGCGTGGCCTTATCAGTCGTGAGGCCGAGCAACGCACCCATCTCGCCGGTAATGCGTACTTCCTTGGCCGCGCGCGAAAACACGCCTCCGCCTTTGGAGATCAGCGCCTTGTCGTAGTCCTGCCAACTCGAGCGCGGCAGATCGAACAGCCGCTTGCGCTCGGCAAAACTTGTTTGCGGATCGGGGTTGGGATCGATGAAGATGTCGCGATGGTCGAAAGCGGCGACCAATTTAATGGTGCGCTCGCGCAACATGCCGTTGCCGAACACGTCGCCTGACATGTCGCCCACGCCCGCCACCGTGAACGGCGTCCGGGTGATGTCCACGTCCATTTCGCGGAAGTGCCGCTTCACCGCCTCCCACGCGCCGCGCGCGGTGATGCCCATCTTCTTGTGGTCGTAGCCCGCCGAGCCGCCCGAGGCGAAGGCATCGCCCAGCCAGAAATGGCGCTCCATCGAAATCGCATTGGCGATATCGGAAAAAGTCGCCGTGCCCTTGTCGGCGGCGACCACGAGATACGGATCGTCGCTGTCGTAGCGCACAACGTTCCCGGGCGGAATGACCCCGTCGGGGCCAAGATTGTCGGTGACGTCGAGCAGCGCGGAGATGAACAGCTTATAGGACGCGACGCCTTCGGCCTGCACCGCTTCGCGCGGTCCGCCCGCCGGCAGGAATTTCGGCACGAAGCCGCCCTTGGCGCCCACCGGCACAATCACGGCGTTCTTGACCTGCTGAGCTTTCACGAGCCCGAGCACTTCGGTGCGGAAATCCTGCGGCCGGTCGGACCAGCGGATGCCGCCGCGCGCCACCTTGCCGAAGCGCAGGTGCACGCCTTCCACCCGCGGCGAATAGACGAAGATTTCGTAAAGCGGGCGCGGCAGCGGCAACTCATCGAGCTTGCGGCTGTCGAACTTGATCGCGATCTCGGTCTTCGCCCGGCCCTCGGTATCGAGCTGATAGAAGCTGGTGCGCAGCGACGCCATGACCGCATTGACGAAATGGCGCAGGATGCGGTCCTCGTCGAGGCTCGCCACGTCCGCCAGTGCCGTTTCGATCTGCGCCAGCACTTCCATCTGATGGGCGATCCGATCACTATCCTCCGTCATTCCGGGGTGCCGCGTAGCGGCGAGCCCGGAATCCATAACCCCTGTCTGGGTTGATTCATCAGCACCGGGAGTATGGGTTCCGGACAGCCGAGCTTCGCTCGGCTTCCGGAATGACAAAGGAGGAGAGCCTAGGCGCGGATCGAAGCGAGCGTGGAAGAGAGCGACAATGGCCGCCGCGATGGCCGGATGCTTGAGCAGCGTCGCCCACATATAGTCCTGCGAAAAAGCGACGCGGATCTGGCGGAGAAAACGCGATATCGCGCGGATGAGAACGACATCGCGCCACATCAAGCCGCCGGCGAGCACCAGCGCGTTGTAGCCATCGTCCTCCGCCACGCCGCGCATCACCACCAGGAACAAAGCTTCCAGATGCTGCTTCGCGCTGGCGAGATCGGCCGATCCGCCGTCCGCGCGCTCGAGCAGCATGTCGTGGAACCAGACGCCCGCTTCGCCATCAGCCGGAGCGACGTGGTAGGTGCGCTCGTCGACCACGCGAAAGCCCATGTTCTCCAGCACGGGCACCCGCTCCGACAGCGGGATGGAGCGTGTGCGGCTCCACACCTTCAGCCCAATGCCGCCGCCGTCCTTTTCCGAGCGCGCGTGAAAATTGACGCCGAGCGGGCGTTCCGACGACAGCCCCTCGATGAGGCGGATATCATCCACCGCCACCGCCGGCGGATAAGCCGCTCGATAGCCCACCGAAAAAGCATCGCGGTAGCGCTCGTACAGCATATGCGCCTTGGTAGGGTCGTAGGTCCGGGCCAGCGCGTCGGCGAGCGCGTCGGTCCAGGTGCGGGTCAGTGCCGTAATGGCGCGCTCAAGGCTGGCGCGGTCAGGATTGGGCGTCTCGCCGCTGGAACGGCCGATGATGAAATGCACACGGACGAGCGGCCCTTCGGGAAAAAACGGATAGAAGGCCGATACATGGCCTTGATAGACCTCGGCAAGATACGCGCCGATGGCTTCGCGCAAATTGCTGTCGTAGCGATCGCGCGGCACATAGACGAGAATGGAGACGAAGCGGTCGAAGCGGTCGCGCCGCGGCAGCACGCGCACGCGCGGCCGCTCGTCGAGTTGCAGGATGATCAGCGCGAACTGAAAAAGCTTTTCATCGTCGACCTGGAACAGTTCGTCGCGCGGATAGGTTTCCAGCACATTGACCAGCGCCTTGCCGGAATGTCCCGCTGGATCGAAGCCGGCGCGCGTCAGCACCGCGTCGATCTTGCGCCGCAGATAGGGAATTGCCCGCGCCGAGCGCGTATAGGCGGTGGACGTGAACAACCCGACGATGCGCATCTCGCCGACGAGATGGCCGTCCGCATCGAAGCGCTTCACGCCGATATAATCGAGATAGCCGCGCCGGTGCACGCGCGAGCGCGCATTCGCCTTGGTGACGATCAGCACCTTCTGCTCTTCCAGGAATGCGCGAATTTGCGGCGTGATGGAAACGGGCTGCCCGCCGCGCCGTAGCACGTGCACATGCGGATCGCGCAACAGGCCTAGCGCGCTGTCGGGCACCGGTTCGAAGTCGCAATCGTTTCCCGTGACCTTGTAGTCGCGCAGGCCGATGAAGGTGAAATTGCCGGCGACCAGCCATTGCAAGAATTGAATCGCTTCGGCGATTTCCTCCACCACGATCGGCGGTGGGTTGGCCTTGAACTCCGCGATGACGCTCGCCACCCGCTCAAGCATCGGACGCCAGTCCTGCACGCTGACGCGCACCTGCGCGAGCACCTGCTCGAGCGCCTGCACGATTTCCATGCGCCGCGTCGGGTCGCCGATGTGCTCCACGTGGATGTGAATGAAGCTTTCGCGCAGCCCGCCGGCGGCCTTCGCCGAGGCGCCGCCGATGGCGGCAAGCTGTCCCGCCGCATCGCGCTCGACCGCGAAGACCGGATGCACAATGAGGCGGATGCCAACCCCGCGTTCGGTCAGCTCGCCCAGGACCGAGTCGACCAGGAACGGCATGTCGTCATTGACGACCTCGATGACGGAAAGCGGCTTGCTGCCTTCGCCGGCGGTGGGGCGCAGATCGTCGAATCGTATTTTCGGCGAGCCGGGCCGCCGCGTACCGAGAAAGGCCCAGGCTTCCTGCGCGACCAGCGCCAGCGTGTGCGGATCGTAATCGAGCAGATCGTCTGCCGCCGCCCGGCCGAAAAGCTGGACCGGAAAGCTTTTGGGGATATGAGGGTCGAGCGTGCCGAGGATCTGGCCCGCCTGCTCGATGAGCTGGCGCGCGGCATGATCTTCTTCAGCGCCAACGAGGCCTTGCACCGGCATGACCGATCCTTGCGTTGACGGAATCAATCACAACGCGGGAAGGGAGTCTCGCCGATCCCGCCCGGGCCGTCGAGAGGCGAGAGCAGATAGGCTTCGAACAATGGGGAAGGTCAGATGGGGCGAATACGGCGGCGTCTGGATTCCGCGATCCGCCCGCTGGCCCCGCTGCGCGTCGGCACGAGACGAATCGGCAGCGCGGCGGCGAATCGCGGCAACAGGATTTTCGCGACCGGCGCGGTGCCGCCCGGCCTCTCGTCGGGGTGTCCGGGGAGCTTGAAGGGGGCGTTCCTGGGGCCGGAGTGGTTCACGATCTGCCTGCGCATTCCAGAGACGGACGGTGGATAGATCGCTCCTGATTGCCGGTCAAGCGGCAACGGCGGCCATGCTGAATGCCAAAGGCGCTGATCCGCGCCGGCACGCCCGAGGTTGTTGAAATATCAGGGCCATTGCCAGTGGAGGACCTGAACCACGGAATCGGGTAGCCGCACCAGGGAGGTGACGAGATCGGTGCTGAGGGTTAGGGCCAAAGCGCCAAGCAGCGAAACGACGGTGCCCAGGACGACTTTCCCGCCAAAGACCTCGTGGTCCGGATTGAGCAACTGGCTGAAATAGAGCCGGAACAGGATCGACAGACGGCTGATCGGAGAGACGACGGTGACGGGCGCGATCGCCATCGCCATGTAGAGGAACATCTGCGAGAAACAAACCATCACGCCTGAAAAGGTGAACCACTTTGCCGGCTCGGACTTGATCGCAAGGGCGTGGCGCAATTGGCCGGGCAACAGCAGGAACAGCACCATCACCGCTGTTCCGGCCATGTAGGAAATGAGCCCACCTGGAATGGCCGCGGCCAAACCTTTGTCCTCCAGTCCGATGCGGACAAGGATCGGGCTGACCCCATAGCCGGTGGCCGATAGGAAGGCGAAAAGGATTCCTTCCGCGTAGCGCGGCTGGAAGACGGCGGGTTTGGTCTCCGCCTTCACGGCTTGTTCCGTGATCGGGGCCGTTTCTTTCGTCGTCCGCATCGCGAGATAGGGGCCAAGCAGAACAAGCCCGATCCCGAATATCCGTAGCGGTGTAAGCGTTTCTCCTAAAATCCAGATCGCAAGCCCGAGCGAGATGATCAGATTCGCCTGCTGGACCGGCGCGGCCAAGTTCGCCCCGATCGCCCGCGTCGCTCGATAATTGCAATAGCGGCCCCAGATGAAGTGGATGACGCCGGCAAGGCAAAGGATGAGCACGCCGTTCTGCGAGAATCCGGTGATGCCTGGCAACGTCCCGCTCGCCACCGCCGCGAGCAGGAACATCGGCACGCCGATCGGGACCGTGATCGCCATCGCCTGCGCAACCGAGCCGGTCAGCACGCCGCGGCGGACAGCGGCGTTATTGAGGGCGAAGGTCGCGCCCGACAACAGCGCAAGAAAACCACCAAGCACCCGACCGCGTCCTATGTCCTAAAGCGCCGCACTGGAGCCGCTGCCCGCAACATGTTTTGCGGCAGGCGCATGCGCTCTGTCGTTGAGAAAACTGGAGCGGGCGAAGGGATTCGAACCCTCGACCCCGACCTTGGCAAGGTCGTGCTCTACCCCTGAGCTACACCCGCATCCGTGAGGCTAGGCGGCCGAAGCCAAGCTTTGTCCGCCAGGGGCTTGCTATGCCAAAAGGGGCGCGGATTTGCAACCTCGGCAAATTTCTGTTGCCTATGACCGGGTTACAACCCTTAAGACGCCATGCCCGCCACCCCCGAAGACCTCTTCGCCTACCTCGACCGGCTCGGAATCAAGCATTCCACGGTGAGCCATCCGCCGCTGTTCACCGTCGAGCAGTCGCAGGCCCTGCGCGGCCGGATTCCCGGCGGGCACACCAAAAACCTGTTCCTCAAGGACAAGAAGGACGCCGTCTTCCTCGTGGTCGCCCAGGAAGACGCCAAGATCGACCTCAAAGGCTTGCATCGCGTGCTCGGCGCCGGCGGCCGTTTCTCCTTCGGCTCCGCCGACCTGCTGCGAGAATTATGGGGCGTCGAGCCCGGCGCGGTGACGCCCTTCGGCGCGATCAACGATACCGAAGCCCGCGTCAAGGTTGTGCTGGATGCGCAGATGATGCGGCACGATGTCCTGAACTATCACCCGCTGATCAATACACAGACCACTTCGATCGCGCGCAACGACCTGATAAAATTCCTGGAAGCCACCGGCCATCCGCCCCGCATCGAGGCGGTAGCGGAGCCGGCATGAATCATCAGGCGATGATTCGATTGCATTCTTGGCTCTGGTCACCATTTAATCAGGCGGTTTGAGCATTTTCCGCGCCCGGATGGCGCGGCTAGAGCGCAATCCGGCGAAGTGGAAACCGGTTCGCCGTAAGATTGCGCGATAAACTAAGGAATCTAGAGTCTGATCCGAATCTGATCGGATCAGGCTCTAGAAGCGAGGACACATGGTGGATATTGCTGGAGCAACGACGACGGCCGACCCCGTTATCGCGGACACGACGACGCAGACTTTCGTCAAGGACGTCATCGAGGAATCGCGCAAGCAGCCCGTCCTCGTGGATTTCTGGGCGCCCTGGTGCGGGCCGTGCCGCCAGCTCACGCCCATCATCGAAAAAGTGGTGCGCGCCGCCAAGGGCAAGGTGAAGCTTGTCAAGATGAACATCGACGAGCACCCCACCATCCCCGGCCAGCTCGGCATCCAGTCGATCCCGGCCGTGATCGCTTTCGTCAACGGCCAGCCGGCGGACGGTTTCCTCGGCGCATTGCCGGAAAGCCAGGTGGCCGGATTCATCGAACGCTTGATCAAGCAGCCGGTGGCCGCCGACGAGAAGGACGCGCTGAAGGAGGCCGAGGCAGCGCTGGCGGCCGGCGACGTCGCGGGCGCGGCCGCGCGCTATGCGGAGATTCTTTCCAAGGAAGCCGACAATGTCGCCGCGCTCGCAGGCCTTGTGCGCGCCTATGTCCAGACCGGAGCCATCGATCAGGCGAAGCAGACATTGGCGCTCGTGCCGGAAGCCAAGCGCAACGATCCGGCGGTGGCTGCCGCGCGCGCGGCGCTGGAAGTCGCGGAGCAAGCGCGCTCCGTCGGCCCGATCGGCGAGCTTGAACAGAAGGTCGCCGCCAATCCGCTCGATCATCAGGCGCGCTTTGATCTCGCCGTGGCGCTGAACGCCAAGAACAAGCGGCAGGAAGCGGCGGATCACCTCCTGGAAATCGTCAAGCGCGACCGCAAATGGAACGATGACGGCGCGCGCAAGCAACTGGTGCAGTTCTTCGAAGCCTGGGGGCCGGCCGATCCGGCGACCGTGGAAGGGCGCAAGAAGCTGTCGTCGATTTTGTTTTCGTGAAGGCGCTGCGGATGCTGCGGCGTCGGTGACTCTCTCGGCCTCATGGTGAGGAGCGTCCAAAGGACGCGTCTCGAACCATAGGCTGCCCATCCTTCGAGACGGGCGCTGCGCGCCCTCCTCAGGATGAGGATGGAGCAGATGCGATGCCGATGAATGCCGAATATCGCGGGCCGAGAGACCTTCCCGAGGTCATTCCGGTCTTCCCCCTGCCCGGCGCGCTGCTGCTGCCACGCGGGCAATTGCCGCTGAATATCTTCGAGCCGCGCTATCTCGCCATGGTGGATGACTCCATGCGCGACGGCCATCGGCTGATCGGTATGATCCAGCCGGACCATGCGCATCCCGAAAGCGAAGCCAAACCTCATCTCTACAAGATCGGATGCGTCGGCCGCATCACACAGATCGCGGAAACCGGTGACGGCCGCTATGTGCTCCAGCTCACCGGCGTGGTGCGCTTCCGCATCGAGGAAGAGTTGTCCGTGTCGACGGCCTACCGCCAGTGCCGCGTCTCCTATCACCCCTTCATGGATGATTTCGTCGCACGCAAGGGCGAAGAGAAAGTGGATCGCGAGGGCCTGCTGACCGCGCTTTCGGCATTTCTCGACGCCAACAATCTCAAGGCCGACTGGGAAGGCATCGAGAAGGCTCCGAACGAGGCGCTGGTCAATGCATTGGCGATGATGTCGCCTTATGGTCCGGCCGAGAAACAGGCATTGCTGGAAGCGCCCGACCTGAAAACCCGCGCCGAAGTTCTCGTCGCCCTGACGGAGATCGAGCTCGCCAAGACCGGCACGTCGGAAGATACCCCGCTGCAATGAATTCTTCCCTCTCCCCTTGAGGGAGAGGGTGGATCGCCGAGCGAAGCGAAGGCGAGCTGGGTGAGGGGTTGGAATTCCCTCATATACCGCGCTGCCGACCCCTCACCCGCCTCGCAGCTTTCGCTGCTCGGCACCCTCTCCCTCAAGGGGAGAGGGAAGAGATTCGGTGTCTTTTTCTGTGTTACAGTCCCGCGAGAATCTTTTCGGAGTTACGCATGACAACTGCATCGCCCGAACGCCCGCCGAGCGCCGTCGATCCGAAGCTGCTCGAGATCCTGGTCTGCCCGCTGACCAAGAGCACGCTCGAATATGACGCGGAAAAGCAGGAGCTGATCTCCCGCGCCGCCAAGCTCGCCTATCCGATCCGCGACGGCATCCCCATCATGCTGCCCGAGGAAGCCCGCAAGCTGGAAGGATGAGCAACTCGCCGCGTACACTCGTTCCCCTCTCCCCTTGTGGGAGAGGGTGGCGAGGACAAGCGCAGCGCCGTCCGAGCCGGG
>Ga0080064_1001043_pt1 | contig 62274 bp, 55 predicted proteins | sample Subgrocontami54m_FD_69260 | JGI IMG/M metagenome (GOLD analysis project Ga0080064, IMG submission 69260) | Subsurface groundwater microbial communities from S. Glens Falls, New York, USA - GMW46 contaminated, 5.4 m (SPADES assembly) (version 2) ... | reverse complement strand
CAGTCGCTCGATACAGTGGGCGCATTCTTCGGCCCGTTGCTCGCGATCGGCTTGATGCTCCTTTGGGCAAACGACTTCCGCGCGGTGTTCTGGGTGGCCGTTCTTCCGGGGTTTCTGGCCGCTGCCTTGTTGCTCTTCGGTGTGCACGAGCCTGAACGGCCAGCGACCGGCAAGCGGATCAACCCCATTCACTTTCGCGAAATCAGGCGGCTGAGCGCTGCCTACTGGTGGGTGGTGGTGGTGGGCGCGGTCTTCACGCTGGCGCGCTTCAGCGAGGCGTTTCTGGTGCTGCGTGCCCAGCAAGGCGGCTTGGCAATCGCTTGGATTCCGCTGGTGCTCGTAGCCATGAATGTCGTCTACGCACTGTCCGCCTATCCCTTCGGCAAGCTCTCCGACAGTATGAGCCATACCAAGCTCCTGGCGCTGGGCCTTGCGGTGTTGATCGCGGCGGATCTCGTCCTCGCATATGACGACTCCCTGGAATTCGTGTTTCTCGGCATTCTCCTCTGGGGCCTGCACATGGGAATGACGCAAGGCTTGCTCGCGACGATGGTGGCCGACACGGCACCGGCAGATCTGCGCGGAACCGCATTCGGCTTCTTCAATCTCCTTGCCGGCTTCACCATGCTTGTCGCGAGCGTGCTGGCGGGCCTGTTGTGGGATCGGCTCGGCGCATCGCTCACCTTCTACGCAGGCGCGATCTTCTGCGTTCTTGCGCTGGCCGGAATTGCGTGCAGGCCGCGTCCTGGTCCCGCGCGGTCTTGACGCAGGCGCGGACGCAGTGCAGCCATTGTCCGGCGGGACAAGGTCAGCCGGACAATGAACAGCATTATTCCGGGAATCGTCGCGCGTCGGCCTCGGTTGCCGCTATTTGATTCGATTCGTCGTCATCCAGTTGCCCTGTCCGGTAGTAGCGCGCAGCCGTCTGATACCACGCGATAGCTTCCGCGCGCACCTGCTCGTCGCTGAGGCCGGCGGCGGCGCCGGCCGGGAATGAGCGCACCGAGCTCTTGCGGCGCGGCTCAAGCGTAATCAGGCGCCCGTCGCGAAGATAGCCGAGCGTCTGGTAATTGGCGACAAAAGCGCGGTCGTCTGACGGGTCGGCGCGAAAGATATCGCGCCCCATGAACTTGGTGTGGTAGCTGAACCGCAGCCGGCCGAGCAAGGTCGGCGCGACGTCGATCTGCGACATCAGGCGTCCGACCCTGGCGGCGGCAACGTGCTTCGGCGAAAAAATAAGCAGGGGAATGCGGTACTGCTCCACCGGGATGCTCGTGGTGCCGCGTGCGCTGGCGCCGTGGTCGGCGACGATGACGAACACGGTGTCATCGAACCACGGCCGGCTGCGCGCCGCGTCGATGAAGCGTCCGATCGCAAAGTCCGAATACTTTACTGCGCCGTCGCGTCCGTTTCCCGAGGGGATGTCGATACGGCCCTCCGGGTAGGTGTACGGGCGGTGATTGCTGGTCGTCATGATGTGGGCGAAGAAGGGCCGAGCGCCATCGGTGCCGCGCGCGCGCTCGATTTCCTCCAGCGCAAAATCGAACAGGTGCTCGTCAGCCACGCCCCAGATGTTCTCGTGCTGAATGCTTTCCCGGCGGATCGCTGTCCGATCGACAGCCTGATAGTCGTTGGCCGAAAAAAATGCATTCATTCCGTCAAAGTAGCCGTAGCCGCCGTACATGAAGCGCGTCGCATAGCCGCGGTCTTCGAACACGCTGCCGAGCGTGAAAAGACGGCCGTTTGCGGGTCGCTTTACGATCGATTGCCCCGGCGTCGGCGGCAGGGCGAGCGAGAGCGCCTCTAGGCCGCGCACGGTGCGATTGCCGGTCGCGAAGACGTTGGTGAAAAACAGGCTTTCCTTCGCCAGCTCGTCCAGGCGCGGCGTAATGCCTTTGTCGTTGCCGAAAGCGCTCATGAACTCGGCGCCGAGGCTTTCAATCGAGATGAGTACGACCGAGAGCCGCTTCTCCGGCTGCGAATCCAGCACCACGCGCTCGGCAAGGCTGCGCCGCGCGGCGGACTGGCGCTCGCCTGACCTGCTTAGCAACGGCCCGGTAAGCGCGTGCAGGTGCTCGCTCGAAAGCGTCGCGTAATAGCGCTCGTAGTCGAGCTCGTTCGATCGCAGCGCGGCGAAGAATTCCCAGATGCCGTTGCCCGCGAGTTCCTGCGCCACGTCGCCCGCCAGGACACCTCGCTGTCCGCTGGCCACAAGGCTCGCCGAAACGACCGCCATCCCCAGCAGCAGCGTGGCGACGCGAAGCCGCGCGCGCATCGGCGCGGGCTCCATCATCCGGCGCCACAGGATAGGCGCGGCAGCAGCGGTGATCGCTGCGGCAGGCAAAACCAGCAGCGCCAGCCACCAGCCAACTGGATAGCTCTGCCAGATGTTGCCCAGAACTTCCCGGGTGTAAATCAGATAGTCCACTGCGATGAAATTGAAGCGCGCGGCGAACTCGTCCCAGAAGACCCATTCCGCGACCCCGATGACGAGCAAGCCATAGGCGGCAATCGCGATGGCGAGCGCGCAGACTCCCCGAAATATCCCGTTACGCGCCAGCCGCTCGGGCGCCAAAGCGAGCACGAGGCCGGCGGGCGCCGCAATCAGGGTCGCAACGGCAAAGTCATAGTACAACCCTATCCCGAAAGTGCCGGGCCATTGCCCCGCCGCCAAGCGGACTTCGGGCCTCAGGGCGAGGGCAAGGCGCACGGCGCCGGAGATGCCTATCACCAGCAGGCCCAGCACCGCTGCGGGTGAAAGCCGCCCGCGTAGCAGCGCCGTCACGCCTTGCCGGTCCGCAATCAAAGCGGCTGCCAGGTACGCAACGCAGCGCGCGAGGCAGGTGCTTGGCGTTCATCTGACGGCGTGAACAATTTCCCTTGGGGTGCCCACGGGCTCTGCGAATCGCATCCGCCCTGTCGTCCGCGGGTGGCCCAGCATGGGTTCGCGTTTTCAAGAAGTGCCCGGCCACGGTCCGGCTCATCAAGGAGGCGGAACAGGAAGGCGCCCGACCATGCGAGCAGCAGCAGGCCGTTGAGGGCCTCCACGCTTACCACCAGCCGCAGCGCGCCCGTCGGAACAACGTCGCCATAGCCAAGCGTCGAATAGGTTTCAGCCGCAAAGTAAAAGTAGTCGAGGCTGGAGGCCGCCGCCACGCCGTGAAGGGCGCCGAGCCGGAGCACCTGGATGCCGAGCGCGTAAGCGCCGGCATAGAGCCCGATTTCGGCGAGATGCAGCGCCACCAGCACCGTGATGGCGAACACCGGTCCGGGGCGCGAGAGCGGGCTGCGGCCCGCTCCGGCAAGCAGCTTTAGGCCCTCATAGTGCAGCGCCGTGGTGAACGCGAGCATCAGCAGCGCGAGCGCCACCGAGCCCAGGATGTGTTGGTTCGCCAGGCCCATGGCGCTTAGCGGTTCAAGGGAAAGATTGCGGCCAGCATCATGGACGGCGTTGCGCGAGGGTCATGCAGGCGACCAGGCTCAGGATTGCCGTGAGAAAAATCGCGCTTGTGACAACCGTGCCCATGCCCAGTCCGCCGCTGGTCAGCGGCTGCGACAGCAGGTCGCCGAATGAAGCGCCGAACGGGCGTGTCATAATGTAGGCGATCCAGAACGCCAGGATCGCATTCAGTTTGAGACCGTAATACGCCAGCGTCACCAACGCGATGCCTGAACCGAAGATCATTGCCGAGTGCAGGTAGCCCAGCTTCAATGCCTCCGCCATCAGGTCGCCGGTCGCCGTGCCGAGCGCGAACGTGAACAGTATCGCCGCCCAGTAGAACAACTCGCGCCTGGTGGTGAAGATGGTGTGAATCGACAAGGTTTTCTCGCTTGCGTACCAGAGGGCGAAGGTGACTGCCAGTGCGATGCCGAAGATCACGGTGGTCAACTGCAACGGGGCGCCGTAGTGATCCGTGATGTTGTCGGTTATCAGGGTTCCGGCCACGCTGACCAGCACGACGGTGACCCAGTAGATCCACGGCACATACTTTCGGGCCCGCAGTTGCGCAGCGAGTGCGGCGACGAGCAGTGCCCCGATCACCAGGGAGGTGTTACCCAGGCCAAGGTCGAGCTTGACATTCAGGAAGTCCGCCGCCGTCTCGCCGACGGTGGTGGCCATGATCTTGATGATCCAGAAGTACAGGGTGACTTCAGGCACCTTATTGAGCATGCGCAGCGCGCCCTCGCGGTTCGCCAAATCCATTGATGTTCTTTTTTCAACGTGTCGTTCGATCGAATTCGCTGCCACGGTTGTCCTCCGGTCGTTGGCTGAGTGTGCATGAGGATGCCGCTGCAGGCTTAAACCAACCTTAAGGTTTCTTCTCCGCCGGGAATATCAGGCTCACCCTTAACCCGGCGCCCCCCGCCCCTGATTCGAGCTTGACCCGGGCGCCGTGCATGTTTGCAATACGCCGCACGATCGCAAGACCCAGCCCGCTGCCGCCTTCTTCGTTGCCGGGTAACCGGTAGAAGCGATCGAATACCCGTTCGCGCTCCGCAGGCGGGATGCCCTGGCCCGTGTCCAGCACGCTAAGTGTCGGCTGCCGGCCGCTGTATGCCGCGATCACGTCCACACGCCCGCCCGGAGGGGTATATCGCACGGCGTTGTCAACCAGGTTCCCGAGCAGGATGCGCAGCGCCTGCGGATCTCCTCGCACCGTGATGCCACTGCCCTCGACGCCGGAGACGCCGAGGTCGATCTCCTTTGCGATTGCCGCCTCGGCGTGCCGGGCCACCGCGTCTCGGGCCAGTTCCTCCAACCGCACCGGCACGAACGCGCGCGCCGCGGCATCGGGCTCGCTTCGCGCCAGATCAAGCAATTGCTCTACCAGGCGCGTGGCGCGGTCCACGCTGGAGATAAACTCCTTTGCGCCGGTGTCCCGCTCGCTTTCGTCGCGGGTGCGAACCAGGACCTGGGCCTGCAGCCGCAGCGCGGCGAGCGGCGTGCGCAGCTCGTGGGCTGCGTCGCCGACAAAGGCGCGTTGGGCTGCGATCGACTCCTCCAGGCGTCGCAGCAGGCGGTTGAGCGCCGCGACCAGGGGCGAGATCTCGACCGGCAGTCCGTTTTCCTGCAAGGGTTCGAGCGCGCTTGCGCTCCTGCGCTCCACCGCGTCCACCACGCTGCGCAGCGGTCGCAGTGCGCGTCCAACCGTCAGCCAGACCGCCACGCCGAGCAGCGGGATGAGCAGCAGCAGCGGAATAAGGGTGCGCATCGCGCTGGCGAAAGCCATCTCGCGGCGCACCTCGAGAGGCTGCACGACCTGAATCGTACGCGGCCCCCACTGCGTGGCGTAAACGCGCCACGAGCCGCTCGCGTCCCGGATGTCGGAGAAGCCAAGCACTGCGCGCGCGGGCAGTTCGGGGTAGTTGGGCGAAAGGTACAGGCTCGTCCCATCCTCGCTCCAGATCTGCACCGCAAAATCGAATTCCTCACTGCCCGCACTATCCGGGCGCGCCACCATCGGGGCATCCTGCCGGGTTGACTGCGCCGCGAGAGAAAGGGCGAGCTGCCGGATGTGATAGTCGAACAATTCATCTGTTTCGTGCAGCGCCACGATGTATACGATGGTCGTGGTCGTCATGCCGGTGATGAAAACGGCTCCCATCAGCCAGGCGAGCAACCTGCCGCGAATCGAGGGCGCCGGACGCAGGCTGCTCAAATGGACTCCCCGGCGCCCGTCCTGGGCACCATATAGCCTACTCCGCGGACGGTGCGGATGAACTCCTGCCCGAGCTTGCGCCGCAGTCCGTGGATGTATACCTCTACCGCGTTGCTTTCGATTTCCCGGCCCCATCCATACAGTTTCTCCTCGAGTTGAGCGCGTGACAGCACCGTGCCGGGGCGCGCCAGCAGCGCCTCCAGGATGGCGAACTCCTTGGGCGCGAGATCCACCGGGGTTTTGTCCCGCAAAACTTCTCGTGTCGTCAAGTTCAGCGTCACCCCAAGGTGCGCGATGAGCGGCTCGGCGCGGCCGGCGCTGCGCCGGGCGAGTGCGCGCATTCGGGCAAGCAGGACCTCCAGGTCAAAGGGCTTGATCAGATAGTCGTCCGCGCCCGAGTCCAGCGCGCGCACCACGTCGGCGGCTGTATCGCGCGCGGTCAGAACGAGTACCGGCACGCGAATGCGCCTGGCGCGAATCGCCTTCAGCACATCGATGCCGTCTTTCTGCGGCAGGCCAAGATCGAGGAGCGCCAGATCGTACTGCGCCTGGCGCAGGGCTGTTTCCGCCGAGCGCCCGTCGAGCACCCAGTCCACCGCATGCTCATCGGCCCGCAGCGTTCGCTGCAGGGCCGAACCGATGTGGCGGTCGTCTTCGACGATCAGGATTCGCATCGCGCTATTCTCGCCGCGAATAGCCGTGACGCAAGATAAAACGGCGGGGCCGCAGAGCCGCCCCGCCGCACGCCTCAATCGTCGTCGTGCTCGCCGTCATGGTCTTCGCGATCGGCAGTCGTTGCGAGAACCCTGCCGTCCGCGGCGTCAACCGCAACCTTGGAGACGGCGCGGTCCTTCACGATCTCCACCTCGAACGCCGTCTTGCCCTTGCGGTTTTCCAGTTCCGCCCTGGTGGCGCGCCCGCCAACATGCTGCTCGGCGGCCGTGATCGCCTGGGCGAGGGAAATTTTTGCCTGCGCGAGATCGCGCACCGCATCGTTACCGCGTTCCCTGGCAAAGGCCGCCGTTCCGGTGCCGAGTGCGAGGACCATCGCGACGATGACTGCTTTGTTGCGTTTCATGATGCATTTCCTTTTATTTGGCCGTACCGGGCGCCAATCGCCCGTCGGCACAAAGGATATTGCGCAATCAGGCTTAAGCCAGCCTTAGGTCGCACGCGAACCGCTGGTCCGCAATGCCGAGGCGCCAGCGCCATGGAGAAAATCGGCCCCTGCAGCGACGTAATGCGCTACCCGCCAAAAAACAGGTGTTCGATCAGGATTTTCGATCCAATTCCAAAAAGAACGATCCCGCCGGCGATCTCGGCGCGCCGGCCGGCCATCGTCCCGGTGATCGCACCTGCAAGCACAGCCGCCGCCGATAGAACGAGCGTCACGGCGCCGATGACAGCACAGGCAAAGAGCGCAGGCTGTTCAAGCAACGGTAGCGTCACGCCGGCCGCGGCCGCATCGATGCTTGTGGCTATCGCCAAGGCAAGCAACGTCCATCCGCGTGCAGGCGGCGCGTCTTTTGCGGATAGCTCCGTGCCGGCACTCAGTCCTGCATGCACCATGCGTCCACCGATGAATGCAAGCAGCGCAAATGCGATCCAATGATCAACCGCGCGTATCGTCTCGGCGAAAGCAAGACTCAGCATCCAGCCCAGCAGCGGCATGAGGGTTTGCGCTGCGCCGAAGGCCACCCCGACGTACAGCGCCTCGCGCATTCCGGGGCGCGGACGAGCGGCTGCGCCCTGGCTCAACCCCGCGGCGAAGGAATCCATAGCCAAGGCAGATGCAAGCAATAGCAGCGTCGTCATGGGCAATACAATATCTTTCAAGGCATTCCGCCACCCGGAGGCGAGCCATGGATCGGTTAAAGCTTGATCCAACCACGCTTCATCAGGTGGAAAACGACCACGCCGAATACGAAGGCCAAGCCGATGTTCCAGATCGCGCAGGCCGCGGTTATCAGGCTGACGAAGCGGTCGTTTTTGGATTTTCCGAAGTCACAGGAACCCAGCGCGAGTTGCGCGCCTGTCATGAAAAGGATTACCCCGAGAATCGCCGCGGGAAAGATGCTGAAAATGATCCCGACCGAGCTGCAAAAGAGCAGGGCGACGACAACGAGAATACCGCCCAGTATGATGAGCGCCCCGCCTGTGCGCGCGCCAAAACGGACGTGTCCGGCCATGCCGCCCGCACCGTGACACATGGGGACGCCGCCAAGGACAGGCCCGGCCAGATTCATGATGCCGTTGGAGATCGCGACCTTCGATTCGGTCACCGGGCGGTCCGGGAAAAGGCGGTTGTTTTCCTCGGTGACCGCGATGACGGCATTTCCCAGAGTCAACGGGACCTGGGGCAGCGCCAGGAACACGGTGCCAATCACAAGCTCCTGCCATGTCATTCCGCCAAGGGCGAACGTGGGCGTGCGGAATTCGACGCTGATCTTTCCGAGCTCCTCCAGCAAGGCGGGACTTTGCACCACCGCGGCAAGAGCGCCCACCAGCAGCAGCAGGAACATCACGGGCACGGTGCGGCTTGACAGCAGCAGCAGGGTACCCAGCAAAGCGCTTCCCCCAAGCAGCCATCCTTGAGACATCATCCTGACGCCTTCGAGCATGAATCCAAAACCCAGGCCCATGACGATTCCGGTTGCGACCGGACGGCTCACCAGTTCGGCGACCTTCCTCACCGTCCCGGTCGCCCCCAGCAACACCCAGATGATCCCCGTCACGATGCCGGCTCCGTACACGGCGCCGGGCGAAATCGTAAAGTCCTGCGCCGCTTGCGTGGTGGCCACGGCGCCGATGGCTTTCATGGGTTGAACCGGAAAGGGGGTCCGGTAATAGATACCCGAGCAGATTTTTGCGGCGCCCATGGCAAGCAAAATGCCATACGGGTCCATTTTCAGCAGGCTGATGTAGGCCACGACGAAAGGGATGAGCGTACCCAGATCGCCGAAGGCGCCGGCCCATTCCATCCGGTCGAACCGGTTGCCGCGATCCCGATCGGGTAGTTCGAGGGCGTGATCGTTATCCGGCATGGGTTTCACCTGATGCTATCGGGGGAGCGACCATCCGGGGAGCGACAACAGCCGGCCGCGATAAAAGCGCTGGGTGAAAAGGAGCATCGCGGACGGGGCGCCGGTGCAGTATGGGTTCCGGTTGCGCGTCACGTTCATCACCGCCGAGCGGCTCGGCTTGCGGCGTATCATTCGTATCATATATGGAAACAATCAGGACCGTCACGCTCTTCCTGCTCGCGGCGATCGCCGAGATCGTCGGTTGTTATCTACCGTATCTCTGGTTGAGGCAAGGCGGGTCTGCCTGGCTGCTCATCCCGGCCGCGGCCAGTCTTGCCCTGTTCGCGTTTCTTCTGTCGCTGCATCCCACCGCGGCGGGGCGCGTCTATGCCGCGTATGGCGGCGTCTATGTAGGGGTCGCCATTGTCTGGCTCTGGATCGTGGATGCCGTCAAGCCCACCGCCACCGACTGGGTGGGCGTTTCCGTATGTTTCATCGGCATGGCGATCATCATGTTCGGATCGCCGCGCGTCTGAAGAGCGTTCTCGTTCTCCCTGGCGAGAGTCCAGATTTCGCGCCCGGTGTTTTCATGTGCCTCCTGTGTTCCAAGTTCCTTGAGGTAATAAAAAGTAGCGGATCGCCATCCCCGTATCGGAGGCACATGGATCCCTTCACCGAAACCTTCCTCAATCGCCGCCGCGCAATCATTCTCGCTCTGGGAACGCTGGGCATATCGGGTTCCTTGCGCTCATTCGCGTCCGGACTCGCGTCCGGTTCGCACTCCGCCCGGATCGGCAAACCTGCGCCTCCTTTCCGCATTCCCGACAGCGAAGCGCGCTCCCGGCAGCTCTCGGATCTCGCAGGCAAGACGGTGGTGCTCGAATGGACCAGCCCATCATGCCCGTTCGTCCGGGCACAATACCAAAGCGGCGTCATGCAGGAACTGCAACGCATGGCGACCGCGTCGGGAGTGGTCTGGTTCAGCGTTCTTTCGACGCATCCGTCCCGTCGCGACTACCTCCCTGCCGGGAAAGCAGCGGATTTTCACCGAAAGCGAGGCGGCGCCTCAACGGCGTTGCTGATGGACGCCGAGGGCACGCTGGGCCGCGCATACGGTGCGATCGTGACCCCGCACATCTTCATCGTGGACTTGGGCGGAAACCTCGCGTATGCCGGCGGCGCCGGCGACAAGGCCACGATGGACCCGAAGGAGGTCCGTGCCTCGCGCAATTTCATTCGGGAGGCTCTGGACAACCTGGCCGCCGGGCGGAAAGTCGCAACCCCGACGAGCAGCCCCTTCGGCTGCACCATCGCTTACCGGGGGTAACTGAGGGAAAATCACGCTTTCGGCTGCGCGCCGATCGATCCGGCTTGAATTCACTGATCGCCGCTGGCATCGGACTGGCCAGCGCAATGTGCGGGCTTAATGCACCGGCTCAATGTCCTGCCGCCCGCGACGCGGTACACGGAGAAATCGCGCAGGTCGAGGGTCAGTATTTCGAACACGCTCCTGCAATCTGAAAGTCAAGGTTTCAATTTGCAGGAACGGTCCCAAATGAAGCCTCCCAAGCCACCGTTTTCCGCGGCGGCGCCACGCGGGCTGCCGCCGAGCGCCAAGTCTCCGGTCGCAAGCCCGCGAATCCGGGCTCGTCAGATTTTATGAATCGGGATCCGCAGCGCGCGCGCGGCGTCGATCAGCCGGCTGTCGTAACTTGCGAGCCGTACGATCTGTCCCTGATTGCGGAGAAATTCGATGGAAGCCAGGTGCAGGGCATCGAGGGTTCGCACGGATCGAGGGAAAGGTTCCAGCGCCCGCGCCAGTACTGGCGGAGAAAGTTCGATGAGAGCGATCCGGCCCACCAGGGAACGCACCGTATCCGCGTGCGATCGCGTGAGTTTGAGCGCGTGGATTCGCGTCCAGATTTCATACTCAAGCAGGCGGCTGGATACCAGGAATTCCTGCCAGAGTGTCGCGGGGGGCAGGCGGTCTTCCGACAGAAGATGCGCAACAGCGACCGAGGTATCCAGATAGATCAACGCTCGCTCCGGTCCCGCTCCAGTTCCCGGAGCAGGTCGCGGAAAAGCATGATCGGCTTGCGCGGCGGGGGGCCGGCAGCGGCAAGCGCGGGTGGCGTGATCCAGCCCTGGCGTACGGCCTCGGCCAGCAAGGCGTCCGCCAGCACCGGGCTCCTGCTCCTTTCGGGGGGCACGAGTTCCGCGACCACGCGATCGCGGTCGGTGACCAGCACGGTTTCACCGCTCGCGGCAAGGCGAACATACTCGCTCAGCCTGTTCTTCAGGATTTTAAGCCCCACGGCACGCATGCTCGATAAGGTAGCTTCCGGTAGCTACCATGTCAAGGATGTCGGACAGGTCTGAGGTTGCGGCGGCCCCAGGGAGACGAGATGATCGAATGAGTGCCTTCAATTCCCTGGCCCAGTTTTTAATCTTGATCAGTGCAGACATTGTTGCTCCGCTACCCCCGTTGTAGTAACACAGGGCCTACGAATCGTGCCACGCCGCCCTCGCCACCCACGGGCAGCGGAACGGGCAGAACGCTTCATGGCCTTGATATCTTCGCGCAGGCGTTCGCGCGGAGTGGGGGCACCGGCAGGTCGAAGCGCCGGTCGCTCACGCAGCCCCATCGGCTTCTGCCGTTCCACGATAGGTCAGCAATCGCAGCGCGTTGAGCACCACGACGATCGTGGACCCCTCGTGGATCAGCACGGCGAGGCCGATGCCGGCCCAGCCAAACAAGGTGGCAGGAATCAGCAATGCCACCACGCCCAGCGACATCCACAGATTCTGGCGAATGATGCGTCTCGATGCACGACTTAGCGCCACGGCAAACGGCAGCTTGGAGAGATCGTCGGCCATCAGCGCTACGTCCGCTGTTTCCAGCGCCACATCGGTGCCGGCGCCGCCCATGGCGATCCCGACCGTGGCGCGCGCCATGGCAGGCGCGTCGTTGACCCCGTCGCCGACCATGGCCACTTGGCCGTGGCGTTGCCCGAGCGCTTCCATGGCCTTGACCTTGTCTTCCGGCAACAGTCCAGCATTCACTTCGTCCAGGCCAACCGCGTTGGCGATGGCGCGGCCCACGCGCTCGTTGTCTCCGGTGAGCATGATGGTCTTGCGGATGCCGAGTCGATGCAGGCGCCCCAGCACCTCGCGGGTCCCCTCGCGTGGGGTATCGGCCAAGGCCAGAACACCCAGGAACTGCCCGTCCGCCTGGATCAGCATGGTGGTTTTGCCTGCCGCCTCGAGCCGCATTGCCTGCTGCTGAATCACCTCGGGGATGGGTTCGCCGTCAAACAGCTTGGCGTTGCCGATTGCTATCTTTTGGCCGTCGAGTTGGGCCCGCAATCCTTTCCCGGTAACGGATTCGACCTCCCCAGCCTCGCTCCAGATCAAACTGCGCGCCTTCGCCTCCGCCACGACCGCCTGCGCCAGGGGATGGGCGCTGCGGCTTTCCACGGCGGCGGCAACCGTCAGCAGCTGTGCCTCGTCTCCGCTGACGGAGACGACGTCGGTCACCTTCGGCTTGCCGATGGTCAAGGTGCCGGTCTTGTCGAAGGCGATGGCCGTGAGCACGCCCAGATTTTCCAAGTGCGCGCCGCCCTTGATCAGCACGCCGCCGCGCGCGGCGCGCGCGATGCCGGACAGTACGGCCGATGGGGTGGCAATAGCGAGGGCGCAAGGGGAAGCTGCCACCAGCACCGCCATGGCGCGGTAAAAGGATTCAGCAAAGGCGAAACCAAACAGCGGCGGAAGCACGATGAGCAACCCGACTCCCAGCAGCACGACCGGGACAAAGATCCGTTCAAAACGGTCGGTGAATCTCTGAGTGGGCGATTTTTGCGTCTGTGCTTCGGCCACCATCTCCATCATGCGCGACAGCGTGCTCTCCCGCGCCAGCTTGGTCACCTCGACGACCAGAGCGCCTTCGCCGTTGACCGTAGCGGCGAATACCTTGTCGCCAGGCTGCTTGTCCACCGGCATGGATTCGCCGGTGACCGGCGACTGGTCCACCGCCGAGTTGCCAGTCGCCACCTGGCCGTCGGCAGGGATGCGCTGGCCGGGCTTGACGATCACCCGGTCGCCGCGTTGCAAATCTTCCACCCGTACCTCGATCTCCACGCCATCCCGCTGCACGATCGCGGTCTTTGGCGCAAGTTCCGCCAGCGCCTCAATGGCCTTGCGCGCACGCTCCATGGCCATGTGTTCCAGCGCATGACCCAGGCTGAACAGGAACAGCAGCAGCGCGCCTTCTTCCCAGGCGCCGAGCGCCGCCGCCCCCGCTGCAGCGACGATCATCAAGATGTCGATGTCGAAACGGCTGCTGCGCAAACTCTGCCAGGCGTCGCGCAGGGTATAAAAACCGCCTGCTGAATACGCGCCCAACAACAGACCGAGCGACAGGCTGCGCGGCGCGCCGGCGAGACCCGCGAGCCAGCCGGCCAGCAACAGCAGTCCTGCTACGCCGCTGAAAATAAGCTCGCGATGCTCGGCGAACCATCCGGCCTCGCGGCCTTCCTCCGGTACCGAATAACCGAGTGCCTGGATGCGCCGGACAATCGCCGGACGTTCAATTTTCTCGCTGTCGAATTCCAGGTGCAGGCGCTCGGCAGCGTAGCTCACCGAAGCTTCCAGCACGCCGTCCGTGCGTCGCAGGGCGTGTTCGATCACCGTGGCGCAGGTAGGGCAATCCATGCCGTCGATGCGCAGGTTCTCGTGGTGAAAGCGGTTCCCGATCTTGGTGCCGGCCGCTTGCGCCAGTTCGCGCACCCGGCTCACGCTGAACCGCCGCGGGTCGTAGTGCAGGCAAAGACGGGCGTTGCCGTCTGCGTGAACCAGGTGTACCCTTTCCACCCCTTCTGCCTGCAGCAGTGCGATCAAACGTACCACACAGGCATCGCGCTCGCTCGGAATATCCGGCAAGACCAGGGGCAAGTCCAACGCAAGTTTTTCGGCCATGATGCTGCTCCGTGTCTGCCTGCTGTACGGCGTGCCACAGGACAAGGCCCTTTCGGGCTCTGATTGGTTCTCGGGTTTGCTCATCGCCCCCTGAATCCTCGCGGCAACCGTCAAGCGGCCATCTCGTCTTCGCGATGGAACAGCCGATACAACACCGGCAGCACCAGCAACGTCAGCAGCGTGGAGGACAGGATGCCGCCGATCACCACGGTCGCGAGCGGTCGCTGCACCTCGGCGCCGGTGCCGACATTGAGCGCCATCGGCAGGAACCCGAGGCTCGCCACCAGCGCGATCATGAGCACCGGCCGCAGCCGGGTGAGCGTGCCTTCCACGATGGCTGCATCGATTTGCATTCCCTGTGCCCGCAGATCGCGGATGCAGGAAACGATCACCAGGCCCGTAAGCACCGCCACGCCGGACAAGGTGATGAAGCCGATGCCGGCCGAGATCGAGAGCGGGATGTCGCGCAGCCACAGCGCCAGGACCCCGCCGGTGAGCGCCAGCGGCACGCCGCTGAAGACCAGCGCCGCGTCCCTGGCCGAGCCGAAAGTCATGAACAGCAGCCCGAAGATGAGCGCGAGTGACAGCGGCACCACCACCTGCAGGCGCTTCGCCGCCGAGGCGAGCTGCTCGAAGGTGCCGCCGTAGCTCAGCCAGTAACCCTCCGGCAACCGGATCGTGGCTGAGATGCGCTCCTGTGCCTCGCCGATGAAGGAGCCCAGATCGCGGCCGCGCACGTTGGCCGTCACCACCACGCGCCGCTTGCCGTTCTCCCGGCTGATCTGGTTGGGCCCGGGCGCCACCTCGAACCGGGCGATCTCGCCCAGCGTGACGTAGCTCGCCCTGGCCTCGCCGCTCCCGGCGCCGCGGCCGCCGGCCGGCAGCGGCACGGGCAGGCGCTTGATGGCTTCCATATCCTCGCGCAGCCGCTCGGGCAGGCGCACCAGCAGGTCGAAGCGCCGGTCGCCCTCGAACACCTGCCCCGCCTCCTTGCCGCCCACGGCCACCTCGATCACCTCCTGTACGTCGGCGACGTTCAGGCCATAGCGGGAAATCCGGGCCCGGTCGATCATTACGCTGAGGACCGGGAGCCCGCTCACCTGCTCCACCTTGACATCCGCGGCGCCGGAAATCTTCTCCAGGAGTTCCGCGATCTCCTCGCCGTTCTTCAGCAGCACCGCAAGATCGTCGCCGAACACTTTCACCGCGACGTCGCTGCGCACGCCGGAGATGAGCTCGTTGAACCGCATCTGGATCGGCTGGGTAAACTCGTAGTTGTTGCCGGGAATCTGCTCCACCGCCTCCTGCATCGCCTTCACCAGGTCCTCCTTGCCGCGCTCGGGATCCGGCCACTCCGAGGCCGGCTTGAGCATCACGAAGTTGTCGGCCACGTTCGGCGGCATGGGATCGGTCGCAATCTCGGCCGTGCCGATCTTGGCGAAAATCTTGTCCACTTCGGGAAAGGCCTTGATGCGCTGCTCCAGCGCCTGTTGCATTTCGATCGCCTGGGTGAGACTGGTGCCCGGAATGCGCAACGCATGCAGGGCGATATCGCCTTCGTCGAGGCTGGGGATGAATTCGGCGCCCATGCGCGTGGCGAGCAGCGCGCTCAATGCCACCACGACCACCGCCGCGGCGACCGTCGGCGCCGGATTGCGCAGTACGAAGTCCAGCGCCGGCCTGTAAGCCCTGGCCGCCCACTGCATCGCCCGGTTCTCCTTCTCTTCGACGCGGCCGGTGACGAAAAGCGCGACCGCCGCCGGCACGAATGTGACGGACAGGATGAGTGCACCCAGCAGCGCCACGACCACGGTGAACGCCATGGGGTGGAACATTTTTCCCTCCACGCCGGTGAGCGTGAAGATGGGGATGTTCACCAGCGCCACGACGATCACACTGACCAGGCTGGGCTTGAACACTTCGCGCGTCGCCTCGAACACCGCCTCGAAGCGCTCGCCGCGATCCAGCAACCGGCCTACTCGATGCTGCTCCTGACCCAGCCGGCGCAGGCAATTCTCGACGATGATCACCGCGCCGTCCACGATCAGGCCGAAGTCCAGCGCGCCCAGGCTCATCAGGTTGGCGCTGACTTTTCTCTCCACCATGCCGGTGATGAGGAACAGCATGGAGAGCGGAATCACCGCCGCGGTGAGCAGGGCTGCGCGCCAGTTGCCGAGCAGCGCGAGCAGCACGGCGATCACCAGCACCGCGCCTTCCAGCAGGTTCTTGGAGACCGTGGCGATGGTCTTGTCCACCAGGGTGGTACGGTCATACACCGTCTTCGCGGTCACCCCCTGCGGCAGCGTGCGGTTGACCTCCGCAAGCTTCGTCGCAACGCGCTGCGACACGGTGCGGCTGTTCTCGCCCAGCAACATGAACACGGTGCCCAGCACCACTTCCCTGCCGTTCTCGGTGGCGGCGCCTGTGCGTAGTTCCTTGCCAAGCAGCACCTCGGCCACATCCTTGACGCGGATCGGCACATCGCGTTCCGTGCGGATCACGATGTCGCGTATTTCGTCGAGCGTCGTCACCTGGCCGGGAGCGCGAACCAGGTACTGCTCGCCGCTCTTCTCGATGTAGCCGGCGCCGACGTTGGCGTTGTTCCGGGCGAGCGCTTCCAGCACGTCCCGGAAGTTCAGGCCGTAGGCGACCAGTTTCGCGGGGTCGGGGGCAACGTGGAACTGCTTCAGGTAGCCGCCGATGGTGTTGATTTCGGTGACGCCGGGAACATTGCGCAGCTGCGGACGCACAATCCAGTCCTGGATGGTGCGCAACTCGGTCGGCGTGTATTCGCTGCCATCCGGCTGCTTCGCGCCCTCCTTGGGCTCCACGGTCCACATGAAAATCTCGCCCAGTCCGGTGGCGATCGGCCCCATCGAGGGCTGCACGCCGGGCGGCAGGTTGCTGCGCACTTCCTGAACCCGTTCGTTGATGAGCTGGCGCGCGAAGTAGATGTCGGTGCCATCCTCGAAGATGACGGTCACCTGCGACAGGCCGTAGCGCGACAGCGAGCGGGTCTGCTGCAGCTGCGGTAGCCCCGCCATGGCTGTTTCGATCGGGAACGTGATGCGCTGCTCCGTCTCCAGCGGCGAGTAGCCGGGCGCCTCGGTGTTGATCTGCACCTGGACATTGGTGATGTCCGGCACGGCGTCAATCGGCAGGCGCTGGTAGTTCCAGGCGCCAAGCGCACCCATGGCCAGAACGGCGAGCAGCACCAGCCAGCGCTGGTGGATCGCGAATCGCAGAATTCCTTCAAGCATGTTCTTCTTTCCTCTTAGACGGCGTCATCGCCGCGTTCACCCGTGCCGATGCGCACCACTTCGGTCGCCTCGCACACGGCGATGATGCCGTCGCCCGGCAGGCCGGTATGGGCGCTGCGGCGGATGGCATCGACGATCGACGGGGCATGCGCGTCGGAGCAAATGATCAGGAGCGCCTGCCTGGCGCGCAGATCCATGTCCTGCTCGGTGGGGTGATAGGCGTGGCCGGGCGCGCGCCCCCGACTATGGCCCTTGGCGCTCAGCAGTGTGAAACCGGGGCAGTGCGGCAGGGCATGCAGCGCGTGCTGCACTTTGGTGAGCATGTGCGGCTGGATGACGGCGGTGATCTGTTTCATGGCAATCCCTCAGTGGTCGTGACTGGCGCCGGCCTTGCCCAGGTCGGCCTTGAGAACGAAGCTGTTGGTCGCGGCATAGGGCGTGCCCGGCGCGAGGCCGCTCAGGACTTCCACCGTTTTCCCATCGCTGCGGCCCAGCTCCACCGGCCGCGCTTCGAAGACATCGCCAAAGCGTCCGAACACCACTTTCGCCTCGCGCAGGGTCTGGATCGCATCAACGGATATGGCGACCGGCACTTCGGTCTCGTCCCGCACCAGGTCCACGGTGACGAACAAGCCGGGCCGCCAACTGCGCTCAGGGTTCGGCAGCGTGACGCGCGCCTTGGCCGAACGCGTCTGCTCGCCGATCAGCGAGCCCACGTAGGCCACCCTGCCTTCGGCTTCGGCATTCAGGGCGCTGGCGCGTACCGTGACCTTCTGGCCGAGCTTCACGGCGGCCAGGTCTTTGGGATAAATCGTCAGCTCGGCCCATACGCTGGACAGGTCGGCGATGGTGAAGATGCTCGCGTCCTCCTTAACCGCCTCGCCCGCCGCGAGGTGCTTTTCCGTCACCACCCCGTCGATGGGCGCGCGGATCTCATAGCGCGTCAAGCCGTCCGCGCCGCCGCGCATTACAGCCTCGTGGGTGAGTCCGAGCGCGAGCAGTTTCTGCTCCGCGTTGCGGTGCGCGATCTGGGCTTCGGTGAGCGCCTGGCGGCTGGCAAGATAGTCCTGCTGGGCGGAAATCTTCTCTTCCCAGAGGCGCTGCTCCCGCTCGAAGGTGCCGCGCGCCATCTCCAGCCGCGTCTGGGTGGCGTGGTGCTCGCTCTTCAGATCGGCGAGCGTCTGGCTCTCCAGCACCGCAAGCAGCTCGCCTCGCTTCACCTGATCGCCCAGATTCTTCGCCGTCCTGACCACGACTCCGGCCAGCCTTGGCACCACGTGAGCGACGCGGTCCTGATTGAACTGGATCTCCCCCTGGAGCTGCAGGGTGGAGCGGATCTTCGCCGGTCCCGCGCTGCGCAGATCGATACCGGCGGCTTTCGCCTTGGCCTCGTCCATGCGCACCCGGCCCTCGGTTTGCTCGAAGGTCCACTGGTACGCCTGACCCTCGTGTTCGGCCGTCAACGCGACCTTGAAGGAATGCGGCTCGACGACGATCTTGTCACCGCGCAGGAAGTCGTTCTCCTTGCGAAAGCCGATCGTCTCGGGTTGCGCCCCCAAGCGTTCCAATCGGATCTGCAGTTTCACATCGGCCGGATCGACGGGCTTGCGCTTCTCGAACGCATAGACCCGGAATTCCGGCGGCACGCCCCGTTCGAAGATGGTGACCTCGAGCGCGAAGTCGCCTCTTGAGAGCATGCGACCGCCGTGCGGTCCCTTCGCAGGCGCATCCTCGGCGCGCCCCTTCTCGCCCGCCTCGTGCTTCGCCGCTTCCCCGTCATGACGATCGGCTGTCATGGAGGGTTTCCCGCCGATCAGGATGAGCAGCCCCAGTACAAGCCCCAGCGCCACGATGCCTGCGGTAAGCAAAACGCTTTTGCGATTCATCATTGATTCCTTATCTGCTGTCCGTTCAGGTTTTTCTGCGGCGTGTCCAGCGGACCGCCCAACAGGTGTTCGATTTCGCTCACGCCGCGCTGGTAGTCGGCAAGCGCGCGCAAATGCTGAGTCCGTGTCTGGAACAGCGTGCGCTGCGCGTCCAGCACGTCGAGGAAGCCGAATTTGCCGAGTTGATAGCCCTTGGTTGCCGCGTCGAATGCGCTTTGCGCGCCGGGGAGCAGGGTCGCGCGCAGGGTCTGGATTTCCTTGTCGATGGCCGCGAGCCGCTGATATGCCTGCGCCAGCGCCGCGAGCACGCGCGACTGCGCGGCACGCTGCTCGTCGGCCGCCTTGTCGAGGCGGCGGCTGGCTTCCAGGATGCCGCCCCGGTTGTTATCGAAAAGCGGCAACGGCACGGAAATACCGATCATGTAGGCGCGGTCGTCGAACTGGCTGAAGCGGGTGACCCCCGCGGTGAGCGTCACGTCCGGGACTGCCTTCGCCTTTTCGCCATCGACCAGCGCGCGGCGGCGCTCGATCTCGCTCGACCAGCGCGCCAGCTCGGGGTTGTCGCGGACCCGCCCGGCCAGTTGTTCGTACGCCGGCAGCGGGAGGGTCTTATCCAGATCGCCCACGGCCCGTTCGAAGCGCGGATCGTGGCTGGCCCACAATGCGACCAGCGTCCCGCGTGCCGAAATAGCCTCGCGTCTGGCCTGATCCAACTCGATCTGGGCGCCGCCCTGGGCGAGCTGCGCCTTGGTTTCCTCGACGGGCGACACCTTGCCGGCCTGCACGCGCTTGGCAACGGCGTCGCTGACCTGCGTGGCCAGCGCCAGCGCTTCTCCCGCCAGCACCTGCCGCCGCTGCGCCGTCAGCACATCGACAAAGCGTTGCGCCACCAGCGACAGGATCTCGATACGCTTGGCCTCATAGTCCCAGTTCGCCAGGTCGCGGCTGGCCGCGGCGCCGCGAATACGCGCCATGCGCTTGCCGCCCAGCTCGATCAACTGGCCGATCTGGATCGCGGTGGCGCGCTCGCCCGCCTCGGCCTTGCGGGTGTTGCCCAGATTGTCCGCGGCGATTTCCAGCACCGGATTGGGCAGGACGCCGGCCTGCAGGATTGCCGCTTCGGCCGCCAGGCGCTCCTTGCCGAACGCCGCCAGCTCGGGATTGCGCTGCAATGCCAGAGACAGTGCGTCGCGCAAGGTCAGTTCCGCCGGCTCATGCATTGCGGCGGCTGCGCTCTCGGGTTGCGGCGACCGTGGCCCATTGCTGGCGGCGGGATCGGCCGTTTGTGTTTGTATTTGCGAGAGTTGCCGGCCCTGTTTTTCGAGCAGTGGACGTATGTCCTGCGCCGCTGCCGCCCATGGCCGGGCCGCGGCAAGCAATGCGCAAACGATGAATGCAGCGTGCATCCGCCGGCGCACCGATGCGGCGCGCGCAGCGGGAGCGTGTCCCGTTGTCATGCTTGGCTCCTGTTCCAGCGTGCCGGCGGGGCGCGCGAGCGCCGCAACGCCGGCGGGATTCGGATGGGCGTTACGCTAGAGCGGGAGCAAGCGGCGGGCGGTCAGGTCTTTCGGGAAGGCCCGGAACGACAACGGCGTCCGGTGCCGAGGGGACGCCCGAATCAAGATCGGGCGGCGTGAAAACGGCCACGTCATCGAGACATGCCGCGAGATGACCGAACATGTGGCCGGCACAGCCGTGATGATGCGAGCTGTCGCCCTCGCACCACTCGCCATCGTGACCCGCCTGCGCATCGCAGGCGTGGTCAAGCGCCATGGTGCTCTCATCGTGCGCATCCTGACCCGCCGATGCTTCCCAGCCGAAGGAAGGCGAGAGCACTGTCGCCAGCAGCACGGCGAGCATGAGGCAGGTGATTTTTCTGAGGGCGCGTTGCATCGGCGGATACTACCCGATCGAGAGAATCGCCGCCACGAGACTCCTATTTCCCGGTCGCCGTCCGACGTTGGGGATCGTTGCGCTCACCGCCAACCTACCCCACCGCGTACCTACAACAGGCTCTTGTCCGCCAGCCACGCCGTAATCCGCCGCCCGGCTTCGATCTGGCCCGAGGGCTCGCCGGGGCGCATCGGCTGGCCCTGGTGGTTGCCAAGGATGCGAAAGCGCGTCTTGTCCTGCGAGCCGATCCAGCCGAAGATCGCATCCGCCTCCGACGGGAACACGCTGTTGTCCCCGGTGTACTCGATCATCAGCACCGGCCTGGTCAGCGACGGCGCGCATTTTTCCATGCTGGCATTGGAATGGTTGGCCGACCAGTTCGACAGCCAGCTCTCGGGCGTGCACACCCGCGCAAAGCCGACGCTGCCGTAGTTGGAGGCGATCGGGTTCGCGCCCCACAGGGTGCCGTAGGCGCGATCCGAGGGCTCCTGGCCGAAATCGAAACAGCGCGGATCGGCGTCGGTGCGCCACACCTGGAAGATCGGCGCCCAGGCGCCGAGAATCGCGTCGCTGCGATTGGGCTTTTCCTTCGCGCGTCGGCGCGCGTCCATGCGGCGTCTCACTGCCTCCAATGCGTAGGCGTCGATGCGCGCCACCCGTTCGCGTTGCGCCTGGCGATACCGCGTCATGAACTCCGGCCTGTAGCCGGAACTCTCCGGCGGGCGCTGCCAGCCGTTGGCCGGATTGAACGCGGAAATCTCATCGTTGCTTTGCAATGGATCGCGCTCGTCGGTAACCGCCGGGTCGATGCAGTTCTGCAGCAGCTTGCCCTGGCCAAGGTGCGGCGAGACCAGCACGAAACCGTCCGGCGGCGGCAGGTCCGCGTCCTCGAGGCCGGTTGGCCGGCCGGCGGGTGAGCGCTCGAGGCGCTGATCGGGTTTAGCCCCGGCCTGCTGGCTGTACAGCACGGCAAGCGCGGCGCCGCCCGAGATGCCGAGCAGCACCGACCGCCCGAATCCCTGTTCGCGCAGGAAACGCTGGCCGGCGGCGAGATCCAGGACCGCCGATTCGTGCTCCAGCCGGATGTCGTTGCCCACCGAGCGCGGCCCCTGCACCCACATCGCGGCGCCCGCCATCAGCACGTCGGGCACCAGGTAATTGGTCACCACCAGCTCGCGCGGATGCATCGAGCAGCACACCGTCTTTTCGCCGCCGCGGCGGAACAGGAAGCCGGTGACATTGGCCCCGTCATGGGTGCGCAGCGTGTGCGCCGACATCTGCGTATCGGGCGGCAGGCGCGCCGGATTCCATACCGACCCGCGCAGGCCGGCGGTGGTGGTGGCTACGGGTTTGCCCGCCGGGGCGTTGCCCGATTCGGCTGCGGACATGACGTTGCTCCTTGAATCAGGGACGCGCGGCGGCAGCGCGCGCCGGATGGGGCGGCGTCGGCCAGCGCGCCGCATACGCCTCGGCGAGGCGGCGCATTCCCGCCGGCAACGGCACCGATTTCCGCGCGGTTTTTGCTATGGAGATCGCGGTGACGCTGCCGTCGAACACCGGTTCGCCTGCCAGGGTTCGGGCGGCGACGCGAAATTCGATGGTGGTCCGGCCGATTGCGCCGATGTGCACATGCATGTCGAATTGCTCATCCGGCCACAGCGCGCGATGGAACACCAGCGACAGCGCCTTGGCGGGCGCCCCGTAACCGGCAAGCACTTCGCCGCGGAACAACGCCACGGCGTTGTACAGATAGTGCGAAAAGTTGCCGGCGAACACCACCCCGGCCGGATCGCATTCCGACCAGCGCACCCGCCGCCGCACCACGAACGGGGCGAACGAGGCGACGTATTCGGTCGCAACCAGTTTGTCGGGCTTCATGCTGTCAATATCGAGGATTCGCGCAGGCGCGCGACCAGACCGGGAAACGCCGACTGGAACCGCTGCGGCGTGATCCTCCCGGTGCGCATCCCGGCGATTCTCAGCGCGAGTTCAGGCAACGATGCGCACCAGGTCGCGGTCGAACTGCACGATCCTGCCATCGAGGCCGCCGGTGAAAATCCCGTACCAGACCGCCGGCTTGAACTTGAGTGTTTTGCGGTTGAACACCAGGTCGCCCTCCGATTCGATGCGGAAATAGCCGTTGCCGAGTTCGCCGACCCTGTAGCCGGGCTGTTGCTGCGAAAAATCCACCAGCGCCCTGAACTCCGGGACATCGAGCACGTAGATGGCGGGCACCGTGTCAGCTCCGCGGCAGTGCTTTGACCAGCTCCGCCTTGCGCCGCCAGACGGCGTCGATGCTGTCCATCCTGCCCGAGGCCTCGAGTTCCATGGCCGCCCGCAAGGTGAGTTCCGCATCCGCCGCGTCTCTGGGCTCGAACTCCCGTGTCTGCAACGTGATCTCGAACGGATAGCCATTCGGATCCGAGAAATAGATCGACTCGATCACTTCGTGTTGCGTATAAGGCGAGACCGCCACGCCTTTTTTCTCCAGCCGTTCCTTCCAGGCGATCATTTCCTCGCGCGTCTCCACCCGCCACGCGGTGTGGGTGGAGCGGTACATCCAGTCCTCGATACGCGGCGCGAGCCACTCGGGGCGTTCAGTGCCGATGTAATAGAAAAAGGCGATGGTGCTGCCCGCGCCGCTGTCGAAAAAGAAATGCAGGAAATCCGGATGGCCGGGGCGTCCCCAGCCGCGCGCCGAAATGGTGTGGATCAGCGGCAAGCCGAGGATGTCGCGATAAAACGCCATCGTTTCGGCGAGTTTCCAGGTGGGGCGCGCGGCGTGATGGACGCCGTGCAACACCGGACCGGGAACGGCGGCAGGCCTGACCGGCGCGGCCGTGGTGGCGTGGTCTTGCTTCGATTGGTTGTCCATCGTTGCGGTGGTCATCGGCTGCTCCTGCTCAGTCTAGCCGGATGGAATGGGCGACCCGGCTGCGCGTCGAAGTGGTCTCGTCTCGCCGCGGAATCAATTGTGCTAGCTTACCCGCGCATCGCAAGTTTACAGGATTCCCGCGCCTCCAATAAAGGATAGATGACATGGATTTCGGCCTCACCGGCGAACAGGAAATGTTGCGCGACAGCGCCCGGCGATTCGCCCGAAAAGAACTGGCGCCGGTGGCGCGCACCCTGGAGGAAACGAACCAGCCGCCGCCGCGCGAACTGGTCCGGCGCTACGCGGCAATGGGCTTTCTGGGGGTCAATATCGAGCCCGAATACGGCGGCGCCGGATTGAGCCACCTCGATGCGGTGCTGGTGCTGGAGGAGTTCGCCCGAATTTCCCCGGCCGTCGCTTTTCCGGTGTTCGAATCCTGCTTCGGGCCGGTGCTGGCCATCCAGCATTTCGCCCCGGCCGAACTGGCGCGGCGGGTGGTCCCGAAAGTGTGTTCGGGCGAACTCATCGTCGCCGTGTCGATGTCCGAGCCCGATGCGGGCAGCGCGCTCACCGACTTGCGCACCCGCGGCGTCATCGACGGCGACCGGGTGGTGCTCAACGGCCAGAAGCGCTGGTGCTCGGGCGCGGGGCATTCGGACGGGTACCTCGTCTATTGCCGGCTCGGTGAAGCACCCGGGGCGCGGGGAATCGGCGCGGTGTACGTGGACAAGGGCACAACCGGCTTGTCGTTCGGCCAGCCGGAGGAACTGATGGGATTTCGCGGCATCCCCAGCGCCGACATGTTTCTCGACAACGTCAGCGTGCCCGCGGGCAACGTGGTGGTTCCGGCAGGCGGATTCCGGCAATTGATGGAGGCGTTCGACCTGGAACGCTGCGGCAACGCCACCATGTGCCTCGCCATCGGCCAGTCGGCCTTTGACGATGCGCTCGGGTACGTTCAGGAGCGCCGCCAGTTCGGCAAGGCGCTGATCGAATTCCAGGCGGTCCAGTTGAAAATCGCCGACATGGCGATGCGCCTCGAATCAGCGCGGTTGCTGGTGTACCGCGCGGTGAGCAACGCCGCCGCCGGGTTGCCGTCGGTCAAGGAAAGCTCGCTTGCCAAGTGCGCCGCCAACGAAATGGTGCGTGAAGTCTGCGGCACCGCGCTGCAGTTGCTCGGCGGCTACGGCTACAACAAGCAATTTCCGATGGAGCAGCGCTTTCGCGACGGCTGGGGCTGGGGCATTGCCGGGGGGGCCATCGATATCCAGAAAACCAATATCGCAGCCGCTTACGCGAACCGGCGCTTTGATCAGCGGCGCTAGCGCAGCGTTGCGATTTGAGGTTTACGCCGGCGTAAAGTAGGCTCTGCTGGCGCGTTACGCATCGGGGCGGCAGCCGCCGCCTCCCCGCCATCCGACGAGGCAGACATGACCGATCTTAGCGTCACCGAAAAGCTGCCGCAGTACCAGGCAAGGAACAAGGTGCGCTTCATCACCGCGGCCTCGCTGTTCGACGGCCACGACGCCGCGATCAACATCATGCGCCGCATCCTGCAGGCGAGCGGCGTCGAGGTGATCCACCTCGGGCACAACCGCTCGGTGGACGAGGTCGTCACCGCCGCGCTGCAGGAGGACGTGCAGGGCATCGCCATCAGTTCCTACCAGGGCGGGCACGTCGAATACTTCAGATACATGCTGGAGCTGCTGCGCTCGCGCGGCGGCGACAACATCCGCGTGTTCGGCGGCGGCGGCGGGGTGATCGTGCCTGAGGAAATCAGCGAACTGCAGGCCTGCGGCGTGACGCGCATCTATTCCCCGGAAGACGGCCAGAAAATGGGCCTGCAGGGGATGATCAACGACATGATCGCCCGCTGCGACGAGGACCTGACGCGTTTCGCGCCGCCCGACCTGCGCGGCCTGAAGAACCCGCGGGGTGATGCGTTCGCGCTGCATCGCGCCCTGGCGCGCCTCATCACCGCGCTGGAAAACGGCCGCGGTGCTCACGCCATGGCCGGCATTGCGGGTTTGCGCGAGATGCTGTTCCGGGAAGCCGATGCGCTCGCCACGCCGGTGCTCGGCGTGACCGGCACCGGCGGCTCGGGAAAATCTTCGCTGACCGACGAGCTGATCCGGCGCTTTCGCCTCGACCAGGATGACCGGCTCGAGATCGCGGTGCTGTCGATCGATCCTTCACGGCGCAAGTCGGGCGGCGCGCTGCTCGGCGACCGCATCCGCATGAATGCCCTCGATCCGTGGACCAGCGGGCCGCGCGTGTTCATGCGCTCGCTGGCCACGCGTGCGCCGGCGAGCGGCGGCGGGTCGGAGCTATCCGCGTCGTTGCCCGATGCCATTGCCGCCTGCAAGGTCGCCGGCTTCGATCTGATCGTGGTGGAAACCTCGGGCATCGGCCAGGGGGACGCCGCCATCGTGCCGCTCGCGGACGTATCGCTGTACGTGATGACCCCGGAATTCGGCGCCGCCAGCCAGCTCGAGAAAATCGACATGCTCGATTTCGCCGATTTCGTGGCGATCAACAAATACGACCGCAAGGGTGCCGCCGACGCGCTGCGCGACGTGAGAAAGCAGGTCCAGCGCAACCGCCAGACGTTCAGCCGCGCGCCGGAGGAGATGCCGGTGTACGGCACCATGGCCTCGCGCTTCAACGACGACGGCGTGAGCGCGCTCTATCAGGCGCTGCTGGCCCGGCTGATCGAGCAGGGCCTGAAAGCGCGTCCCGGCCGGCTGCCGCGGGTGACGGTCAAAGTCTCGAGCAACCAGAGCGTCATCGTGCCGCCGGCGCGCAGCCGTTACCTCGCCGAGATCGCCGAGACGGTACGCGGCTACCACGTGTTTGCCAGGGAGCAGGTGAAACTGGTACGCGAGCGGCAGCAGTTGCTAGAAGCGAAGCGGATGATGCTGGAGGCTTCTCCCTCACCCCCTGTCCCTCCTCCCGGGGGGGAGGGAGAACTCGCGAGCCGGTTCGACGCGCTCATCGCCGAGCGCGACACCCGCCTCGATCCGCGCGCGAAACAACTGCTCGAAGCCTGGCCGCAATTGCGCGAGTCCTATTCGGGCGACGAACGGGTGGTGCACACGCGCCGCGGCAGCGACACGCATGAAGTTCGTACCCGGCTCACCCATACGTCGCTCTCGGGCACGCGCATCCCCAAGGTGGCGCTGCCGCGCTACGAAGACGCGGGCGAGATCCTCAAGTGGCTGTTGCTGGACAACGTGCCCGGTTCCTTTCCGTACACCGCCGGCGTGTTCGCCTTCAAGCGCGAAGGCGAGGACCCGACCCGCATGTTCGCCGGCGAAGGCGACGCCTTTCGCACCAACCGCCGCTTCAAGCACGTCTCCAGGGACCTGCCGGCGAAGCGCCTGTCCACGGCATTCGATTCGGTGACGTTGTACGGTTTCGATCCCGACCGGCGTCCGGACATTTACGGCAAGGTCGGCAATTCCGGCGTGTCGATCGCCACCCTGGATGACCTGAAGGTGCTGTACTCGGGGTTCGATTTGTGCGATGCGCAGACCAGCGTGTCGATGACCATCAACGGCCCGGCGCCCAGCATCCTCGCGATGTTCCTCAACGCCGCCATCGACCAGCAGCTCGAAAAATTCCGCGAGCAGCAGGGCCGCGCCCCGGACACCGCGGAAGCCGCGCAACTGCGCGCGACGACGCTGGCGACGGTGCGCGGCACGGTCCAGGCCGATATTCTGAAAGAAGACCAGGGGCAGAACACCTGCATCTTCTCCACCGAGTTCTCGCTGAAGGTGATGGGCGACATCCAGCAGTATTTCATCGCGCATAACGTGCGCAATTTCTACTCGGTGTCGATCTCCGGCTATCACATCGCCGAAGCCGGGGCCAATCCGATCTCGCAACTCGCCTTCACCCTGTCCAACGGCTTCACTTTCGTCGAGGCGTATCTGGCGCGCGGCATGCACATCGATGAGTTCGCGCCCAACCTGTCGTTCTTCTTCTCCAGCGGCATGGATCCGGAATACACCGTGATGGGCCGCGTGGCGCGGCGCATCTGGGCGGTGGCGATGCAGAAAAAATACGGCGCCAACGAGCGCAGCCAGAAACTCAAATACCACTGCCAGACCTCCGGCCGCAGCCTGCACGCGCAGGAAATCGCCTTCAACGACATCCGCACCACATTGCAGGCGCTGATCGCCACCTATGACAACGCCAATTCATTGCATACCAACGCCTACGACGAGGCCATCACCACACCCACCGAGGAATCGGTGCGCCGCGCCATGGCGATCCAGCTGGTCATCAATCGCGAATGGGGCCTGGCGAAGAACGAGAACCCCAATCAGGGCGCGTTCATCATCGACGAACTGACCGACCTGGTGGAGGAGGCGGTGCTGCGCGAGTTCGAGGCCATCTCCGAGCGCGGCGGCGTGCTCGGCGCCATGGAAACCGGTTACCAGCGCGGCAAAATCCAGGAAGAATCGATGTACTACGAGCACAAGAAGCACGACGGCTCGTATCCCATCATCGGCGTCAACACCTTCCGCAATCCGGCCAGCGACGACAACATCCCGCAGAAGATCGATATGATCCGCTCCACCGAAGCCGAAAAACAGTCGCAGCTCGCGCGCCTCGCCGATTTTCAGGCGCGACACAAGGACGAGTCCGGTCCGATGCTGGCGCGCTTGCAGAAAGCGGTGATCGACAACCACAACGTCTTCGAGGTGCTGATGGATGCGGTGCGTGTCTGCTCGCTGGGGCAGATCACGCATGCGTTGTTCGAGGTGGGGGGGCAGTACCGGAGGAGCATGTAGCCGCGGCGGTTGGAAAACCGCCGCGCAACTGCTCAACGCATCGATCATGTCACACGGGGACGGGCGGGGGACGGGCGGTCCCGGCGGGGCATGAACGCCTCATGGTCCCGCCCTGGCCGCGTCGCTGCGGCCATTCAGTGCCGAAGGGCGAGGCCCGGAACAAAACGGGTCATTTTTTCTTTGCGGTCGGCGCTATTTTCTTACGCTCCTCCGCGATCAGGGTATCGGCGATGCCGAGGATGCGGTTGCCCGCGGGGACGACATGGCGGCCCTGCACCGCGATGGCGGGGACGCCCTCCAGTCCGTAGGCACGCGTCAACTGGCTGGCCCGCTTGACGTTCGCATCGACGCCGAACGAGTTGTACATGCCCATGAATTTTTCTGCATCGACACCCTGCTTTTTCAGCCATTCACGCAGCAGCGGCTCGTTGAGCACCGGCGTCCTGTCCTTGGCGATGACGATGTTCAGCTTGTCGCGGTGAATCGCATCGAAGAGCGGCTTGTGCAATTTCTCCGTCAGGCCCAGCGCTTCGAAGGCGTAGTAGACGCGCGCCGAAACCGCCCATGAGGCATCGAAAATGCCCGGTACCCGGCGAAACTGGACGTCGGCGGGCAACGCCTTGACCCAGGGCGCCAGCGCCGGTTCCAGCGAGTAGCAGTGCGGGCAGCCGTACCAGAAAAACTCGATCACCTCGATCTTGCCGGGCGCCTCCGTCGATTGCGGCGTTTTCAGGGTGACGTAGTCGGCGCCTCCCGGGGATTTTGCCTGCGCCCGGGCCGGGGTTTGCATCGCCAAGGCGATCATCATGCCGAAAAGGACCACTAGCGCGAACCGGACGGCCTTGCCGAGGTACCCATCGGCGGCGCATGTGCCACGCGGCATGGAGGTTATGGCGCTGCGCAGGCTGTTGGCGGACGTGCCATCGCAGGACTGTGGGGGCATTTGAAGTTCCTTGTATCGGTTGCAGGCGGCTGAAGCCGCCACTTTACGATATAACGTCTGAAACGGCAGAGCGTCTACTCCATAAAGACTCCACGCAGCCGCGATGCGCTCGCCGCTCGTTTAAACTAGGCAGCCAAGGTCATCAGGCTGCATCCGAATCGGCGCGATACGACGCGACACGCCAACCGCCATGGACTTGATGGACACCCGCCGCATCTTGCCGTCGGACCGCCTGGTATTCGAAGGGAGGCGCCACGCGGCTAACTTGAGGCAATTCGGCGATGCCGGTGGGCTGCGAGACCGGCACTGCGTGCCTGCTGCAGAACTTTGTCGATCACGTTTCCGGCCCCGCGGCGCGCGATTGCCGCCGCGGATTCCTGAGCTGAGGACATCCGCGTGAACGATCCAAAGCAGCCGGTGCCATGATTGGCGGCCTGCTCGCGCGACTCGGCCGGCGCCTGCTCGGCCGCGACGATCCGCAGGGTTTGCGGGCCCGCGACATTGCCGAACTGCTGCAGGAGGGCGCGGCGTGTCACCGCCGCGGTGATCTGCTCGGCGCCGAGGCGCTCTACGAAGTCATCCTCGACCGGCAGCCGGAACATCCGGATGCGCTCAACCTGCTCGCCGTGGCGGCGCTGACGCGAAAGGAGTTGGATGCCGCGCTCGAACTTGCCCGTCGCGCACTGGCGTCCGGCGGCGACGTCCCGGAATACCTCAACACCGCCGCGTCGATTCTCGATGAGCTCGGCCGGCGCGATGAAGCGCTGGAGTTTTACCGGCGTGCCGCGCTCGGCCCGCTGCCCTCCATGCGCGCCCATTCCAATCTGCTGTTCTTTCTCAATTCGCAACCGGATATGCCACGCGCGGAGGTGTCCGCGGAGCACCGCCGCTGGGCGGAGCGCTATGCCGAGCCGCTCACGCGCGCGGCCGTCCCGCATATCCGTTCGCGCGAGCCCGAGCGGCGACTGAAGATCGGTTACGTGTCGGCAGACTTCCGTACCCACGTGCTGTCTTATTTCGTCGCGCCGCTGCTCGGCGGCTACGACAGGGAGCGCTTTCACGTCACCTGCTACGCCAGCGTGCGCCGCGAAGACGCGATCACCGCGCGATTGCGGCCTCTGGCGGATTGCTGGCGCGACATCCGTCCGCTGGAAGACGCCGCCGCCGCGCGCCTCATTCGCGACGACGGCATCGACATCCTGGTGGACCTGTCCGGCCACAGCCGCGACACGCGCCTGGGGGTGTTCGCCCGCCGCCCCGCGCCGCTGCAGGTGACCTACTGGGGGTACGTCAACACCACCGGCCTGGGCGCCATCGATTACCGCATTACCGATGCGATCGCCGATCCGCCCGGCGCGACCGAGCGCTATTACGCCGAGCGGCTGGTGCGCCTGCCGCACTGCCAGTGGTGCTATGAGCCGCCGCCGCAGGCACACGCCATCCCGGTGAACGCCTTGCCGGCGCTGAAGCGCGCCTTCACCTTCGGCTCGTTCAATAAATTCTCCAAGCTGAACGATGCCGTGATCGACACCTGGGCGCGCGTGCTGCTGGCGGTGCCGGGGTCGCGGCTGGTGATCGCCGGCGTACCCGAAGGCTCGGCGCGGGCGCGCTTCGCCGCCGCATGGACCCGCCACGGCATCGCACCGGAGCGGATCGAACTGGCGGCGACGCGCGGCTTCGACGACTACCTGCGCTGGTACAACGACATTGATCTGAGCCTGGATACCTTCCCCTACTCGGGCGGCACCGTGACCTGCGAATCGTTATGGATGGGCGTGCCGGTATTGACTCTCGCCACGGAATCGGGCGCAGGCCGCAACAGCGCCAGCCTGCTTGTCAACGCCGGACTGGGCGAATACGTGGTCACGTCACAAGACGATTACGTTGCCCGCGCCGTGCACGCAGCCGGCGCCGGCCTGGACGAACTGGCGGTGCTGCGCGCCGGCCTGCGCGAGCGCATGCGCGGCTCGCCGGTGTGCGATGCCGGCGCGTTCATGCGCGACCTGGAGAGCGCGTACCGCGAGATGTGGCGAGAGTGGTGCGGCGGGGGCGGGTAACGCTACGGTTCCGAACATTCTGTAAGATTTATAATATCCGGACCAATCCCGGCGAAGCGCTCGAAACGGCATGCCCTTGTTCCCCCGGTTACCCTTGCGGCAGGAGGCGCGCACTGAGGAACCGCTGCACAAGTGCTGATTCGAGGCAAGACGCAGTACTGTTATCTTCGCTGTTATCCTCGCAGGCACTCAAGCCTTCCGCATCGCAGGAACCGACGACATGACACTGCCCGACTACCAGGTCACCCATGACGCCGGCCGCGTCACCGTTTATCTGCTGCACGGCATTTACGGCGCGAAGGAATACTGGCGTCCGCAGACCGAGCGGCTGATCGCCAAAGGCTATCGCGTCATCGCCTGGGAGGCGCCCGGCTACGGCCTGTCGCCGCTGCCGCCCAATCTGAGTTTCGACATGATTGCCGAAGCGGGCGCGCGCTTGATCAACGCCACCGCCGGCGAGCGCAACGTGGTGTTCGGCCACAGCATGGGGGGGCAGATCACGCCGCGGCTGCTGGGCAAGGTGCCGGGCAAGGTGCACGCTGCCATCATCACCGCGACCATCGGCTATTTCGGCAATCGCACCAGGGAGGAACAGGAAGAATTCGTGCGCAAGCGCAGCGCACCGCCGCCTCCGGGTACCGATCCGGCGGTGGCGCAACTCGCCGTGATCAATTCGATGTTCGGCGCCGGCGCCGCCGGGCCCGAAGTCGATCTGGTGCGCAGAGTCGCCGCAGCCACGCCGCCGGCGACGGTACAGGCGGCGGTGAAGGCGGTGCAGGCGTATCCCGAAGCGGACGCGGTGGCGGCAATCAAGGCGATCACGGTGCCGACATTATTGGTCGCCGGTGAAGTCGATCAAACCGGCCACGTCGCCGGCATGCGCCGCGTGGCGGCGATGATTACAGGCGCGCAATTCGGCGTGGTGTCCGGCTCGGGTCATTATCCATGGGCGGAGAAACCCGGGGAGTTCAACGACATCCTGTCCGGATTTCTCGACCGGCATATTCCGGCGCGGGGTTGAGCCGGCGCCCACGCCCCTCACGGCGCCAGGCGCGAAGTGTGTGACGCCATCGTCCCGCACCCGCGCGAAACTTCAGCGCTTGCCCGATACCAGGGTGTAGCCCTTGTCCCGCATGCATTGCCCGAACAGGCGCTGCTCGCGCATTTGCGGGTCGGACAACAGCGGCGTTGCCGGGATGGCGAAGGCCTGGCCGCTGCGATCGGTCAGCAACGGGAAGGTCCGCGAAAATCCGGTGGCAAACACGTCGGCCTGCGCCGAAAGAAAGGCCTGCCGCGAACAGACGGCGCGATCATCGCGCGCTGCCACTTCGTCCACCCCGTCCTTGATCCATTGAATCGGTGCGCAACCGCTCGCCGCCAAGCACAGCACTATCATCGCCGCGCCTGATCGATCAGGCCGTATTCGCTCACCCGGTGGCCGATCGCCAGGGTGGGCTTGGTCGGGGAACGGGGAGAACTGCGAGATACGTGGCGTGCACGGGAAGGGAGTCACATCTCGTAGGATGCGGAATCGGCGGTGAAGTTCCGCCCAGTACGCTCGGATGGCTCGGATTATCCCCTGTTCGCGCGAAAGGGGTGAAACCAGCGGTCACCTTTGTTCCCGCGCGGCGGCGCCATCCGCCTAGGGAAGCTCTGAAGAACTGTGAGTTGTGTCGCGAGGCGGCCGCTGTTTGCAAGCTGCGCCGACCAGCGAGGACCATGGCGATCAACAACTTATGGTGCATGGTTATCGCGACGCTGTTTGCGGTTTGAGTTACTCAGAAATCGGTTAGTTGCACAACATCCACTGCTCGTAGAGCAAGCACTGGCGCGGCTTTTCGGGAAATTACTGTCGTCTTACTTGCCGACTCCTGAGTAATCAACGTTTCCCTGGTCGTCACCGCCTGGACGCCCGGGGGATGCGCCGGACCCCTTACTATCACATGAGTTGCGCGCGGTACAATCGTGCCGTCGCAATTCGGGCTCAGACGCACGAAACCCGCGACGTCATCTCAAGGAGGACGGCAATGAAAGGCAAGGAAAACACTGCGCGTGCGCGTGCAACAGCCAACCGGATCGTCGCTATCCGGGAAAAATGGCACACCAAGAAGCATCCGTTTTTCCGCCGTTTCGCCACGGGGAAACTGCCGCTGCACGCCATGGGCGTATACATGGCGCAGCACTATCATTTTGTCTCCATGGCGCTGCCCTCGATGGGTCATCTGATGGCCAAGGCGCCGGCGGACGTGCGGCTCTCGATCATCGAAAACCTCGCCGAGGAAGCCGGTCTCGCCGCCATTGCGCGCGAGGGCCACGTGCCGCATGACCATATGGATGACATTTTCGCCTTCACCCGCGCCGCCGGCCTGAAAGACAAGGAAGTGCGCGACCTGGAACGCACCCCGGCCTGGTGGGCGCGCACCCTGCATTACGTCTGCACCCTGCAAAACGAGCCGGTCGGGGTGGTGCTGGCGATGCAATCGACGCAGGAAGGCCAGCAGGTCGCGCTGAACACGGAAGTCACCCTGCCGGCATTTGCGAAGCACTACGGCTATCCGCGCGGCTCGCGGGCCATCGCATTCTTCGAGGAACACGCCGAAGCCGACGAGGTGCATTCCGATCGCCAGATCTCGCTGTGCATGAAGTACCTCGATACGCCGGCGCTGGTGCAGCGCGCCTGCGTGGTGGCCGAGGAGGCGGTGAAGCTGCGCTGGGCGTCGATCAGCGATCTTTACCGCAGCGAAGTGCTCAAGGAAAAGCCGATGCTGCCGCCGGGTGTTTGAGGCTCCGAGCCTGAGCCCGGAGCGCGCCGGCCCGGCGCCATGCGCCGAACCCAAAATCGAGGAGCAGGACAGATGAAAGCACTGATCGGCGCGTTGACCCTGGCCGCGGTCGCGACCGGCATGACGCTGCGCATCGCACCGGCCGGGGCGCAGGACTATCCCACCCGGCCCATTACCGTGGTGATTCCGACCACCGCCGGCACCGCCGCCGACATCGCGGCGCGCACCCTGGCGCCGCGGCTCGGCCCGATCCTCGGCAAGCCGCTGGTGGTGGAAAACCGCACCGGGGCGAGCGGCAACATCGGCGTCGCTTCGGTCGCGAAGGCGCCGCCCGATGGCCATACCATTCTCCTGACCGCGAGCACCCTGGCGGTCACGCCGGCGCTGTTCAAGGATCTGGGCTGGGATCCGGAGAAGGACCTGCAGCCGGTGGCGCGCATGGCGGTCGTCACCTTTGTGCTGCTGGTGCATCCCTCGGTGCGGGCGGGCAACGTGCGCGAACTGGTCGCGCTGGCGAAGCAGCAACCCGGGGTACTGAATTTCGGGTCGCCCGGCACCGGCACGCCGCACCAGTTGCTCATGGAACTGTTCAAACAGGTGGCCGGCATCAACATCACACACATCCCGTACAAGGGCACGGCGCCGGCCATGACCGACCTGATGGGCGGACGCGTCGAGACCGCTTTTTTTCCGGTGCATATTTCGGCGCAACTGGCCAAGGCCGGCAAGCTGCGCATGATCGCCAGCGTCGGTGACAGGCGCACACCCTGGACACCGGAACTACCGACCCTCAACGAGCAGGGCGCGAGCGGCGTCAATGCGGATACCTGGATCGGCATGTTCGCTCCGCGGGGCACGGCGCCGGCGATCGTCAACCGGCTCAGCCAGGAAGTGCTGGCGCTCATCGGCCTGCCGGAAATCCGCGAGACCTTCTTCCAGCAGGGCATTATCACCGCGCCGGGTGGTCCGGATGAATTGTCGGCGTTGCTCAAGAGCGACATCGAGCTTTATCGCCGGATCGTCGCGCAGGCGAAGATTACGGTCGAGTGATCCGGCGCCACGCAAACCCGTTTTTTGAGCGAGGCTCGGACGTGGCCGACATCAGGGGGCAGGTGCAGCGTCACATCGCCGCGGCACTCAACCAATTGACGAGCGATGACAGGCGCCTCACCGATGGGAACGTTCACGATGTCCGGAAAGCCCTGAAGGGTGCCCGTGCCGGGATGCGGCTGATGCGCGATAGCGTGGGCAAATCGGCCTACAGCACCGAGAATGCGAAGCTGCGCGATGCCGCGCGGCCGCTCGGCCAATTGCGCGATGTCGCGGTGCTGCTGCAGGTGTTGCAAAGGGTGATGCAGGATTGCCCGGGCGCGAGCCGCCGCCGTGCCGGCGCGCGCCGGCCGGCCAGCGGCGCCACAGCCGCCCTGGCTGCGGCAATGCGCGCCCAACTGCAAGCCGAGGGCGCCGGGCTGCGGGACAAACTGCACCAGGGCGCGCAACTGCGGGCCATCCGGCATTCGTTGGAGCAGGTGTTGCAGCGCCTCGCCGGCTGGCCGGTTCCCACCGAAAAAAAACTGCGCCGCGGCCTGCGGCGCATCTATCTGCGCGGCGGCAAGGTGCTCGAAGAAATCCAGGCGGGGCGCACCGGAGAAAATCTGCACGAATGGCGCAAGCAGGTAAAGTATCTGGCGCAGGCGATAAGAACCCTGGATTCGGCCGACGAGCGGGCATCGTCGCGCCTGAACCACCTCGCAGCGCGGGCCGAGTCGCTCGCCGAGCGTCTCGGCGACGATCATGATCTGGCCCTGCTGGCCGGAAAGCTGGCTGCGCTTTCCGGTCGCGCGAATGGTGTAGTCACCGAAAAATCAGCGGGCGGCAAATCGGGGGTCGATAAGCCTGGGGTCGAAAAATCGGCCGGGGAACTGTTCTCGCGGATCGCGCAACGGCGCAGAAAACTGCAGCGAAAGGCGCTCAGGCATGGCCGCAAGCTTTACCGGATAGCGCCGCGCAAATTTGCGCGCGGCGTGTTCCGTTGCATCGGGTCGGGTGCGCCAGCTTGATCTGGCAAACAAGCCTCTCCTTCGACACCCCGGGGCGCGGCGCCCTGGATGTGACGCGGCAGGTGGCGCGCGTGGTGGCGGACAGCGGCGTCGCCACCGGGCTGTGCCACCTGTTCCTGCAGCACACCAGCGCTTCGCTGATGCTGTGCGAGAACGCGGACCCGACGGTGCGGCGCGACCTGGAAATGCTCCTGTCGCGGCTCGCGCCGGACGCCGATCCGGCGTACCGCCACGACGCCGAGGGTGCGGATGACATGGCGGCCCATGCGCGTTCGGTGCTCACCGCCAACTCGCTGAGCATTCCGCTAGCCGATGGGCGGCTGATGCTCGGCACCTGGCAGGGCGTGTACTTGTGGGAACACCGCCATGCGCCCCATACCCGACACCTGGTGGTGACGGTGCAGGGTGAGGCGCAGCCACCCGCGCGCTGATGCTGCTCGAAAAACCCCAGGCTTCCCCGCCCGCCTTGCGGCAGGTGTGCGCCGATTTCGGCGCGCTGTACCTGTCAAACGCCATCGTCGCATTCATCTTTGCCGCATCGGGGCCGGTGGCCATCATCCTCTCCGTCGGCACGCGTGGCGGGCTCTCGCCGGATGACCTCGCCTCGTGGATTTTCGGCGCATTCTTCATCAACGGCCTGATCAGCATCCTGTTCTGCTGGGGATACCGTCAGCCGCTGGTATTCCTCTGGTCGATCCCCGGCACGGTGTTGGTCGGTCCGGCGCTGGTGCACCTGAGTTTCGCCGAGGTGATCGGCGCGTTCCACGCGACCGGTCTGTTGATGCTGCTGCTGGGCTTGAGCGGCTGGGTGCGGCGCGCCATGGGCGCGGTGCCGATGCCCATCGTCATGGCGATGGTGGCCGGGGTGTTCCTGCGTTTCGGCCTCGATCTCGCGTTCGCGCTGCGCGATGCGTTCGGCATCGCCGCGCCGATGGTGGCCGCATTCGTCGTGCTGAGCGCGCTGCCGCGGCTCGGCCGGCGCCTGCCGCCGCTGATCGGCGCGCTGCTGGTCGGCGGCCTGATGGTGGCCGTGCTGGGGCGTTTCGAGCCGGCGGCGGGCGAAGCCGTGGTGTTTGCCCGGCCCCATCTATACGTGCCGGCGTTTTCCTGGCAGGCGATGGTCGAGCTCGTCATCCCGCTTGCCATCACCGTGCTGGTGGTGCAAAACAGCCAGGGCGTGGCCATCCTGCGCACCAACCAGCACGAACCGCCGGTCAATGCCATCACCGCTGCATGCGGCGCCGGTTCGGTGCTGACGGCGCTGTTCGGCACCGTATCGACCTGCCTCACCGGTCCGGTGAGCGCGATCATCTCCGGCTCGGGCGACAGGCAGCGCCACTACGCAGCCGGCATCCTCATCGGTCTGATGTCACTTGCCTTCGGTCTGCTGGCGCCCGCTTTCACCCGGCTGATGCTGGCAACGCCCCAGGCCTTCATCGGCGCGCTGGCGGGCCTGGCGATGCTGCGCATCCTGCAGACCGCGTTCAGCGTCTCGTTCAGAGACCGGCATACCATGGGCGCGCTGGTGACCTTTCTCATTACCGTTGCCGACGTGCCGATCTTCAACATCGGCGCGCCGTTCTGGGGACTGATCATCGGCCTGGCCGTGTCGTGGCTGCTGGAGCGCGACGATTTCCGTCCTGGGGCGCGATGAACGCCGGTGTGCCCATCGGTTTCGCCCCTCGCCGCAATTCCCATGGCTCCGCAAGCTTTTGAACCGATTTTTCCGGCTGGCGGAAATCCCGCGCGGACCGCCGGCACACTCAGCCGGCGTGCTGTCGAAATTTTTTACATATCCCTCTGTACATTTTAATTATGTTTTATTTTTCAATAAGATGAAAACTTGCATGAAAAATGCTTTAAGCGAAGTACGTTGAGTGTTTATGACTGGTGCAACCAAATGAACTTCCGAATTCGCAAATGCCTTTTCGTCGCAGGGGTGGCGGCACTGGCCTTGGTTTCGTCGGCTGCGTCCGCTATTCCGGTACTGCAATTGTTCATCGAAGGCAGCGCGTACGACCAGACCACCGAGACCTGGGTACTGGAGAATGGTCCGACGTTCCGCCTTTGGGCTATCGGCAACGTCTCGGGACCTGGGGGCGCAGGACCCATCAGCAATGTGCGGTTGTCCGCAGCCTATGACCAGCCGGCCTCGGGCCAGCCGACGATCACACTGGCCCCAACCCGGGTCGGCGGCGGCGGGACTTTCTCCGGCGGGACGGTGACCATAGACGATCCTTCCACGCCGGTGGCCGCGTCGTTCCTGCAACTGCGCACCGACGGGTCGTCGCCGATGCTGGGGAACGGCAATTCCCTTCCCGATCACGGCATTTACGGCGCGGGCACCGACTGGCAGGAATTCGCTCTCGGCAACTTCACCTTGACCGATGCGACGATCGCAGATTTTATCAACGGCTTCCCGACGACTGCGTATGCGCAAAAAGGGCAGATCAATGCTTACGACGTGACGGTCACGGGTGATCCCAGTCTGACGGTTCATTTCGATCTCTATGACGGCGTCGGGGCGGGCAACCATCTGAAGGTCAAATTCGCACCATTTTCCCATGACGGGCAGGGGGGCGGCGGAACACTGGTGCCCGAACCGGCCTCACTGGCCCTTATCGGACTCGGCCTGCTCGGGCTGGGCTGGGGCCGCGCAAGAAAGCGCAATCGCGCGATTTAAATTGTCGGCTCGCCGCTCAGGCTGTCAAGTTCTGACCAGCGTCTGACCAGCGTCTGACCAGCGAACGCAGCGCATAAAAATACTTGCCGGTGCCGGTCCCGGCAGGTCGCCGGACACGCCAACCTCCATCCTCGCGCAAAAACCCGGCGAGCCGCCCGCGCCGCAGGGCGCCTATTGCGCCGCGTCGTTCAGGTACTATCCAGCGCTACCGTAACTTGCCCGGGGTGCGCGGCTCATTGAAATCCAACGCGTGTCCCTCGCGGTTCCGGGAAGGAGGGAATTATGGCGGGTCCGGCAGCCGGCAGCCCTGCAGCGCATTCAGCAGCGGATGAGACGTTCCCGCGCCTGCTGCTGGCACACGCTCGGGCGCGCCCCGACCGGCCGGCGATCCGCGAAAAAGACTACGGCATCTGGCAGACCTGGACCTGGAGCCAGGTGGCGGCCGAAGTCCGGGCGCTTGCCTGCGGTCTGGCTGAGCAGGGATTCAAACGCGGCGACCATCTGGCCATCATCGGCGCCAACCGGCCGCGCCTGTACTGGGCGCTGACCGCGGCGCAATCGCTGGGCGGCATCCCGGTGCCGCTGTACGAGGACGCGGTGGCGCAGGAGCTGGTGTACGTTTTCCAGAACGCCGAGATTGGCTACGCCATCGTCGAGAACCAGGAGCAGGTCGATAAGCTGCTCGATATCCTGCCCGGGTGCCCGGCACTGAAACACATCTACTACGCCGATGCGCGCGGCCTGCGCCACTACGGCCAGCCGGAATTGCTGAGCTTCGAGCGCCTGCAGGCCATCGGCCGCGACCATGACCGCGACCATCCCGGATTGTTCGCGCAGGAAGTGGACCAGGGCCGTGCCGGCGATACTGCGGCGATGCACTACACCTCCGGCACCACCGGCCATGCCAAGGGCGTGGTGCTGGCGCACCGCAACCTGATCGCCGCGGGCCGCAGCGCGGCGCAGATGGAGGGGCTCACTGCGGACGAAGAGGTGCTCGCCTATCTGCCGATGGCGTGGATCGGCCAGAACATCTTTTCCTACACCCAGTCGTATGTCACCGGCTTTTGCGTGTCCTGTCCGGAGTCCGCCGAGACGGTGATGACCGACATGCGCCTACTTTCCGCGGCTGAAGGACCGCCGCGGCAGCCTGGCCGGCTACACCTCGGGCGGCGAGCAGCAGATGACCGCGGTGGGCCGAGCGTTGATGGCGCGGCCGGGCATGATCCTGCTCGACGAACCCTCCATGGGCCTCGCGCCGCGGGTGGTGGAGGAGATTTTCGAGATCGTGCGCGATCTCAACCAGAAGGAACGGGTGAGCTTCCTGCTGGCCGAGCAGAACACCATGGTGGCGCTGCGCTACGCCGATTATGGCTACATCCTGGAGAACGGCCGGGTGGTGATGGACGGCGCCGCCGCCGACCTCGTCGCCAACGAGGACGTGAAGGAGTTCTATCTCGGCATTTCCTCGGGCCGGCGGAAAAGCTTTCGCGATACCAAATTTTATCGGCGCAGAAAGCGCTGGTTGTCCTGATGGAACACTACGACGCGCTCGAAACCCGCCCGCCCGAACAGCGTGAACGCGCGCTGCTGGCCGCCTTGCCCGATGTGGTGGCGCATGCGCAGAAAAATGCGCCGGGATTCGCGCGCATTTTATCGGGCATCGATGCGCGGGACGTCTCATCGCGCGCTGCGCTGGCTGAGCTGCCGGTCACGCGCAAATCAGATCTGATCGGGCTGCAGCAGGCAGCGCCGCCGCTGGGCGGACTCAATGCCACACCGCTCGCGAAGCTCGCCAAGCTGTTCATCTCGCCCGGGCCCATCTACGAACCGGAGGGACGCTCGCCCGACTGGTGGCGTCTTGCGCGGGCGTTGTTCGCCGCGGGCTTTCGCCCGGGCGACCTGGCGCTCAATACCTTTGCCTATCATTTCACGCCGGCCGGTTCGATGATGGAATCGGGCGCGCTGGCGCTCGGCTGCACGGTCGTCCCCGGCGGCACCGGCCAGACCGAAGCGCAGGTCGCGACCATCGCTTCGCTGAAGATCAACGGCTACGTCGGCACGCCCTCGTTCCTCAAGCTCATCGCCGAAAAAGCGGACGAACTCAAAACCGACATCGGCTGCCTCGGCAAGGCGATGGTCGCCGCGGAGTATCTGCCGCCGGCGCTGCGCCGCGCGCTGGGTGAGCGCGGCATCCGCGTGCTGCAGTGCTACGCCTCGGCCGATCTGGGTTCGATTGCGTACGAAGCGGCGTACGAGTCGGATGCCCCGGAGGGCATGATCCTCGACGAGCAGTTGATTCTCGAGATAGTGCGCCCCGGCACCGCCGATCCGGTGGCGGAAGGCGAAGTCGGCGAAGTGGTGATCACCACCCTGAATCCCGACTACCCGCTGATCCGCTTCGGCACCGGCGATCTGTCGGCGGTCCTGCCCGGCACGAGTCCCTGCGGCCGCACCAATACCCGCATTCGCGGCTGGATGGGCCGCGCCGACCAGCGCACCAAGGTGAAGGCGCTGTTCGTCGATCCGGCGCAGGTGGCCGAGGTGGTGAAGCGCCACCGCGAGATCGTCAAGGCGCGCCTGGTGGTCGATACCGAAGCAGGCCAGGATCGCATGACATTGCATTGCGAAGTCAGCGGTACGCCCCCCGGGGGGCTCGTCAAAGCAATTGCCGAGAGCCTTCGCGAAGTCACCAAGCTGCGCGGCGAAGCGGCATTGCGCAAGCCGGGGGAACTGGCAAACGACGGCAAAGTGATCGAGGACGCGAGGAAGTACGAGTAGTACCAGTTATGCGGCTTGGCAAGCCAGCGGTAAGAGTTTCCGCTACGCTCGTGAAATGAAGGTCACGCGCTGCATTGAAACAATCCGCCGGCGAGCATCCACCAGTTTCGAGCCTTCGACGCGCGCCCGGGCGTACGCTCCGCTGCTGCCGATAGAATGAGCGCTGCAGGTCCATCCATGCAAACACCGAGAAAAGGAAACAAGATGCAAACCACGATGCTGGGCCAAGGCGGTCCCCTGGTCTCGGCGGTTGGCCTGGGCTGTATGGGAATGTCTCCGGGCGTCTATGGGCCGGCCGACGACACCGAAGGCCTCGCCACGCTTCACGCTGCCATGGAAGCGGGCATCACGCTTCTGGACACGGGGGACTTCTATGGGATGGGCCACAATGAAATGCTCATCCGCAGGGCGCTGCAGGGCCGCTCCCGGGAGCGGGTGGTACTTTCGGTGAAATTTGGCGCACTGCGTGATCCGGACGGCATGGCGGTTGGTTACGACGCCAGGCCGCAGGCGGTGAAGTGTTTTCTCGCCTATACGCTGCGCCGGCTCGGCACCGATTACATCGATATCTACCGTCCGGCCCGCCTTGATCCTGCGGTGCCCATCGAAGAGACGATAGGCGCAATCGCCGACATGGTCCGCGCCGGTTACGTTCGTCATATCGGCCTGTCCGAGGTGGGTGTCGAGACGATCCGGCGTGCCGCCGCTGTACATCCGATCGCCGATCTTCAGATCGAATACTCATTGATGAGCCGCGCTATCGAAGCGAAAATTCTGCCGGTACTTCGCCAACACGGCATCGCCCTCACCGCCTACGGCATACTGTCACGCGGACTGCTGAGCGGGAACGTTCCGGGCCGCGATGTCAAGGGAGATACCCGGACGAAACGCATGCCGCGCTTCCAGCCTGGCAACCTTGAAAAGAACCTGCGCCTGGTCGATGCGCTGCGGCAGCTTGGCGCGGAGAAATCGGCGAGTCCCGCGCAACTGGCGATCGCCTGGGTGCGTTCGCGGGGGGCGGACATTGTTCCGCTGATCGGGGCGCGCCGCCGCGAGCAGTTGCGCGAGGCACTCGGTGCGACGGACCTCAAGCTGGATGCCGGCGATCTGGCGCGAATCGAGGCGGCCGTCCCGCACGAACTGGTTGCCGGGGGGCGGTACGAGCCGGCCCAGTTGGCCCATCTGGACAGTGAAGCGAAATCCTAGGAAGAAAACGCCTTGGCGTTTTCCCCGATATCGGGGTGTGCGAGGGGGCTTGCCCCCTCGCGTCGTGGACGACTAAAGAAAACGCCCCTCCCCGCGTCGGGAAGACCATCCTCGCATCGAGTTCAGAACAGAAACGCGATGCCCTCCAGCTCGGCCTCGGCATTGGCGAGGTCGATGCGTTTGGCGGCGATGCGCAAGCCCTCCGGCGTCGCGCGCAGCCGGTGTTCGCAGGTCGCCCCCCACACCCGCTGGCGCTCGCGCCGGTATTCCACGACCACCAGGGTGGAGGCGATGACGATCTGCGGTTCGCCCGCCTGCAGCACCATCACGTTGCCCACCTGGTGGCAGGTCTGCGTGACCGGCAGGCGCGCGTGCGCACGCGGCTCGCTGAACTGATTGACCCGGATTTCGAGCAGGGTTCGGTCGTCGTAAATCAGGGAGCAGGTTTCGAACGGCTCCTTCTGTCCGCGTTCCAGCGGCACCCAGTAGGTGGCATCGCCCGTGTAGAGCGACAGCCAGTCAGCCAGCCGGTGCTGGTCGAGCAGCCACGCCTCGCGGTACAGCAGCAGCTCCGCTTCGCGCCGCAGTTGCTCCGCTTCGCGCCGCAGTTGCTCCGCTTCGCGCCGCAGTTGCTCCGCTTCGCGGACAGACGCCCCGGTTTTTGCGACGCGGCCTTTATTCCCTTTATTCCTCGTGTCGGCCCTCGCCGGCATCTCAGTGCTCCGCGGTCATGTACTGCAGCCAGGCGGCGAACTGGTTGCGGATGAAGATTTCGCTGGTGCCGGTGGCGCCGCGCCGGGTATCGCCATCCTCCACGTCATTGCCCGCGCCGCGGCCGAGATAGACCCAGTCGACCGCTTGCACGCCAAGACCGTCCTGCACCCGCTCATAGACTTCCAGGTCGTCGGTCAGCACCCACGAAGCGGTGCCGTTGACCACGTTGGCAAACGCCACCGTGTCGCGGAACATCTGCTCCGGCGCGCCCTTGAGACGCAGGCAGTAGGTATAGATCACGGTGCGGTCCACCGCCAGCGGGTGGACGATGCGGATCTGCCGGAACTGGCTCATGAACGAGCAGTTCGGATAGACAATCGAATTCCAGCGGGTCACAGCCAGCACTTCGGCGGCGCGCTCACGGCCGAGGCTCGCCTCCATGCGGGCGCGGTAGTCGGCGAACACCGGATTGTTCATGCCGACCACCAGCCGGCTGTCCGAATGGTAGTCACCCAGGTAACCGTGACCGCGGTCGGTGGTCCAGACGCCGCTGGCTTCCCATACCGCGTCAGGCGCGCCGTTCTGGCGCATCTGGCGGATGGCGATGTCGGCGTATTTTTCCGGCTGGCCGGGATCCGGCCCCTGCCGCGCCGCCTGCACCGAGGACGCGTGCACGTAGTTCGGATGCACGCTGTCAAGGTGGTTCTCCAGCACCAGCTTCCAGTTGCCGTTGTAGGCATGCTTGAACACACCGCCCGCCACTTCCAGTTCGCCGTCCGGGGCGCGATCGGCCATGTCGTCGAAGGAGGTGCTCATGTGGCCGAGGAACTCCGCGAGCGACGGGCCCTGTGCCGCCAGCGAAGCGAAGATGAAGCCGCGGTAGCACTCGACCCGCGGCACGCGCGCCAGGCCCAAATGCTTTTTCTTGTCCTCCACGTCCGGACCGTAGCTCGAGGCGATCGGCACGAATCTGAGCGCGCCGTCCTGATCGAACGTCCAGCCGTGATAGGGGCAGACGAACTGCCTGGCATTGCCGCGCGCCTCAACGCAGACCATGGTGCCGCGATGGCTGCAGCGATTGATCAGCACCCGGATGCCGCCCTCGGGTTGACGCACCACGATCACCGGTTCGCGGCCCATGCGCGTGGTGAAGTAATCGCCCGGATTGCGAATCTGGCTGTCGTGCCCGAGCAGCAGCCAGGCGCGGCCGAATATCCGTTCCATCTCCAGTTCGAACAGCGCCGGATCGCTGTACACTGCACGATGTACGCGGTCGGGCCGGACCAGGCTGGAGACATATTCGGTTACGCCTGCGTCCATGGTTCTCTCCTTACGGGATGCTGCGCTGCCGCGCAGGGGCACAAGCGGTGCCCATGGGAGCGGATTGACAAACGAATGCCTTTCGTTATTCTAGCGTTTTGGTTGGTCCACGCAAAGGGGAAATCATGCTCGCTCGCCGCCGCCTGACGCAGTATGCAGCCGTTGCCCTGGCCTTCGCTTCCCTCGGTCTTGCGACCGGCGCGCCGGCACAGGCCCCCGCCGTCGAAGAAGTCACGTATCTCCTGCCCGCGCCCGCGTCGCAGGTGGCTTTCGCAGCGTGGATGCTGGCGCAGTACCGGGGTTACTACGCCCAGGAGGGCTTGAAGATTACCTTCCAGCCGGGCCGCGGGGGGGTGGATGTGGCCAAGCAGGTTGGCGCCGGCAACGCGCCGGTGGGCGGCGCTTTCGGCGACACGCCGATCATCTCGCGCGCGCAGGGTGTCCCGGTCAAGTCGGTGGCGGTGCTGGGCGGCCGCTCGATGACGCAACTCACGGTGCACGAGGATTCGAACATCCGTTCGCCGAAGGACCTGAAGGGCAAGACCATCACCGTCATGAGCTACGCCGACAGCGGCTACTACGCGATGCTGGCGATGCTGGCCACCGCCGGCCTGGGCAAGAACGACGTCGATGCCCAGGCAGCGGGTCCGAGCGGGACCTGGCAATTGTTTACCGCACGCAAGGCCGATGCCATGGCGGCGGTGCCGGAGTGGGTGATCGAAGCGCGCCAGGCCGGCGCGAAGGTGCGGCTGATGCCGGCGTACGAATATTCCCAGAGCATGGCGCAGGCAATCATCGTTTCCGATGACGTTATCAAGAAGCGTCCCGACCTGGTAAAAAAGCTGGTGCGCGCCACCCTGAAGGGCGTGAAGGACATCATGAACGACCCGAAGGCCGCGGCGCGCGACTACATCGCCGCGATGCCGACACACAAGGGACGCGAAGCGTTCGTCGAAGAAACGTTCCGCCTGTTCAACTCCAACGTCTATCCGGGACAGACGGTGCTCGGCGCCATGGACCCGAAACGGCTGGCCGCACTGCAGAAATTCTATGTGTCGCAGGGCATCGTGCCGACTGAAGTGCCGATCAACGATCTCTATTCCAACGATTTCCTGCCGTAACCGCCGCGGCGGGGCGGCGGGCCGAGACGAAGCGCGCGGCACGCTGGATGGGGCAGGTCAAGAAGGCCCACGTGCGCGAGGCGATTCTCGCCTCGGCGCAGCGGCTGTTCTCCGAGCGCGGCTATCACGCGGCGAGTGTGCCGCAGATCGCCGCGGGCGCCGGCGTCTCGAGCGCCAATGTCTATGTCTATTTCAAATCCAAGATCGAGATGCTGTATGCGCTCTACGATCCGTGGATGCGGGCGCGCCTCGCCGCCCTGGAGGGTGAACTGAAGGCGATCAGCGATCCGTTCGAGCGCCTGCGGCATCTGCTGCGCACTTATTGGCGCGACATTCCCGCCGAAGAAGGCGGTTACGCCAACAACATCATCCAGGCCATCTCGGCCTACCGTCCCGGCGAAGGCTACCGGCCGGATTTGCTGCGATGGATGGAACGCAACCTGACGCGCATGGTTTTTGCCGCGCTGCCGCCGCAGCGCCGCCGCGAACTGAAGCGCGCCCGCCTGGGCCATCTGCTGGTGATGGCGTTCGACGGCTACAGCGTGTATCACAACCTCAATCCGCGGCGTCCCATCGACTCGGCGACCATCGATGCGATGTGCGCGATGCTGCTCGGGGTGCCGGTTCCGCCGCCGCGGGCGCCGCCGCGCCGCGGAGCCGGGGGTCTTTAAAGGCACCAGTCGCACCCCAAGATGCAACCGATACTCTTTCTGCGATAGCGCCCGATGAAATACAAGGACTACTACAAAATTCTCGGTGTTGAGCGCACCGCGGATGCCGCTGCCATCAAAAAGGTGTACCGCAAGCTGGCGCGAAAATATCACCCCGACGTCTCCAAGGAAGCCGGGGCCGAGGAAAAATTCAAGGAAGTCTCCGAGGCCTATGAAACGCTCAAGGATCCGGAAAAGCGTGCTGCCTATGACCAGCTGGGGCGCTATCAGCCCGGGCAGGAGTTTCGTCCGCCGCCCGATTGGGGGCGCGATCAGGGTGCAGGGGGTGGCTTTGGCGATGGCCAGTTTTCCTTCGATGACGTCGATCTGGCGGACCTTCTGGCCGGCCTGACCGGGCGGCGGCGTGGCGGTGGTCGGGGAGCCAGCTTCCCCATGCCCGGGGAGGATTTCGAGATTCCGGTGAAAATCACTCTGGCTCAGGCGGCCGGCGGAACCGAACTGGAGCTGCAACTGCAGCTGCCCGAGCGCGACCCGAACGGCATGGTGCGGCGCGTCCCCCACACCATCAAGGCGCGCATCCCCAAGGGCGCCACCGATGGCCAGCGGCTGCGCCTGCCGGGAAAAGGCGGCAAAGGCATGAACGGCGGTCGCGACGGGGATCTGTTCCTCAACATCACCCTGGCGCCCCATCCGCTGTTTCGCCCGCGCGGCCATGACCTGTATCTCGATCTGCCGCTTGCGCCCTGGGAGGCGGTGCTCGGCGCCACGGTGCAGGTGCCGACGCTGAGCGGCACGGTGAGCCTGAAAATACCGGCGGGCAGCCGCGGCGGGCAGCAACTGCGCCTGGGCGGCAAGGGCTTGCCCAAGCCCGGCGGCGGCGAAGGGGACCTGTACGCGATGGTGCAGATTGCCCTGCCCGCTGAGGTCAGCAGCCGGGAGCGCGAGCTGTTCCAGCAGCTTGCCGAATCATCCCCGTTCGATCCGCGCGGTCATTTTGCGCAAGGAGCACAAAAATGAGGATCGTTTCCGTCGAAGCGGCGTGGGTCGAGCAGTACCGCGAAATATCGCTTTCGGAACTGGCCGACGTGTCGGGTCTGGCCGAGGACGAGCTGCAGCACCTCATCGATTGCGGTGCCCTGCAGCCGGTGGATCCGGACGCACGCGAGTGGCGGTTTCCCTCGGAGTGCCTGAGGCTGGCACGCACTGCCTCGCGGCTCGCGCGCGATTTTGAACTGGATGCCAATGGCGTCGCGCTGGCACTCGCGCTGCTGGACCGGGTGCGTGACCTGGAGGAGGAGATCGCGCAACTGCGCGCCAGCATGCCCGATTTACGCCGCTAGCCGGATGCTGGAACACGTGGCGCCGTTTGCTTATGCGGGTTCGCAACGGCGTTTGGCAACGTCTTCATCTACCCCGGGCGAAACGCGCGGATCCAGTTCAGCTTTGCCCGGCGTGCTGTGACGCCCGCTCGCACACTTTTATCCATTCGCGCGCCACGACCTCGGGCGCGTATTGATTGCGCACCTGCGCCTGCAGCCTGGCGGTCAAGGCATTGGCTTCGCACGGATGCGCCGCCGCCCAGTCGATGCCTGCGCGAATGTCGCCGCGCCAGACCGGCAGGGTATCCAGCGCTGGATGCGGTTCGGCGACGACGAAACATCCCTGCCGGATGGCTTCCACGGCGCGGTTGGCGCTCTTCCAGGCCGCGCCGGCGGGCAGGATGACGATGTCCGCGCGGGCGAATTCCGCGTACATCGTCCCGATGCTCCACGGGATGGCGCCCGGCACGTTCGATACGATGCGCACTTCGGCGCGCACCTCGGCGTCCAGGCTCGGCAGCACCCGTTCGAGCCCAGCGTAATTGACGGCGTGGCCGAACCACAGCACGCGCCTGCCGTTGCAGTGCGGTGCGGCTTCCGCAAATTCGCAGGGATCGGCAATGACGGTGGCGCCGATGCGCCGCGCCAGTTCCGCGGTGGGCGCCGTGACCTGGTGCGCCAGCCGCGCCATGTCCTCGTACCAGGGAAATTTCCCGAAGTGGTCGTCGCAGAAATCCGCCACGATCGCCGCACCGCGTGCGCGCGCCAATCCGGCTTCGGCGACGATCGCCTGGTTGGGCTTGGACACCACCAGCACCTCGGCGGTGAAATCGTTCAGGCTGGCGCCCAATTCCCGCGCCGGTATCGCCGCCCGGTAACGCCAGGACGCCATCGCGGCCGTGCCCTGGTGGATGAACGAAATCCTCAATGCCGGCCGCCCTGTCCCTGGTAAAGCCTGAAGCGGCGGGCCGACCATCGCGCGCCGCCGCCGCGGTCAGTCGATTGCCGCTATATCGTCTCGCAGATAGGTCGCCGTCCCCCGGGACTTGATGACGCCTCCTGCCTCAAGGTCTTTCATCACGCGGCTCACCATTTCCCGCGACGCGCCTATCATTCTGGCCATGTCGTGCTTGACGATCTTCTGTGTCACGACCTGCTGTCCGTCTATCGACTCGGACATGTCCAGCAACTGCCGGGCAACACGGCCGTACACGTCCATCAGCGCAAGACTGCTGATTTTCCTGTCGGCTTGGCGCAGGCGCCGGACCAGGCAGCGCATTACCGTCATCACGGTATCGAAGTTCTCCGCGAGGCACTTTTTGAAATCCCGGCTCGACAGCGCGAGCAGCTCGCACGGTTCGAGGGAGATGACGTTCGCAGACCTTGCGCCATCGTCGATCGGCAGCATTTCCCCAAAGTGTTCGCCCGGACCCAGTATGGCGAGGATGACCTCCCGACCCGTTTTATCGCGGATGGCAACCTTGAGTTTGCCCGAGATCACGATGTAGAGTGAATCGGTGACGTCGCCGGCCGCGATGATGGTCGCGCCGCGCCTGGTGTTCCGGCGGTTCACCACCGTGGAGAGCACGGCGAGTTGATCCTCCGACAACAGCGCGAAAAGCGGGACGTTTCGCAGCAGCAGCCTGGAAACAGTGGCCTGCGTTGCCATGACAGGGTTCCTTGAACGTTGCCGGCATCCTACCAAAACACCGGGTTTGCAGTGGCGACACATCCGGATGTGCCGTGTAGCGATTGCGGCGCGATAATCGCGCTTGCCGATCCATGGCATCCGCAATTCCTGAGACTCGATGAAGTGTTCGCTGCCTGTACCCTGGAGCAGTGAGTTCAGCGCGGCCGGATCCTGCAGCACAAACAATCAAGCGGAGAAAAAGATGTCAAAAGGCGCAGCAGCACAGGCGAAGACCCGGGACAGCCTGGGCAAGCGCATGACGTTCGGCGTCATCGTCCCCTCGACCAACACCACGGTGCAGCCCGAATACGACGCGATGCGGCCCAAGGACGTCACCAATCACACCTCGCGCTGCATCATCCCTGACACTCTGGTGACCGATGACGAGAGCTTCATGGTGATGCTGAACAACATCCGCGCCGCGGTGCCGGCGGCGATCGAAGCGGTGATGAGCGCCAACGTCGACCGGGTGGTGATGGGCATGTCGGCCGAGACCTTCTGGGACGGTAAGGAAGGTCAGGCGAAGCTGCAGAAGAAAGTCGATAAAATCGCCGGCAGCAAGGTGGTGATGGGCTCGGATGCCTGCCGCGCCGCGCTCTTCGCCTGCGGCAAGAAGATCAAGCGCCTCGGCATCATCACGCCCTACATGCCGGTCGGCGACCGCCAGGTGCATCGCTTCTTCACCGATTGCGGTTACGAGGTGGTCAACCTGCTCGGCCTGAAATGCAGCAGCCCGGTGCTGATTGCCCACGTCGGCAGGCAGCGCCTGCGCGATGCCATCATCGAAGTCAATCAGGGCAGGGTGGACGCCGTGGTGCAGGTCGGCACCAACCTCGCCATGGGGGAATTGGCCGCGATGGCGGAGTCCTGGCTCGGCAAGCCGGTGCTCGCCATCAACACCGCCACCTACTGGTATGCGCTGCGAGCCAACGGCATCAAGGACAGGATCAACGGCTGGGGCCGGTTGCTGGAGGAACACTGAGGCGCGCCGGTCAGGCTGCGGTGCCGCGGTCCCCGCCGACCGTGACCGGCGCTGCTGCCCTCCCGCAGGGACCAGCCGCGATGTGAGCGCCGGTGTCGAACATCGGTATCGAGCATCGGTGGCGGGAACCGGCGGGCTCGGGTAATCTGGTGCCTGGCACCCTATGCCTGGCAGCACCGAATCCATTGATGGAAGGAACAGCAATGAGCGCCGTCATCGACGAAAAAACCGAGCCCAAACTGGCCACGTCCACCGCCGACCTCGTGGCGGCCATCGACCGCCTGGCCGAGAAGAAGGGCACCACCACGTTTACCCTCCGGACCCCGGTGCTGAAGCAGGGGCGGAGCGACATGATCCTGTCCGCCACCGAGAACCACTGGGTGCAGCTGAAGTGCTACGCGAGCGGCGGCGAGAACGCGCTGCATTCGCATACCCACGAAGACCATACCTTTGTCATCCTGCAGGGCGAAGCCATTTTCCACGGACCCAAGGGCGAGGTGGCGCGGCTCAGGCGCAACCAGGGCATCACCATCCCCAAGGGCCACCTGTACAAGTTCCACGCATCGGGCGAGGAAAACCTGATCCTGTTGCGCTTCGGCGCCATGGACAAGGATTGCAAAGACAAGCTTGCCCGGCTGGACGAGCACGGCAACGACCTTGACGGTTTCTCGCCGCACAACGCGCCTGCGGACGTGCCCATGGATCCGGTGGTGGTGCCGGGCCGCTGGTTCGAGTAAGCGGCGATGCCGCCGGCATTCGTCGCTTTCGGCCGGATGCCGCATTCCCCGCCGGCCGCAATAATTTAAAAGATTATATCGGCGAAGGGCAGCAACGGCAGCGCCCAGCGGGCACCTGATATGCTATTTTTGAAATATTGAATAGCGCAGCCGTTGCGCCCGGAGTCAGATCGCTCCGGCCTCGCGCAACGCCGCGATGCGCTCGGGCGCGTAGCCCAGGCCGGCCAGTATCGCGTCGGTGTGCTGGCCCAGCGCCGGGACGGCGTCCATGCGCGGCGGTCCCTCGTCCCAGGAGCCGGGCGGCAGCACTGCGGGAATCGGGCCCTGCTCGGTGTCCACTTCGCGCCAGCGGTCGCGCGCCTTGAGTTGTGGATGCGCCCAGACGTCGTGCATGTCGTTGACCTGCGCGTTGGCGATCTGCGCCTCGTCCAGCCGGCGCCGCACTTGCTCGACGCTCAACTCGGCGAACGCGGCGGCGATGATGCGCGCAAGTTCGCCGCGCGCGGCGTCGCGCCTGGCGTTGCCGGCGTAACGCGGGTCGCTCGCCAGTTCCGGCTGCCGCAGTACCTTGTCGCAGAACACCAGCCACTCGCGCTCGTTCTGCAGCCCCAGCATCACCGTCCTGCCATCGCCCGCGGGGAACGGCCCGTACGGATAAATGGTGGCGTGGCTGGCGCCATTGCGCGGCGGCGGCGCGGCGCCCTCATAGGCGTAGTAGAGCGGATAGCCCATCCACTCGACCAGCGATTCCAGCATCGAGATGTCGATGCGCTGGCCGCGGCCGGTTTTCTGCCGGTGCAGCAGCGCCGCCAGTATGTTGCTATAGGCGTACATGCCGGCGGCGATGTCGGCCATGGACGCGCCAGCCTTGGAGGGCGTGTCTGGGGTGCCGGTGACCGACAGCAGGCCGGCTTCGCTCTGGATCAGCAGGTCATAGGCCTTCTTGTCGCGATACGGGCCGTCCGCGCCATAACCGGAGATGTCGCAGACGATGATGCCCGGCTTTTGCGCTGCCAGCGCTTCATACGAAAGCCCTAGGCGGCCTGCAGCGCCGGGGGCAAGGTTCTGCACCACCACGTCGGCCTGCTCCACAATGAGGCGCTTCAGGATCGCCTGGGCATCCGCATGCTTCACATCGAGCGTAAGGCTTTCCTTGGAGCGGTTGGTCCAGACGAAATGCGAGGCGAGCCCGCGCACCCGCGCATCGTACCCCCGGGCGAAATCGCCCACGCCGGGCCGTTCGATCTTGATGACGCGCGCCCCCAGGTCGGCGAGCTGGCGCGTGGCGAACGGTGCGGCGATGGCGTGTTCCAGGGTGATGACGGTGATGCCTTCGAGGGGTCTCATCTCAACTTCCTCATGGTCCGGGCGGTTCGATTCATGGCGGGGATTCTCTTTTTGCCTCAGGCGTGATTTTCGCCGCCTTGGGCGCGTTGATCCACTTTTCAATTTCCAGCCGCAACAACCGCGGCGCCCGAAGTGCGCGCCTTGCGTTTCCCGGGCAGGGGAATCCGCGTACCCTCGGCTCGGTTCGACTTGATTCGGTTTGATTCGATCGCCGCCGCCGCGGCCGTTCGCCGGGTCCGGCGCCCGGTGCCGGACCCGGCATGAAGGAGAAACGATGACCCGCAGCATAATTCCGTTGCTGATCAGTGCGCGCGCCCTGCGCGCCTTCGCGGACGGGTTCGTGGCGGTGTTGCTGCCGGCCTACCTGCTCGCGCTGGGCCATGGGCAACTGGAAGTCGGTCTGCTCAGCACCGCGACCCTGCTGGGTTCGGCGGCGGCCACCCTGGCGGTGGGCCGCTGGGGCCACCGCTATCCGCTGCGCCGGTTGCTGCTGGGCGCTGCCATCCTCATGGTCGCGGCCGGATTGGGCTTCGCCGGTTTTTCAGCCTTGTGGCCGCTCCTGCTGGTGGCGTTCTTCGGACCGCTCAACCCGAGCGGTGGCGACGCCGGCATTTTCCTGCCGCTGGAGCACACGGTGCTGGCTGCGTCGGCGCCGCCCGGGGATCGCACCGGCGTTTTCGCACGCTACAGTTTTGCAGGCTCGATGTTCGGCGCCATCGGCGCACTCGCCGCCGCAGTGCCCGACTGGCTGGCAGGCCAGGCCGGCTGGCAGATGGTGAATGCGCTTCGGGCCATGTTCATACTGTACGCCGCGGCGGGCGTGGCGATATGGCTGTTGTACCGGCGCCTGCCGCTACCGCGCGCCGGAGAAGAGCGGTCCGCGGTGCCGCTGGGGCCCTCGCGCGCCATCGTGTGGAAGCTGGCCGCGCTGTTCAGCGTCGATTCGTTTGCCGGTGGCCTTGCCCTCAACGCGCTGCTCGCACTGTGGCTGTTCGAGCGCTTCGGCATGTCGCTCACGGCAGCGGGCGCATTCTTCTTCTGGTCCGGGTTGTTCACAGCCGCTTCTCAGCTTGCGGCACCCGTCCTGGCGCGACGTATCGGCCTGATCAATACCATGGTGTTTACCCACGTCCCGGCCAATCTGTGTCTCATCGGCGCCGCGTTTGCAGCGACCCTGGAGGGGGCGCTGGCGCTGTTGCTGGCGCGCAGCTTCCTGTCGCAGATGGACGTGCCGGCGCGCAGCGCCTTCGTCATGTCGGTGGTCACGCCGCCGGAGCGGCCCGCGGCGGCCAGCTTTACCGCTGTCCCGCGCAGCCTCGCCTCGGCCATCGGCCCGTCCTTGACCGGCGCCCTGTTCGCCGCCGGCGCGATGAGCGCGCCGCTGGTGCTGTGCGGGGTGCTGAAAATCGCGTACGACCTCGCGCTGTTTGCGGCGTTTCGGCGGGTGAAGCCGGCGGCATGAGTTCCGGCCCGGGCGCAACCGGCGCGGCTTACAGCTTCGCCCACATGCGCAGCAAGTTGCTGTAGCACGCGGTCAGGTTGCCCACCTCCGGATTGTCCGCGTTTGCCGCATTCAGCCTCTGTATCGACATGTCCATGTCGAACAGCAATCGCCGTCTGGCGGCATCGGACACGCTGCTTTGCACCCACAACACCACCGCGTTGCGCACGCCGCGTCTCACCGGCTCGACCCTGTGGATGCTGGTCGCGGGATACAGGATCATATTGCCGGGCGGCAACTTGACGGCGTGAAAGCCGTAGGTGTCCTCGATTACCAGTTCACCGCCGTCGTAACTTGCCGGATCGCTCAGAAATATCGTGGCGGCGACGTCCGCCCGCATTGGATTGGGGTGGCCCATCACCGCATTGTCCACGTGATTGCCGTATTGCATGCCCTCCCCGTAGCGGTTGAACGTCGGCGGGGACAGGCGGCGGGGCAGCGTGGCGCTCTGGAACAGCAGATTGCGCGCCACGGCGGCGAGCACCACGCCGCCGAGTTCCTGCGCCGCCTGGATGTCCTGCCGCATCTGCAGATTATGCTTGACCCGCTTGGCCTGCGGTCCGGCGGTGAGCGCTCCATCGACGAATTCGGCCAGCGCGGACGCTTGAATCAGCGCCTGGACCTCGTTTGGTTGCAGGACATTTGGTATTTGCAGCAACATGTCTTACTCCGTCGTGCGGCGCGGTTCGCCGCCCTGCCCGGCCTGCGCAGGGCGGCAAGCTCGCCGCGCCGGGTTCGAGGTTCACGTTATTCATGCCTGACGAGGCGCGTCCGGATTCCGCCGCGGCAGCATGCAGCGCCGCTTACGGCGGGACGGCGGGAGACCGATTGTAACTGCCGCGCCGTTCGTGCCCGCGGCCAGCCTCGGAACACGAAAATCGGCACTTTACCTGTATCATCCGGCCTTAACTGAATCAGCGCTGTCCCCAATGTTCCCAATGCGCGCTGTGAAGCGCAAGTTTCGCTTCAGGAATCAATATAATAACGATACGAGTAACGATAATAACGATACGAGTAACGAGCTTGAGACCAAGGCCGATGCAGTGCTGGTGCTGGGGGGTTGGATTACTGTGGGCACTCGCGGCGATGGCGCCCGCATCCGCCCAGGACGAACGATTCAATATCGACCGATTCCAGATCGAGGGCAATACCCTGTTGCCGGCGTCCGTGGTGCAGGGCGCGGTGTCGCCGCTGACCGGTCCCGGCAAAGTGTACGGCGATATCCAGAAAGCGCTGGAAGCGCTCGATCGCGCCTACCGCCAGGCCGGCTACAGCACGGTCGACGTGTATGTCCCCGAGCAGGAATTGACCTCGGGCGTGGTGCGCATCCAGGTCACCGAGAATGTCATCGGCAGGGTGGTCGTCAGCGGCAACAAATACTTCGACAACGCCAACGTGCGCGCCGGCCTGGTCGCCCTGAGGGAAGGCCGTGCACCCAATCTGCGCGAAATATCCGAGGGGATACAGCTTTCCAACGAGAATCCCGCCAAGCAGCTCGAGGTCACGCTGGGCGCCGGCGAGGAGGAGGGCAAGGTGGACGCGAAGGTGGCGGTCACCGAAGACAACCCGCGGCGTGTGTTCATGACCCTGGACAACACCGGTACGGTCGCCACCGGCCGCACGCGCATCGGTCTTGCCTATCAGCATGCCAATCTGTTTAACCGCGACCAGACCCTGACCCTGGCCTACACCACCTCGCCCGACAGCCCCCAGGGCGTGCAGGTCGATGTCTTCAGCATCGGTTATCGCATACCGTTCTACGCCCTGGGCGACAGCCTTGACATCATCTACGGCAAATCCAATTCGAACACGCCGAGTTCCTCGCCCACCCTGGGCGGCGCCCTCGGCATCACCAGCAAGGGCGACGTGTTCGGCGTGCGCTGGAATCACTACTTCGCGCGCCGCGGCGAATACACCTCGAAGCTGATTTTCGGCTTCGACTACAAGTACATCAACGCGCGCTGCACCACCGCCGGCACGCCGGTGTCCATCGAGCCGCCGACGCCGCCGATCGCCGCCTGCGTGCCCTACACGTCCCGGCCGCTCGGCATCACCTACAGCGGGGCGCGCCTCAGTCCCGGGCAGGCATTCGACTACAGTATTTCGCTGGCGCACAACTGGCCGCTGGGGTCGAAATACGTGAATGTGACCGGCGAGACCGATCGTTTCTCCTATCTCACCTCCAGCAATCGCCCGACGCGGGATGAGTTCACTGTCCTGCGGCTGGGCGGCAGTTATCTGAAGGCGTTCGAAAACGACTGGCAGCTGCGCCTCGCCTCGAGTGGCCAGTACGCCGCCAACCCGTTGCTGGCGGCCGAACAGTTCGGCCTCGCCGGCGCCTATACGGTGCGCGGCTTCAACGAGCGCGCCGCCGCGGCCGACATGGGCTTCCTCGTCAACAACGAACTGAATACGCCGGATTTTGCCAAAGCCCTCGGCGCGCAAGGCAATCTGCGCGGCCTGGTGTTCTACGATTTCGCGCGCGGCTACAATAATGACATCGTCCCCGGAGCGACCACGGCCCGCAAGATCGGCATCGCCAGCGTCGGCTTCGGGGTGCGTTACGCGGCCAGCAAGAACTTCGTGCTGCGCGCCGATTTTGCCCAGGTGGTGGACAGCGGCCCGGCCGGCAGCCAATTGCGGGGCGACAAGCGTGCGCACCTCAGCGCCGTGATAGGTTTCTGACAATCGCTTGAAACCAAAATCTCCTTGGCCGTTACGCTGGGCTCGCTCTCGAGCCACTGCTCGATGACCGGCCAGGCATGCTCAAACGGGTCGGTGCGAGTCCGCCACCAATGGGTCGCACCAGGTCGCGTGCGATGGGTCGGGCGAACTTCGCCGCCTTGCCATGCCTTCGACAGGCTGCTCAGGAACGTCGCCACGTCCGTTACTGGGGCTGGCGGTTCGTGCTCGTGAGTTCCGGTTGCGGCGAGACCGGCCAGTGTGTTCTGAGCGGCGCGGATCTCCTGCAGCAGTCGCACCGGGTCGAGCGCCGTGAATTGCTCCCGCAGCTTGGCCTTGGTCGTCTCGGCTACATTGGGTAGGCCCAGCAACCGATCGCATGGCGTCATCGGCGGGTGATAGGTCTTGTGCACTCGCGCGCCGTCACGCGTCTTTGACTTGAGTTTGAAGGACGGCTGGAAGAAGTTGATGTACAGCCGTGAGACCGCATACAGTTGCGCCAAGGCTTGCGTGGCGGCCCGCCCGCTCAACCGACCGTAGCCAACCAGGCGTCGCACGATGGAGCCATTCTTCTGCTCGACCCAGGCTTGATCGTTCTTCTTGTAGGCCCGCGAGCGTGTTTGCTCAAGACCGCATTCCTTGCAGTAGTCGAAGACCGTCTGGTTCATGAATGCGCTGTCGTTGTCGGTGTCCGCGCCGAGCATGGGGAATAGCAGATCCGAGGCGACTTTGGCCATGCCCTGCACCACGAGCAACTGATTGCGCCCCGGCATCGCCACGCATTCGGTCCAGCCGCTGGCAATGTCGGTCAGCACCAGGCTGTGAACGAAATTGCCGTCGGTCTTCGGGCCACCGCAGTGCTCAACCATATCGACCTCGAAGAAACCCGGTGGCGGGTCCCGCCAGTCAGAAAACGTGCGCACCGGAATACTGCGCCGAATCGCTGCGCCGACACCGGTTCTACGCTTGCGTTTCCCGTCGATCAGCTCACGCGTAGCGCGCAAGGCGCGGTCAATCGTGGCCGCGCTCACGCTCAGCAACTTGTCCTTGACCGTGGCGTCCAGGCTGAGGTGGCCATGTCGCCCCATGGCATCCACGAGCATGGGTATCAATGCCCTGAGGCGCTTGCCGCACAGCCGGTCAGCGGCTTCCCATAGAACGATCAGTGCTTGTCGAACGGCCTCGCCGTACAGCAGGTTGCGGGCAAGGCTTCGACGGGGCCCGCATGGCGCACTGGTCAGAACCCGAATTGCGTGCTTGCGGTGATACTGGGTGAGCTCCGCGAACTCGTCCAGGATCTTGGTTCTATCGGTCTTCGATGCTTCGCGATATCGCTGCCCAACGGCCGCGATCAATTCCTTGCGTGTCGCCATGCTGAGTCGCCTCGCCATGTTCCGCCCCCGTCGGCCAATCCGACGGGTAGCAGGTTAGGTGAGGCAACGGGCTCATCAGGGTAACAAATCAGATGAGTCAATGCGCCCGTCGCCGTGACGATAGCGAGCCTGAGTATCTGGACCGCTTGCGCTGCGATCACTGGGAGGTCATTGTTCCGGAGCTGGTATTCGCAGCGGAATCCGCAACGGATCCCGGGCCTGCACGCGCGTGATGTGTCGATCGAAGGGGCGCCGCTGCCGCGGTGCTCACCGGCTGGTCAAGCCGCAGCGGCGAATCACCTGAACCGCCGCAAGCTAAGACGCCACGCCGCCCAGCCGCGCCGTGAGCTCGATCTCGACCCGCTTGCCCTGGCGGTAATCGACGAAGGTGTAATCGGTGCTCGGGATGGCGGCGCCGGTGGCGCGGCGAAACAGGCCGCGCATCCTGTCCACCGTCTCGTCGCGGTGGAGAAAGAACGAGGCGCGCTCGACGTTCTCCCAGGCAACCCCCGCATCCTTCAGACTGTCGCCCAGCTTCTCGAAGATGATGGGAAACTGGCCGTCGAGCGTGGGCGTGGACATGTCCGTCTGCCCGGAGAGAAACACCAGCCCGCCCCAGGTGAGGCTGCGCAGCACCACCCATTGGTTGGGTTGCGTCAGCAGATGCGGCTCGTACTCCCGGAGTTGTTTGCGCTCGCCGCCGGCCGGCGGAAACATCGCGAGCAGATCGATTCCCACCCGGGCGCTCGCGCCCAGGCGTTCGGGCCGGATATGGCTGGAACTGGTGGAACGGGCCTGTCCCGAGAGGACGCGCGCACGCTCCAGCGCGCCCGCTTCCCAGGTCGCCATGTCGCGGCACCACAGCCGGGTGCGCACCGTGTTGTCCAGGCTGAGGCCCAGGGTCTGCAGCCGCCCGGCATAGAGCGCAAGCAGTTGCCGGATCTCGTCCTCGACGCTGCCCGCGCCCGAGCCTTCCCAGGAAAGCGATACGAATTGCTGTCCCAGCCAGGGGAAAATCTTGAGCCGCATGTGCTGTTCCTCCCAGGGTTGCCGGTTACCGGTTGCCGGCGCCCGCGATTTTCAGGTCCGCTTCGAGGTCATCAACGGCGAACCGTGCCGGGGATCGCCACCTGAACAGGATACAACACAACCGGCCTGCCGCTTCTTGCCCTCATGCAGGCTTGGCATTGCTCCGCCGCTGCATGAGTGGTCCGGCGCTGACCGCCGGCGAGGATCGCGGGCGCGACGCCCCGCGCAAGCACGCTGGCGCGAAACCCTATAATGCGGCGGACAACAGGCAGCGCGGCGTGAAGCCGGAAGGGCGGAATGGTGAAGACCCTCTACGAAATGATCAATGTGCGTCCCGATGCGTCGGCGCAGGAGATCGAGGCGGCCTGCCTCGCGCTGGGTGACAGATACCATCCGGAGCGAAACGCCGCCGATCCCGAGGCACTGGCGCGCTTCAAGGAAGTGGAGCAGGCGTTCGCCATACTGACCAACGAATCACTGCGCAAGGAATATGACAAGGAACTGGTGATCATGCGCCGCCTGGACGATACGTTCGGTGGCGCCGGGGTGACGTAATTGGGTGGATTGTTTGAGGTAAGCGGCGTAACGACGGACATCAGCGGATAGTTCGTATACAAAAACGATATAAATCCTGCCGGATTTTTCCTCATCCCAACCCTTTCCCCGGGGGAGAAGGGTTAACCCGGGGGAGTGAGCAAATGCCGAGTCGAAACGCGCTTGCATCGCTGGCCAGTGTCCTGATCGCCGCGGCGTGCGCCGCCGGCGCCGCTGGCGCGCAGCCGAGTGCCGCGCCGGCCGCCGCATCGGGCGCGAAGCCGCTGCGCCTGCCCGACGTGCCCTACGAGCCGAGCCGGCCCGAGGTGGTGAAAGCAATGCTGCGCCTGGGCGGGGTGACGGCGAACGACGTGGTCTTCGACCTGGGCTGCGGCGACGGGCGCATCGTCATCGCGGCGGCGCGCGATCTGGGCGCGCGCGGGGTGTGCGTGGACATCGATCCTGAGCGCATCGCCGAAGCGCGCGCCAATGCCGCCACGGCCGGGGTGGCCGACCGCATCGAGTTTCGCACCGAGGATCTGTTCCATTCCGACATCAGCACCGCGACGGCGGTGATGCTGTTTCTCTGGCCCAGCGTCAACCTCGCCCTGCGGCCCCGGCTGCAGCGGGAACTGCAGCCCGGCGCGCGCGTCGTCTCGCACTATCACGACATGGGCAACTGGAAACCGCAGCAGGCGTTGCGCTTCAAGGCCGGCGATCGCGAGCGGATGATCTACCTGTGGAGGATACCGCCGCGCTGATTGCCGGCGCCGGTGTCGCAGCCGGGATCGCGCTTGCGCCTGCGGACTACGCTCCGGCCGGCAGCGGCGAGCGGTTTCGCTGCTCGTCAAGCACGCGCGGCGTCGGACGCATGTTCATGGTCATCTGCATGAAGCCGAATATCAGTCCCACCACCACTGCGCCCTGCCAGGCGCGGTCGTACGAGCCGAGCACGCTGAAGATCAGCCCGCCGCCCCAGGCGCCGATGAACGAGCCGACCTGGTGGCTGAAAAAGGCGATGCCAAGCAGGGTGCCCATGTAGCGCAGGCCGAACAGGTGCACCACCAGCCCGCCGATCAGCGGTGCGACGCCCAGCCACAGAGTGCCCATGGCGGCGGCGAACACCAGGGTCGAGGCCGGCGAAGGCGGCAGCAGGAAAAAGGCGGTGATGCAAAGCGAGCGCAGCACGTAGATGCCGCCGAGCAGCATGCGCTTGGAATACAGCCCGCCCAGCCAGCCAAAGAGGTAGCAGCCGCCGACGTTGAACAGGCCGATCAGCGCCAGCGCGGTGGAACCCAGCATCGGATCCATGCCGCAAATGGCGAGATAGGTCGGCAGGTGGGTGATGAGGAAAGTCAGTTGCAGCCCGCAGACGAAAAATGCAAGCGCCATGACGATGTAGCCGGAATGGCCGAAGGCTTCGCGCACTGCCTCGATGACCGATTGGTCCACACCCGCATGGGCTTCGACCTTTAGCCTGTCCGCCCCGCCGGCAAGCCACGCCGCCGGCAGCATGACTGCCGCCAGTCCGATGAACGCCACGATCGCCGTCTGCCAGCCGTTGCTGGTGATCAAGGTCTGCGCCAGCGGCGAGGCGATCATCAGTCCCACCGACCCCATCGCCGATACCGCGCCCATGGCGGCGCTGCGTTTGAGCGGCGTCACGGTCTGCGATGTCACGGTCATCGCAATGTTCGAGGTGGTGCAGGACAGCGCGAGGCCCAGGCACAGGCCCACGCTGAAGATGAGCTCCGCGGCGGAGGCGGCGTAGAGGCTGAGTAGCAGCCCGGCAACGTAGATCAGCACGCCCGCGACGGCCACCGGCCGCGCCCCGATGCGGTCGGCGAGCGCGCCGATAAAGGGCTGGGTCAGGCCCCAGAAAATATTCTGGATCGCGAGCGCGAGCGAAAAATCCGCCGCGGTGATGCCCAGGTCGCGCATCATGTGCGGCTGGAACAGCCCCCAGCTCTGGCGCATGCCCATCGCCAGGCTCAGCATCACCGAGGCCCCGGCGAGGATGGACAGGGTTTGCATGCGGGTCAGGTCTTTTCGGTTGATCGTCTTCATCAGGTCCTTCCCGTCGCAATCCGGGGCGCTTCGTGCACGGCCGGCCGAAGGCGGGAGATTATCTCAGAGTCGGCGCTCACGCGAACTTTGAGGCGGTATCGTACCGCCGAAAGCGCGATCGGATTTGCCGCGAGCGCGTAGCCTTGAAAGACGTTCCGCGTTGCAAACTAGCCATTACGTGGCTATTGATATTTCCTAAATACATGACAACCAATTGTTCGCTCATGCGTTACATTTCCATCGGGTTTATTGGGGATGTTTGGCATGGCGAAGAAGCAGTTGGACGAAGCAACGAAGAAGCGGG
>Ga0080064_1001042_pt1 | contig 62275 bp, 61 predicted proteins | sample Subgrocontami54m_FD_69260 | JGI IMG/M metagenome (GOLD analysis project Ga0080064, IMG submission 69260) | Subsurface groundwater microbial communities from S. Glens Falls, New York, USA - GMW46 contaminated, 5.4 m (SPADES assembly) (version 2) ... | reverse complement strand
AGGAAAAAATCTACCCAACGGAGGACGGACATTCCTGTCCGTCGCGGGCCATAGACGGACATTCCTGTCCGTCGCGGGCCATAGACGGACATTCCTGTCCGTCGCGGGCCATAGACGGACAGGAATGTCCGTCCTCCGGGGAAAGTTCCTTCTGCCGGTCGCCTTAGCGAATCATCCGCTAAGCCGCAAGCGGCAACGCCATGCACCATTCCGCGACGGTCAAAGTCCAACGAGTAGTTTTCATGGTGCAGTCCTCTTGGTACAACAGGACCGTAGTGTAGGCGGCTCGCCTGCACGGTGCAGCCGGGTTGGCCGCACTACTGCTATGTCACACGTCGAATGATGGATCACAAGAGCCGCGCACGAAGTAAGCGGCTGCGAGTGGGCCGCTTACTTCGTGCGCGGCTCTTACTTCTGGCGATTCATCAATTCATGCGTGACAGAGCACTACGATGTTCTTGCACGATTTAACACTCCCGGAGTTCCCCATGCACGCATTTTCCCGACGATTTGGCTTGAGCGGTTGCGCCGTGATGCTGAGCGCTACGTTGGCCATGGCCGAACCGGTCACTCGGCCGATCAAACTCTTCAACGGCAAGGACATGACCAACTTCTACACGTGGCTCCGGGGCGTCGGCAAGAACAAGGACCCAGACAAAGTCTTCACTATCCACGAAGAGGTGCTGTCGGCGCCTCGCCGCGGCGTGTTGGGGCGGTTGTTGCACCGGGAAACCTTGACCGTGCAGCGCATGATCCGGGTGTCGGGCCAGACCTTCGGCGGCTTCACCACGGAAAAAGAATATGAGAACTATCATCTCGTCGCCGAATTCAAATGGGGCGACAAGACCTGGCCGCCGCGCGAAAAGGCGACGCGCGACAGCGGCATCCTGTTGCACTGCGTCGGCGAAGACGGAGCGGCCGGCGGCACCTGGATGGAATCGATCGAATGCCAGATGATCGAAGGCGGAACCGGCGACATTATCCTCGTCGGCGGCAAAGGCAAACCGACGATCAACGTCACCGCCGAACAACGCGGCGGGCAGTGGTATTACAAGGAAGGCGCTCCGGCCAAGGAGTTCAAAGGCGGGCGCATCAATTGGTGGGGCCGCGATCCGGAATGGAAAGATGTGCTCGGCTTCCGCGGCAAGCAGGACGTCGAAAACCCGCCGGGCCAATGGAATACGCTTGAATGCGTTTGCGCCGGCGACAAGTTGACTTACATTCTCAACGGTAAAGTCGTCAATGCCGGGACGAATGCGCGTCACACCAAGGGCAAGATTCTGTTCCAATCGGAAGGGGCGGAGGTGTTTTTCCGGCGCATTGATTTGTTGCCACTGAAGAAATCGAAATGATGCTGGCATGCCGGAATCCATTCAATGTGCTTCCATTGCAGGCATGGTTCACAAATGCGCACAGGCATAGGTGCTTTTCGAGACGACAGGATTTCGACACAGTTGGCACGCACTCAACTTCCTATCCCCTTGATCCATCCAATGTTACATCGAAAAAAATGTCGGCATCACATGACAGGCAAGTGTAGTCCCTACAGCGTTCACTCTGTCACCCAGAAATGACAAGAATTGAACCATGTCCCATTGCACCTGATGACTGGATACTCAAATGCAATGTGCATAATGAGTTGCGTCAGACTTGGCCGCGTTTCAGGGCGCCCCCCCGGGGGGTGAAATGAAACGCGGCGCGCTGGCAATTCACAGCGCACTTCCCGCCAGCCAACCCGTGCTCCAGGCCGCCTGAAAATTGTAACCGCCGATCGGGCCGTCAAGATCGAGTATTTCCCCAGCGAAGTAGAGGTTCGGCGCCAGCTTGCTTTGCAGATTGCGTGAATCGACTTCGGCCAGCGCGACGCCGCCGGCCGTCACTTCCGCCTTTTTGAAGCCCAAGGTCCCTGTCAGCGGCACCGGCAGATGCTTCAGCATGCGCATGAGTTGCCGGCGCTCTTCCTTCGTTAGCGCCGCTGCTTTTCGATCGACAGGCAATGCGACGAGGCGCAGCAGAACCTCGGCCAGGCGGCGTGGAATCTGTGTCGCCAACACCGCGGCCAGTTGCTTCTTGCCTGAGACCAAGGATTCGCCGCGCAGCCAGTCATCGAGCTGTTGCTCGCTTTGTTCCGGCAACAAATCGATCTCCAAAACCAACGAAGTCGGCCGCGGATGCCCGCTGACAACTCGGCTCACGTCGAGCGCCACCGGCCCCGACAACCCGAAATGGGCGAAGAGCAATGAACCTCGCCGATGGGCATGCTGCGTTTGTTGATCGACGACGCGAATCTGGACATCGGGCAACGTGATGCCGCGCAGCTCCGCAGCCCAGGGCGCGTTCGTGGTGAGCGGCGCCAACGCGGGTCGCGGCGGGACGATGGTGTGACCGAACTTGGCAGCGATGCGATAACCGTCGCCCGTGGTGCCGGAGCCTGGATACGATTGGCCGCCGGTCGTGAGGATGACTCGACCTGCGCGAAGCGATCGCCGCGGCGTGGTCAAAACGAATCCATCGTCGAGTCGTTCCAGTTCAAGGAGCGGTTCCTCCAATGCAAGTTGGACGCCGTTGCGCTGCACGCGATTCAAGAGCGCTTGCAGCACGTCGTTCGCCTTGTTGCTGACGGGAAAGATCTTGCCCGTTTCTTCAACCTTCGTCGCTACGCCTTCGCCTTCGAAAAAGGCAATGGTGTCGGCCACGCTGAATGCCGCGAGCGCGGAATGCAGGAATTTGCCGGGCGGTCCAAAGGCGGCGACGATGCCGCGGTTGTCGGTCGCCTGGGTGATGTTGCAGCGCGTACCGCCGGACATGAGAATTTTGACGCCGGGCTTGCGGTTCTTTTCCAGCAGCAGCGTGCGCCGGCCGCGCTCGGCAGCGCGCAGGGCAGCCATCAATCCCGCCGCGCCGGCACCGACGACGATTACTTCCCAAACGGGTTCGGTCACGGTTCCCCTCGAAGCCGTTCATTGCCGGTTCATGAGGAATCAAGTAAAACACGCACTACTTACCCAGTGTATCGAGGTTGTGTCCTGGAAGTTGGCAACGAGTTGAACGATGTCGATCGCGCCGCCGACCTACGGAAATCGAATGCTCAGCATGCCGTCGCGAAAATCGCTAGTGCTTATCGCCCTTGCGGTTGTTGCTGTCGGTGCTGCCGGCTATTTCTACACGGTCGCCCCAGGGAGACCATTTGCCGCCATGCCTGCTACGACCTCGCCGAAGCGTGTGCTGTTCGTGTGCGTGGAAAACTCGTGCCGCAGCCAATTGGCGCAGGCTCTCATCAACATGCATGGCCAGGGCCGGGTCGAGGCGTACAGCGCCGGCTCGCGTCCGTCGGGCATCGTCAATCCCAAGGCGATCGCTGCGATGCAAGAATTGGGATACGATCTGACCAAGCACACGTCGAAGGGCCTGACCGGCGTCCCCGATTTGGAATTCGACGCCGCCATCACGATGGGCTGCGGCGATGAATGTCCGCTGGTGCGAGCGCGGTTGCGTGAAGATTGGGGCATCCCGGATCCCAAGCACATGGACCCGGATGAATTCCGCAAAATCCGCGACCTGATCGAATCGAAAGTGAAGTCGCTGCTCGAGCGCATGTAGAATGAACGGAGCGTGTGGCTGGCCGTTTCGCGCTCGCTGCAGCGCTTCCACGAATTGACGGCAAAGTCCCAATGTCCCCGCCGCCGCTCGAAATCCTCTACGAAGACAACCACTGCCTGGCGATCGCCAAACCCAGCGGCTGGGCGAGCACGCACTTCCAGGGCCGGGCCGAAACGCTCGATCGGTCTGCCAAGCAATATCTGAAAGAGAAGCACAAGAAGCCAGGCAATGTGTTCCTCGGCATCGTGCATCGGCTTGACAAAGTGGTCAGCGGTGTGCTGCTATTTGCGCGCACCAGCAAGTCGGCGGCCCGGCTGGCGGAGCAGTTTCGCGAAGGCACCGTCGAGAAAATCTACTGGGCCATTGTTGAAGGCGAGGTCGCCAAGCAAGCCGGCACGCTCGAGGATTGGCTTTGCAAAAAGGACGAGCGCGTCGAGGTCGTGCAGCCGCGCTCCGAAGGCGCCAAGCAGGCGCTGCTCCATTATCAAAAGAAGGGAAGCCACGGCGGCCTCACCTGGCTGGAGATTCGGCCCCAGACCGGCCGCACACACCAGCTTCGCGTCCAACTCGCCCATCATGGCCACCCGATTTACGGCGACGCCAAGTACGGTTCCGTGCGCACCTTCGGCAATGCCATCGCCCTGCACGCGCGCGCGCTGACATTTTTACACCCCATCCGTTGGGAGCCGATCACGGTGACCGCGGAGTTGCCTCGGCCCTGGCGCGGCCGGTTTGCGTATGTGTTCAAGGACAAGATTATTTGATCGATGAGGTTGCTTGCCGTTTCGCGCTCGCATGGCACCTTGCGAGCGCGAAACGGCAAGCCATGATTTGGGAACCCATGGCGGACTTTCTCAATCGCATGCGCGACATCGTCCAAGAGGACATCGGCAAGCGCGGCTTGCGCACTGAGGCGGCGCGCAACCTCATCAATGCCTGTCCGGACGATTTTCGCTTGGCATGTCAGAGTTTGGCCACGACACCGAACCCGGGTTTGGCCATCGTCACCGGCTTCTTCATTCCCACGGCGCAACCGCCCGCCGGTGAAACCGACGGCCCACTCGGCGCCGTCTTTCTCGCGCGGGCGCTTTTGCCGCTAGGCATCAAGGTCGCTTTGGTCAGCGACGCATTCTGTGAGCGTGCCCTGCGCGCCGGCCTGGCGGCCTGCGGACTACAAGAACAGGCGCCCGTGTTCGTGCTGCCCACCCCGGCGGCGGCAAGGACGTTGTCGCCCGATGCTTATTGCCGGACGGCGCTTGCCCAAGTGCCGTTTCTCATCACGCATCTGCTCGCCATCGAGCGCGTCGGGCCGAGCCATACTCTGGAAACATTGCAGCAACAAATGCAAAGCGACGGCGCCCTCGGCCAGTCGTATCTCGATTTCCTCGACGCCGTGCCGCAGGAACACCAGAATCGCTGTCACACGATGCGCGGCTGCGACATCACGGACTTGATGAGCCCGGCCCATCAACTCTTCGAATGGGCCCAGCAGCAACCGAACGTGACGACCATCGGCATCGGCGACGGCGGCAATGAGATCGGCATGGGCAAGATTCCCTGGGACATCATCGATCGCAACATCGCCGGCGGCGGCCTGGTCGCTTGCCGCGTGCCGACGAAGCACCTGCTCGTGTGCGGCATCAGCAACTGGGGCGCCTATGCATTGGCGGCGGGAATCTGGCGGTGGCGCGGTCATGCGCTGCATCCATTGCTCGCCGATCCGGAAAATGAGCGCAAAATCCTGCGCGTGATGGTGGACCACGGCCCGCTTGTGGACGGCGTCACTGGGCAACCGGCAATGAGCGTCGACGCGCAGACATTTGACGATTACATTAAGGTGTTGCCCGCGCTCGCGGCGCTTCGATGAGGCGAGACCATGGACCTACGACACGCTACCGGCGCCGATGTTCGCATCCAGGCGCGCAATGGCGCCTGGACCGATCAGACTTCCGGCCTGGCGATGGGCTTCGTGCAAGCGAATCTCGTGGTTGTGCCGCGCGAACTGGCGTTCGACTTCCTGCTGTTCTGCCAGCGCAACCCCAAACCCTGCCCGCTGCTCGATGTCACCGAGCCCGGCAGCGCGGAGCCGAAGATCGTAGCGCCGGGCGCTGATCTGCGCACCGATGTGCCGCGCTATTGCGTCTACCGAGACGGCCAGCGCATCGAGGAACCGCTCGATCTCAAGACGCACTGGCGGCCCGATTTCGTCGCCTTTCTGCTCGGCTGCTCGTTCACCTTTGAAAATGCGCTGCGCGCCGCGGGCCTGCCGGTACGGCACATTGACGAAGGTCGCAATGTGCCGATGTACCGCACGAACATCCCGTGCCGGCCCGCAGGTATCTTCCACGGTCCGTTGGTCGTGTCGATGCGGCCGATGACGTCCGCTCAAGCGATCCGCTCCATCCAGGTTTGCGATCGCTTTCCGCGCGCCCACGGCGCACCGGTCCACATTGGCGATCCATCGGCCGTCGGAATTCGCGATATTCATCAGCCCGATTTCGGCGACGCGGTCACGATTCGGCCCGGCGAAGTGCCCGTCTTTTGGGCGTGCGGCGTGACCCCGCAAGCCGTCGCGATGGCCGCCCGTCCGCCACTTCTGATCACGCACAAGCCGGGACATATGTTCGTGACGGATTTGCGCGACACCGATTTGGAAGGGGAATGATCCCAATCATGCGTGCAGTCGAGATCATCCGCAAGAAGCGCGACGGCCAGGCGCTGGCGATCGAGGATATCGACGCCTTCGTGCAGGGCGTGACGGCGCGCACCTGGCCCGACTATCAGGCGTCCGCTCTTTTGATGGCGATCTGGTTGCGCGGCATGGATGCCGAGGAAACGGCGCACCTCACGCGCGCCATGGTCTTCTCCGGACAGAAGCTCGACCTGTCCGACGTGCCCGGTCCGAAAGTAGACAAACACAGCACCGGCGGCGTCGGCGACAAGACCTCGCTTATCCTCGCCCCTCTCGCAGCGGCGTGCGGCATTGTCGTGCCGATGATGTCGGGCCGCGGCCTGGGCCACACCGGCGGCACGCTCGACAAGCTCGAAGCGATCCCCGGCTTCCGAGTTGATTTGAACCTCGATGAATTCCGCCAGGCGCTCCGAGATGTCGGCTGCGCCATGATCGGCCAGACTAAAGAGATCGCACCGGCCGACAAGATTCTCTATGCGTTGCGCGACGTCACTGGAACGGTCGAGAGCATCCCGCTCATCACTGCGTCGATCATGAGCAAGAAAATCGCGGAAGGCATCGACGCGCTGGTGCTCGACGTGAAGGCGGGGCAGGGGGCGTTCATGAAGCGGCGCGAGGACGCCCGCGCTCTCGCAGAATCGCTGGTCGCGACCGGCCGGGCCAACGGCGTCCGCACCGAAGCCCTGATCACGGCCATGGACGCTCCCTTGGGCAATGCGGTCGGCAACGCCCTCGAAGTGAAGGAGTGCATCGATGTGCTGAAATGCGGCAAGAACGGCAACCTCGAAAGTCTCTCGGTGGCGCTGGCGGCGCGCATGGTAATGCTCGGCGGTAGAGCGAAGGCTTTGGGCGAAGCGAATCTGAAAGTTTACGACGCGTTGCGCTCCGGCCGCGGCGTGCAGAAATTGCAGGAGATCATCGCTCGGCAAGACGGCGACCCGCGCGTGATCGACGATCCGAAGCTGTTGCCCCGGGCGCCCCACCAAGTGCTGGTGCGTGCCGAGCGCGCCGGCTTTGTCAACGGCATCGACGCCGAGAAAGTGGGCCGGGCGACGATGCTCTTGGGCGCCGGCCGCGATCGCGTCGAGGACAGTGTCGATCACGCCGTCGGCGCCGTGCTGCAAGTCAAGTCGGGCACGCAAGTGCGCACCGGCGACGCGCTCGTCGAAGTGCATTATCGCGGGGTGGAACGATTGCCGGCGGCGCTTGCGTTGTTGCGGCAAGCGTGGACGATCGGCGACGAACCGGTTCGTCAACCGTCGCTGCTGCTCGACGCACTCTGAGGAGACGGCCATGAATGAGTTGCTCGCTTTGGCGCGAAAGGCGCGCCTTTTTGCGCACGCGCCGTATTCTGATTTTCAGGTCGGCGCCGCCCTGGAAACCGCGGACGGTCGCGTGGTCACCGGCTGCAACGTGGAAAACGCCACCTACGGGCTGACGGTTTGCGCCGAGCGTGTCGCCATGCTCAAAGCGATTTCCGAAGGTTTGCGGCATTTCACGCGCATCGCCATCGTTGCCGACACGACGGCGCCCACGCCGCCGTGTGGCGCTTGTCGGCAGATCCTTTGGGAATTCGGCGGCGACTTGGAGGTGATCCTGGGCAACCTTGAGCGCGAGACGGCGCGCTTTCGCATGAAGGACTTGCTGCCGCTGCCGTTCGATCAGAAGTTGCTCGGTAAGTGAACTTCGCTTGCGGCTTAGCGATTGTTGGGTGTGGAGGTTGCGCTAAGCCGCAAGCGGCGGTTGCTTGTGTTGATCGCACAAAGCCGCTACGCTGAACCCATCTCCCACGCGTGGGACACACCGCATGCATTTCACGATCCGACATCAGTTGCTGTTGCCGCTGCTCACCCTCATGCTCGGCGTCGTGGCGCTGAGCGCGTGGAGCGCCTGGTCGGCGGCGGAGCGGGCGCGGCGGCAGATCGAGGCGCAGCTCGACGGCATGGCGCAGGCGGTTCGCGCGGTGACGTTTCCGCTGAACATGCACACCCTGAAGTCGATGAAGAACCTGTCGGGTGCGGATTTCCTCGTGTGCGACAGCCACCGCCGCCCACTCTATGATCAAGGACAACCACTGGCGACCTTGCCGACGCCGGATGTGGAATTGCCTGCGCCGGGATCACCGGACCGCCTGCGCCTGGCGCCGCGCATCAGGGTCGCGGGTCAGGACTATTTCTGCCAAGGCGTGGCGCTGCAAAGCGACGTCGGCGCCAATCGCATGGTTTATCTGTTCTATCCGGAGACGTTATGGCGCGAAGCCATTGCGGAAGCGATTCGGCCGGCGCTGATCGTCGGCGGCATCGGCGGCGCCATCGCCATTGTGCTTACGCTCGCAGCGACCCAGCGCATCACGCGGCGACTTCGTGAGTTGGTGCGCCGAACCCGACTCATCGCCGACGGCGACTTCAGCCCCATGCCGCTGGGCCCGCGGCGCGACGAGTTGCGCGACCTGGGCCAGGCGGTCAACGAAATGGCCGAGCGCCTGGCCAAGTACCAGGAATCGTTGCGCGCCACGGAGCGGCTACGGCTTCTGGGACAGGTCAGCGGCGGGCTCGCGCATCAGCTTCGCAACGGCGTTGCTGGCGCCAAGCTCGCCCTGCAGCTTCATGCGCGGTCCGCGCCGCACGCAGAGGAAATCGACGTCGCGCTGCGGCAACTGGCGCTGGTGGAGATCCAACTGAAGCGCTTCCTTGACCTGGGCAAAGCGACGGAACTGCAAAGGGGACCCTGCGATCTGGCCGCCCTCGTCGAAGAGTCGCTGGCCTTGTTGCGCCCGCGCTGCCTCCATGCCGGCATTGAACTCCTGGAGCAAAACCCCCAAGAGCCGGTCCACCTTAGCGCGGACGCCCATCAGCTTGGGCAGGTAATTCTGAACCTGCTCACCAACGCCATCGAAGCCGCCGGGCCGGGCGGCAAGGTCGAAGTGCGCGTCGGCGCTGTGGAGGGCAATCGCTTCATCGAGATCGTCGATACCGGTCCGGGCATTGATGCGAAGGTGGTCGCACGCTTGTTCGAGCCGTTTGTCACGAGCAAGCCGGAGGGGGTCGGCCTGGGCCTGGCGGTGGCTCGGCAGATTGTCGCGGCCCACGGCGGCGCCATTCGTTGGGATCGTCGCAGTGATACGACGTGTTTTCGAGTTGAACTACCACTCGATCAAGTTTAGCCTCCGTTCGCAGAACGGCGTGGAGATCGGAGTCTAGCGTGGCCCACATCCTGATTGTCGATGATGAAGAAGCCGTCTGTTGGGCGCTGAAAAAGGCGTTGACGGCGGAAGGGCATCGCGTCGCCGTGGCGGCGTCGGCGGAGCAAGCGTTCGTGGAAACGGAGCGACAGCCGCCCGACGCCATCATCCTGGATGTACGGCTCCCCGGCCTCGATGGCCTGTCGGCGCTTGGTCGCTTGCGCACCCTCAGCGGCGATGCGCCGGTGATTGTCGTGACCGCGTTCGGCAACCTGTCGACGGCGGTGCGGGCAGTGGAAGGCGGCGCCTTTGATTATCTTGCGAAGCCGTTCGACCTCGATCAGGCCCTGGAAACCGTGGCGCGGGCCCTGCAGCGGCGCGGGATGCAAAGCCTGGCGCCGGCGGCAGAACCGGCGCCGCACATCGCGGCTTCGGATGAAATGGTCGGCGCCAGTGCCGGGATGCAGAACGTCTTCAAACGCATCGCCCTGGTGGCGCCGCGCGACGCTTGTGTGCTGATCACCGGCGACAGTGGCACGGGCAAAGAGCTCGTCGCCCGCGCCTTGCACCGCCACAGTGCACGCAAAGATCGGCCCTTTTTGCCCGTTCACGTCGCTGCCCTCAATCCGAGCCTGGTCGAAAGCGAGCTGTTCGGCCACGTCAAAGGCGCGTTCACGGGCGCGGCCCAGGCAAGGCCCGGGTTGTTGGCGCTCGCCGACGGCGGCACGATTTTCCTCGACGAAGTTGCCGATATCCCGGCGAGCGTGCAGGTGAAGCTGCTGCGCGTGCTGGAGCACGGCGACGTGATGCCGGTCGGCAGCAATCACTCCCAGCCGCTCAACATTCGCATTTTGGCCGCCACGCATCAAAACCTCGAACGCAAAGTCGCCGACGGCAGCTTTCGGCACGATCTGTTCTTCCGGCTGAACGTGTTCCAGATTCACCTGCCGGCGCTGCGCGACCGCCGCGACGACATCGTCCCGCTCGCCGAGCACTGTCTGCGCCGGCTCGATGCGCGTTCGTTGCCGCTGTTGCCCACGACCGCCGCGTTTTTGACCAATCAATCGTGGCTCGGCAACGTCCGCGAGCTGCGCAACGCACTGGAGCATGCCGTGATTGTGGCGCGCGGCGGACCGCTGTTGGCGGAGCATTTTCCAGCAACGCCGGGTCTGGCGGCTCAGAATCCGCAGCAACAGCTCAGCGCCGCGCTGTTGCATTGGCTTGAGGACAGAATCCGCTCCACGAAGAACCCGCCAAGCGACCTGTACGAGCAGCTGCTAAATGCGATCGAACCGCCGTTTTTGGAGGAGTTGATGCGCCGATTGCAAGGCAATCGCTGGGTCGCGGCCCAATGGTTGGGGCTCAATCGCGCCACGGTGCGCAAAAAGTTGCAGCAATATGGATTGACCGACGTCCATCGGCAGGAGGGAAAGGGAGACGATGACGACGAAAAATGAAATGCGAAGCCGTCAAGCGAGCTGCGCTGACTCATCGAGGCGGCACGGTCAGACGGCACATTCCGCGACGATTTCGTTGTTCGTCAGCACCAGCTGAATGTTGCTGCATTCGGCACAAACGCGCGGCAGGTAGCGGGAATCGCCGATTTCGACGAGCAAGTCATCTTCGGCGTCCCAATCGAAGGCATTGCCGCCGCAGATCGGGCAGGGCGGTCCGGGAATCGAAAACGTATCCATGCCATTTCTCCGTGACCATGGGGGGCGAACCGGAGTTACCCCATTATAGGCCACGCCTTTGGCGGACAAGGCCAGCTGCGAAGAATTCGCGGGTTGTTCACATTCGATAGTAGACCGCACACTCCGTGTGCGGAACTTCCGCACACGGAGTGTGCGGTCTACTTTGACGCGCACGGCCGCGTTCAATGACCGCTCAGGTTGACCTTCTGGTAACGACGCAGCAGCCAATCGCGCATGAACAGCGGCGACCACTTCAATAAGCGCATGCGCCAAACGAGCAGCGGAGGAAATGCGACGAACGTTTTCTTCTTGTGAATTGCCTGGAGAATGCGCCGCGCTGCCGGTTCGACGTCCATCATCGGCACTTTGTCGGCCAGCTGATCGGTCATCGGCGTTCGAATCCAACCCGGACACACCGTGGTGACGTGCACGCCCAGGGGCTTCACTTCGCCGCGCACGCCTTCCATGATCGCGTTGACGCCGGACTTGCTGGCGCAATAGCCGAGCATGCGCGGCATGCCGAGATACGAAGCCAGGCTCGACAGCGCCACCAAGTGTCCGCGCCGGCGCTGCAGCATGCCGGGCAAGACGGCGGCGATGCTGTTCGACACGCCAAGCAGATTGACATTGAGCACCGCGTTCATGTTATCGGCGCGATAGTCGAGCGCGGAAGTTTCCAGGCCCAGACCGGCACAGGCGATCAGCAAATCAATCGGACCGAGTTGCCCTTCGACAGCGGCCACCTGCGCTTTCAGTGCGTGCGCCTGCGTGACATCCGCGACGGACCACGCACAGCGACGCTCTTGCTTGGACAGTTGGTCGGCCAACGATTGCAACCCGGAGGCGTTGACGTCGAGCGCTGCAATCGCGACGTCAGCCTTGGCCAATTGCAGTGCCAGTTCCCGGCCGATGCCGCTGGCTGCACCGGTGATCAGGGCGGTTCGATAGTTCATGGTCGTTACCAACTCGCAAGCGCTCGTTGGATATTCTCCTTGATCGTCGTCGCCTGATCCGCGATGGGACCGGTTGCGTCGCACGACATCGTTACCGTCAGGCGTTCGCCGACAGTCGTGATCGCCAGGACCAAGGGATACATGAATCCCATGGGCACGGCTCGCCAACATGCCCCCACTTGGTCGGCAGCATCACCTGCGTACCAAGTATCCGGATAGCGCAGATTCGTCAGCACCGCCGTCAATCGCAAGATATTGGTGTAAACGGGGCGCCGCCACGACACCGGCACCCAGGGCCAGAGTTGGCGTGAAAACCGGAAGCCGCCCAGGCTCGCGAAATAGGTGCGGTGCTGCTTGGATCGCTGCGAGCGACGCCGCACCAGGCCGATCAAGTCTTCCCAGCGCGCCGGCGGATCGGGCGGACAATCGATGTTGTACAGCCCGAGAAACATGCCGCCTTTGCCCTGAAGCGCAGGGCCGCCGCTGGGTCGCAAATCGACGATGTTGCCCAGGCGCATGCGCCGTTGCCACCAGTGCCGCGCCGAGCGCGGCAAAGCAGCCGCCAAGGCCCGCGCGGCGACGGCCACGAGCACATCGTTCACCGTCGCATCGAGCGGCCGGCCAACCCGGCGCAGGCGCTCCAGCGCATCGTCCGGCAGTTCCAAGAAGTGCACGTTGGGCTGCGGCAACTCGCCGCGCGGCCGTAGCAGTTGTGCCACCTGCGAACTGGTGCCGATGGTTCGCACGGTCTCCCACAGATGTCGCAGCTTGCGCCGCCAGGTGAACCATGGCGCAAAGGCAGCCCAGGGATCGGTCGGCGTCCAATCGCGCAGCGTGGTTTCTGGCGCCACGGTCCAGCCGCAGGTACGCGCCAGGATGCGCCGCAGCAGATCGCCCGCCGCCATGCCGTCGCCCATCCAGTGTTGCCAGGTCATGCCGACGAAATTGCTGGACCCATTTTCCATGATCCAAAGGCGAATCAACGGATCGACGTTCAATTGAAAGGGACGCCGCAGTTCGGTCGTCGTCTGATCTGCAAGCATTTTGAGAACCGACACGCCCGGCTGCGGCACGACGGTTGCAACTTCAATATCACAACGCTGCGCACGATACGTGCAGACGCCGTTAGCGACTTCGACCGACGGCGCCGCAATGCCGCTCTCGAGCAACTCTTCGTTCGCCGCTCGTCGCAGAGAATCAGCGACTACAGGGCCCTTGGCTTCCAGAACATCCACGACGTGAAAGGGCAGCTGCTCGTTCCAATACAGCATCAGCCGCTGGAAATCGTTGAGGGGAACCTGGAATTCCGAGCAGGCAACGTCGACATCATCCATCAACCGGACTCCGCGCCCCATAGCTCACGTTGTCCGCCATTGCGCCTGGGATTACTTTTCCGATTTCACGCCGCTCAGCGGATGTTGTCGCACCGCGTCCCAGGCCAACTCTTGAAGCAGACGATTCAGCGATTCGACTTCTTCCTGATTTTGCGCCTTTTTCAGCACGCCCGGCACCGGCAGCCCCACCGGGCTCTTGCGATAGATGACGGCGTAATGGCAGTAGGCGTTCAGCGCCTGCACCGGCTGCTTGACGTGGCCGATCGGGTCGGTGAACAGCTCGCCCTGTGTCTTCAGCCCAGGCGCGGTGCCCGCAATGATCCGCTCACGCAACGCAATCACCGCTTGTCCGACCGGGACCACAAACAGCGCCTGCCTGTCATGTTTCTTGTTCAGCTCGCGCACGTGATCGTCCATCATCTTGAAATAGGCGGCGTGCATCTGCCGTAGCTCGATAGGAGTCTTCGAATTGCGATCGATTTCCTTAGGCCGATCCTTCGGAGGAAATTCCGTGACGCCGCGGTCGAACGGCATCCAGAATTCCTGGATCGTGATGCGAATCTTGGGATTGTGCTCCAGGGCCAGTTCCGTGAACTTGGCGATGCCGTCGTCGGGAAGGAAGATCGGCGACATGGTCAATACATCGACCTTGCCGCTGCGGAGCGCTTCCTTCGCTTTGTTCTTTTCCTCCGCCACGTCCCAGTGCTGAATAATGCGCGCGCCGCCGATCCCGGACATGCCGACCTGCACGTGGTCCTTGATGCCGTCGCCCTTGGCGATGTCGCCAAGAATGCCTGGAACGAAGACGTGAAAGCTGTGGCCGCAGGAGAAGACACGCTGGCCGTGCTCGATGGCGGAAATAGCCTTCCCGTCGTCGGCTCGCGCTGCCGTGGCGGCAAAACCGAGAATGAGGCCGATGATCGCCAGCAATCTAATGTGGTGCATGTAACGAAGTACATTTCGCATGTTTTTCTCCGTTGATTCATCCGGAATATGATTCAAACGACACACGGCGATGGTCTCGAGTCAGGTCGATTCCATCATTTCCGCCGCGAAGCACGCTTGTTCGGAGTACGTTGGGTCTTGCCATCGGCCCACTTCGTATTTCCGGCCTCCGGGACATAGGGGGGTTCGCCCGGCTTACGGAACTTCCGATTGAGTTCATCCTGGTCTTCGTCGTTGTCCATAGTCAATTCGAAAACCTGCACATGGGGTGCCGGAATTCGGTTGCGGTGGTTTGGCATACAAACTCCACTGAAAGGTCAAGTTACTTCCAACCGTTGGTCCACAATCCACTCGCCATCATACCACAGTTCAACAAAATAAACGCCCTTGGTGGGCAAGATGCAATCGAACACGCGAATACAAAAAGGAGTTCCATTCAAGGCATTCGAATGCCGCACCGTGACAGATCGAAAGAAATACCGGCGGCCGGAGTCAGCCCGCATGATTGCCAGCGTGGCTTTGCCCGTGGCTTTGACATCCGATAATTGAACGAAGGCCCAAAACGAAAAGCGTAATGGGAATGGCGCCGAACTGTCAATGCGCGAAAGGCCTGCTCCTTGCAGATTCAACTGATCGTCACTGCCTGGCTTCACGGCGATCTCGTCGCAAAGAACAAACGCTTTCAACACGATCAAGCTCATTTCCCACATAATTCAAATCGTCCAGCGACAGCAAAAAGCCCACCGTTTTGCTCCCGGCGGGCTCTGATGACACAGCTCCGTTCGCCTTTAATATTCCCGATTCCGCACAATCCCCGGCCGCGGCACCGGATACGTGACGCCGTCCGCGTTCGGCGGCAGCGGTGGCGGGCTGTCCGGCGTCAGTCGATCAACATTCGGCGCCATTTCGTGTGCGCAATTCAGCGCCTGGTCGCGCGTGATCACCTGGCCGGTGTGTGCAGCCATGCGACCCATGACGCACGCCAGGCTCGCCTCCGCGCCGCGGCGCACTTCGTTGTAGCGTTCGTTGCGGCGGATCGCCTGCATCAAGTGCTCCCATTCGAGCTGATACGGGTCCGGCTCGTTCTGCGCCGGTCGCCAGGTGATATTGTTAGCGCTCATCGGATTCTGCGTGCTCGACAGCCGACAGCGCGACGGGGCATGACCCGAGGTCGAGATGACTGCCGAACCGCGGGTGCCGTGGGCCAGGCTGGCGAATTGCCCGTGGCACTGATCCATGCAACGGCCTTCGAGAAACATCTTGGCGCCGTCGGCAAACGTGTACTCCACCGAATAGGAATCGAAGTTCTGATCCACGAAGGGACGTCCCTGGGCATCGGTCTTGTAATGCCGTCCGCCCGAGGCCTGCGCTTCGACCGGCCAGGCGTCCTTGATCCAACAGCATTCGTCCAAGTTGTGGATATAGAAATCACTGAAGCAACCGCCGGAAGCCCAAAGGAACGAGTGGAACCGCTGAATCTGGTACATCGTTTGGCTGATGTTGTCAGGCTTGGCATACGACCGGAAGAACGCGACCGGGCCATGCATGCGGTAGGCCCGCAACAGCGTGAGATCGCCGATGGCGCCGTCCTTGATGCGGCGGAATAATTCGCCCCGCGCCTCGCAGTGCCGGCACATGAGGCCGACGCCGACCTTGAGATTGTGCCGCTCGGCATCACCGGCCAGCGCTAGCATCTTCCGCGTGCTTGGGCCGTCCACGGTGATCGGCTTTTCCATGAAGACGTTGAGCCGCTTTTCGATGGCGTAGGTGAATTGGACCCAGCGAAAAGCCGGTGGCGTAGTGAGGATGACCACGTCGCCCGGCCGGAGCGCATCCATTGCTTGGCGATACGCATTGAAGCCGATGTAGCGCCGATCCTGCGGGACATCGACCTGGCGTTGGCGCGAGCGTTGCAACGATTGCAGGCTGCCGTTGAGCCGTTCCTGAAAAACGTCGGCCATGGCGACGAGCTTGGTCGGCCCTTTCTCCGTGGACAGCGCATTGGTCGCCGCCCCCGTGCCGCGCCCGCCGCAGCCGACGAGGGCCAACTTGATTTCGTCATCGCCGCCGGCGTGAACCTGCGGCAGCACAACCCCGGCGAGGGCCGATGCCGCGGCAATGGTTCCGGTGGTTTTCATCATGTCGCGGCGCGACAGGCCGTTCGTTTTGGTCCGGGTCATGGGGTGTTCCTTTGGCAAGGGATAGTCACTAGGGTTGCTAATATCTTTACGCAGCCGCTGCTCATGCTCAAGTGATAAATCCTGGCGGGCCCAACATCGACATGCTATGATCGGCCCCGTCAGTTGTCCCCTGGTTGCAAGGAATCCAACATGCCCATCGAACGAGTCCCACGCCGGTGAATTGCCCGAGTACGGCGCCGTCGGCAGCTACGGGCTGCGCGGCGCCGGCCTGGATATGGTTGACGGCGAAATCCAAGCCGCCGATCACGATTGTGGTTTTCAGGCGGACAAAATCTACAATTTGGAAAGCAGCCGCATTATCTGAGTAGGCGACGGCACCAGCGACGCGCATAGCGACATCGCCAAACCTGAAGTGGCTCATGCCGTGCGGCAAGCGGCACAGGCATAAGGCGAGCGGCAGGAAAATGTGTACCCGTGGGACGGGTTTCCTAACCCGTCCGCCGCGAAACACGGACGGGTTGGGAAACCCGTCCTACGGGGAAACCAAGTCCTGCCGCTCGCCTAAAAGGACGAAAGACTCCCGAAGTCGCCGCGACTTCGGGAGTCTTCCGCGCGCTTACTGGAACCCCACCGGCTTGCCGTCCATCATTTTCGGTTTGACGTCCTTGGGCGGATCCGTGGTGGGAGTCGCCGGCACGGTATCTTTCTGATCCTTGGCGTCGCCTGAGCAACCAGCAAGGAATCCGAGGGAAATCAGGCCAGCAAGCGCCAGCGCCGCAATCGACTTCATGAGATTCCTCGATTTCATCATTGGCGCAACACTCCAAAAGCAACATCTTTTGGGTGCGCGCCATCCAGTTCGACGAAAGACTCCCGAAGTCGCCGCGACTTCGGGAGTCTTGACCACCGCCGACACCGATCAAAAATCATAATTGACGACCACGCCGTCTGCGCGCCCGGCGAGCCAACGAATGTTGTCGGGGTTGCCGCCTTGGCGGAAGAATCGGACCGATCCGTCGCAAAATGCGAAGAACGCGCCTTGACCCAAATGCCGGCTGCTAAACGCCTGCGGCGCCGGTCCGTTGATGGTGGCGGTGGCTTGATCGACCCACCACATGCAGTCGCTGATCCAAATCGAGCCGCTGCGCAGGCCGCTCATGCCCGCCCAGATCGCCGCGCGCTTGCCGGTTTTCTGATCGAAAATGCATTCGCCGATCGCCGTCGTGTTCGACGTGCCGTCGGTGATTTGCACGATGCGAATCTTGCTGTTCTGAAACATCACCCCGCCCATGTCCTGGTTCACGAAGAAAAACGGGAAAGTGATGGGGCCAGCCACGGCGCGATAGTTCGACATGGCAAAATTGAGGCGATCCGGATTGAGATCCGGTGCGGTATCGGACGGGCATTTGAAGATCGCAAGCGGCAACTGCGTGTCGGCCGGCAGAGGAGCCGCCGGCCTCGCCGGGTTGGCGCCGCCGCCAAACAGCTTGTTTTCCACGTCCAGTTTCTTGTAGAGCGTATCCTGTTCGATGTACGGCGCAATGATCATTCCCCAGCCCCAGCCTGGATTAAACCCTGGCGCCTTGTACGCGGGCGGGAAATAGCCGTTGGCGCCGGCATAGCTGTGCAAGCCTAGCCCCAGCTGTTTCAGGTTGTTTTCACACTGCACCTTGGCAGCGGCCTCACGTACTCTCTGCACGGCCGGCACCAAGAGCGCAATCAAAATGGCGATGATCGCAATCACGACCAACAGTTCGATCAGCGTGAAAGCTGATCTGAGCAAACGCCGTTTCATGAGAAACCCTCGAAAAAGGATAAATGGAACAAAAACATCTCGAGCTAGCTATCAAGGAAAGATTGCCAATTCGGAGCGATTCGCCCATGCGCGGGGGTTACGAACGAGTCGGGCGCGTGGGTCGGCGGATATGCGGATTGGACCAAACGAAGGCACGCAATGCAAGCGGAAAGTTAAGAATTCATGAGGAGGACGCCGCCCAAGCGTCTCGCCAGGAATGGTTCGATCGCCAAGCTCGGCAGCATCAACCACGACCTCGGCCACCACTGCCCCGGTTTCATGGCGACCATTGTATCAAGGCACGTTGGTTAGGTTTGCAGTCGATCCACCCGAAGCCGCGCGGCCGGATCGCCGAGGATGACATAGTTCTGCGCGTCATTGCGTTCGATCCATGCCCAGGCCAGCTCGGCGTCGCTGGGTTTTGGGCCAGGCTGCGTTTCGTCCAGATTACCGAGCAACTCCGCTGAAAGGACGGCATACCGGTCGCTGAAATCCTTGGTCGCGTGGCCCACCGGTTCGCCGATCATCACGCGCGTGAGAAAGTTGCGAAACTTCGCCAATCGCGGACCGAGGCCCTGCGGCCGGATCGAATAGCCCCAGGCCCGATCGACGTGGCCGATCACCGCCAGCGCCGCGCTTCAGCTTGTCCCAATCGATCTTGCCGAGCAGTTGTTCCTGCCAGCGCGGCGGCGTGATCTTGCCGGCCAAGCGTTCGAGACGATCGAGGTTGACCGGACGCAAGGACGACTGGAACGAATTCCCTTCGGTCACTGCCACGGCGCCGACGCCAAGCGCCTGCCCTTGTACTCCCCCCTTTCCCGCTTTGAAAGGAGGGAGCCTGGGGTAGTGCGCATGAATCTACACCGCCGGTTGTCGAATTGCAAGAAATTGACCCTCGGACACGGCATATATCTATGGAAGCATTCGGCAAAGCAGCATTTCTTGGAGCGACTGCCATGAGCCCGCGCAACTATCAATGGCTGTCCCGGCTGTTCTTCGCGATCAGCGTCGGCTGCTTCGCCCTGGGCGGTTGGCTGTGGTGGGCGGATCGGCCGCCGGCTTCGGTCTTGCGCGTGGACGGCCCGGTCCAGCTTGGCACGGTCGCCGCGGATGCCGAACACGCCGTGGAAGTGCCCGTGACCAATACCCGCAGCGAGCCATGCGACTGGGCCAAAGCAGTGGGCCACTTGGCCTAGTCGTGCACAGTCGTGCCCACAGCGTAAATGCTGACCTGGAAATCTGTTGTGGCTGCCAAATTCGCGACTGGGCCACAATGCCACGTTTGCTGCACACACACGCCCTGGCAACGTTGCCAACTTTTGGCAACCTTGGAAGTCCAAGGCGGCCACTTTTTGGCAACGTTGCCACCTTTTGGCAACCTTGCCTTCAGCGTTCCAACACCGTCGCCAAAGCCTCGGGATTCGCCGCGGCCACTTTGAGCAAGGCACGCGCACCCTAGCGCGGTTCGTTCGGCCAGGGCTGCACCACCTTTGACCTGGGCTGCGTCGAGGCTTGGATTCGGAAATGGGTACGGTCGGCGAAGGTTTGCCAGCCCGGCCACCCCTGCCGTTTGCAAGTTCCCTGATTGCGAACGCCACGCGCGCGTGTTATACACATTCCCATGAGCGCCACGAAAATTCCTGGATCGCTAGAGGGCTGGAACGACGCCTTGCCCCCGAATGCTCCCGGACTTGTCGCGGTGCTGAACAATCGACGCGATTTTGAGTTCGCCGAAGTTGACCACTGGTACCGCATTCCGGTCCAAGCGGCGCCCGACGGCCTGCGCGATATTCGCTGGATCGCGTTCTATTTGACCAAGGTTTTCGGACGCGAGAAGTGGTCCGTCCGGCATTGGGCGACGGTGCGCAAGATCACGCAAGCAAAACGGGTTGACTTGCTGCCTGCGGAAAAGCGGCATCCCCGAGCCCAGACCCTCTACCACCGCCTCGAGCTTGACTCGCTGCAAACTCGGCCCGAGCCGATCTTCAGCAGGCGCCAACGCCGCATCGTATTCATTCCGTCCATTTGGCGGAAGTTCACCACAGCCCTTGAAATCAACGACCTCGTGCACGGCAGCCCGCTGGAGGATCGATTGTGGGCGGCGTTCAAGCAGGAGGAGATCGAAGCCGAACGGCAATGGTGGGAATTCGACAAGCAAACTCGCTACTGTCTGGACTTTGCGCTATTCTGTCCCGAGCGCAACATTGACGTGGAGTGCGACGGCGATTCCTGGCATATCAAGCCCGAGGCGGCCGCTCACGACAATGCCCGCAACAACTTCATGGAGCAGCGCGGCTGGCACGTGCTTCGCTTCGGCACGAGACAACTGACCGACGATTTGGCTGGCTGTGTCCATAGCGTGACGACGATGATCAATCGGTGCGGTGGACTGATCATGTCGGACGATTCCGTCAAGGCGGTCCCCGAGACGCGGCCGGATGGATGGAAGCAGTTGCGATTGTTTTGAAGCAAGTCTCGTCGCCCGGCCGCAAAGGGATCGATCGCCGCCGCTGGTTGTTATCTGCTGCTGGCCCGCCGCGATTGCCGGCTTGGCGCGAGACTCGAACGGCGATAGCCAGATCGTTCACGGATTCTCCTCGTCAACCTCGATTCCCGAAGCGGTGCAAGTTCTGAGCGATACTACCCGGCGCTTGCTGGAGGAGTCGCAGACAACCGAACATTCGTGTGAACCTGCGATGCGCTAGCGGCTGACAACGTCACGCGGCTTGGGCTGGGCTCTCTTTCTCTGGCCGCGATCACCGCGCATGGTTTGCCGGCTTCTCCTGGCATATCAAGCCCGAGGCAACCGCTCACGACCGTAACGCGAGCATAAAGAGACCCGCGAGAAAACTGGCTCGGGAAATGACGAATGGACTTTTGAAGTCATTCATGTTGCTGCACCCTATTCTGCACCGGCACCAGTTGAACCCAAAACAAATTGCAGGGCCCGGCCAGGTGGGGCGTTCGTTGCAGAGGTTGGTCAGGGTGCGTTTTTATTGCAGATTCTTGGCGCTGGCGGCGTCTTTGGGGACCAGGCGCGGGTAGCGGACGGCGCCGATGCCGCGCTCGTCGGGGTCGTGAACGTTGCGGGACCAGGGGCCGGTGGTGGAGCCGGGGAATTCCAGGACCTCTTGCCGGGTCCATTCCGGCGGGTTGAGCCAGTTGGTGCGGAGCGTGTCGAGTTCCTTCGCCGCGATGGCGATGGCGGCTGTCCAATAGCCCAGTGAGATCATCGTAGCGAAAGATAAGTCAAGACAAACAATGCCGCCAAGATTACCAGAATTGCCAATGCCGCTACTGTAATTTTGACACGAGATGACTGGTAATTCTTCACTGAATGCTGTTGTAGGGGTCGTCTCAGATATCCAGCGACTTGACCGTACCAAGGGCCTTCCAATCCACGTAACGTGTGGCTGATGTCCAAGTTCTCGCCCAGCTTGCTTGTCCACAATCCGTCAGGCAATTGTCTGGCGGCATGCTTCGGCCTGCCGTCGCGTGCGTAGAACGCTACCTTGTCAAAGCCTCGCTCTCGCCGACCGTCATTGCAACGTTCATAACCGAGCAATGCAAACGCCGCATAGAAAGCATCCAACGTTTCCACTCTTGGTGCTTCTTCCGGCCAATAGGAGACGAAGCCTGGATCAGGCCACCACCAGTCGTCCTGGCGCCCAGCCGCCCAAGCAATGCAGTTGTAGTCCTCGGTGGCCGGGCTCGTTTGGGAAAACCCCTCGGCGTCGAGGTCAGGAAAGTCGTCACGCAGCGCCACGGTTCAATATCCCCGAAGCCTTGCCCACTCCAACCACGCTTGTGCCATACGCCGCACTTTGCCGCGATCAGCCGGGTCAACTGGATCCTCACCCGTGATTGCCTTGAGTGCCCAAAACCATTGACCGGGTTGTCGACGCAATTCGGCAAGAATGAGCGGCAGCACCTCAGGCCCCATGCCGATGATTTGCTGATAAGCGGGGTGCATGACCATGTCCGTGGTTGAGGACATGAATGCGGTGGACTCTTTCCACTGTCGGGCAAGATCGCCAAAGCGATGCTCTACGGACGACTGCGAGCCATTCGGCGCGGGTTTCTGAGCCGATTTGTCTGCCGCTGCGCCTTCACCGTAGCGCTTAATCAAGTCGGCGACCTCGCCTGCCAACCCGGCGCCCTGCTGCGCGGCACGACGTTCGGCCTGCACGTAAACATCATCAGGTAGTTGCACGGCCAGTGTTTTCATGGCGAAGTCCTCAAAACGATCAACTCCAGTCTAATGGGAATCGCCGGTGCTTGCAATGTCGCGGCTTGTTAGGTTCAGTTTCAACGTCAGCAACCGCCCTAAAATCTCCTTTTCCGCAAACTCCGCCGGCCAACCGTAAGCGGCGGCGACTGCGGCGTCCAGCTTTTGGTGGGCCAGGGCGAGCCAGGTGGGGCGTTCATTATTAAGGTTGGTCAGGGTGCGTTTTTATTGCAGATTCTTGGCGCTGGCGGAATCTTTGGGGACCAGGCGCGGGTAGCGGACGGCGCCGATGCCGCGCTCGTCGGGGTCGTGGACGTTGCGGGACCAGGGGCCGGTGGTGGAGCCGGGGAATTCCAGGACCTCTTGCCGAGTCCATTCCGGCGGGTTGAGCCAGTTGGTGCTCCGTCAAATTCCTCGGATAACCGAAGTGTCAGTTTCGGAAAAGGAAAAGGGCGATAACCACGGCGATTAAGGTCAGCAACAAGACCAAGAGTGGTGTGGAGAAACCCTGCGTCCAAATTCTACCCTGTACGGGAGAGCTACGTAGTGCTTCGACCATCGTACCGGGATCGACAGGATCGTGGGCGCTTTCTGAGGCCTGGGACAGCTCGACCGGCTCTATCACCCATCGACATTTCTTCGCGAGTTTCTCCGATTGACCTCCTGAGACCTTCACGCAGATTAGCGCGTGACCCGGATTGTCAGGTTCGGGGTCACGACAGATGACGACCTTTGGATCCAATATCTCTCTTGCCAGTCCTGCGGTGAATTCCACGATTAAGAAACCCGAATGTCCCTCGAGAATCTTCGCGATTTTCGACTCGTCGGCGAGATTGACGGATAGTTCATCCCTTTGGTCGCGAAAATTGATTGAGGTTGGTCTATATCTATTGAGCTTCTCGTCAAATTTGTAATTCTTCGGACGGTTGGGAATCCGTCGCCAAAGGCGCACGTTCCCGGAAATCGAAGGATCATCCTGGCGTGCCGTGGCCACAAGAGAATCCCTCAATTGCTCTTCAGCCGCGAGTGAGCCAATGGGTCAGTTGACTGAGATCCCCAGCATTTGGTCTGGCTATTTCCCCTTCCTCCATCTCCTCGTTTGGGAAGACCTTCAACCACGCGATCGTGCCGGGCTTCTTGATTTCTAGTTCAAGCGCCTTGCCACGAATCTGCCACTCGAATTGAACGGTGCCTCCCGAACCCAGGAAAACATCAGGCGTCGGGAGGTCCTCTTTCTCAAGCCAGCCAAGGTATGTCACAGCCTTGTCACGCACGAATGGGTCAAGCGGTAGGCCACCATACGAATCCCAGTTCGCAGGAAACTGAGAAAGATTGCCAAGTTTTTGGAGGGTGTTGTTAATCCACTCCATCTCTGATGCCTGGACGACTTCCTGCATGGAAACCGGAATGTCCTGGACCAGCGTTTTCTCGTCAACTTCTCGATCTGACGACACTCGAGCGGGCGCGCGCCGTCTGGTTCTAAATGGAGTTTCCTCCTCGACATCTCTGTCCGATGAAACGCGGTTCTTCCAATAGGGCGGATTCAAGACGAGTTCGCTCATGTTTTTCTTCCCCAAAGTTTGTGCATTTTCGCGGTTGTCAGCTCGGCAAATCCACGGACAATCCACTCATGAGCTAATTCCATCCACGCCAATGACGCGCCAAGGGTTGCATTCTCCGGGGCTCCCCTGGCGGTAAGATCCAGAATCAATATCGGCTTGAGTTGCTTTCTTCGAAAAGCAGGTTTCATTTGGGCACGCAATCTTCCGCGCCCATTCGGCAAAGCGTACTGAGCCTGCCAAAAGACGGTTTCGGGGTCAGGCAAGAATGACTTCGGGCGGGGCGACCAGACGGTTATCACCTCGTCCAGCGCTGAACACAAATCTTCCCAACCCGCGCCGCGCTCAATGTAGTTGATGTAAGTCAATTCGCATTGATCTATCCTTGGCTGTCCTAGCTGTTCTTTGTCAAGAAAAGCCGCGAATTCATGCCACTCAAGCTTGAATTTGTCAAGCAACGTCTGAAATCGTGGATAGGTCTCTTTTGTCGCCAACTGGCGCCAATTCCGCAGAAAACGATCCTTTTGCAACTGGATCAGTTCAAGGCCCGTTTCGCCCAGGAACCAACAACGAGGGTAAATCTGTTCGATCGGGATGTTATCCTGTTTTTCCTCAAGAGCCGGTGTCGGCCTTTCCAGGATGTGCAGGATTGGTGGTTGATCCTCCGTCTGCGGATACCTGTCGCGGATTCGACTCCAGAACAGGGCCATTTGAGCGCAGTGCATCTTTTCCAAGGGTTCAAACTGAAACCCGATGGCCACTTCGTTCAAAGGTGGTTTCTCGAAATCCGGCAGCGGTGATTTTGACACAGCAGGGGTCTCCCGTCGCTTTTGTCATGGTACGTCGCCGCTTCCATGCAGGCAAGCAAAACGCCGCCACATCGCCTGTCGCAATCAACTCCGCCGCCGGCCATTCCGGTTCCTTCGGATTGGCCGGGTCGCTCGGGTCGAGGATCGCGTCCATGTTCTGGATGTTCTCGAACGGCTCCAGGACCGGGTCGCTGGGGGCGATGAAGCCGTTTTGCTGCATCCATTGCAACCCGCCGATCCAGATGACCACCTGGGCCAGCTCCTGGGCGAACGGGTTGATCTCGATGCCGAGGAGCTGCGTGGGGCGGACGTGCGGCAGCAGGCTGATGTTGTAGGTGGAGGCGAAGGCGATCACCTGTTTTTCCAGGTCGAGCAGCAGGTTGATCGCGACGTAGAGGAAGTTGCCGGAGCCGCAGGCGGGGTCGGGGATTTTGACCTCGGCGAGGCGGTGCAGGTATTGGCGCAGGGTTTCTTCGAACTTTTTGAGGGCGGCGGAGGGTTTGGCGCGTTGGCCGCCTTTGCGCGCCGCTTCTTGCACCTTGGGCCAGAGCGCCAGGCAGTCGGCTTTGGCGGCGTCCCATTCGCGGCGGAGCGGGGCCATCAGCACCGGTTCCAGCAGCGTGAGAATGTCGGCGCGGCTGGTGTTGTGAGCGAAAATCGCCGCAATGCAGGGGCTCTCCTTGAATCGTGTTGTGAACGGGCGCCACGCGGACGCAGCTCGGCCGTCCGTGGCAAGCGCTGCGGCCTGAGCCCGCCGTGCCCTCGCTTCTGAGTTGTGCCTATTCGGGGACCAGGAGGTAGAGAATCCCGGCGATAACGCCCAAAGTGATCAACAACATCAGAGTTCCGAATTCGTCGTGCGTCAATGCCATCAGTCCTGGCGGCAGATCGACGTCGCCCTCGACCAGCTGGGTCGCTGCGCCTTGAGCCAAGCAGTGAGGCTGGTGCCTTCCACGAAATCGGTGACCAGATAAACTTGTTCGTCCTGCATGCCGACATCGAAAATCGTCACGAAGCCTGGATGCTTGAGCCGGGCGATGCGGCGTGCTTCCTGGAGGAATTGCTGCACCGTGGTCTTCTTGTCGCGACGTTCGAGGTTCGGGACTTTGATGGCCACTTCGCGTTCGAGCTGCGGTTGCGGTTGTACGAAGAACTGAGCAATCGCCCACCGAAGCCGTTCGCGTGGAAGTTCACTCGACAGGATTTGACGGATTGGCTAAAACGTGCGTCGCCGCACTTTTTAGCAGCTTCCGCTGCCTGAGGGGAAGGAACCCGGAAACTACGGCGCTATTTGTGAAACGGACCACTGAGCCTGCATTTCTCACCACCGTGGGACGGGTTTCTTAACGCGTCCGGCCGTGACGGGTTAGGAAACCCGTCCCACGACAGCGCGCTGCTCTGCATTATTGGTGAGAAATGCAGGTTAGCGATCACGCGAATCTGCCGACGTCGTGAGCGCTAAGAAGCTGTTTCAAAACGGGGACAGGCCCCCCAAGGCAAACGGGCCAGTCCCCGTTTTGAAACAGCTTCTAAACGGCAAGCAACAAGTCCGTCAATCCACTTTTTCGATGAGGGTTTGCGCCTTAACGATGGCGTTTTCTTCGGGAAACGTGTGAAAACTGTTCACAAACAGACAGCGGGCCCGCGTTTCAACCGTGACGAAGCCGAGCGGCGCGATCGCGAGACGATGATTCGGCTGGAAATTGTGCAATAGGCCGCGTTTGCTGCCGTCGGCGAGGATTTCGTCGTGAACATGGAGAAAGATTTCCGGCGGCAACGTTTCGACCTGGAAACTGGTCTGGTAGACAACGCCGCGGCCGCAACTTAGCGACGCGGTGTGTTCGCCGCGTAAGCGATAGTGCAGCAGGCGGCGTGTGTTGACGATGTCGGCAATGGGGATGTCGGCGATCTCGGCCAGGAAAACGGCGCCGTTGCTCCAGACAAGGAAATGCCCGCTGCGGGTGATATGCACGGCGATGCGCCAATCTTCACGCTGCCAGGCTTGCGTCGCCAGGATATCGAACAGTTCCGGGTGCAGCGGTTTGGCGTAAACTTGGAACACCAGGTCCGCGACCGGAGGTCTCACCAGATGCAGATTCATGATGCCACGAATTACGCCTCTTACTGTTTGGACAGTTGGCACGCGCCGCTTGTAGGAAAGCATGCCGCGCTGGAGTCATAGCGCCGATTATAGCAAGCCGGTGGGGCATCTCAATCCGAAACGCTTTGGTTTTTGACAAGGGGGCCGGCAAGCTGGGCAAGATGTCGGGAGTGCACACTTCACTTATAATGATGTCGAAGCAATCTCCTCTTGTTCCGTGAGATGCGTCCCATGTCCGATGTCCTACTTCTTGCCGCGGTCCGCACGCCGATTGGCAAATATCTCGGCGGCCTCGCGGATTTGCCGGCTCCGCAGCTTGGCGCCCTTGTGTTGCGTGAGGCGCTGCGCCGCGCCAACGTACCGGCCGAGCGTGTCGACGAGGTCATCGTTGGCAACGTCATTCAAGCGGGGGTCGGCCAGAATCCGGCCCGGCAAGCGGCGCTGCACGCGGGTTTACCCGACACGATCGCAGCGCTCACGGTGAACAAGGTTTGCGGCTCTGGTCTCAAGGCGGTCATGCTCGCGGCCCAGGCGATCAAGGCGGGCGATGCGGATGTCATCCTCGCCGGGGGCATCGAGAGCATGAGCCGGGCGCCGCACCTGCTCATGGGCACGCGCACTGGCTGGAAGTACGGCGATCAAAAGGCCGTGGATGCCATGATCCACGACGGCCTGTGGTGCGCCTTCGAAAACTGGCACATGGGTGAAGCGGCGGAGCACATCGCGGCCAAGTGCAACGTGAATCGAGACGATCAAGATCGCTTCGCCGCCCAGAGTCATCAACGTGCCGCCGCGGCTTGGGAGAAGGGTTTGTTCAACGCCGAGGTGCTGCCCGTTACGATCGGCAGCGGCCCCAAGGTGAAGACGATTGCGCGTGACGAAGCCATGCGTGCCGACACTAGCGCCGAAGGACTCGCCAAGCTCAAGCCCGCCTTTCGCGACATCGGCACTGTGACGGCCGGCAACGCCTCGATGCTCAGCGACGGGGCCGCGGCAGTTGTCGTCGCTTCATCGACCGCTGCTGCCAAGCTCGCCGCCAAACCGCTGGCCCGCATCGTCGCCTATGCCACCAGCGGCATTGCCCCCAGGGACATCTTTCTCGCGCCGGTCGGGGCCGTACTCCAGGTGTTGGCGAAAGCGGAAATGACATTGAAAGACATCGATCTATTCGAGCTGAACGAAGCGTTCGCCGCGCAGATGCTGGCGTGCAATAAGGAACTTGGACTAGACGAATCGCGCATCAACGTCCATGGCGGCGCGATTGCGCTGGGACATCCGATCGGCGCTTCCGGCACGCGCGTGTTGGTCACGCTGTTGTACGCCTTGCAACAGCGCGGCCTCAAACGCGGCCTGGCGTCGCTGTGCCTCGGCGGCGGCAATGCGGTAGCGATGATTGTCGAACGGCTTTAGAATCATTCTTCAAGCCGCGGGGTGAGTCTTCGAACCCCGCGGGTTCGGCGAGCGGAACGCCAATGACAATTTCCTCCATTCCAACAATCGTCCGCGCTCGCCGCAATTTGTTTTTCTCCGGCTGGTTGTGGCTGTTCGTTTTCCTGGTCGCTGGCGCTGCCGGTTTCGTCGCGGCGATCCATTTGTACAACCGCTCGATGCTAGAGCGCGATGTCGATCATTTGTATCGCCACGTGTTGGCTGATGGCGACGTTGCTGTCGCCTACAAACATGCCGACGCTACCTTTCAAGCGATGGTCCCATGGCCCGACTATTTCGCCGTCACCCAGGACAAGCCGCACTGGTTCCAGCGCGACAAGCTTGAAGGCGTCGAAGTGGTCTGGATGGCGCAGGGTGATAGCCTGTATGTTGTCATGAGAACCCGCGTGGACGGCGCCGACGTCGATTTCTACTGCAAGCCCGGTGAACGCGGCAACTGGCGGCTCGCCGGCATTGCGCCGGGTTTGACCGCGGCGCTGCCGAAGGATTTGCAGCCGGCGTTGGTGAGGAAGAGTCCGACACCCAAAACTGGAAAACGATGAACGTCAAGAAACTCTTGCGCATGCTCGCCTACACGATGCTGGCGGTTTGCATCGCCGGTTGGTTGCTATTGCCGTATACGCGGCAACTGACCTTCGGACCAGCGATTGAAGGCGTGCCATTATGCCGGTTGCAGGCGGATTTTCGCAGAGATGCCTTGGGACCCGACTTCGTGCCTGGCCCGTTCGACAAAGTTGCCAATTGGTTGAAACTTAGAGGAACTAGAAACACCTATGAGGCGCTTCAAGCCGAAGGGCGTGTCGCGATCCTGAAGAGCTTGCTTGACGATGCACATCCGGCTGTCCGCAAGCGGGCCGTGGAGAAACTCGCGGCCAATGCCATCTGGTCTCCCGACATCCCGCCCATGCTTGCCCTCCTGCTGGACGACGCCTCGCGGGAAATTAAGAAGTTGGCCATGGAGGGATTGCTGAGCGCCAAGATCAAGGAGGCGTCGGCGGTTCCCAAGTTGCTGCTGCTGGCAGACGATCCCGACCGTGACTGCCGCATTCTCGCCTCCCAAACGATCTGCGTGCTCAGCGATGACGCGCAACTGAAGGTTTCGATTGTGGAGAAGGCGTTGCGGGACGCTGACATGACGGTGGTCTTCCGGGCGTTGCAGCTCTTGGACGAATTGCGCTTGGTGAGTGACTTGGCGTTGTCTTACCGTGTGCGCTATCCCAACGTCCACGCGCTGCCCTGGAGACAGGAGAAACAGTCTGAACAATTCCAAGCAACGCCAGCGCTCAGCGCGGCACTCAGCCACTTGCTGGACAACGCCAATCCTGAGGTAAGAAGCCATGCGGCCCGAACACTGGCGGAGTTTGGCGACTCGGCCAGGTCGGCCTTGCCCAAAGTCAACGCAATGCTCGGCGATGCGGATACGATGTGCCGTGTTAGCGCCGCCTATGCCGTCATGCGGATGAACCCGGAGAGTCCCGAAGCCCTGGCGGTCCTTCGCCAATCATTGCAGAGTCAGAACGCCCAAGTGCGCATTGCCGCCTTGGGCGCTGCGCGCCTCCTACCGCCATTGGCAAACACACTCTTCTCGGAGATTCTTGCTATGGCCGCTGCGGATGACCATGACCATTTTTTTCCCGTGCGTGTGCATGCGGTTGCAACACTGGGGAACTGTGGCCGAAAAGCGGTGCCGCATTTGCTCAAATTGATGCAAACAGCGCCGCCGCTGATGCTCATTGCATGCGTCGACGCTCTTGGCGCCGTCGGCAAAGACGCTCACGAGGCCACTGGGGTGCTTCGAGCTTTGGTCAATGATTACCATGTCGGAGTTGCCGCGAGAAACGCCCTGGCGCGTATCGATGCCCGGTACCTCGCCGAAAAAGAATAGCATTGCGCAGCATCGCAGAATCGCCTTTGAACGTCACGACCGTGGCGATACGATGGCGGCATGGGCACGGCCGTTCGTTTCGCAACGGAGTAAGCAACGATGGGCCTGGAATTCGAATGGGACCGTGACAAAGCCAAAACGAATCGGAAGAAACACGGCGTTTCGTTCGAGGAAGCCAGCACTGTTTTCGCCGATCCGCTGGCATTGACGATTCATGACCCGATGCATTCTGATGAAGAAGATCGTTACGTGACGATTGGAGAATCAAATCGACGGCGTTTGCTCGTGGTCGTTTTCACGGATCGCGACGATAGAATACGCATCATCAGCGCGACCACGACAACACGTCAGGAGAGAAAAGACTATGAAGAAGGGAACTACCAGTAAGCGCGGCAAAGGCATGCTCGACGAATACGATTTCCGCAAAGGCGTGCGCGGCAAGTTCGCCAAACGCTATGCAATTGGGACCAATGTGGTGGTCCTTGATCCTGATGTAGCATCCGTTTTTCCGAATGCGAAGTCGGTCAATGAGGCGCTCCGGGAGCTGGTAAGGATCGCACGAAGAAACGGCAAAGCAAGCGCTGCGAGGTAACTCAACACGGGGCTCGAAACATGCGGAACGTCAATCTCAAAGACGCTGTCGCTCGCCTGTTGCCGCGTGTGCAAATGCCGGCGCAGTATCTCGGCGGCGAGTTGAACAGCGTCGTCAAGGACCATCGCCGGGTGCGCGGCAAGCTGTGCATGGCTTTTCCGGACACCTACGCGCTCGGCATGAGCCATCATGGCTTGCAGGTGCTGTACACGATCATGAACAACGATCCGCAGTGGGCGTGCGAACGCGCCTTCACGCCGTGGATCGATTTCGAAGGTGAATTGCGCCGCGCCAATCTGCCGCTCTACAGCTTGGAGACGTTCACGCCGCTGCGCGAGTTCGACATCGTCGGCTTCAGCCTGCAGTACGAAATCTGCTACACCAACGTGCTGACAATGCTCGACCTGGGCGGCATTCCGCTGCACGCCAAGGACCGCACGCTCGAACATCCGCTCGTCATTGCCGGCGGTCCTGGGGCACAGAATCCGGAGTTGCTGGCGCCCTTCATCGACCTGTTCATCATCGGCGACGGTGAGGAGAGCTTGCCGTGGCTGATGGACAAATGGATGAGTCTGAAAGAGTCATTGAGCCGGCGCGCTTGCTCGCCGCAGGATCGCGACGACATGCTCGCCGAACTGGTCAGCAGCGTCCCCTGGGCCTACGCGCCGCGCTTCTACGAACCGGACTACCACGCCGATGGCACCATCGCAGCCATGAACCGCATTCGCGCCGACGTGCCGCGCGAAATCACGGCAGGCACCATCCATCAGGATTTCGACTCGATTCCGTTGCCGACCAGGCCGGTCGTGCCATTCGTGCAGACGCCGCACGACCGCATCGCCATCGAGATCATGCGTGGCTGTCCGTGGCAGTGTCGGTTCTGTCAATCGACCGTCATCAAGCGGCCGCTGCGTGTGCGGTCCGTGGCGACGATCGTGCAGGCGGCGCTCGAAAGCTACCGCAACACCGGGCACAACGAGATCAGCCTTTTGTCGCTGTCGACGAGCGATTATCCGCACTTCGAAGAGTTGGTGACGCGGATGCACGAGGTATTCAAACCGTTGGGGGTGAGCATTTCGCTGCCGAGCCTGCGTGTGACGCATCAGTTGCGGTCGTTGCCGAATTTGATGGAGGGTGTGCGCAAAGCGGGGCTGACGTTGGCGCCGGAAGTGGCGCGGGACGACATGCGCGTGCAGATTCGCAAGCCGGTCAAGAACGACGATCTCTACGAAGGCTGCCGGGCCGCGTTCGCGAATGGTTGGCAGCGCGTAAAGCTGTACTATTTGTGCGGCCTGCCGGGCGAGCGGACGGTCGATCTCGACGGCATCATCGACCAGGCCGAAACGATTTCGCGCATCGGCAAGGAGGTGAAGGGCCGCTTCGTCGAGGTGACCGCTGCGGTATCGAACTTCGTCCCCAAGCCGCACACGCCGTACCAGTGGAACGGCATGCAATCGCGCGAATACTTCAAATGGGCCGGGCAGCATCTGCGGCAGCGTTGCCGAATTCGCGCCGTGAAAATCAATCAGCATGATATCGAATGCAGTCTGCTCGAAGGGGTGCTCACCCGCGGCGATCGGCGCGTCGCGGTTGCTCTTGAAGAAGCCTGGAGGCGCGGCTGCCGGCTCGACGGCTGGCGCGAGTGTTTCAAGCCGGATGTCTGGTGGCAGACCTTCCGCGATTTGGGGATCGACGTGAACTGGTATTCGCACCGCAGTCGGCCGATGACCGAAGTGCTGCCGTGGGATCACGTCAACGTCAAGAAGGGCCGGGAATATTTGGAAAAAGAACAGACACGCAGTTTGATGCAGCTTGCGGTGATGGCGGAAGCGCGGTAGAATGGCCGCTGAGAAGTTATGCAGCACAAATGCGGGACGAACATGGAAAGAACCACTGCCAAACTCATGACTGCCGAGGATCTTTGGGATCTTTCCAAGGACGGCATGCGGCATGAGCTTGTCCGAGGGGAGTTGCGCACCATGCCACCTGCTGGAGGCGAACACGGCGTGACCACGGTTCATTTGACCGGCCCACTCTGGGCGCACATCACCCCTCTCGATTTGGGCGAGCTGCTTGCCGCTGAAACGGGATTCATATTATTCCGCGATCCCGACGTGGTGCGCGCTGCCGACATCGCTTTCGTCGCCAAAGCTCGCATTCCCGCCACGGGCGTTCCGAAGGGCTTTTGGCCGGGAGCGCCCGATCTGGCCGTCGAAACCGTTTCGCCCGGCGACACGATGGAAGAGGTCGATGAAAAGGTCGATGATTGGCTGAAGGCGGGTACGAAGATGGTTTGGGTAGTCAATCCCCGACGGCGAACCGTCACGGTTTACCGTTCGCGCGATCATGCCCACATCTTGCATGAAAAAGATGAGTTGGACGGCCAGGACGTCCTGCCGGGATTTCAAATCTCGGTGGCCAAGATTTTCGCATGAGTTCCGCGGATCGTTACTTGAACGCTCATCCCGCCTTCCGCTCCCAATGCTCCCGCAGCGAGTTGATCTGCTGCCGACGCATCGCTTCCGGGGCATAGGGATCAAACGCGATCGGCCTTTTCAAAATCGTCTGCAGCACCTGCACAGCCTGGCGGCGCAACTCGACGTCGCGGCGTTCCAAGGCGGCCAAGAGCGCCGGCACAGAAGCCTGGCCGCGCTGTACCAATTCGGACGCGGCGTGGGCGTGGTCGGGCGTCTTCAAGCCTTCGACGAGCCGCTCGATCTTCCCATGATCGTGTTGCGGTCGAGCCGCGGCGGCGATCGGCTTGGGTGCCGGCGGTGGGAAGTCCAGCGTCGGCCCGGGCGGCGGCGTCGGCAGCGACGCCTGACGCTGTGGCACGTCGTAGCCATCCATGTCGGCATAGGTATCGTCATTGAAGCCGGTGCCAAGGTATTCGCTGATGGCGACCGGATCGCGGATGATCTGCGATGGCGTCCCTTGCGTGCGCACGGTCCCATCCTTGATCAGGTAACTGCGCGTCGTGATTTTGAGCGCCTCGCGCACGTTGTGATCGGTGAGTAACACGCCGATGCCCTGGTTCTTCAGATCCTTCACGATCTGGCGAATCTCCGCGATCGTGATCGGGTCGATGCCGGTGAACGGCTCGTCGAGCAGAATCAACATCGGCTCGCAGACGAGACATCGAGCGATTTCCAGACGCCGCTTTTCACCACCGGAGAGACGGGCCGCGCCGTTCTTGCGCACCTTGCCCAGGCCGAATTGATCGATGACAGTGTTCGTGCGGTTCCAGCGCTCTTTGCTGGTGAGCGGCCGGCCGAGCGAGCGCGACTTCGGCATGATCTCGAGAATCGCGAGAATGTTCTGTTCGACCGTCAGCTTGCGAAAAACGCTGGTTTCCTGCGAGAGATATCCCATGCCCAGCCGGGCGCGCTGATACATCGGCAGCTTCGTGACATCCTGTCCGTCAAAGGTCACCGAGCCGGCATACGGTGCGATTTGGCCGGTGGTCATGCGGAAGCTGGTGGTCTTGCCGGCGCCGTTGGGACCGAGCAGTCCCACGACTTCGCCGGCGCTCACCTCAAATGACACGCCGTCCACGACCTTGCGGCGGCCGTAGAACTTGACCAGCCCGCGCGTTTCCAACAGGGCCATCGATGCTCCTCCGTGAGCCGAAAAAGGCGGTGGGATGAATTGCGTATACCGCAATTTGCCGAATGGGACAAGGCCAGTCGAATGGCACTGATTGGGAGAATTGGGAAGATGGCGGCGTGTGCTTGCCGTTTAGCGCGCCGAGAATCCCGATTTGTGCAGCAACCCATCCCGCGAGCGCTAAAAGGCAAGCCAAATGCGACATGGTTCAATTCTTGTCATTTCTGGGTGACAGAGTGAACGCTGTAGGGACTACACTTGCCTGTCATGTGATGCCGACATTTTTTTCGATGTAACATTGGATGGATCAAGGGGATAGGAAGTTGAGTGCGTGCCAACTGTGTCGAAATCCTGTCGTCTCGAAAAGCACCTATGCCTGTGCGCATTTGTGAACCATGCCGCCAAATGCGATTCGTCATACACTTCGCCGCAGCCGGCGCATTTCCGCGTCGCGGATCGTCTTGCGGCGGCACTCGGCGGTCTGGTCGAAAAGGCTGTAGTAGAAATCGCGGTGTTTTTCGGTCATCTCCTGGCCGCGGCGGCGCATGACGGCGGCGGCGGTTGCTAATACCTGCTGCAGGTCGAAGCGTTCCTGGATGACGCCGTAGTTCACCTGGCAAAACGACGCCACGACGGGGGGCAGCAGCGTTCCCGACGGCAGCACGTTGCAGAAAGCGCCGATCACGCTGCCCGTGTTGAGCAGGGCGCCCAGCCCGGTCTTGGTATGGTCGCCGATGTAGGAGCCGATCTTCGTTCGTCCCGTGGCCAGGCGCTGGCCATTGATGACGACGCGCACCGTGCCGTAATCGTTGCGCAAATCGCTGGTTTGTGTGGCGGCAGCGAGATTGACCCATTCACCCAGGTAGGAATGGCCCAGGAATCCGTCGTGATATTTGTTGGTGTGGCCCTGGACGATGCTTGCCTCCACTTCGCCGCCGATGCGACAGCGCGGGCCGATGCTGCTGCCGCCGCGCAATTTCGCTCCCAGGATCCAGCTCTCCGGCCCGATGTAGCACGGCCCTTCGAGCCGGCTGAAGGAATGGACCACGGCGCCGCGATCGATCAACACCGGGCCTTGACGCGTATCGGCCACCACAAACGGCTCGAGCTGGGCATCCTCGGCGACGACCAGCCGCTCCGCCGGGCCGATGATCGCACAGTCTTGTCGGCGGCCGGAAGCATGCGTTGTCCGAAACCACTCCCAATCGTGGCACAGGGCATCGCCGTTGCGATCGACGGCGTCCCAAAGATATTCAATCAGCGTTCCATCCGCCGGCACCTGCGGCAGTCGTTCCTTGCAGAGCGCGAGCCAACCGTTGCCGTCGTTGTGGTGGTCCGCGAGCGGCAGCGACGGCGCGACGACGTACGCTACCGCTTGGCCCACCATGCCGACGTGCGGCGCGCTCACGTCCAGGCGCGGCTGCAAAGGCGGCAGCCAGCGCGCGTTGACCCAAACGTCCGGCCGCCAATCTGCGTCATTGACAACCAGTTCCTGATATTCCAAGCGCGTCAGCTCGGCCAACGACGGCCGAACCCAAGCGCCGATTTCACAGCCGCCGAGCAAACGCTTGTGACGCTCCAGCAGGGTGGATATCCCACAGCGCACCGCAAACGCCGGGCGGGTCAGAGTGATCGGCTCGAGCAACTCGGCGCCGGCGTCTTCGAAGATCCCGATGCGCATGGTTGATTCCTAACAATGATGCCTTCGTTTAGCCTCGGTTCGCAGAACCGGGGCGGGCATGGTCCCGCGGCAACGACATAGCCGCTGATCGGCGCAGATCCGCTCCGGTTCTGCGAACCGGTGCTAAACGGGTCATTCCACCGTCACACTCTTCGCCAAATTGCGCGGCTTGTCGATATCGCAGCCGCGCAGCCGGGCGATGTGATAGGCGAGCAATTGCAGCGGCACGGCTACGACCAGCGGCTGCAGGAAATCGGGCACGTTGGGGACGTGGATGACGTCGTCGGCTTTGGATTCGACGTGCTCGTCGTCTTCGCAGGCGATGGCGATGATCGGGCCGCCGCGTGCCTTGATCTCTTCCAGGTTGCTCATCACCTTGTCGTAGACGGCGCCGTGCGGGGCCAGGAACACGGACGGGGTTTCCTCGTCCACGAGCGCGATCGGCCCGTGCTTCATCTCGGCCGCGGGATAACCCTCGGCGTGGATATAGCTGATTTCCTTGAGCTTGAGCGCGCCTTCAAGCGCCATCGGATAGAGGTATTGCCGGCCCAGATACAGCATGTTGGTCGCGCGATGATACTTGCGGGCGACGGCCTCGACCTGGCGATCGCATGAAAGCGTCTCGCGCAGAATATTTGGCATCAACTTGAGTTCGTCAACAATGCGTTTCCCGGCGGCGTACGAGAGATGGCGCATGCGGCCGAGATAGAGAGCCAGGAGCGCGAGCACGGTGACCTGGGCGGAGAACGCTTTGGTGCTGGCGACGCCGATTTCGGGTCCGGCGTGGAGGTAGACGCCGCCGTCGGCCTCGCGGGCAATGGTGCTGCCGACGACGTTGCACAGGGCCAAAGTGCTCAGGCCTTTGCGTTTCGATTCGCGCAAGGCCGCGAGCGTATCAGCCGTTTCACCCGATTGGGTGATGCCAATGACCACGGTGTTGCGCTCGAGCGGCGGATTGCGGTAGCGGAATTCACTGGCGTATTCCACTTCGACGGGAATGCGCGCGAACTGTTCCAAGAGCGATTCGCCGATGAGGGCGGCGTGAAAGCTGGTGCCGCACGCCGTCAGGACGATGCGCTCGATGTGGCGGAGCTGTCGTGGATCGAGGTTGAGACCGCCGAAGTGCGCCGTGGCCTCGTTCTCATCGAGCCGGCCGGCCATGGCGCGTTCCAGCACCTCGGGTTGTTCGTGGATCTCTTTGAGCATGAAGTGCTCGAAGTCGCCCTTATCCGCGTCACCGGGATCCCAATCGAGCTTGTGCACCTCGGCGCTGACTTTGCGCTGGTCGGCGTTGAAAATGTCCCAGCGCTCGGGGCTGATGGTGCACAGTTGATGGTCGTGCAAGTAGATGACGCGCTCCGTGTAGCCGACCAAGGCGCTCGGATCGCTGGCCAGGTACGCTTCGTGGTCGCCCAGGCCGAGAACGAGCGGACTGCCCAGGCGGGCGCCGACGATCTGACCGGGAAAGTGCGGGCTGAGCACCGCCAGGCCGTAGGTGCCCTTGAGGTGGCGAACCGCCGCGCGGACGGCTTCCACCAGGTCGCCGTTCAAATGCTTGGCGATGAGGTGGGCAATTACTTCGGTGTCCGTCTCGCTGCGAAACGTGCAACCGTCCGCCTGGAGCTGTTTCTTCAGGACGGTGTAGTTTTCGATGACGCCGTTGTGCACGACCGCCACGGCGCCGTCGCCGGCCACGTGAGGATGGGCGTTGGCATAGGTGGCGCCGCCATGAGTCGCCCAGCGCGTATGACTGATGCCGGCGGTGCCGGGCGCTGGTTGTTTGGACAAAAGCTTCGTCAGGTCGGCGATGCGGCCCGCGGTCTTGCGGACGCACAAACTTGACCCGGTCACGGTCGCGATGCCGGCGCTGTCGTAGCCGCGGTATTCCAGCCGGGCGAGGCCTTCGAGCAAAATTGGCTCGGCTTCGCGGCGGCCTGTGTAGCCCACAATTCCGCACATGTGCCTATTTTCTCCGTAATGGTTAGTAGGACGGACCCAACGGAGACAGCGGACGGCTCTGACCGATTGGTCGGAAATTAACCGGCTTCACAAGAGCAAGTCGCGTACCAACGATTTCGACGCCCCAAGTCAATCGAACCTCTCGCTGTTTCTGCTGACACCCAAACGTTTTAGGACTAACGGTCCTTCGTGCTGTCCCGGCAGCGGACGATAGTTATCACCCGTTTGGCATGGACAAACTGGCAACAATCCTCACTCTGTAAACCAAGCATTACAAAGGGGTTTGGGATGCAGCACGTCCAACTATAGAATGTTTTCCGGCCTGGTTCAATTCTGGGTAGCGGGCAGAGTTTCTGTGCACGTTTCTGTGCAAATCGTACACCCCCCCCCCATGACAACGGAAATTCCCACACTTTGCAGCGTTCATGTGGGTATGCTTCAAATGAGGGTGGCACGCGCGCCACCCAGAAACGAGCCGTTTCGAACCATGCCTGTTTTCCAAGGCCGCGCCGAATGGACCGGTGGTATTCGGACCCCATGCCAAACGACCCCGAAAATCCTGAAGACCTGGGCCGCTCTTACGCGGAAATGTTGGGCGAACGCGCCTGGGAAGCGGAATCGCTGGCAACACTGCCGGCGCCGGCAGCGGCGCCGAAGGTCCCGCCGGCGCCCGTGCGCATCCTCGAAGCGCTCCTGTTCGTCGGCGGGCCTCCGTTGACATCTTCGCGGGCGTGCCAGGTGATCCGCGGCATGACGGCCGAGCAATTCACGCAGTCCATCGATGAACTCAATCGCGCCTATCGCCGTCAGAATCGGCCCTACAGCATCCAACCACGTGATCAGGGTTATGTGCTGGCCCTCAAGCCCAAGTTTCGCGGCGTGATGGAAAAGCTCTTCGGTGGCGTGCGCGAAGCCCGGTTGTCCACGCAAGCCATCGACGTGCTCGCGTTGGTCGCCTATCGTCAGCCGGCCACCAAGATCGAAATCGACAGCCTACGCGGCGGCGAGTCAGGGTCCCTCTTGCGCCAATTGGTACGCCGCGGTCTCATCCAGATTGTTTACCGTGCCGAGGCCGAGCACAAGGAAGTGTCGTACGGGACGACGCCGCGCTTCCTCGAAGTATTTGGCTTGCCAAGTCTCGACGATTTGCCCAAGACGCAAGAGTTGGAGATGTAGGGTGTGTGACACACACCGGTTCGGGACGGCAATGGTGCGTTTCACGCACCCTACGCGCGCGGCCCTGCGTTACGTACCGCTTCCGACGCCGCGCTGAAGTGTTTCTGAAAGTTGTTGTGAAACAGTTCTGCGAGCCGCGCCGCCTGGCGGTCATAATCCGTCGGGTTCGACCAGGTAAGATTTGGCTGCAGCACTTCCGCGGGCACGTCGGCACAGTTCTTCGGCACGTGCACTCCGAAGACCGGATCGGGGGCGAAGGCGACGTTGCCCAATTCCTCCTTGAGCACTGCTTGCATGAGGCGGCGCGTGACGGACAGCGACATGCGTTTGCCCTTGCCGTAGGGCCCGCCCGACCAGCCTGTGTTCAGGAGCCACACTTGGGCGTGGTGTTTTTCCAAGCGCTCGCGCAATAGCTCGGCGTAGCGCACCGGCGGCAACGTCAGGAACGGCGCGCCGAAGCACGCGCTGAAGGTGGCCGTCGGCTCTTTCACACCTGCTTCAGTGCCGCCGATCTTCGCGGTGTATCCCGAGAGAAAATGATACATCGCCTGTTCGGGTGTCAATCGGCTGAGCGGCGGCAGCACGCCGTAGGCATCGCAGGTGAGGAAAAAGATGTGGCGTGGGTGGCCGCCTTGGCCGGTCGGTTCGGCGCCGGGAATGTGCTCCAGCGGATAGGCGGCGCGGGTGTTTTCGGTGATCGCGTCGTCGTCGAAATTCGGCTGCCGCGTTGCAGGATCGACGACCACGTTTTCCAGAATACTGCCGAAGCCCAGGGCGTTGAAGATTTGCGGCTCGCTGGCTTCGGAAAGGCGGATGCACTTGGCGTAGCAGCCCCCTTCGAAGTTGAAGATACCGTGCTCCGACCAGCCGTGTTCGTCGTCGCCGATGAGTCGGCGATTGGGATCGGCGGACAGCGTCGTCTTGCCGGTGCCGGACAGGCCGAAGAGCAGGGCGGTGTCGCCGGCGGCGCCGAGGGTGGCGGAGCAGTGCATCGACAAAACGCCGCGCTGGGGCAACGAGTAGTTGAGGTACGAGAAGATCGATTTCTTGATTTCACCGGCGTAGTGGGTGCCGGTGATGACGATTTGGCCGCGGTCGAGCGCAAGGATGATGGCGGTGCCGGAGCGGGTGCCTTCGCGGGCCGGATCGAGAAGTAAACCAGGGGCGTGCAGGATGGTGACGGCGGGTTGGAAACCGCCTCGTTCCTCCGGCTTGGGCCGCCGTAGGATGATTTGCGCGAACAAAGCGTGCCAGGCTTTTTCGGCGATGACGCGCACCGGCAGCCGATGGCGCGGATCGGCGCAGGCCCAGCCTTCGAAGACGAACAGCTCTCGCTGGCGCAAGTGTTCCTGAACGCGCTGCGTGATGCGCTCGAATCGGGCGGGATCCAGCGGCTGATTGATGTCGCCCCACCACACCTGGCTCTGGCAACCCGGATCGGCGACGACGTACTTGTCGCGTGGCGCCCGGCCGGTGTGGGGTTGGGTGTTGGTGACCAGCCCGCCGCGGCACGTGAGAGTCGCTTCCTTGCGCTGGAGGGCCATCTCGATGAGCCGAGTCGGCGCAAGGTTGACGTGCGGCGGAACTGTCGGCGTGAAATCGAGCGTTTGCGGAGCGACCATGGGTGCCCTTGGTCTGGAACGGGAAATCCTGGCCGAATTGTAACACAAATGTCCGCGCCGCGCGAAGCAAAGATGCGATGGCGCGCGAGCGTCGGCTCGTATAATGCTACAGTGCTTGGTCAACGTGGGATAGAACTCCGCTTCTGTCCCCCAACGGACTGAGGCGGAGTTCTATCCCACATCGATCGGCAATTGGGCGGCAGATGAACTGGATTCAAACCGAATTCTTGCTCAAAGGCATCTACCTGGGCCTGTTGCTCACGGTGGCGCTGCAGGGGCCGGGTCCGCGCGAGTTGGCGCTGGTCGGGGCCTGCACCGCCGGCGGGTTGACGCTGTCCCTGGCCGTGGCGGCGTTTTACAAGATTCGCGAAGGTTATCACGTCGGCGGCAAGGTACTCGGCTTTTTGCTGTTTCTACTGCTCGAAAACGCCCGCATGGTCTACGCCGGCATTATCTGCGGACTCATGCTCGGAGCGCGGGTGTCGTTTCTGGGCCGCAGCGGCGATGAGGAGAATTGGTGGTTGCTCGCCCCGGTCGCCGGCGGCGCCGTCTTGGGTATCGTTTTGATGGTGATGCGCCAGGTGCCCGATCGCCAGCTTCGCAATTGGCTGGGCCTGGGCCTGGCAGCGGCGCTGATCGGCGGCGGCTTTGCGGTCCTCAAGTTCATCAATCCGCTGGCGGACGAACCGTTATCCAATTCGCCGGTGGACCGACAATTGATGTTGGGTGTGTTGCTGCTCGCTGGTTTGCCGGGGTTCTATCTGCTCACATTTTCCAGTTTGGTCGAGGAATCCGAAGTCGAAATCGCGGCGATGTGCGGAGCGCTGGGCGTCGGCTTGTGGATCATCACCGAGAAGTATTTTCCGCACATCAGCCTGGCGGCCCTGGTGTTTCCGTTGGCGATCTATTATGTGTACACGCGCCAGGTGCTGCCGGGCCTGCGCGTCTTCAAGCATACGCTGCGCGGCCTCAGCTATCGGCAGATCGGCCAATATCGCCAGGCGCTGGGGTCGCTCAACCGGGCGCTGCAGCTCAATCCGAACTATCCGCTGGCCCGGGAGCAGCTCTGGGAACTGCATCGTGAACTTGATGTCGATGTGCTGAAGCAAGAGCCGGAAATTTTGCAGGCGATCGATTATCGACTGTGCCTGGAGCGCGTCGCCGAGTTGCTGTTGCGCGCCAAGCCGCAGGCGCCGCATCTGGGTGAAGCGCTGCGTCTTTTGGAGTTGATCGCCAGTCAGCGGCCCGATCTGGAGCCGTGCTGCCAGTACTGGCGTGCGGTGGCCTACACCCATCAAAAGCAATTCGACGTGGCGGCGGCACAGCTTGAAGCGATCTTACAATCGCCGGTGGATTCGGCGGCGCGGCGCTCGGTGCAGTTTTCCGGTTGGCAGCTGGCGCTGTCGTTGCATCCCGAAATGCAGCGGCGCGTCGGCAAGCCGCTGTTGGCGCATCCGGATCGCCGGCTCGACGCTATTGCTGCCGCCGAGCGGAAGCTCGCGCAACAGGCCGACGATGCCGGCGCCTGGGAGATGAAGCGGCTGCTCTACAGCGAACTGACGGAGGCGGACTACAACGCCGCGGTTCCCGCTGGAAAAACGCCGGACGATTTCGATTTCGCCTACACCCAGCAATTGGGCCTCGCCCTGATCGACGATCCGCAGCGCTGGTTGCGCGGCTGCGAGTACCTGCGTATCGCCGCGCATGGCTTGCCTGCACAAGCGCCCGCGATCTTCATCCAGATCGCCAAGGCGCATGAAAAGCACAACGACAGCGAGGGCTTGTGGGACAATTATCACAAGGCACTCGTCGTCGGCCGGGCGGTCGGCGTGAAGAACCTGACCGAGGACGAGCGCAAGCAGCTCGCGGCGGTGGTTAAGGCGCTGGGCGAACGGGCGATGAAGGCGGACCAGATCGATGCCGCGCTCGAAGCGTACAAGTTCTACACGCAGTTCGATCAAGGCCAGCTCGAAACCTACCGGACGCTGGCCGAGCTATTCGAGCGCAAGAAAGACGTCTGGCTGGCGCTGAACTGCACCGAGCATGCTTTGAGCTACAATAGCGCCGACCCCGATTTGCTGGGCCGGAAGGATCGTTATTACTATTCGCTGACGCCCGAAGAAGTGAAGCCCAAGCTAGCCGAGGCGCCCTGGTTCGACGCCGATTATTGCCTTGAAAAAACAAGAGGAGTGCTCGACCGCTACAACGGCGATCTCGATCTGCTCGATTGGGCGGCGCATCTGGCGGCACTGGCCCGCGTGGCCAAGCCGAGCGCATTGTCGCCGCGACTGCTCTTGGCGCGGATACATCGGCTGCGTGGCGAAACGCCTGAGGCGACGGCGCTGTTCGAAGAGATTCGCCAAAACAAGCCCGCGAAGTTCGGCAGCGAGGAAGAGGAAGACGCCTGGTTTGTGGCCCATCGCTTGCTCGGCGACATTTATCTCGACAATCAGGCCGAGCAGGCCGCGCTCTGTTTCCAAGAGTTCAAGAAAAGCCCGCGCAGCGGCGCCGACACCGCGTACAAACTGGGCCGGGCGTATGAGAATCTCGGCGACCTGCGCCGCGCCGCAATCTATTATGATGAGGTCACGACGTTTCCCGAGCATCCGCTCTACTACGAAGCGCGCGACGGACTGGAACGCGTGAAGCGCGGTGGAGCGGCGGTTATGTGACTTTGGTTGTTTAGCGTTTCGCGCTCGCAGCGCGCTGTCTTTTTGAAACGGTAACAGACGATGTTCAGCTGCGCGCCGCGGGAGCGCGAAACGGTAAACAATTCAGGAGGATTGACCAATGCGACGCGCCGTCATCATCGAAGCCGTTCGCACTCCAATCGGCCGCGCCCATCCGGAGAAGGGCTGGTACCGCGACGTGCGGGCCGATGATCTTTCCGCGGACATCATGAAAGCGCTGCTTGAACGCGCGAAGTTCCCAGCCGGCGAGGTCGAGGACATTCATTGGGGCTGCGTGCGGCAGGAGGGCGAACAGGGATTCGACGTGGCCCGCATGGCCGCGCTGATCGCCGGCTTCCCGGTCGAGGTCGGCGGCGCCACCGTCAATCGCAACTGCGGCTCCAGCTTGCAGGCGATCAACCAGGCGGCGCAGAGCATCGCGGCCGAGTGCGAAGATGTGCAGATCGCCGGCGGCGTCGAGCACATGCATCATTTTCCATTCGACTTGAGTTATCAGCCAAGCCCGCGCTACGTCTATCGCCACAGCCCGGCGACTTTGCACATGGGGCTCACGGCGGAGAACCTGGCGATTCGCTACAAGATCAGTCGCAAACAGCAGGACGAGTTCGCGCTGCGCAGCCATCGCCTGGCTGCCGAGGCGACCGACACGGGCATGTTCGCCGACGAGGTGATTGCGACCTGGGGCCGCGACGAAGAGGGCCGGCGCATTTTGCTCACGCAAGACCAGTGCATTCGTCGCGACACCAGCCTCGAATCGTTGGCGGCGCTCAAGCCGGCGTTCATGCCCGAAGGCGGTACGGTGACGGCCGGCAATTCCAGCCCGCTCAACGTCGGCGCGGCCGCGACGCTGGTGATGTCGGAGGAGAGAGCAAAGGAACTGGGTTTGAAACCAAAGGCGCGCATCAAGGCGATGGCGGTGGCGGGCGTCGATCCGTCGGTGATGGGCATCGGCCCGGTGCCGGCGACGCACAAGGCGCTGCAGCGCGCCGGCCTCAAATGGGAAGACATCGGTCTTGTCGAGATCAACGAAGCGTTCGCTGCCCAAACGCTGGCGGTCATCAAGCACCTGGGCCTCGACATCGAAAAGGTGAACGTGCGCGGCGGGGCCATTGCGATCGGCCATCCGCTCGGCGGCAGCGGCGCCCGCATTGCCACGACGCTGATTCACGCGATGCTCGATCGCAAAGTGCAATTCGGCCTGGCAACGATGTGCATCGGGGCGGGGCAGGGGATTGCAACGATTTTCGAGGCCGTGTAATGGCTTGCCGTTTAGCGCTCACGTCGTCGCTCGCGGGATCTTGATCCCGAAACGATAATGTGTGCGCTAAACGGCAAGCAGCGGTCACACCTTGCGATGTTGCGTCGTGGCCTCGAAGGTGCCGTCCGGCAGCGGCGCCAATTGATAATCCGCGAACAGATTCGGCGCTTCCCTTTGCATGATCCGCAGCACTTGTACCGCGAGCTTGCGAATCTCGGTCTCGGCGTGGCGGTTGCCGCGCAGCTCGATGAAATGGCGCAGCGAGCGGGCGTTGGCGGTGACGAAGATTTTCGTCTCGGTGGCGTTGGGCAACACGCTGCGCGCCGCTTGCCGGGCCAGCTTGCGCCGCAGCGTCTTGTCCGGCTCATCCTTGAACGTGTCGAGCAGCTTCTCGGTGAGCTTCATGTAGGCCTGGTGGGTGACGCCGATTGCGTCGAGCCAAAGCTGGTGCAACTCCGGGTTGGCGGCGATGCAGTCCGGCTCGACATATTCCGCGACCGATTCATCGACATAGCGCTGCGACAGCTGCGAATAGCCGAAGCCGGCGCGGTGGCGGATCAACTCGTGCGTCAGCGATCGGCTCACGCCGGTGAACAGAAAGTTCCAGACGGCGTGTTCGAGCACCGAGCCGTGGCCGACTTCGAGGATGTGATGCAGATACGCCTGATTGCCGCCGGGCCGCGGCTTGGCGAATGACATGTAGCAGACCCGGCCCGCGACTTCCGCCAGGTATTCGCCGGCGACTTCGGTGTCCGACTCCCACGTCACGCCGTGGTCGGCGAGGAAGCGGTCGAGTTCCACGTCGTTGATGGTTTGCTTGCCTGTCAGGTAGACGGTGGGCTCGATGATGACGCGGATGGAAGCGGTGTTCACGCGAATTTCCTTGGCGAAGAGTTCTGTTTCGATCATTATAAGGTGCGGCTTCTTTGGTAACAGGGGTTTGCAATGGTGAGCCCGAAGCGCAAGCGAGGGCGGATCAGTCAATCCGTCGCTTGCGCTTCGGGCTCGAGGGTTCGTCATGCCCGCAACTGCTGCTCGCATCTCCTCCTCCGCCGTCGAACGGGCCACGGGCAAGACCTGGGACGACTGGCACGCGCTGCTCGATGCCGCCGGCGCCAATTCGATGACGCACCAGGAGATTGTGCGCCTCGTTCGCAAGCACGGCGTGGGGCCGTGGTGGGAGCAGATGGTCACGGTCGGCTATGAATATGCGCGCGCGAAGCGGACGGTCGGCAAGACCGCGACGGTGGGGTTCGAGGTGGGCGTGCAGAAGACGCTTGCCGTCACGCCGCGCCGGGCATGGAGCTTGCTGATGACGCCGCCGGGCCGCGATCTTTGGCTCGGCAAGCTTGCACGGTTTCGTCTCGCCAAGGGGGCAGCTTACGAAACGGCCGAAGGGAACAAGGGGCAAGTTCGCAGCCTTACCGCCGGCAAGCACCTGCGCATGACGTGGTCCGCCGCCGGAGGAACGCGGGGCAAAGCGCCGTCGACGTTGCAAATTCATTTCGTCCCCAGCGGCGACGGCACGTCGATCCGCTTCCATCAGGAAAAGCTCGCAAGCGCCAGTGAGCGCGAACGGATGCGGCAGCGCTGGCGCCGCGTGCTCGAACAACTAGAGGCGCTGGCCGAAGCCTGAAAAAACGGCGCCGTAGTTGGCGCGGTTCGGGCAATTTCACTTCTCGTGCAAATCTCACCGTTGCGTTCAATCCACTGAAATGACCGTCGCGCAGTGTCCATGCGACGGCGTCGTTGTTCATTCGCTTCTCACGGCGTTTTCATAACGGCCTCACCTGCGCCTCATCGGCGGACGGTTACATTCACTTTCACCGACCGGGCCAACTCGTCGATTGGCCAACGCCATTCGTGTTCAGGGCCTGTGCGCGACTTTTGTCGCCGGCAGCAATTTGGAGTGATTTCGATGTTGCAGCGCCGCCATGCGTTTGTGCTGTTGATCGCGTCAGGGCTGGGCGTGCTGGCCGCGATCGGATTTGCTTGGATCACATGTGTACCCAACGACACGGCGATGCCGACACAGCTAGCGATTGCGCCCGCGCCGATGAACGCTCCCGAGTTGATCCATTTGATGTGCGGCGGCTGCCACAGCAACGGGCGAACCAAAGTTGATCTTGATGGCTATCTCGATCTGCGTGTCGTTGGCCGCGACACCGTCACCTGGCGGCGCGTCATTCGGCAGTTGCGTTCCGGCGACATGCCGCCGCCCAAGAGTCCTCACCTTGCGTCCGAGGAACGCGCACGCATCGTCACCTGGGTCGAGGACGGGCTGGCGCAGGCCGCGGCGGCGGATCGTGGCCGCGTCATGGCTCGGCGATTGCGCAAGGCCGAATATGTTCATGCGATCAAAGATCTCCTCGGCGTGCAGGTTGCTGCCGATATCGATTTGCCCAGCGACGAAGACATCGGCTGGGACCGCTGCAACGATCTGCCCGCGCTTGCGGACGACGCGCAGGCCCTGTATCAAGCGGCGTCCAAGCGCATTCTCGACGAAGCGGCGCTGGCGCCGGTGATCGAGATTTCGACCGCGGGCGCCGATCGGAGGTGCGCCTGCGACGTGGTGGCAGCGCTGGCGCGGCGGGCATTTCGCCGTCCGCTTCGGGCGGACGAACTTGCCGAGTTGGACGCGATCTGCGAACAGGCGGCGCACGATGGCATGACTGTTGACGAGACCATCAAAGGGGCGGTGCACTGGGTGTTGACGTCGCCGCATTTCCTCCAGCGCATCGAAATCCTGCCCGACGCAGTTCATGCCGATCCAGGCAGCGGCCCGTTCGCGCTGGCGTCGCGGCTGTCCTTTTTGCTGTGGAACAGCTTGCCCGACGACGAGTTGTTGGATCAGGCTCAAAAGGGAACGTTGTCGGCGAATCTTGAAGCGCAAGCCATGCGAATGCTCCGAGACCCGCGCGCGCGGCGCTTGGCGGTGGATTTCGCCGGCAAATGGCTGGGGCTGGACAAGGTTGCGCGCTGGTACGTCGTCGAGGAGGCGCTCGAACGAAGTATGCGCAAGGAAACCGAGTTGTTCGTGGCGGCGATCGTCCAAGAAGACCGCAGCGTGCTCGAATTCCTGGACGCGGATTACTCTTTCCTGAATGATCGCCTTGCAAGACATTATGGACTGACGGGCGTGGTCGGCGAAGAGATGCGGCGCGTTTCGCTCGCAGGGACGCCGCGCGGCGGGCTTTTGACGCAGGCGAGTATTTTGACGGCGACGTCGACCGCCGCGCGGCAGTCGCCGGTGCTGCGCGGCAAGTGGATCATGGAAAACCTGCTGGGCACACCGCCGCCGGCGCCGCCATTCGGTCTCTTGGAAGCGTTTGCGGACACGCGCAAGTCCTTCGGGCCCGGAACGGCGCGGCAGATGCTGGAGCAACACCGCGCCCATGAAAGTTGTGCGTACTGCCATGTGCAGATGGATGCGCTGGGGATTGCGCTGGAGAACTTTGACCCCGTCGGCGCCTGGCGTACCCACGAGAACGGCTGGCCGATCGATGCCTCGGTCGTGCTGCCCGGCGGCGAGCGGTTGGATGGTCAGGCTTCCGTGAAGGCGTATCTGCTCGAGCGCACGGAGATGTTCATTCGATGTTTGAGCGGCAAGTTGTTGGAGCATGCGCTCGGTCGAAGACTGAACCATGACGATCGGCTGGCGCTCGACGCGATCCCAGCAAAGGTGGCCCAAAGCGGCTACCGGTTCAGCAGCGTGGTGGAGGAAGTGGTCAAGTCGCCGCCGTTCCTGTGCGGTGTGCAATCTCCTGTCTCTGACCTTGCGCGCGTGCCGTAGACGCGTCGTGCTTGGCGCTTCCCGCGTTACCTCCGGTCGAATTGGCGTTTTACAGCCCGGTTTCCCAAAGTCGTGATTCCCTTGATCGCGGCAAACAGATTGAAGAACGAGGTCGTCGCGCCCACGATGATGGCAATAAAGACCAAGACCGTTAACATTGGAAAGCCGCCGGGCAACGCCATCACCGCGATCAGATTGATGATCACTCCAATGCCGAACAGGACACCAAAGATGAACCCGAAGACGATCGCCGTGACGACGGTGCTCTTCTTGTCGAACGACTTCAGATTGGAACTCGCCATGAAGTGACTGAGCGCCCCAGTCACGCCGATAACGCCGCACCCGATCATGCCGGCGATGCGGCCGGCATTGTAGGCGGCAATGCCCGGGGCGGGGAAGGTGGCGGCGATGACCAAATTGGAGGTTACGCTCAGCGCCACGGTCACCAAACTCACGATGCCCGCCAAGAGGAACCAAAGCGCTGCCGATTTTCCGCGCCGCCGCGCCTCCTTGCGGCCGCCCCTATTTTCATCAATATCTTCGTCCTCATAGTCATCGCGGCGTCGCGGCCGGTCGTCATCGTCTTCCTCGTCCCGGCGCCGCGACCGGCGCGGACGATCGTCGTCGTCCTCGTCCCGGCGCCGCGACCGGCGTGGCCGATCGTCGTCGTCCTCGTCCTCGTCCCTGGCTCGTGAACGCCGCGGCCGATCGTCGTCTTCGTCATCCTCCCGCGGCCGGCGCGGGCGCGGCGGCGCTTCTTCCACGACCTCGACCACATCCGGCTTGGGCTTGCGCGGCGGCGGGCCGGGTTCGACCACCTCTTCGACCTGGTCCAGGGCCGGGAAGGTCGTGCCGCACGCCGGGCACTTCACTTTCTTGCCGGCGGCGCTGTCGGCAACGCGCAGCAGTTTTTTGCATGACGGACAAGTGATCTGCATGGCGGCACTTGGGGTTAACAAGGACGCTGGGTCAGATTCTAGATTATAAATTATGCGCCGGCGAAAAAGATTCCATTGGCGATTGTTGCAGCCCGCGCGTCGGCATTTTTGTCTGTCGTTTTCAGGAGGCGACCGGTACAATCAAAGTGCCTACCGACCTTGCCGTACGATCTGCCCCATCTTGTCCCATGAGACTCGCCATGTTCCGATTCGCGCAGCTTCGACCGTATCTGGTGCTGCTTTCGCTATGCTTGGCGCCGCTGGCGACTGCCGAGGCGCGGCCGCCGTACAAGAAGGCTGTGGCGGAGCATTTCGGGCCGTTGCTTGCCGCCAAGCTCAACGACTGCACGTTGTGCCATCTGCCCGATCCGCCCGGCGCCAAGATCGAGGAAGGCGACAAGCCGCACAACGTCTTCGGCGCTCGGCTGGTCAAAGTGAAAGCTGAGCTGCGCAAAGCGGGCAAATCGACCGACATCATCGACCGCATCAACGCCATTGCCGGCGAGGATACCGACGGCGACGGCGTGACGAATATTCTCGAAATCCTCAGCGGCCATTTCCCCGGCGACGCCAAAGATGTGCCGAAGAAAGACGAAGTTGATGCCGCGCGCAAGATTCTCGTGACGTTTCGATTGACCAAGACGGAGTATGCCTGGCGGCCGTTCGAGACTGTGCAAAGACCACAACTTCCAGCGGTCAAGAATGCCGAGTGGTCGCGCAATCCCATCGATCGCTTCATCGCCGCCGAGCATGAAAAACGCGGCGTGACGCCACGGCCCGAAGCACCGCCGCATGTGCTGATTCGCAGGCTGTATTTGGACGTGATCGGGTTGCCGCCGATGCCGGCCGAGGTTGCGGAGTTCGTGGCGGCGTGGGATGCGGCGAGCGCGAAACGGCAAGCCACTGATCTTGATGCGGTTTGGGGGAAGTGGGTCGATCGCCTCTTGAGCAACCCACATTACGGCGAGCGCTGGGGCCGGCACTGGATGGACATCTGGCGCTACAGCGACTGGGCCGGCTACGGGGCTGAGGTGCGCGACAGCCAGCCGCATATCTGGCGCTGGCGCGACTGGATTGTCGAGTCGCTCAACGAAGACAAGCCCTACGATCGCATGATTCAGGAGATGTTGGCCGGCGACGAGATCGCGCCGACCGATCCGAAGGTGCTGCGCGCGACCGGCTATCTGGTGCGCAATTGGTTCAAATTCAATCGCGACGTTTGGCTCGATCGCAGTGTCGAACACACGGCCAAGGCGTTCCTCGGCGTGACGCTCAACTGCGCCCGCTGCCACGATCATTTCTTCGACCCGCTCACGCAGAAGGAATACTACCAGTTTCGCGCCTTTTTCGAGCCGCACGACATCCGCACCGACCGCGTGCCGGGAAGTTCCGATACGACGAAAGATGGCCTGGTGCGCGTGTTCGATGCGAAACTCGAAGCGCCGACATTTCTCTACGTGCGCGGCGACGACAAGGCGCCCGACAAGAAGAATCCGCTGCCGCCGACGGTGCCGGCGGCGCTGGGCGGCATTACCCTGACGATTGTGCCGTTAAAGTTACCGCGCGACGCCGTGCAGCCGGAGCGGCAGGCGTGGTTGATTGGCGAGACGATCAAGACTCACGAGTCGGCCGTCACAACGGCGCAAGCGGCGCTGAGCAAAATCAAAAATCAACCCCCAAGGCCCAAGGCGAGCAACGCGAGCCTTGGGGATATCGCCCAGCTGGATCTGGATTTGGCGCAAGCGAAACTGGCGGCGCTCAAGGCGGTGCTGCAAGTCGAGGCTCTGGAAGACGCTTCGCCGAAAAGTCCCGCGTTGGAAAAGGCGGCTCTGGAAACGTCGAAGCTGCAACGTGAGGTTAGGCTGCTCGAAGCACGCAGGACGGTTGCCGCTACGGAGCAGGTTTGGGCGGGTTCGGATCCAAAGAACCAGGCGGCGCTCAAGAAGAAGGTGGACGATGCGGCGCAGGCGCTCAAGAAAGTGGAAGAAGAGTCGAAGAAACCGATCGGCACGGCGTACGCTAAACGGGTCGTCGCCAACTATCCGCCCACCAGCACGGGGCGGCGTTTGGCGCTTGCGAAGTGGATCGCCGATGTCAACAATCCATTGACCGCCCGTGTCGCCGTCAACCACATCTGGTTGCGCCACTTCGGCAAGCCGCTCGCCCCGAACGCCTTCGACTTCGGCGCCAACGGCAAGACGCCGAGCCATCCGGCATTGTTGGATTGGATGGCTGCGGAGTTCATGGCGCCATCGTTTAGCCCCGGTTCGCAGAACCGGGGCGGGCAGTGGTCCATGCGACACCTTCATCGTCTGATCCTCACCAGCCGCGCCTATCGCATGGATTCCACACCCGATGCCGCCAACCTCGCCAAGGACCCGGACAACATTTACCTGTGGCGCATGAATGCCCGCCGCATGGAAGCCGAGATCGTGCGCGACAGCGTCCTGGCGGTGGCGGGTCAACTCGATCGCACGTTCGGCGGTCCCGAAATTCCCGAACAGCAGGGCCTGACGACCAAGCGGCGCAGCATCTACTACCGCTACGCTCCGGAAAAAGTGATGGAGTTCATGGCGATCTTCGATTCCGCGAATGTCACCGAATGTTACCAGCGCACCGAGAGCATCGTCCCGCAGCAAGCATTAGCGATGGCGAACAGCAGCCTGGTGTTGGCGCAATCACGATTGCTAGCCCGCGACCTAATGAAGAAGATCAATGAACTCGCGGGACCATCGAACTCATCTGCTTTCGCCCGTTTAGCGTTTGCGCATATTCTCGGCAGAGCGCCGTCCCAAGAGGAGCAATCGGCGTGCGAGCAGTTCCTGGCGAACCAATCGACGTTGCTCGCCAACCCGAAAGGCCTCGCGGTGTTCGACGGTGGCGGCGCGAACCCCGTGCCGCCCTCAACCGATCCCCAGATGCGTGCCCGCGAGAGTTTGGTGCACGTGCTGCTGAATCATCACGAGTTTGTGACGATAAGATGAATGGACACACTGATTGGACTCTATCGTGCAGTGTGCGCGCCGGAACTCGCCGACATCGCCCATTTCGTTGGCTTTCGGCCGGTGGCCAATTCGCTTTCCGGGAAGTGGTTTGCGGAGACGCCGCAAGCGGCTGAGCGCTGGGGCCGCTTGCTGTATCGAGCGCTGGGCTGCTCGTTTCACGTAATTCAGGTTGATGTGCCCACCGATGTCGCCGACCAGATGTTCTGTCTGCCCATGCTGGATCAAATTGGTCCGGCAAGGTATGCTGAAGGAGATTTGCTGGCTTTGCTGAATCAGCGGCACCAAGGTATTGCCGAAGTGCCGTTGACCGTTAGAGGAGGTCCTTGATGAACTCTCACATTCATCTGCATTGGCTGACACCCGAGGAAGGTGGCCGCAAGACGTCAATTCGTGGCGGTCGCTATACTCCGACCGCGCGGTTTGCGGGCGAACAGGATCAGTTCAGTGTCGTTCTGGAGTTTTCGCAGGATTGTCCCGCGAATCCGACGGCAGGTACGATGCGCCTGCTCTTTCCCGATCTTGTTGACGTTCAGCGAAGAATTTTGCCAGGTGCTGCCCTGGAAATCATGGAAGGCGCCCGAGTGGTGGCACGATGTGTGATCGAAAGCTCGGAGCAAATGCCGGCCGTTGCCGCTGCGAGGTAGACGATGCAATCTTACGGCTTCGAAAACGTGTACTCTGACAGCGGCGTCGATTTGACGCTGCTACGGTCGAATTTGCAGCGCACGCTCGACGAGCGTTTGCGGAAGAATACGCGTGCGGTCCGTAATATCCAAGCCTTCGACCGTGAATGCCGACGCGAAAGCCAGCCTAGCAGGGGTTCCATCGTGACCTTGGAAATTGAACAACTCATCGGCACTCTGGTCACGCACCAGGTCAAATTCATTCTGATCGGCGGCTTGGCCATGAGAGCGCACGGTTCGGCGCATATCACCGAAGACGCGGATTTCTGTTATGAGCATTCCTTGGCCAATTGCCAAGCGCTTGCCGGCGCGATGGCGCCGTTTCATCCGTACCTGCGGGGCGCACCCCAGGGCTTGCCCTTCAAATTCGACGCCGCGACAATCCAGGCCGGCTTGAACTTCACGCTCGTTTCCGACCTGGGCGACGTCGATTTTCTTGGTGAGCTGCGTGGCATCGGCTTTTATGATCAAGTGTTGATGATGTCAATTGAAAAGGCGATTTTTGGGCAGAACATACAGGTGCTTTCCGTCGATGGTTTGATCACGGCGAAGAAACTTGCGGGCCGCGCCAAGGACCAAGGGCACCTGCTCGAACTCGAAGAAATCAAGAAACTCCAGCAATCGGGGGGACAATAACCATGGCATCCGCATTGCCGCATCGTTCCGGCATCTCCCGCCGCTCCTTCCTCGCCGACATGGGCATGGGCGTCACCGGCCTGGCCCTCGGTAGTTTGCTGCAGCGCGACGGTGTCGTCCGCGCGGAGGAGCCGGCGCGCTGGTCTCCCCCGGACGGCCGCCCGCACCACGCGCCCAAAGCCAAAACCGTCATCTGGCTTTTCATGGTCGGCGGGGCGAGCCAGATGGAGACGTTCGATCCCAAGCCGGAACTCAATCGCTTCGGCGGCCGAACGTTTCAGGAGTCGCCGTACGCCCACGTCTTGAGGTCGCCGCATCTGCGTAACAACCTGCGTGAAGTGATCCCAGGGCTGCATCAGGTGCACCAGCAGATTCTGCCGATGCAGGTCGGCTATCGTAAACGTGGCGCAAGCGGCATTGAAGTGACCGATTGGTGGCCGCACCTGGGCGAATGCGTCGATGACATCGCTTTCGTCCGCTCGATGTGGACCACGGACAATAACCATGGCGCTCAGCTTCAGTTCTTCACCGGCCGGCATTCGCTCGAAGGGGCGTTTCCGACAGTCGGATCGTGGATTCACTACGGTCTGGGCTCGCTCAACGACAACTTGCCGCAGTTCGTGGTGTTGGGGACGCCGCTGGCCGATTGCTGCGCCGGCGTCAACGGGCACGGCGGACATTACCTCGGCCCGGCCCACAACGGCGTCCGCATGAATGTCGATTCGAATAATCCGCTGCCGTTCGCCTCGCCCGGCCCGGATCGCTTCCGCGCAGAGCAGCGGGCCGAGTTCGACTTGCTCGGCCAGCTCAATCGGCTGTCCGGCGTCGAATACCCCGACGATCCGGTGCTACAGGCACGCATCCGTTCTTACGAACTTGCCTTCCGCATGCAGACCGCGGTGCCGGAGATCATGCAGCTCAACCGCGAAACGGAAGAAACGCGCCGCCTCTACGGCTTGGAAAACGGCACGACCGCGAGCTTCGGCCAACTCTGCCTGGCGGCGCGGCGGCTGGCCGAATCGGGCGTTCGCTTCATCCAGATCTTCCACGGTTCCAACGGCGGCGCCGGCGCCTGGGACGCTCACGGCAATCTGCGCCAGGGCCATGCCAGCTTGTGCGCTCAAACCGACAAGCCGATCGCCGGTCTGGTGAAGGATTTGAAACGCCGTGGCATGCTCGACGACGTCATGGTCGTCTGGGGCACCGAGTTCGGCCGCACGCCCGGCGCCCAGGGTGGCAACGGCCGCGACCATCATCCCTACGGCTTCACCTGCTGGCTGGCCGGCGGCGGCATCAAGGGCGGCGTTACGCACGGCTCGACGGATGAGCTGGGTTTCCACGCGGTGGAGGATCGCCATTACGTTACCGATTTGCACGCGACCGTGTTGCATCAGATGGGATTGGAGCCGCGGCGACTGGATATTCCGGGTCGGCGGCGGTTGGAGGTGGATTATGGGCGGGTGATAAGGGAGATTTTGGCGTAGTTGAATGGCCGGAGCATCTCGACCGTTGGAGATTTGAAATGGTCAGGGCGAAGGAAAAAGCCACGGATCGATTCTCCCTGGAACTCCAGTTGGCCAATTTCATCGACGTTGCCAGTGCAGAGACCGGCAGCCTTGCAGCCGATCAAGTGCGTAGGGCAAGAGTCTTTGGGGTCGTTGGTTGCGGCGCAACACGGCTCGTGCTGCCGGGATCGATTGTGAAGCTATTGGGATTGAAACCGAAAAGAAAAGTGCGGGTCAAATATGCCGACGGCCGGCACCGCCTGCGTGACGAGGTGGACGGCGTTCAAGTCGTGATGGCGGGGCGCACCGGCGTCTTCAAGGCCGTGGTCGAGCCGAAACGTGAGACGGCCCTCATCGGCGCGATCGTGCTGGAGGACCTGGATTTTCTGGTCGATTGCGAGCGTAAGCGCGTGGTGCCCCGCGATCCGCGGTATGTCGTGAGCGAGTTGGAATGAATCTGATCGGTGTGGACCCGATGCGATGTCCATTCGATTCATTCAAATTGGTTTCGACAATCATTGGAACACTCAAATGTCAGTCCGTGGTATGTCCTGGTATCTGAGCGGTGTGCTTGGCTTGTCATGGCTATTGACATTTGTCATTACTTATGCACCAGGTGCCGGGCGCTTGGGATTCATTATTACTGGCTCTGGGGCGATCATCACAGCTGCTTGGGCCCTTTATCTTGGGCGATTGCCGCTAGATCATTGGGCACGCCATTCGACGCCGTTATGGTGGACCACTGCCTGCGTCGCAGGTATCACAACACTTTTTGCGATGATGTTGATCGGTTGATTGTACCGGCTCGGGAGACCCTTTGATGATTGCCTGGAAAGTCACGCCAACGATGATCGGCCCCTGGACGGCCGGCATTCACGTTTCGCCCAGGGAATACGACCGTGCGCTGTTCGAGGAAGGCTACCGCTACGAACTCGTCGATGGAGTGCTTGTCGTGCTGCCGTCACCACTTGAAAACGAACGCGATCCGAATGACGAATTGGGGCACTGGTTGCGGAGTTACCAGGAATCACATCCCCAAGGTCGCGCTCTCGACGCCACACTCCCCGAACACACCATCCGCACCGGTGATAACCGCCGCAAAGCGGACCGGGCCATCTGGTGCGGGCTGGGCCGGTTGCCGAAGCGGGCCGATGTTCCCTCGATCATCGCAGAGTTCGTTTCCGAAGGCCGACGCAATTGGCTGCGCGATTACGAAACCAAGCGCGACGAGTACGAAGCGATCGGCGTCCAGGAATATTGGGTGTTCGACCGCTTCGAACGCACCTTGACCGTTTACAAGAGGCATAGCGGCAAGTTCCGCAAGCGCGTCTATCGTGAAAAAAGCGTCTATACGACCGATTTGTTGCCGGGTTTTGAAGTGCGACTCGGTGAATTGCTCAAGTTGGCGGAACGATGGCCGGGCGAAGAGCCGTAACGTCGGCGGTTCGCCTGCCGAACTGCACAATCCGTGCAGGCGAGCCGCCTACACTACGATTTGCGCTTTGCATCGATCATGAAAATCCCGTAAGATTGTCGATAGAAACAGGTTAGCGACGGCTCCTTGGGGGGACTCGATGGTTCGCAAACCGAACACGCGCGGCTGTGCGGATATGCACGACAGCGTCTGCACGAGCCGGCGGAGCTTCGTCAAAGCCGGCATTCTCGGCGCTGCGGGGCTGTCGCTGGGCGAGTTGCTGCGCGCCGAAGCTCAGGCGAGTCCGCAGCGTGAGCGACGGGAGGGAACTAGCCGCCGGCCGTCGGTCATCATCCTGTGGATGCGCGGCGGGCCGTCGCACATCGATATGTGGGATCCGAAGCCCGAAGCGCCCGTCGAATACCGCGGCGAGTTCGGCGTCATCCATACCAATGTTCCCGGCGTGCTGCTCTCGGACATGATGCCGCGCTGCGCCCGCATCATGAACAAGTGGTCGATCGTCCGCAGCCTGCACCATCACGATGCGGGTCATTCGAGCGGCGATCAAATCTGCTTCACCGGTTACGACAGCGGCCGCAATCCCGATGAGAACACCTATCCGAGCTGCGGCGCCATCGTGTCGCGGCAGCTTGGCCATCTGACACCCGAATTGCCTGCATATGTGATGATCCCGCGCATGCTGCCTGGAGCGGGGTCAGCGTACCTGGGTGTCGCGCACAAGCCGTTCGAAACACAGGCCGATCCGGCGGTGCGTGGTCCGTTCCGCGTGCCGAACTTCTCGCTGCCGAGCGGCGTGAGCTTGGAACAAGTCGGCGATCGTCGCGGTTTGCTAGGTAGTTTCGACAGTCTGCGCCGGGATGTGGATCAAAGTGGGCAATTGCAAGCCCTCGACCGCTACAACCAGCAGGCTTGGGATATCCTGACCTCGTCCAAGGCACGCGACGCCTTCGATCTCGACAGCGAGCCGGCGCATATCCGCGAGCGCTACGGTTTTCAGGCGTCGTTCGATCCGGGCGCCGCCAACCGCTGCGGCGCGCCGAACTGGGCGCAGCGCATGCTGCTCGCGCGGCGGCTGGTCGAAGCGGGCGTTCGGCTGGTCACCGTCGATTTGCGCTGGTGGGACACCCACGTCTTGGGCTTCGATTCGCTGCGGCGCGGATTTCTGCCGCGCTGGGACCAGGCGTATCCAGCGCTGATCGAAGACCTTGAAACCCGCGGGCTTTTGGCATCGACGCTGGTGCTGGCGTGGGGTGAATTCGGCCGCACCCCGCGCGTCAACAACGACGCCGGGCGCGATCATTATCCCAACGTCTTCAGCGCGGCGCTGGCCGGCGGATCGGTGCGCGGCGGCCTGGTCGTCGGCGCATCCGATTCGAAGGGCGCCTTCCCGAAGACGAATCCCAAGTCGCCGCAAGACGTGCTGGCGACGATGTATCGCCACCTCGGCATCGACGTGAATCAACAATACCTCGACAACACCGGGCGGCCGCATCCGGTGCTGCAGAGCGGTCGGCCGATTGACGAATTGTGCGCGTGATTTGTTTAGCCCCGGTTCGCAGAACCGGGTGGACGCGGCCCGGTAGGTGGAATAGGTTTTTGCACGGCATCCTCTCCGCCCCGGTTCTGCGAACCGGGGCTAAACGTTGACGGCGTTTGCCATGAAACATCTTGTTGCGATGATCGTTTGGGGCATGGTTGCGAGCGTCACGGCGCTTGCCCAACAAAAATCCGCGCAGCCGCCATTGGCGCAAAACGGCGTGCTTAACAAGGCCCAGCCGCAGTTCGAGCAGATCTTCCAGTTCGCCTTCGACGGCGCCAAAATCAAGCTCGACCGCAGCAGCTGGGGCGAGGCGCCCAAGACACCAGCAAAACCCGCGATCGGCGTCGTCGCCAATGCTCCGCCCATCGAACTGTTCTTCAATCAGATTCGCACCAACTCCGGCCAGATCACCAGCAGCGGCGGCAGCTATAGCACGCGCTATCGTGACATGCACTTCGGCGGCGCCAACCTCAGCGGCCGCATCCGCACCAGCGGCGACTTCGTTCGCATGGAGCTGGAAGAAATGAACGCCCCGCATCGGACGCTGGAATGGACCGACGACGGCCAAGGCGCCTTGAAGATGATGCTGTCCCAGCCCGACGGCGACTTGTTGCTCTTGCAGCAAAGCAAACAGGGAACGTTCACGATGACCGGCGTGATCGGCGGCAAGCCGTTCGCCGCGCAAGGAGCGACTTTCCTGACGATGTACAAACAGCATCGCCAAAGCATGGACACGCAAGTGTTGCCGGTGCTGCAATCGCTGTCGATCCGGCTGATCCCCTCGCCGGCGACGCCGGAAATGAAGAAAGCGGTGCTCGCCCTTTTGACACGGACGCCGGAGTTGCTCGCGGAAGGCAAAAAGCTGCTCGGCGATCTCGACAACGAGAAATTTCCGGTCCGCGACAAGGCGAGCAAGTTGCTCAACGAACGATTCGAAATCTACAAGGATCTGATTGGGGAGCGACTGAAGGAAAGCGGCATTTCGCAGGAAGCCGCGTCGCGTTTGAACAAGATCATGGCGGCCCATCCCGACGCACAAAAAGTGAGCCAAACGATTGCCGCGCTCGATCTGCTGCGCGACCCGGTGTATTTGGTCGGAATCCTGGCGGAAGCGGGCCCAGCGGATCGAGCCAAGGTCGCCGCCCAGCTGAAAATCGTGACGGGCCAGCGGCTCGGCGCCGATCCCGAGGCATGGAAGCGTTGGCTGGACGAGAAGAAGCGCTGAGCGGCCGCTCAATACTTCCGAAGTCTCAGCATGGACGTTGGCCTATTCAATCGCCGCTGAGACTTTGGAAGTATTGAGCGGCTTGGACTCGTATCGCCTCATTTCCCAGGTTTTGCTATACTTGTGAACATCCACAGAGACGGCGAGGTTCTTTCCCCGTGCAAGGAGAGGCATGATGTTGCGTTTGCTGGTTCGCTGGATCGTTTGCCTGTTGCCGCTTGTGCTGGTCGGTTGCGCCAGCGATCCGCGCGAGGCGAAAATCAACTCGGTCATCGGCTTTGTCAATACGGCCGGCACCCATATCACGGCGATCAAGGATAGCGTGAGCAATGCGATCAAGAAGGCCGAGAACAAGAAACTCGACTCTGCTGAATTGAAAAAGGCGCTGTCAAGCGTCGAAGACCTGAAGGCGTTGACCAAGGAAATGCAGAAAGCCAAGCAGCACATTGCGGACCTGGCCGGCTCGACGCCCAAAGACGAACGAGACAAGCTGGCCGCGCAATTTCGGCCCAAGCTGTCCGACGCGATGGCCCGTCTCGACGAAGAACGCCGCGCCCTGGAGAAAACTGTATTGGAGGCCGAAGCGCTCGACGGCGATTCCGTCAAGGATTTGCGCTCAAAGCTCACGGAAGCGGAGGGGAATTTTGTGATGCTGTCGCGGAACCGCTGATGGTGCAGCGGGCGCCGCCTAGCGACACCACACCAACAAGGACGGGTGCAATGGCCATGAAGAAAATTACCGCTGTCGTCGCGTTGTTCTTGACCGTGGCCGCGCTTTCTGCCGGCGGCGGGCCGACCCACGAAGAGGTCGCCAAACAACTGTTGACCGTGATGGACAAGATCAGCGTGTCGCTGGCGTCGATCACGAGTCAGGAGAGTGCGGACGCCGCCAAGCCGGAGTTGCGCAAGGCGGCCAAGGAGTTTTTGGCGGTGCGGGCTCAAGCGGAGAAGTTGCCGCCGCCCTCGCGGGAGGAGAAAAACCGTCTCGAAAAGGAATTCAAGGGCAAAATCGAAGCGGCGACGAAAAAACTCGCTGGCGAGAGGGTTCGCGTGCGCAACATCAGCCCGGGCGGACCCGAGGCGCTCGAAGAAATCCGTAGCGTGTTTGACAAACGGCTGAAATAATCAGGCGCTGGCGGGCGCCGTGGTGCTTCTACCGAGAACTGCGCATCAATTGCTGCGAGGCAACCCATGACCCGACACTTCCGTTCATGGACCTGGACAATCCTGCTGATCGGCGCCGCCGGCTGCGGGGACAACATCGCCGCTATCCAGCGCGATTATTACAACGTCAAGCATGAAACCCTGGACAACATGATGCGCGTCGTCGATGAGAATTCCGCCAAACGATTCAACGAGGTCGATAGCAAGCGCCTGAAAGAGAAGGAAACTGCCAGCAAGGAACGACTCGACAAGATCAAGAACAACTTGTTTTCTCAAAAGGACCGAGAAGCGTTCGACCGCGAATACGAAGCCTTGAATACGATCACTCTGAAGGGCCAAAAGTCATCGGGCAATGCCCGCCTCTTCCAGACGCTCAACCGCGTGCGTCGGATCATCGTCAAGGTGGTGTCGGATGAGGCCGTGGAGCTCAAGAAACAGGAGCAGAGCTTCACGATTCGGTCCTCGAAATTGTGCCCCAACTTGACAAGCCTGGAAGGCGTTGGCGATTTCGCCGGTATGGGCGAAGGCGGCAATACGGCCGGCGGCGGCATGATGATGCTCGGCATGGGCGGCCCGCCTGGAGCGCCGGGTGCGGGCCAGCCTGCGGCTCAACCTGCCGCGGCGCCGGTTGTGGAGAAAATCGATGCCAGAGCCTATCAGAACTTTCAGTTTGTGCTGGTATGCACCAAAACGGGCAACCCCGCCCAGCCATGGAATGATGACCCCTCCTGGAGGGTTGGGGACAACAAAGTGGAACCGCTGGTGATCCCGATCAACGGCGGCATCAATCTCTTGCCGCTTTCCAGCAAGCAATAAGGCAATTTCGTTTGCCCGCGGTTCGAAGTGCCACCCGGTCCTTCGACCCGCGGCCTAACGGCGGAGTCAACCATGAGCATGGAATCCTCGGAAAAGCAGCAACAAAAAGTGCGCGAATTCATGAGCTTGTTGCCGCTGACTTTGGCGGTCGCCGGCTTGCCTGATTGTGAAGTCGGCAAGCACTTCAACGAAGGCCAGATGGATAACCGGGCCATCAACATTCGCCAGGCCTACAAGTTCGCCCGCCAAATCGTCACGGAAATCGCGAAGTGATTCGCCGCTTGTGGCTGAGCGAAGGCGGCGTCCGTTGCAATGGCATGGTTCAATAACGCGCGGTTGAGGGTGCCAAGCGACAGGGCCACTTGGCCCTGTCGGTCGAGTCAAGGCGCTTTTCCGTAAACATCATATTCATAAGCTTTTGCGACACCAAAAATGGACGACAGGGGGCATGGTTCAAAAACGCGCGGTTGCGGGTGCCAAGCGACTACGCACCTGACTGGGCCACTTGGCCTAGTCGGTACAGTCGTGGTTCCTTTCCGCAACCATTGGATTGATAACCCTTTGCGACGAAGAAATTGGGCGACT